>Ga0114954_1000440_pt1 | contig 14029 bp, 14 predicted proteins | sample Porto_4metaG_FD_87299 | JGI IMG/M metagenome (GOLD analysis project Ga0114954, IMG submission 87299) | Marine algal microbial communities from Porto, Portugal - Porto_4 metaG | ecosystem: Host-associated > Algae > Red algae > Unclassified | place: Portugal: Porto | collected 2015-02-02
GAACTTGAAAGAAACATATGTAAATTCAGTAGGGTTGTTAGGGAAATATGTACCGAAAGTTTATAACGGGGATATTTTATTCTTTAGGTCTACTGTTATACCAGACTGGTTTGATCCTATTTCTCCAAATACATGGCTAAATTATTTAGATGGAGATATCGTGCAACATGATATTGATTGTAGACATAAAGATTTATGTCAGCCAGGGCCGCTTACAGAAATTGGGCAAGTACTAGCGAAATATTTACAGAATAAGAAAGGGGTAAATAGAGTATGACGAATCCATTTGAAAATGATAATTACACATATAAAGTATTAATGAATGAGGAGGGCCAGTATTCTCTCTGGCCTGCCTTTCTCGATGTACCAATTGGATGGAATGTCGTACATGAAGAAGCTAGCAGACAAGTTTGCTTAGAATGCGTTGAAGTAAACTGGAATGATTTAGAGCCAAAAAAAAATCAAATTAGCGAAAAAATATTAGTAGGAAAACAATAATGAAAGTAAAAATAAATCCAAAAGTAGTTATAAGCATCGTGTATATAACAGCGATGTTTATGGCTGCGATGGATGCAACAATTGTGAATGTAGCATTGCAAACGATAAGCAAAGAACTGCAAGTACCCCCATCTGCAATGGGGACAGTAAATGTTGGGTATTTAGTTAGCTTAGCTGTTTTTCTTCCGATTTCCGGTTGGTTAGGCGATCGTTTTGGTACGAAAAGAGTATTTTTAACTGCCCTTTTCGTTTTTACAATTGCATCTGCATTATGTGGAATTGCGAATGATATTACTTCATTAAATATTTTTCGTATCATTCAAGGTGCAGGTGGCGGACTTTTAACACCGGTCGGGATGGCGATGTTATTCCGAACATTTTCACCAGAGGAAAGACCAAAAATTTCTCGATTTATTGTACTGCCAATTGCTGTTGCACCAGCGATTGGACCAATTATTGGTGGTTTCTTTGTAGATCAAATGTCTTGGCGCTGGGCATTTTATATTAATTTGCCGTTTGGTATTATTGCGTTGCTATTTGGACTTCTATTTTTAGCAGAGCATATTGAAAAATCAGCTGGTCGTTTTGATTCTCTCGGTTTTGTTCTTTCAGCACCAGGTTTTGCGATGCTCATCTATGCACTCAGTCAAGGGCCGTCAAAAGGATGGATTTCTCCAGAAATAATAAGTACTGGGATAGCTGGGATTGTATTCATTTCACTGTTTATAATAGTAGAATTGAAAGTAAAGCAACCGATGTTAGATTTACGCTTATTAAAAGAACCCGTTTTTAGAAAAATGAGTCTCATATCCTTGTTTTCATCTGCTGGTTTACTTGGAATGCTATTTGTTTTTCCGCTTATGTATCAAAATGTAATCGGAGTTTCTGCGCTGGAATCAGGTCTTACGACATTCCCAGAGGCGATTGGATTAATGATTTCTTCGCAAATTGTACCATGGACGTATAAGAAATTAGGTGCTCGAAAGGTAATCTCTATTGGACTAATAAGTACCGCGGTTATATTTGTATTATTAAGTTTTGTAAATCATGATACGAATCCATGGCAAATACGGGCATTATTGTTTGGCATAGGTATTTTCTTAGGGCAGTCTGTCGGTGCAGTTCAATTTTCTGCTTTTAACAATATCACACCATCTTCTATGGGTAGAGCAACTACTATATTCAATGTGCAAAACCGATTAGGATCTGCAATAGGAGTTGCTGTTTTAGCTAGTATACTGTCTGGTTTTGGAAGTAATAACGTACAGAATAACGCACAATCAGATTTCTTGCCATATCAAGCGGCATTAATTGGATCAGCACTATTTTTACTTATAGCATTACTATTTTCTTTACGTATTTCTGATAAAGAGGTAATGTCAAAGAAGAAAGAAAAAATGTTATCCGTATCACAAAAAGAGAAAGAACTCGTCAATGAATAGCAATATATGTATGCTACTTTAATTGAAATTGATATTAGTAGTAAAAAGGAGATTTTACATGATAGAAAGTAAAGTTGTAGATTCTATACCAACTTTGAATGAGAATGATTGTCAAATATGGTGGGCAAGAATTTCAGATTTACAATCATGGCATTACAATTTACTAAATGATGTAGAGCAAGAGAAAGCAAATTCATATCATCATTCGGCAGATCGTGCACGTTTTATAATAGGTTGCGTAATTAGTAGGTTAGTTCTTGGAAAGATACTTTCTATGTCGCCAGTTCAAGTGCCGATTGATCGATTGTGCCCAGTATGTAAGTTACAACATGGTAGGCCGCAATTACCAGAAGGTATGCCACAATTATCAGTTTCACATTCGGGTGAGTGGGTTGTCGTTGCATTTACAAAATCTGCATCTGTCGGTGTTGATGTTGAACAAATGAATCCAAATGTAGATGTGATGAAAATGGCAGAGGGCGTATTAACAGATATTGAAATAGCACAAGTTATGAAATTACCTAATGAACAGCGATTAGAAGGATTTTTAACGTATTGGACTCGAAAAGAAGCTGTGCTGAAAGCGACAGGTGAAGGACTATTGATTCCACCAGTTGAAATTACTGTATCAGCTCCAAATGATCCTCCTAAATTGTTGGTTTTTAGGGATAGACAAGAGTTAGCAGAAAATACAAGGATGGAAGATGTAAGGCCTAGTTTAGATTATATGGCTTCCATTGCAATATTTAGTAAAGAAGTAACTGAAATTACGCAGTTAGACGCGGTAGCGCTATTAAATTATAAATAAGTTTAATAAAATATTTTATAGAAGAGGTGTTCCACATGTTAGTGGCGGAAAGTAGAACAAATGAATTCACTTATAATGTACAAGCAATTAAAAATATTTTATTTTCTGGAGATACATCATCTATTCTTGCTTTAGAAAAGCTTTTGAATGATACAGTTCAATTTGATGTTCTAGAACAAGAGGTAATAGATAGGCAGTACATTCCGAAAGAAGCAAAAAATTTCTTTGATAAAAACGGAACATTTCTTTATCGTGTATCTAATGTTAGTTATAATGGTAAGGTGTTATCTGAAAATCTAATTTTTGCGGATACTTCTTTTTTACCGGATACAATAAAAAGTGAATTAGAAAGTGGAACTATTCCTGTTGAAAACCTGATAGAAAAAATGGAAGTAAGAAGAAACGTATTATATGAAGGATATCAGCCATCTGGAAATATTATCGAATTGTTTGATGGATGTTCAGTTGCGGCGAATGTGTATCCAACTAGAAAATATCAAATTGTAAGTAACTGCAAATGTGTATTTTATATTTGTGAAGTGTATCATGCAGAAAATATAAAGGACTTGCTTAAATAAGAAATAAACAAGAAACCAGCCTATAAAATGGCTGGTTTCTTGTTTATTTAACAGCTTCTTTTAATTCTTTACCTGCTTTAAATGCTGGAACTTTACCAGCCGCAATTTGAATTTCTTCCCCAGTTTGTGGGTTACGCCCTGTACGAGCAGATCTTTCACGCACTTCAAACGTTCCAAAACCGATTAATTGAACTTTATCGCCAGATTGTAATGCGTTAGCAATTGTGTCAAATACGGATTGTACAGCTGCAGAAGCATCCTTTTGAGAAATATCAGCTGTTTGTGCCACATTTTTAATTAATTCTGTTTTATTCATGTTTTCACCTCATAAAAATTTTTTTAGAATGAATGTTTTAGTATAATGGATAGTAAAGATAAAGCTAGTTTTATGGTTGGAAAGAATACTATATAGTTATGTTAATTTCGTTGCAAGAGACTGAATCCCTGCTAATAATTGGGGATTAATTAAGAATTGATGCATACAAAAAGCAATAGTATGAGGATGAGGGGGAATATACGTATGATTTTTCGTGAAAAGAGTGAGAAAGAGAGTATATTAATTCGTCAACATGATCATGGTTTTTTGGCTGGAGAGATTGCTAGGCATATAAAAGAATGTTTTTTTGAAGATACAACATACTTAAAAGAGACAATTGATGCAATATATGAACATGATAGAGGATGGATAGAACTTGATAAAGTACCAATTTTGAATGATGCTAAAAATATTCCGTATACATTTATGGATTGTCCAAGCCCATTACGTTTTGTTTTTTATACGATTGGTTTGAATGAAATTGAAGATTCTAATCCATACGGGGCATTACTGTGTAGTAAACACTTTTTATCATTCCCATTAAATGAGGAAGATGAAGAGATGCTTTCTTTTTATAAACATGAATTAGAACGGCAAAAAAGAATTTTGAAAACGTTAACAAAGGAACAGTTTGCGATGTTCGATAAACATTATAGATTATTAAAGTTTTGTGATGAACTTTCTTTATACGTATGTATGAATAAGCCTGGTGTCAAAAAGAAAGATGAAGTTGATTTATTTAAAGATGGTTTTGAAGGAACAGAAATGTTTAATAGTAAAGAGGAGAAACTTATTCAAGCTGAATGGGTGGACGAGGAAACAATTCGGATTACACCATTTCCATTTCAAACGGAATTTTATACGTATGTAAAATATAAAACGATAAATAAACATGAAATTGAAGAAAAAGGGATTGTAAAAGCTGATAGAGAATCGGAAATGAAGGAGCAAAACATTCGTTTTATACAATAAGGAGGTAATATAAATTGAAAGATTATATATTAAAACAGTGTGATTACCATGCTTGGGCTAATACTAGATTATTCAATCGATTAAAAGAGTTACCAAATTATGAGACAATTTTTAAAGAGCAGATACAGAGTGTATTCCCATCCATTAAGGATACTTTTGCGCATATTTATATTACAGATCAAGTGTGGTTACACATATTACATGGCAGAAGTATGAGTGAAGCAATACAAGATCGTGAAAAGTTAAAAAAACAAATCGATACAAAATCGCTAAATGAATTAGAAGAAATGTTTTTAAATATAGCTAATCAGTATAAAGAATTTCTAAGTACACAACAAGATGTACATGCTGAATTTGTTATTAAGAATCCATATGCAGGGACACTACATACTTCAATTTTAGAATTAGTGCAACACGTCGTAAATCATGGTACATATCATAGAGGAAATATAACAGCAATGATCCGTCAACTTGGTCATTCATCGACAATGATGGATTTTGTACTGTATTTACATATGATTCAGAAAAAGGGGGAGTAATATAGTTTGTAAGAAGGAGAGACTTTAATTGTAAAAGTCTCTCCTTCTATTTTATCCTGCATGAACTGCCTATAAAGTACCAATTAGTGTGGGAAAATAATCATTTGGGATGTACAAAGCCTCCAATAATTAAAGTTTCACTGTATTTCTTACGAAGCTTTATTTTCTTGTAATTGCTTAGCGTATTGTACAGCCTTATATGCATTGACTCTACCGTTTTTCCAGTACGTACCTGTACCACTAATTTTATCAGAAGTTGACTCAATAATTTGGCGGATTTGTGTATTGCTATATCCTTGATTTGCTAAAAGAGCAGCGACTCCTGCAACATGAGGTGTTGCCATAGATGTACCACTTAATGATTGATACGTGCTCCCTTTATATGTTGAATATATATTTGAACCTGGTGCTGCAACATCTACCCAGCTACCATAAGTAGAAAATGAAGATTTTCTATCTGATTGATCTGTAGAAGCAACTGCAATTACTTCGCTGTAATAAGCAGGGTAATTAGCTTTTGTATTTCCAGCATTTCCAGCAGCTGCAACTATAACAGAGCCTTTATTCCATGCATATTGAACTGCTTGTTGTAATGCAGTACCACCATTTGGAGCTCCTAAACTTAAACTAATTACTTTTGCACCCGAATCAGCAGCTTCTCGAATACCTTGCGCTACAGCATCAAGAGTCCCGCTTCCTTGATTATCTAATACGCGAACAGCGTAAATGGAAGTCTGCGGGGCAACACCAGCAATTCCGACGCTATTATTCGTAAGTGCTCCAGTAATTCCAGCGCAATGTGTACCATGACCATTACCATCATCAGATGTATTGTCGTTATCAACATAATCATGTCCGTAAATTACTTTAGAAGCTAAATCAGGGTGTGAGCCTTGAACTCCTGTATCAATGATAGCTACTTTTACACCAGGATCACTTCGTTGGCTATCCCAAGCTTGTGGAGCTTGGATCTTTTGTAATCCATATTGATTTTTAAAATATGGATCGTTTGGATTCCAAAAGGCATGAACGTAATAATTCGGCTCTGCATATTCCACATCTGGATTATTTTTATAACTCTTTATTTTTTCTTTTACAGTACCTTTTGAAAATTGAACGACTTCAAAACCTAACTTATCATCTTTAGATAAGACATTAGCTCCGACAGATTTATGAAAAGATTGCACATTATTTAAAGATGCATTTTGCTTGAACTTAACGATTAATTGGTTAGGAACGTAATCAGTAGATGATGTTTCAGCACTTGAAGTATTCGTGTTAAAGAAGAAACCACCAATAATAAATGACAAAACAGATAGGAAAACAATGAATTTGTTTTTCAAAAGATTTTTCCTCCCTTTTCTTGGATGAGTTTTTCAGCGACACTTTAATGTCGCATTCCTTTTCAACTATATAGTTAGACCATACGATTTATGACATTTATGTGAAAAACTTTTATTGGAATAAAAAGGGGGGAAGATTGATATAAATTTATTTTAAATGATATTGGTTGAGTAAGAGAACGAAAAAAGGAATGCTCATTATGCATGAATCATTCCTTTTTTCATAGATTAATTGTGATTTCCAAATGAAGTTATACCATTTATAAATAGTTGTTACGTTTTATCCATCTTGATAAAAGAAATCTAAGTGGTTAAGAGGGAGTGACTCTATTTCTTGTCTATTAGAAACTTTGTTTCACATATCTTGTTGTATTATTTGTTTCTGTATTTAATAATTGTAAGGTCTTACCATCGAAATTCTGTACCATATAAGGTATGTCTTTCTTAGAAACAGTGACTTCTTTACCGTTGTCCATTCGCTTCGTTATATGTAATTCAAAAGTCATAGAGTTTTTATCGTAAGACCATGTTCCTTCCGTTATATTGTCCTTGTTTGGGTAAGTTCCTGCTGTATATAACTCAAAAGTATTTCCACCTTTTATGATAAATGTTACTAGGAAACCACTAGAAGTTTCAAGTCCCCAGTCAGCAATTAACTCAGTTCCGTCTGTTACTTTACTCTTAACGTTTGCTTCGTTAACACCTGAATTAGTGTCTATTCCTGTTTTCTCACTAGCAGATATTCCGCCGCCGTTCGCCTTCGTTACTTCGTTTTTCATGTTGTTATATACTTCAATCCAGTATTTGTCGCCTTCTTTAACTAATTTTTCAGCGTTTTCAATTACTTCTTTGTCAGTTTTACCACCAGTATTTTTCTCTGTGTTTTGTGAGAAAATACGTTCTACTCCCTCAAAGGCTTTTCTGTACTTAGCGGTTGCTTTCTCAATATCCTTTTGAGCATCTATATACTTGTTCGGTGGGTCGATTTCTTCAAACTTATCAATTGCTTTAAAGATGTTTTCGACACTAACTAATACGTCTTTTCGTGTCTTATTGCCTTTGCTAGCTTCCCCAACTATATTATTGTACTCTTTGAATAATCTATCAAACTCATTTCCTAAATCAATTAAATACATAGGATAGTCGTCTGCTAATACTCTTACTTTCTTCACATCAGAAGTTGACTGCTTTGAAGTACTAGAGTCAGCTTCTTTAGAAGTCTTAACTTCAGAATCCGTCTTAGCGGTTTTAGACTCTTCTGTTTTAGCAGGTTTAGACTCTTCTATTTTTATGCAACCGTTCATTAACAACATAACTGGTATGGTTAATCCTATTAGTTTCTTTGCTTTCATGATTAAATGCCCCTTATCCTTAGTTAATAAATTAGCCGTATCTATTTACCTTGATTTCAGCCTTACTGTGTTTTTCTAGAAATACTATCTGTTGCTTCCTCAAAAAGCTTTGAACCATCTTTAGCTTTCGTTAATGACTGATTCATCTTACTTTCGTTTTGTTCTTCTATTGCATCAAAAAGAAGTGCAAATGCTTCATTATAAAGTTCCATTGATTGTTTTATATTTTCTTGTTCTACTTTTAACTCAGGCGGTGCTTGGAGGTTTCTTAACTTTGTTACATATGCTTTTGCTCCACCTATACTTAATTGTACTTCACTTTTCTTTTGACTATATGACTTAATATCTGAACTTGCTACCTTTTCCATTAATTTCAAAACATCATCAACTTTAGTAGCATTTTCTACTATTTCTGACTTGTATTTCTCAACTTCTGAACCACTTAACTTTGCAGTGGATGAACTAGAGGAAGTAGATGATTTTGAATTGTTAGAAGAAGAACTTGGTTTACTACTTGATGAGTTACTGTTTGCATCTTTACCATTCGCTGCAGATAAGCTATCATCTTTTTTACTATCGGTTGACTTACTCTCTTTCTCCATCTTTTGCGTTTCTTCTTTCTTTGGTTCCGCTTTCTTACTATCAGTTTCAATTGTAATACAACCACTTAATAACATAACTGGTAATGCTAAACTTACTAATTTCTTTGCTTTCATGATTCTTAATACCCCTTTATTTGTAAAATTTAGTGCAAACAAGTTAACATACTTAACTAAGAAGTTTTCTCCGAATAACATCTTAGAATCGTCTATCTATAGATTACCTTTATATTACATAATCTTCAAGAGTTTTCCTTTTGTAATTTTCTGGTTATTAAGTTGTGATTTGTATTGATTTGTATATAATCAACTGGACTTTAAAGTTTTTTGATAATACTGCTTAAAAAAAGAGGGGATTCTTACAGAGATATTTATGTTGAGTTTTGTTCTATTTTAGCATTACTTCACTATAATTTATGTGTGATGCTAATGATTTTTAGAGTAACCAACACTGATCAATTTAAATGAAGTTTACTTAAAAAATAAAAGAATATGCTAAACATATTCTTTTATTTACTTTAATGGAATTTTTTTAATAATATAAAATAAAAAGCCCTACATTTTGACCAATTTCTTTTTCAAAATGTAGGGCTGTATTCTATATAAAATTAATATTTATAGTGAAATTTGAACTGCAGTTATTTTAAACATAGATTAACTTGCCTGTTTTTTATGATTTTCTTTCAATTTTTCTGCTTGTAAAAAGCGATTTGTTTCAGCGACAACGATACCACTTAATCCGATTAATCCGATTAAGTTTGGAATTGCCATAAGTCCATTTGCAATATCAGCAAATGTCCATACGATACCAAGTTTTAAATTGGCACCAATCGCAATCATCACGATAAAGATTGCTTTATAATATCGAACAGCACCTTCTCCAAATAAATAAGCGACACATTTCTCACCGTAATATGACCAGCCTAAAATAGTAGAGTAGGCGAATAAAATTATGGCAATACCAAGGATCATACTACCAGCGGTGCCGAATACAGATTGGAATGCAAGTGTTGTAGCTTCAACACCGGTTTTACCGGATTTCCATGCTCCAGTTGTAATTAATACAAGTCCTGTAATTGTACAGACGATAAATGTATCAAGAAAAGTACCAGTCATAGAAACTAAAGCTTGTTTTGCAGGTGAATCTGTTTTTGCTGCAGCGGCCGCAATAGGAGCACTACCTAAACCAGCTTCGTTCGCAAATACACCGCGCGCCATTCCGATTTGAATAGCTGATGCGACTGTTGCTCCAATAAAACCACCTGCGGCTGCTGTACCTTGAAATGCACCAGAAAAAATAAGTGAAAATGCTTCTGGAATTTGATCAAAGTGATAGAAAATAATAATAAGACCAGCAATTATATAAAAGAAAGCTTTAATAGGAACGATAAATCCCGTTACTTTCCCGATTTTTTTTACACCGCCTAAAATAACAATAGCGATTAAAAATGACATTAATATACCAGTTAAAGCAGGGGGGAAAGAGAAATTAATTCGCATTGCCTCTGCAACTGAGTTAGATTGCACCATATTACCGATCCCGAAAGAAGCAGTTGTACCGAATATAGCGAATAAAACAGCAAGCCATTTCTTACCTAAGCCACGCTCTAAATAATACATTGGTCCACCTGAATATTCACCATTTTCATTACTAACACGGTATTTCACTGCTAGAATTGCTTCGGCATACTTTGTTGCCATTCCGAATAAAGCGGTAATCCACATCCAAAAAATTGCACCAGGACCACCAATTGTAACAGCTGTTGCAACACCGGCGATATTTCCCATACCAATCGTTGCGGCCATAGCTGTCATGAGTGCTTGGAAGTGGCTAATATCTCCAGAAGATGACGTATCTTCTGACTTTTTAAATGCTATTTTGTGAGCGTATAATAGTTTACTAAACTGTAAACCTTTCAAACGCACTGTGAGAATGATACCAGTACCAACGAGTAGCAACAAAGTTGGCAATCCCCACACGTAATGATTCATTTGTTCTAATACTTTACTTACTGTCTCCATCTTTATTCTCCTTTTTTAGAAAAAATAAAAACCACTTCAAGTAAATGAAATGGTCTCTGGAGAAACAAGGAATAGAAAAATAAACCGATACAAATCGGCATTTTCCTTCGCTTGTCTCTGTCCTTTTTACCTGAGAGATTATCCGCTAAAATAGCGGATTTGCTCCTTCGGCGCTCTTTTTCCTCCGCGCTATTAAAAGCGAGAGGGAGTCTCTCCAGAGATTCGTCCCCATGCAGTTCTACTTGTAACCAAGACCTGAGAGTTTCAAAGTTGGTATTACAACTTTTTGCCCCGTCGGTAGATCAATTGACCTTCTCCTGAATGGTTCATCCGAATTATAAAATTAATATACACATTGAATGTAAATCAATAAAAATATTATAGACAGATAAACTGTGAATTGCAATCTTTTTTTATTTTAAAATAGTAAACAGTTTTATTTTTTAGAAATTCCTAATTTATCTTTAATTTCATTTAAAGTAGATAAAGCGATGACAATATGTTGATCGGCAAGCCCTAAAGCCTGTTTTGTATTTTCAATTATTTCATTGGCCGGAGTAGAATTATTGTATTTATCAATAATTAAATCTGCTGCATTTTTCATGTAATTTGATGCGGATTTAAACTGAGTTGTGAATTGGATTAGTTGTTTTTGTATATGTATATCCGTTATGTTTTCTTCGATTTTTATCGTGTCTATTTCGTTCATAAGTGTTTCATACTGTTTGGAAACAGCACTCATTGTAACTAATAGTTTATTTCTATCCACTGAATCTCCGTTCGTGTTCATCTCTTCCCAGGCAGGCAACCAATCTTTTTCGATAATGTCATTATAATTAGTAGTCAATTCCTTAATTTTAGGTTGTAATTTAGTTTTGAAAGTTTTTGTATCCACTGTTTCTACAGTTTCTTTTTCATTATCAGTTTTATTTTTACCATTAGTTACGTAGAAAATCGTACCGAAAATGATGAAAATAGAAATAACTACTGTCCATTTAGTAAAAAGAATTTTCTTCAATATGTAACGCCTCCAAAATTTAAAAACTTATAATTATAATATATAACAATAATGTTGTTTTAAATAGAGAAAATAAAGTTAGAAGTGATTTGAATTACATCTTTTTTATACGTAACTAATTAAAATTAGTAAAAAGATGAAAGGAATATGTAAGAAAGGGGAATCTTAGTGAAAGTGAATAAAAGAAAACTAGTTTTAAATATTGTAACGGCTATGTTATTAATTGGTGTATCTCGCATTAACGGGCAGTAAGACCCCCACTTCAAAATGCAGCGAAAGCAAAGAAGTTAGGTGGGGGATGAAGAATCCCAAAATGAGTAAAGTTTCACTTTATTTGCACTCATTTATGTAGACAAAGAATCTAAAATTGAAAAATTTCCAGTACCAATGTCAGCAATCCATATTAATGATGATAATGAAGAGGTTTATACATATATAAGTGTAATGCTTATTATAAAGGCAAGTGGATGGGAGCCAGCCTAGTTAGTTTTAAAAAAGTGGAACGAAAGGTAAATGTAAAACATTATCCGAGAGAAATTACGTATTATTTATTTGAGCAATAGATATACAAGGGAGAAAAGATTTCGATGTAATTCCTATAGAGCTACATTTTTTATATTCCGAATTATTTGAAATGAAAACAGATAGATGGTTTGATAGATATAGTGCAAAAAAATGATTATTTGTACAAAAGTAGAAGTTTTTAGTTACCATAGTTTTGTTATGTAAACTAATTGTTGTAAGAGAGAGATTGTATAATAAGGGGGAAGTAGAAATGTTACTAAAAACAATATTTTGCAAAGTGGGAGAAGAGAAAAGGGAGATGTTTTCGGCTGCTCAAGAAAAATGGCGTGATTTACAACATTTAGATGGTTTTCATGGGCAATTTGGTGGATGGAATGAAGATGAGGCATGTGTATATACTTTATGGGAAGATAGAAGTGCATATCAATCATTTATGAACGGTGCTCACGATACAATTTATTTAAATAGTAATCAAAAAGATACGTTTCTTTCATGTGAAATTGAACTATTTCAAACGTTGTATGATATAAATGATAAGCCTTTGCAAAACGTTGTTACAGAAGGATCATTCGTAAGAGTTGCCATATGTGATGTAAAGGGAGAAAAAGAAAATCATTTTTTACATAAGCAAGAAACAATTTGGAATAAAGGAATGGAGAATGCAAAAGGGATGTTAGGTGGAGTAGTTGCGAAGTCTTTAAAAAATGAAACTCGTTACATAGTATTAACTTATTGGGAAGATGAAATGGCGCATCAATATTATGTGGAAGAGGGTTTTCCCATGTTGTATAAACTGGCTAACATTCATGAAGATATAGAAGAGATAAGAAGTAAACAAGCTGTATGTAAGGAAGAATGGCTTGTATATTAAGTGCAGAAAAAGTGTATAAATGAATGTATAATAAAGATAATTTCTTGTAAACAAGAAATTAATAGAAGACGTCATATACCCTTTCATGTTAATATATTTAAGTTAAAATAGGAGGCTTACCCTTTTGTATTGTACGGTAGAAGCAGTGTGAGCTTGAAATTTTTTATGAAAAGGATGTGCCTAACTTGCGTATCAATAAATTTATTAGTGAAGCTGGAAAAGCGTCTCGACGCGGAGCAGATAAATTAATTAATGAGAGAAGAGTAATTATTAACGGTAAGGTTGCAAAAATTGGTGACCAAGTAAATCCAGGTGATGATGTACGAGTGAATGGAGAGCAACTTCGTATTGCTCGAGACCATGTGTATATCGCTTTAAATAAACCAGTAGGTATTACATGTACAAGTGAAAAAGCAGTAAAAGGTAATATTATTGATTTAGTGAATCACCCTTTACGTATTAGTCATATTGGACGTCTCGATAAAGACTCAGACGGTTTAATTTTGTTAACGAATGATGGCGATATCGTTAATGAGATTTTACGTGCTGAAAACAAGCATGAGAAAGAATATATCGTTTCAGTGGATAAGCCAATTACACCTGATTTCTTAGAGAAAATGGCAGCGGGAGTTAAAATTTTAGGTACAAAAACACTTCCTTGTGAGGTTACACAGTTATCAAAATATGAGTTCCAAATTATTTTAACACAAGGGCTGAATCGTCAAATTCGCCGTATGTGTGAAGCTTTAGGTTATCAAGTGTATACGTTAAAACGTACGAGAATTATGAATATAGAATTGAATAATTTACCAGTTGGGCAGTGGAGAGATTTATCGAAGAAAGAGAAAAGACGTCTATTTTCAGATTTAAATTACGAACCACAAGATTGGTAAAATTGTGAAGTGAAACCAAAAAAATTTGGTTTCACTTTTTTAAATTAAATAAATAATTTTTTTAAACACTTGCAAAAATAAAATGAATAAGATATATTAAATAACAATAAATGGATGTTTTATAAAAGCAAAGAAAAGGACACGAGTTATTTTACCCGGTTATACAGAGAAGGAAGGAAAGCTGAGAACTTCCTAACGCAGAAAAATAACTTACCACCTTAGAGCTGCACTGGGGAAATGAAGTATCTAGTGC
>Ga0114954_1000444_pt1 | contig 13979 bp, 10 predicted proteins | sample Porto_4metaG_FD_87299 | JGI IMG/M metagenome (GOLD analysis project Ga0114954, IMG submission 87299) | Marine algal microbial communities from Porto, Portugal - Porto_4 metaG | ecosystem: Host-associated > Algae > Red algae > Unclassified | place: Portugal: Porto | collected 2015-02-02
ACCTGCCTAACCTGTACTTCTGGATCAAATCCGACGTCTCGGCCAAGTTCAGCGATGCCGCCGAGCGCGAAAAAGCCTTCGCCAAGGTGCGCCGCTTCTATTCGGGACGCAAGGTCATCGCCGTCTCCCAAGGGGTGAAGGAGAACCTGGAAAAGATCGTCGGGCTAAACGCCGAGACCATCATCCCGATCTACAACCCTTACGAGCGAGAACCCTTTGTGGCGATGGCGGATGAGCCGCTCGATCTGCCGCAGGGCGTAGTGGCTGGTGACTACTTTCTGAGCGTCGCGGCCCTTGAGCCACGTAAACGCCACGATCGGCTACTCCGGGCCTATCGCCGTGCAATCGACGAACATGGGCTCACGACACCCTTATTGATCATGGGCAAGGGCAAGCCAGAGAACGAAGCCAGGGTTGCCGATCTGGTGACGAAACTCGACTTGGGCGACAAGGTGCACCTGCTTGGCTACAACGATAACCCCTACCCCTTTATCCGCGCGGCACGAGCCATGGTCCTCACGTCCGAGGCCGAAGGCCTGCCACGAGTACTGATCGAAGCCCTGCTCTTGCATACGCCGGTCATCAGCGTCGACTGCCCCAGCGGGCCAAAGGAGATTCTCACCCAGGAGCTTGCAGACTTCCTGCTCGAACCCGACGACGAACCAGGACTAGCCAACGCCCTGGCGCGTATGGCGGCCAACCCCGTCACCATAGAGTCGCGCCACTACCAGCAGTTCCTCAAGGAAACCGTGCTGCCCCACTTCGAAGCTCTGCAGTAGGACCTCACGGATGAAGCTGCTCGATATCCCCTTCAACGATCGTCGCCGGCGTTACCTAGTGTTCCATGAGCGCGACCTTCCCCCGCGCCTGGCGCTGGCCAGCACCAGCACGACAGACGCCTTCGAAGCCGCTGGTTCGAGCCGCTTCTACACCTCCCAGGACGGCAGGATTCTCGCCAAGGTAGTGCCGGACAAGTTCTCGACACGTCTGGAGCCCTTCAAATGGTTGACCCGGGACTATATAGAGAAGCGCTGGCTGGCCCAGTCAGATGCGCGCAAGGAATATCTGAGCATGCGCATTCTCGCCCGGGCAGGGCTCACAACCCCCCGCTTTCACGGCTGGGGCCTGAGCCTCAACCCCGCCAATCGCAATGGCTCACTACTGCTCATGGAGCAGGTAAAAAACGCCGAAATGGGTGGTGCGCGCTTCGAGCGACTCTATGAACCCGAGCGCAAGATACTACTCGATCAGATCGCCGACGAGGTCGTGACCTTGGCCAGGGCGGGTTACCTTCACCGAGACCTTCACCTCAACAACCTGCTGGTCAGCCCTGACAACGAGCTGATCTGGGTCGACGCTCACCTGAGACGCATGCCACGCCGAAAAGAACACCAGTGGCCGGCCCTGGTCGCCACGCTATCGGACACCAAGCTCTACGGTGAGCGCTACCGCCTCTGGGTCGAAAACCGCGTTAGAACGCAGTGGAGCCGCTAAAAAGCGGCTCCACTATTTGGCCGACGACTTCGGCACGGCGAATTCGCACTTTGTCACGAATGCCTGTTCGCCAATGCCAAGTAGCGCTCCACCACCGTCTCGAGTCGAAAACGCTCGAAAGCCTCGGTGGGTATCACCGGGGGAGCGCTCAGAACTCGCCGGATGGCATCGGCAAATGCCTTGATATCATGCAGCGGAACAAGAAACTCCGCCAAGGCCCCGGTCAGTATCTCGGCCGGACCGCTCGGGCAGTCCACACTAACGACAGGTGTTCCGCAGGCAAGCGCTTCTGCCACCACGAGAGAGAAACCTTCATAGTCGGAGCTCAAAAGCAGCGCCTCGGCACCATGGATATACGGGTAAGGATTCTCCCTATGCCCTAACCGTAATACACGTTGCCCCAAGCCCCGCTGGTTGATCAACGCATCGACGGCGGTCTCCTGCCCACCACCGCCCACCAGGACCAACGGCAGTTCGGTTTCACTGGCCTGGTAAGCGTCGAGGAGACGATCGAAACGCTTAGCCCTAAGGTCCATACGCCCAGCAAATACCAGGTAGCGCTCGGGCGTACCCGCAACCGGAGCGACCATCTTCTGGCTAATCGACACCAGGTCCAAAGGGTTGTAGACGACCGACTCATCGCGCGGACGAACGCCAAAGCCCGCCTTCAGGCGCTGAAGGCTTGCCGCCGACACCGCCGCAAGCCGTTTCCCGCTATAGAGCTTTCGAACCTTATGGCGCTTTCGCCAACGCCCGACACCGGATTTATTGCCAAGAAATGCCGTCACCGGGTCCGAATGCAGGCAGTACCATGACTGTTCGCCGAGGCGACTACGAGCCACAACCTGGTGGGCATGGTGCAGGTGGGCAACGACAAGATCATCCGCTTCTCGGTTCGCCAGCCATGCATCTAGTTTTCTTGCATGCAGTCGATACCGTCGCCACCTTTCAAGCCGGTCGGCAGGTACAAAGGGCAACCTCACTACGGTCACGCCATCTGGCAAACAATGTTTAACGCGTTCACTCAGCACAACCAGGGTCACCGCAACACCCCGCTTTACCATCCCAACCAGTAAGTCTCTCACCACAATAGGCGCACCGCCCGAATCCAGGTGGTCGATCACGAAAAGCACTTTCATCGAGGACGGAGCCGACACATCGCACCCTTACAAACTGAGAAAACGGAGGGGCTATGATGCCAGAAATGCCTGGGCGATACGCTCTGGCCGAAAGTCGTCAAGCCACTCCTCGACAGTTTCAGGCTTGTCTCCGGCAACCGCCTTGCGCATGCCATCGGCCAAGGAAACCTCATCGTGGCGCACGATACAGGCGTCCAGCTCCCCTTTCAGGATCTCTCGAATCCCTCCTGGACAGTCCACCGAGAGCACCGGAGTACCACAGGCAAGAGCCTCGAACAGCACAATTCCCATCCCCTCAAAACGGGAACTTAGTACGAAGAGCCTGGCATGGTGCATCCACGGGTACGGGTTCTGGCGGTTTCCGGCGAAGATCACCCGCTCTGAAATGCCAAGCTCCTCCGCCAACTCCCCCAGTGGCTCCCGCTGCTTGCCACTACCGACCAGCACCAACGGCAACATGAGCCCGCTTCGCGCGTAGGCCCTGATCAACAACGCCTGATCCTTGGCCGGCACCAGGCGCGCAACATTGACTATATAGGGGACGGACGGCAGGTCTGGCTCTTCTGCCAGCATCTGCCGACGAATGCTCTCGATCGGGCACGGGTTAGGAATGACCTCCAGCGAGCGCGGACGAAAGTGCCAAAGCGACTGCGCTTCCCGAATGCTCTCCGCCACCCCTTGCGATACCGCCACCAAGTCACGCCGGTGATACAGACACCGAGCAAACAAGCGACGGCGCCTGGAAGGCCCCTTCATGTGAAAGATGTTCTCCAACACGTAACGGGCACGCTTATCACGAAAGCTCCACACCAGCTCGAAGGTGCCAATACCGCGGAAAATGATGCGATCTACCTTGCCATGCTCACGCTCGAAGTCGCGAAGCCATGACGTGAAGACACGCCCCCCCATCAGTCCTGTGCCCAGAAACAGCGACCGATCGACCAGCGGATTCAGTACAAGGCGCGCAAACAGCTCAAACACGTAACCGATGCCGGTCTTGCGCGCCCGCTTCTGCAGTGGCAGGTGGTGCAGAGTAACGTCCGCCCGCTCCGGAGCTAGCGGCCGCTTCACCTGCCTGAGACTAACCAGATGGCTCTCATGCCCTGCTGCCGCAAAGGCATCGGCCAGGTTAACTGCTACGCGCTCCATTCCGCCCATCTTCAGCGAGCGCACCACCACCAGAGTCCTCAAGCCATCCCCTTCTCTTCTTGACGAGCATCGCGTTCATACATGGCGCTCGTACCATGCCAAAACAGGTGCAAAGCGACCAAGCGGCAATGCACCACGCCTCACAACAAAGCGCCATTCCTCATACATTGTTACAATGACAGAACTGACTGAGACTCCACCATTTATAGAGAGTTCACCGGGAAACCATGAAGGGCCAACGACGCTTTCTGCTGGTGCTACGCCGAATGGGAATCGGCGGCATCGAGCAAGCCACACAGACGCTAGCTGATGCCCTCGCCACGGCCGGCCATGACGTCCATTTGCTTGTTCTAAAGGGTGAGGTCAACCGAGAGTTCCACCCTGGTGTGACACTCCATCGCCACGACGTGGACAAAGTCAGCCGAAAGGGACTCGGCCTACTACTCCATCTGGCCGACCGCCTTTGCTTGAGCCGCCTTATCAAGGGCTCCGGCTTCGTCTGGCGCGGCAAACGTTGCAGCGTGGCCTTTTCTGCCTTCGTCCAGACCCTTGAAGAACACCAGGCGCCGTTTGACATGATCCTCATCCGCGGACAAGGCGCCTTCGAGAACCTCTGGCCCTACAATGACCACCGTACATGGCGAGTGGTGGAAGCCGTGACGGGGCGCTTTCCCTGCACAACCAAGGGTCGCTGGCTGGCTCGCGTGCTATATCAAGACAAAAAAGTCATCTGTGTTTCAAAAGGGGTAAAAGGTTCGCTCAGCGACTACCTCAGTCGCCAGGGGGTGACCCTCGTCGACAGCCAAGTGGTCTACAACGCCATTCCTATTGCACGCATTCAGCAACTCGCTGACCACCGCCAGCCCATGAAAATCGCTCACCCCTACTTCGTTCATGTTGCGCGTTTGGTCCCGGTCAAGAACCAACGGCGGCTGCTGTCTGCCTACCATCTTGCCGTGAACAAGGGGCTGCAGCAGGATCTGGTCATCATCGGCGAAGGCTCGGAGCGCCAGGCCCTGGAGGACATGGCGCAAAACCTCGGTCTGGCGGCGAAAGTCCATTTTCTCGGCCAGCAAGCCAACCCCTACCCCTGGGTCAAGGACGCCGACGCTCTGGTACTCAGCTCCGACTTCGAAGGCCTTGGCATCGTCCTGCTAGAAGCATTGGCGTTGGGGACTCCCTGCATCGCCTGCGATGTCCCGGGCGGGATCAGCGAGGTCCTGACCGGTGACCAGCGCCGCATGCTCTGTGAGCCGAACGAAGAAGCACTTGCAGAAAAACTGCTGGAAGCGGCAACATCGGTGCCCGACGTCAAAGACGAGTGGACCACACCATTTTCGGAAGCCAGCATCCTGCTCCGATTGATGTCTCTCGCTGACGAATCCTCGACGGAGCGACCACATGCCCAAACGGCGTGATCACCACCTGCCACTGTCCCCAGACATAACATGCCCAGCCCTCGTCAATGGCGATGGCAAACTGGTACTTCAACCACCTGGCCGCTTCAGCGACGACAGTGGCGCTGAACACAGCAGCAGCGAAACCACCACCTCCTGCGTAGACGAAGTGGCAAACCACACCTGGATGCTTGAAATCACCTACCGCGCCAAGGGTCGCTGGAAGCTGCCAGGCGTGGCGACCGTCGAGAACGGTGAAGAACGCTTCACCCAATACTTCGAAAGCAATGAAACCGGCACGCGGCTACTCAACCTCACCGGAGTCGGCTCGCTTACCGACATCGTGCTGGCGCCCGTCAACTGCACTATCGAGCCTCAAGCCACACTCTACGGGTTTAGGCGCCCACACCTGGAAGATGGGCCGATACTCATCATTGCTCCTCACCCTGATGACGCAGAGCTCGCGGCATACGGGCTGTACAGCCGCCACCCCAAGCAGACATGGATTGTCACCCTGACGGCGGGCGAGCGTCTGAAGAGACTCGACAAACAGTATCTACCCGGGCTAGATGCCACCCTTGAAGAAGGCAGCCGCAGAAAGGGCCTGATTCGCGCCTGGAACAGCGCGACGACGCCACTGCTGGCTAGCGTGCCCGCAGAACAATTGATCATGCTTGGCTACTTCAACGACACACTTCCCAAGTTACTCGAAACACCAGACGCCACGGTACCCTCTTACGGCGACCCTGCGCTCACACCTAGAGACTTCAGGTGTTGGAACACCTTCGCCCTACCGTCAGATCCAACAGCCGAGAACCGTGGCGTCGATCTTCTCGAGGACCTCTCCACGATATTGTCCAAGATAAAGCCCACGACAGTTCTCGTCACGCACCCCGAAATCGACCCCCACCATGACCATGTCGCTTCAGCAAAGGCATTAGCGAAAGCGATGTCTCACTCTGGTCATGTGCCAGAGCGGGTGCTGCTTTACGCCAACCACTTAAAAGGCGCGAGGGGCTTTCCTAACGGCCCTGCGCACGCTGCTGCCGGGGTATGGCCTACAAGTCAAAGCACGTCCCAAATGCCGTCATGGAGACTACATAGTGAGCCACTTAGCCTTGAGGCACAAAAATCCAAAGCGCTCTCTCTCGACTCAATGCATGACCTACGTGGAAAGAAGAGCCTGGAAAGGCAGCTAAAACGCTGGCTGAGGCGAAAAAAAAGCGCCCTGGAATCGGGCGCTTGGAAGGACTACGGTGATCACGATTTTTTTCAGACCCATATCAAGGCCCATGAAAACTTCGTCGTCATCAACGGAAAACGTTTCTTAGCTGAAATTTCTCACTGACTCGCAGGAGTCGTCGCACGCCTGCCAAAAACGCGCTGGCCTGATTCCACCTGCCAGCGCCAGATATGCGTCACGACCCCACCCAAAATCAGGTTCTGTATATATGACCCTGTCCAGAAGAACCCATAAGATTCAAACTGATTAACAATTACATAAAACACGAAAAACACATAGCCAAACACCATTACATCCGTTGGCATAACACCGGCACGCCATGAGCGCCAAGTCCCAATTCCAACCCACAAAATCAACGCGCCGATCACACAAAGCCCAAGAAGTCCGTAACTTACCGCAAAATCGAGGAATGTATTATGAAGATGGCCGTACTCTTTCTTAATATTCTCTGGCAGCCATTCCGTTTCATCAATAACCAACCCCCGAGCTTCGCCTCCCCAGCCGACAATCGGGCGCTCACTCATCCACTCAAACGCGGCTCGCCAAGTATGAATACGTGTACCAACGCTGCTATAAGGCACCTCGTCCCAGTCACCAGCTAAAACGCTTTCAATGACTGGCACCTCTGCCTCCAAGCGAGAGTTCAGTGTATCCTTGAACATCCATCCCGCGAACGCAAGAAAAACCACCGCACCCAATACAAGCATGTGCCGGTTTTTTTTACCGACTTCTCGCTTATAGCCGAGCGCCGTGAGCATTACATATAACAGAAGAAGAAATACAAAGACGAAACTAAGAGCGAGCCATACGGCACGGGTCTGTGAAATCACAACACCAACTAAGCATAACCCTGTCGGGATAGCCCATAGCAACACTCGCCCCCAAACCCAACGGCCATCGCCAATAATTCGCGGAGCAAAGCACAGTAACCCCAGAACTGCCACACCGAAAAACATCGCCGTATGTTGTGCATTACGTATATTGAAATCCACGCGCTGACCATCTAACCCACGAAGCCAGTCAGCCCCGGCACCATCGGAGATAAAACAAGCCAGAAGAAACCCAACCAACGCAAGGCTCCACACTAGAAGCGTTCTGGAAGTGATTCCTCCCAACCACCAAGCAACACCAATGAACAAAAACCACTTGCCGAGCCTGTCCAACTCCGGGTTACGCCCAACCCATTCTGGGTTGTAAAAATAGCCGACAGTCCAACTAACCAATTGAGCGCCTACGGCGCATAGAAGGAGCCATAACGGAGCGCTAGACCGTACATCGTTAGATGTCAACAATATCATCACCAGCGCCACCAGCGCCATTATAGTGCCGAAACGCTGACCAATATCTGGAAACAAAACCCGAAACGCACAGTAAACAACAGCGAGAAAGAAGCCCGTATATACTAATGCGGCCGGACACGATCTCTTAACAAAAAAACTTGGTGAAAAAACTCCAAGAAAATAGCTCATCAACTAAACAACCCAGAGAAACTTACATTATTAAAGTGAAATGGAAAGAAAAAACACAACGAGCCACCTACCTGGCACCATCTCCAGTAACTATGGTTTTTAGTGTCTTGAAAGCAATGAGAACATCCAACCAAAGTGAAAAATGTTTTATATAATAAAAATCGTACTGCAGTTTCGTAGTCATGCCACTTACCTCTGCAGCGTATCCCTGCTCTACCTGTGCCCATCCCGAGATTCCCGGACGTACGACATGACGGTAACTAAAAAAAGGCACATCTCGCTCATACCAGTCAGAGAGTTCCATAGATTCAGGACGAGGCCCTATAAAACTCATCTCCCCTCTGATAACATTAAAAATCTGTGGAAGTTCATCCAAACGAAACTTTCTAATAATTCGCCCCACTCGAGTTATTCGAGGATCATCTTCTCCCTCAGTAAACCCTTTTCCTTTCCCGTCGACATACATACTTCTAAACTTAAAAACTTTAAATGGAACACCGCGAAACCCCATACGCCGCTGAACGAATAACGAGGGCCCTTTACTATCACAACGAATTGCAATACCTGTCAGGATCATTACCGGAAAAAGAATTGGAAGTAAAATAAACGCCCCCAACAAATCGCAAAATCTTTTGAAACTTTGGTATGAGAGAGAAGGCATCAAACTACCATACTCATTCTCAGTCAGATGTTCGATTTGAACTCTCCCAGTTAAAGCCTCTTGAATTTGACGGACATGGAAAACAGGGATATGATTTAACGTACAGCCAGCCAAGAATCTTTGCCAATCTGGTGTCAAACTATCGGAATGTAGATCAGCCACAACACCATCAAATCGAACACCCGAAAAACTTATTATATCAAGCATTCTTACTTCTATCTCTTTATTAGACCTTAGGTCTACAGCGCGTCCAACAGGGACCACAGCAAGTTTCAAGCATCTATAACGTCGCCCAAGGAAGAAAGCCGCATAGAACCAAAAAAAGCTCAAGACAAAACTTCCAAATAAAACCTGCCTAGTATATTCTTCACGCGTAAAAAAAAGTAACGCAACGACTAATAGATAGGCGATGGATATCGTAGGTGCAATAAATGCTGAAACTCTTGCTCCCGGAAACCGATTCAGCCTACGCAAGATGGTAAGAACTGAAATAAATGCAACTGTACATGCTATAAGTGTATTGCTTCTCACTTGAGGAAGGTATTCCCAAAACCCCCACCCCCAACGTTCTAGCGCAGGTAAAAAAACCGCAAACAAACTTCCAATGACAAGCTGGAACGGCCATCCAAGCAATATAGACTCATACCATCTTGAATGGCGACGTTCGTATCTGTTTTTTTCGATCATCAAAAGGCTCAATTTTACAGACCAATATCGAGTTCCGAAAACACCACCATTCTTGGTGTCCGAGCTCCGGAAATGAATTTCTATAGACTTAAGCGAAACTCCTACGACCGCAGGCCTGACATGTAGGAGTCAAATTTTCAGAGAAAGACTAGAAGATCAATTTAAACCTCAAGAAAATTCGCACATATCCGAGCTTCAAGCACTCCACCAAACGCCTAGACCACTCAACATGAAACCTTCATCATATTAAATTAATCAGAATCCACTCATTGCTACTGACTATATTTATCATCACCTTTAATTAACCACCGAAGATTATACTTCCCTGGCGGCCAGCACATGCGAACCCCAACATCATATCGATGTCTAAAAAGAACTCATCTTTAGCCTAGCTTTTTTCCTACTAACTCCAACTCCTCAATGACCCCACTTTTTATCATCACAGATGACCAGGAATAATGCTCATAGCAGTACTCTCTTGATCGCATCGCAACCTGGTAGTACTTCTGGTTTGAACACTTCAGTTGCCTTACTGCATTTATATATTCCTGAGGACTATAGCAACGCCATATCACTTTAGAATCAGGATCTATGGGGTCTGCACTAATAGGTGTGCTCAAACATGGAATCCCTGCTGATAAATAATTTAAAATTTTATTTTGCAGCCCAGCACCGAACCTCATCGGACAAACCCCTACGAAAGAGTCAGCACATGCCTCAACGATGTCATCAACTTCACCTACAACATTGACAAAGGGAAACAATTCAATCTTTATCTTAAAAGCCTCAGGGATCTTTCCGATTATGTCAAGTCTAAAACCTTCTGCGCCCAAAGTTCCCATTACATGCTCAGAAAACCAGCTACATGCATCTTGATTTTGTAATGAAAACATATTCCCTACGAAAACTATCCTTGATGAAGAAAATGATGAACACATATTTTTATCGGTTAGCACATCCGTGCCATTCTTCAGAACAGCCATACGTTGCACACCGTTACCGCCCAGATAGCTGCGGTCAACCTCAGAAATTACAGTATTAATTGCGAAGAGTCCAGAGAGGTCTACTTCATACTTAGCAAGAGGACGAACTTCAGAGAGATACACCAGTCTCATAGGAGATACGCGTCCTCCTTTACTTTTTAATCTTTCATAGTTCATTGATATCGCATCTGTATAGTCCAGCCAAACCTTTCGGCGATTATCAACCAAAACCCCAACATAAGCCATCCGAACAAGATGTATTAGAATAAAATCATAATCATGCTCCACAGCACGAACACGTTCCACCATGTCTTTAGAATAATAAAGTCCTGACTGAAGCGGCTTCCCCATAACACGATTCTTAAATGCGTTGGCGATCGCGGAAATCGAATTTAGTGGAAAACCACGGTAAATAGAAAATAACGTATCATCACCTACTGGATCAACCTTATGAGGAAAGTATGTATAATAACAATCAACTGAAACCCCCATTTCTTTTAATGTCTTTGCAACACCATAAATTCGCAACTGGTCACCTCCCCGAACCGGAAAAACCGGCCTTGAAGTAATTACCAACCCCCTCATACAAACCTCTCATTGAAAAAGATATTTTTACTTGATCGAACTAGCCCCAAGATGACCCATAATGCAGGTGACGATACCGCACCCTGAAAAAACAATAAAAAGAAAATCGCACCTAGTGAAAATATCATAAACGCGTTAAAGGTCCTTTTTTGACGCCGGCTGTAGGCGTATTTTCCATGGCGACAAGCAATAAAAAATGTATACCCGAAAAATAGAATAACTAATACTGTGGGGAATAGCCCATAATCATATATTAGGTTCGAAAGATATGTCTGAGGTTCACTGATTGAAACACTTCGCAAAACCTCGTGGGCTTCGATATTGATCCCTAAATGAACAGCCCTAGAAGCCCAATAATCTGAAAAACCAACTCCAAGCGACCCAAAACCAAGGTTTTCGAATCCGGACGAAAAAGCGATGTAATTAATTAGGACTCGTGTAGATGCAGAGGGGTCCATTTTATAAACAATAAAATCCCAACCAATATCACCGTAAAAATAAAGATACATTACGCTAAACAGAGAGGACAATCGATTAATGGCGTTGCTAAACGTCAACAACACAATGACAATGAATAATAGAACAACAGCTAGCCCAAGACGCCCTTTCCATGAGAAGAGAAAGAACAAAGAGGTTGAAAAGAGAGCCAAAAATACGTATTGGTAACTACTTACCGTCAAAAGACCGCACATGGTAACAGAGGTGGTAAGAAGGAAAAACATCTTTCCATTTAAACTTCCTTTCAAGTGAAAGAAGTATGAAAGGCAAATCACAGGCGCATAGAGATAAACAAAATAACTTGGCTCTGGCGTAAAGAAATTTGGACGTCCGTGCGTATTAACACGCCCCGTCAGAACTTCATTAATGAGTATCTCCGTACTGCTGTCAACAACATATAACATCGCCAGTAACACGAAGACTAAAACAACAAAAAACAAATATGCAGGCCGAATGTTCTTTGCTATCATAATCACGGCCATAAAAAATACTGGCCCCATAGTATATTTAAAAAGTAGGACAAAGGCTCCCGCCCCCCCCCTCAAAAAGAAAATAATAACTGTCAATAACGAAAGGTAGAGGAAGAACAAAGACAGAAATATAAAATCAACCGATGAGAAATATCTTTTTGATGCTAGACTAAATAGCGCTAGCGCTACTGCCAGGGAAAGAATTGGTTGGGTTTCAGCCTCTAATGGCAATATCTTTATATGGACAATAAAGATTGAAACCATAAAAAAACCGGCTAAAAATGATTTAACTTTCGTGTCGAAAAAGTAAGCGCTCATAGAGAATGCCAATACGGATAGTCAATCTTATATAGCAGGCCTTCTTCTCTTTTCATTACTTCCTTTGCTGGATTGCCACCTACCACACTATAGGGCGCGACATCTTTTATCACAACGCTTCCGGGGAGTATGACTGCGCCCTCCCCAACCACAACGCCGGGGCATATAATAGCATTGGAAAAAACTTGGACATAGTCACAAAGCACAACATCACGAGTTTTTATTTCGTTATAAGGAGAATTTATTTCGTGACCTGCCGTATATATTTTCACACCATGAGAGACTGAAACATTGTTTCCTATATTTATGGCTCCGCGATTATCTAATGTGCACTCTCTGTTCACGATGCTATTTTTGCCGACACACAAATTCGAGTTCCTATAAAAAACGCCACCTTTCAATATGTAAGACCTTGCTCCTATTTTAAACCCCAGCAAACTAAGAAATCTATTCTTGGCCCAAAAGCTTGGAACGAGCTGGTATACTACATTCAACAAGAATATAGAAAGATGTTTTATCTTTCTCAAGAAACTTCTAAAAAAATCACTTTTAAAAAAATTCCTAAATGGACTATACATATAGTACACAGCCCTAAGCTGTTTTGCTTTTTTTCTCGATATGTAACCATATTTTATAAGCGCAGTTAAATACTCAAAGTATGCGTCCTTTGCATGCGTATCACTCACACCACCTAATTCCATATAAACCTTCGCCTCAGAAGACTTCAACGGAACCCCGTAGCATAGCGCCCTTAATATAAAGTCAGTATCTAGTGCGATATTAATTCCCAGATCAAAAACACCGACTTTTTCGTAAACAGATTTTGTTGCAACACATGTCGTATGGACAAAGCCTACGCCTTTATAAAGATTTTTCTCATCATTCACAACCCCTTCCTTACACGACTTAACGATCCCGTTCGAAACAAAGTAACAATTGCCGTAAGTTATTGCTAGCTCATCACATCCAATTGATCTCACTGACTTCGCAATGAAATCCTTACTATATATATCACCCGCATTAAGTAAAGCCACCACCCTCCCACTTGCTAGCGACAGACCTTTGTTCCACGCATCAGCAATTCCATTATCAGGTTCGGAGACTAGCACGTCTATATGTGACTCATAGCGCTGGAGAAGTTCCAAACTTCCATCATCAGACCCACCGTCCACAACTATATATTCAATATCCTTATAGCTTTGATCAATCAATGACTTAATAGTCCTCTCAAGCAGCTCGCAAGAGTTATAAGTAGCCGTAATTACTGTGACCTTTCCCAAATTCATGACTCATCTCTCGAAATCTTAGACGGGTTATTCTACAACACGAACAAATATAAATCTGATGGAGCAAGCGACTGCTTTTTTACTGCTACTGAACTCGACATCATAAGGGAGCCTCATCATTTAACGTGGATTTGGCCTGATCGAGCAGCCTGAAACAAGCTGTTTGATTTTACCCAGTAGCGGTGGACATCCCGTTAAGGAACTACTCTGAACGAGGTGAACCATGACAAAGCCAGCTACGCTCATGAAAAAGCAACGTGCCCGATACACCGATACCTATCAGCAACATCGACAGGCCTTCTGTATTCGGCACATGTGTGCCGTATTCGGTGTCGCCCGCAGTGGCTACTACGTTTGGCGACAACGTGCCGGTAACCCGTCACCCAGACGCCGCCAGCAGGCGGACCTCGACCAGCATGTGGCACAGGCCTATCACGATCGGAAGAGGCGCTCAGGGGCCCCTGGATTGGCCTTGGACCTACATGACACCGGGCTGTCGGTGAACCGTAAGACCGTTGCTGCAAGCCTGCGGCGGCAGGGTCTGCGCGCCAAGGCTGCACGTAAGTTCAAAGCGACAACGAACTCCAAACACACCCTGCC
>Ga0114954_1000445_pt1 | contig 13966 bp, 12 predicted proteins | sample Porto_4metaG_FD_87299 | JGI IMG/M metagenome (GOLD analysis project Ga0114954, IMG submission 87299) | Marine algal microbial communities from Porto, Portugal - Porto_4 metaG | ecosystem: Host-associated > Algae > Red algae > Unclassified | place: Portugal: Porto | collected 2015-02-02
CTCGGCCGCGCGCAGACCACTCGCCTCCAGCGCGACGCCCAGAGCCTCGATCACTTGCGCTTGCGCCTGCGCCACCCCGGCGAGCACCTGGCGCGCCAGGGCGAAGCGCTGGCGCACCTCGAGCGACGCCTCAGGCGGGCCATGGCGGAGACGCTGACGTCCCATCGACGCCACCAGGCCGAACTGTCACGGCGCCTGGCGGCACGCCGGCCGGCGCTGGCCTTGAGCCAGGCCAGCCATGATCTGGAACGCCTCACCCGGCGTCTGCTGCTCAGTCAGCACCAGGACTTAAAGCGCCACCGCGACCGCCTCGCATCCGTGGCCAGAGAGCTACAGGCGGTCAGCCCGCTGGCGGTACTGGGCAGAGGCTACGCCATCCTCCATGACGACGAAGGCCGGGTGGTCCGCGAGGCGAACCAGACCCGGCCTGGAGAACGGCTGTTCGCCAGACTCGGCGAGGGCGAACTTGCGCTTGACGTCGCCCGCGTTGTCGAGCGCTAGGCGGCGCTTGACGTTTTACAAGGCGTTTGGCGTTTTACAAGGCGTTCGGCGCTTTACAAGGCGTTCGCCTGGGCGCTGGCCTTGAACGACGACGGTTCCAGCTCGTGGCGCGAGAGCAACTTGTAGAAGTCGGTGCGGTTGCGACCGGCGATACGCGCGGCCTGGGTCACGTTGCCTTCGGTGATCTTGAGCACCTTGACCAGGTAGCTGCGCTCGAAGCCTGCCCGGGCATCATTGAAGGTCGGCAGGGCATTGTCCTCGGCCACCAGCGCCTGAGCCACCAGGGCCTCGGGAATCATCGGCGCGCTGGACAGCGCCACGCACTGCTCGACCACATTGACCAGCTGGCGGACGTTGCCGGGCCAGGCGCTGGTGGCGAGCAGGTTCAGCGCCTCCGGCGAGAAGCCCTTGACGAAGGGCTTGTGGCGCGACGCCGCCTGGGCCACCAGGTGCTTGACCAGCAGCGGCACGTCCTCGGCGCGATCCTTGAGCGGCGGCAACTTCAAGTTGACCACGTTGAGGCGATAGTACAGGTCCTCGCGGAACTCGCCATCGTGCATCGCCTGATCCAGGTCGCGATGGGTCGCCGACAGCACTCGGACGTCCACCGGCACCGACACGGTCGAGCCCAGCGGGCGCACATGGCGCTCCTGCAGGACCCGCAGCAGCTTGACCTGCAGCGACAACGGCATGTCACCGATCTCATCGAGAAACAGCGTGCCGCCGTCGGCGGCCTGGAACAGCCCGCCGTGTTCGCTGATGGCGCCGGTGAAGGCGCCCTTGGCATGGCCGAACAGTTCGCTCTCGAGCAGTTGTTCTGGCAGCGCACCGCAGTTGATCGCCACGAACGGTTTATCGGCCCGGGAACTGGCCTTGTGGATGGCATTGGCCAACAGCTCCTTGCCCGAGCCCGAGGGGCCCGTGACCAGCACACTGACGTCGGAGCCGGCAACCATGCGGGCCTGCTCGAGGATGCGCTCCATCTCCGGGCTGCGGGTGATGATCTCCTCGCGCCAGCGATCATCGCCCTCTCCGCCGCTGGCCAGGTGAGCCAGAGCGTCATCGATGGCACTGAACAACTCCTCGCGATCCACCGGCTTGGTCAGAAAGCTGAAGACCCCTTGACGCGTGGCGCTAACCGCATCGGGAATCGAGCCATGGGCGGTCAGAATGATCACCGGCAGGCCCGGCAGACGCCGCTGGATCTCCTGGAACAGCGTCATGCCGTCCATTTCATCCATGCGCAGGTCCGACAGCACCAGATCGGGGCGGCCTTCCTCCAGTCGCTTCAGGGCATCTCGCCCGTTCTCGGCGGTGGTCACGCGGTAGCCCCGGCTTTCCAGGCGCATGCCCAGCAGCTTCAGCAGGCTGACGTCGTCGTCGACCAGAAGAAGGTGAGCCGAGGTCCTGGCGGCCGGGGTCGATGCGACTTGCTTCATCTCGGAATCTCCACGGGGTTATTCCACCTGCTGACGCAGATTGATGCTCTGTTCGATGGCCGTCATCGCTTCGAGCTTGTCGGCCAACGCCTTGTTTTCCTCTCGCAGCCTTGCCACCTCGCCATCGTGGCGTGTCACACGCCCCTGGCGGGCGCGCCGTCCCTCGACCTCATTGAGCCAGTAGCGCAGCAGCGGCTGCAGCTCGCTGGGGGCACCGCTCAGGTCCGCCTTGTAATACTCGGAGGCCTGGTTCCATTGGGCCGGGGTGCCCCAGGCCAATACCACGGCGCGCCCCAGTCGCTGCTCCGGCGCGTAGCCCTGAAGCCGCGTCAGCATGTCGTCGCGCCAGGCGCGATCCCCGCGTTGCGCCGCCAGGCCGAAGGCGATCCAATCGCTGACCATGCAGGCGTTGTCGGCGAAGCTCGGCACCTCGGCGGCACAGCTGGCCAAGTCCTGCGTTTGCACTGGCTCCGGCGCCCCCTGGTGCGGGAACGGAAGTGCCTCGCAGCCACTCAAGACGACCCCGGCCAGGGCAACGGCGATGCCGATCAGACGACGCCCTGCTTTGGCGCCGCGCTCCACCGGAGGCGGCTCCGATGGCGCCGGGACGATGAGGGTCTCTGCCCCTTTGGTCATAACGTCAGGTTCCTTGCGTCATTGCCCGTCCTGGCGGGCAAGTAATGTTCGTTCTCGCCAGCGTCGATGGCGGGTAGCGTCAAGCGAAAGCACACCGCCAGGCGATCATTGTCGACCAGGTCGAGCCGACCGTGCTGCAGGCGTGCGCAGTCGGCGGCGACCGACAAGCCGATGCCCGATCCCTTGAGCGCCCCCTTGCGTCGTGCACGGCCCTGGTAGAACGCTTCAAACAAGTGCGGGCGATCCTGTTCGGCGATCGGCTCACCGCTGTTGGCGACTTCAAGCTCGAGGCGGTCGTGGCTGGCCCGGGCTCGAATCACCATGTCTCCGCCCTGTTCACCGTAGGCCAGGGCGTTGGAAATCAAGTTGTCCAGCACCCGCGCGGTGGCCTGATGATCGGCCCACCAGATCACTCGGCCGGTAAACACCTCGAGGCGCATTTCCTTGGTCTCGAGCGCGAGGCGATGTTTGGCCAGCACTTCCCGCACCACAGTGGCAATATCCAGCCGTTCGATTTCCGCGGTGCGATTGTGCTGAAGCAAATTATAGTCGAGCAGCTGCTCGATCAGGCGTTGCAACTCGGCACCGCTGGCATCGATCAGTTCCAACACCTCGCGCTGGCGCGGATTGACCTCGCCGGCGACCCCGTCGCTGAGCAATGACGAGCCTTCTCGGACGCTCGCCAGCGGCGTCTTCAGCTCGTGGGACATATGACGCAGGAACTGTTGCTTCTGCTCCTCGAGTTCATCGAGTCGACCGGTGAGCCAATCCAGGCGTTCGCCGAGGGCGACCAGCTCGGCCGGTCCCTGAACGCGCTGCACACGGTGCTCCTGATCGCCGCTGCCGATCCCGAGGATACGGCTCTCGAGCTGACGAACCGGACGAATGATCAAGCGGGTGAACAGCAGCATCAGCAACAGGCTCGAGGACACCAGGGCCCCGGTCTGCCACCACAATCGCTGCTGAACCTCGACCGCGCGCCCCTGGATCGCATCCAGGCGTTGGTCGATACGCTGGTTGGTCGCCTGGCGCATGCCCTCGACATGCTCGGAGAACGGCACGAATTGGGTCAGCGTCTGTTCGTAGCTCTCGGCGTCCAGATCCGGCAACGCCTCGAGTTCGTCCAGCAAGTCACCGAGTGCCTTGACGTCAGGATCGTCCGGCAACAGCAGGCGCTGGCTCGTCAACAGCTGGCGAAACTCCTCGAGGCGGGCGTCATAGATCTCAAGCAGGCTATCCTGCTGCACGACCGCATACTGACGAGCGCCGCGCTCCATCTCCAGGGCCAGGGACCCCAGCGTGCGCGCTCGACGGGTCTCGGCGACGGCCTGGCGGGCACTGACCTCGGCCAGCCGCGACAGCTCCGACAACGCCTGGCCGGCCTGATACATCAGGACGCCCAGAGGCAGCATCACGACGACAAACGCCAGCAATACCAGTTGGGGCAAGGAACGAGGGCGCCAACGGCGCGTCGCGGCAGAGGTCATGACCAGCGTTCTGTGAAGGAGTGTAAAGGGAAAGAACATCGATCCATCCAGAATACCAGAAAACGGCCACTCCCCCGCGCAAGCTTCCGCCGAAACTGGCATTTGTGGTGCTGCCCCACCAGCGCTGGTGAAAATTCGGCCAAAAAAAGGGGCCGGCATGGCCGGCCCGAATACGCAGGGAACTGAAGGGTTGAAAAACAGATCAATCGACAGCCTGGCCCGTCCATTGTTCGATTTTCCAGCGGCCCGAAGGCCCGAAGCCGCCATGACGCCTGGGTCACCAGGAACTCGGTCGTCATCACGCGGGTGGACGCACCACCCTGCCTCGTTCTTGCCCCCGCCGCCCGAGCGACGCGCCCGGGCGGCGGGGAAAATAACGCCCCCGAAGGGGGTGGCATCCTTGCCAGGGCATCCTTGCCCCTATCGATACCCTTCCTTGCCTCGTCGGCCGGTACCGTCTCATCGCAACCTTGTGTCGCACATCGCGCGGAGCAGACGCCGGGCGATCACCGTAGAACGCACAGGGCAGTGAAATCCTCGGTGACACCCGAGAAACGGAGCGAGCCGTCGGCTACCGTTTCTCCTGCTCACCTTACATTAAGCTAATAACGTGCCAAAAACATAAATGTGCCTTATTTTTCAAATGATTAAAAAAACAAGAATCGACAGATCAGGCACTTTTCGCTCATCGAGAAGGAAAATCGTTCGATTCGAGCCGTCATCCGTCTCCAAATGCCGACGCAAAATATCAAGAGTCAGAAATCATTATGAATAACAGAGCACTAGAAAGTCGCAAATTAGATACAGCCAGGCCAGGCCTAATGCAGCCAGGCGACATGATCGGCGCCGACAGGGGGAGAATCGCCATCATCCGCGCCCCGGACACACCGCTCACGGGGCGCGCAAAGCGCCGTATTCAGGCCTCTCAGGCGCTGGTCAGGCGGGTCCTGTCGCCGAGTGGCTTGATCAGAACCTTCGACTTGCGGGCGTGGTTGTAGGCGTCGCGCCTGAGAGGCGGCAGACTCTCGAGGGAGGCCGGCATGAAACCATGCTCGATAAACCAGTGGGCCGTATGGGTGGTGAGCGCAAACAGATTCTCGAGCCCTTCACGGCTCGCCTGCCGCTCAATCTCGGCCAGCAGGCGTTCTCCGCGAGCATCGCTACGGTAATCCGGGTGCACTGCCACACAGGCGAGCTCGCCGGTCTTGCCGTCGGCGAAGCGGTGCAGCGCCGCACAGGCGATGACCATGCCATCGCGGTCGATCACCAGATAGTCGTCGATCTCGTGCTCCAGACGCTCTCGGGAACGGGCGACCAGCATGCCACGGCGCTCGAGAGGCTCGAGCAGCTCCAGCAGGCCGCCGATATCACCGACCTCGGCCGGACGCAGCTGCTCGTAGCGGCGCTGGGTAATCATGGTGCCGACGCCGTCTCGAGTGAACAGTTCTCCCAACAGCGCGTCCTGGTCGCGCCACGACAGCAGGTGAGCCCGGGCAACCCCGTGAAGCGCCGCCTCGCAGGCGGCACCAAGGTGACGGGCGACCTCATCGCCCGAGGCCAGGCGGGACAACAGCGGCTCGGCCTGGATCGGCGTCAGCTGACGCAATAGCGTGCCGTCGTCTCCCCTCAGGCCATCGGCATCGCCCAACAGGATCAGCTTGTCGGCCCCCAGGGCCACCGCCGCCTTTTGTGCCACTTCCGCGGCATCGAGATCGAACACCTCGCCGGTGCTGGAAAACCCCAACGGGGGCAACAGCACCAGCGAACGCTCGGCCATCAATGCTCGAATGGCAGAAGCGCGCACGCGGCGCACCTCGCCAGAGCGCTGAAAATCGACACCCTCCCGCACGCCCAGGGGCTTCGCCATGACCAGGTTGCCCGACACCGCGGTCAGCTCGATACCGTGCAGCGGTGTGTTAGGCAGCCCCACCGAGAGGCGCGCCTCGAGCCACAGACGCTGCTCGGCGGCCACGCGCTCGACCCGCGCCATGATCGCCTCGTCGGCGACCCAGCGCCCCTGGTGACGAATCGGCTCGATGCCGTCATTGGCGAGTCGCTCGTGGACCTGCTGCCGGATCCCGAACACCACGACCAGATGCACGCCGAGCGTATGCAACAGCGCCAGGTCCTGGATCAGAGACTCGCCGCGGCCACCGGCCACCGCCTCACCCTCGATCAAGACGACGAAGGTACGCCCGCGGTGGGCATTGATGTAGGGCGAGGAATGACGAAACCAGTCGACGAAGGAAAACCGCGTATTCAAGGGCGCACCTGCTCCGTCACGATAGGGAAGGATGATCGCTGCACTATATCAGAGTGTCAGGATACCAGAGGCCAGGGTATCAGAGGCCAGGATGAGCCGGCACAGACCGCATACCCGGCGCCCACGACGGCCACCCGGGTTGTCCGACAATGCCGCCGCCCCGATAGCGAGCGACGGCGCCTCAAGGGCGCCGTCGATGGTCTCACGGGGCGATCACGCTCCGGTCAGTTGAAGATGCCCTTAAACATGAAGAAGAACAGGATGGAAAGGCCCGCGCCTGCCGGCAGCGTGATCAGCCAGGACATGACGATGGTACCGATCACTCGCAGGTTGAGGGCGGCCAGGCCTCGGGCCAGACCGACGCCGAGTACCGCCCCGACCAGGGTGTGCGTGGTGGAGATCGGCAAGCCAGTGCCGGAGGCCAGCACCACGGTGGTTGCAGCGGCCAGGGTGGCGGCGAAGCCACGGCTCGGCGTCAGCTCGGTGATGCCGGTACCGACGGTAGCAATGACCTTGTGGCCATAGGTGACCAGGCCGGCAACGATACCGCCACCACCGAGGACCAGCACCCACCAGGGCACCGAGGCGGCACCGTCGATGGCGCCCTGATGCTGAACGACGCTGATGACGGCCGCCAGCGGTCCCACCGCATTGGCGACGTCGTTGGAGCCGTGGGCGAAGGCCATGGCACAGGCGGTGAAGATCATCAGCACGCCGAACACCCGCTCGACGCCTTCGAAGCCGAACGAGTCCGACTTGCGCTTGCTGCGACTGATGCGCTTCTCGCGCTGGATACCGATACCCATCAACGCCAGGCCGATGAGGATGGCGATGAACAGGCTCTCGACGAATTCCAGGTGCAGGCCAACGTGCTTGAGGCCCTTGGTCAGGGTCACCATGGCGACAATGAAGCCGACCAGGAACACGTACATCGGCACGTAACGCTTGGCCGCCGCAAACGGATCGTCGGCCTCGAACACCAGTCGCTGCACGCTCTTGAACAGCATGAAGGCGATCGAACCGGCGAGCAGGGGCGATACGATCCAGCTAGCGGCGATCTGACCGACCTTGCCCCAACCCACCGCGTCGATGCCGAGCCCGGCCATGGCGAAGCCGACGATGGCACCGACGATGGAATGCGTGGTCGATACCGGCCAGCCCTTCATCGAGGCAATGAACAGCCAGGTGCCGGCGGCCAGCAGCGAGGCCAGCATGCCGTAGACCAGAAACTGTGGATCGTTCTCGAGCAAGGCCGGATTGATGATGCCCTTGCGAATGGTCTCGGTAACCTGCCCCCCGGCGAGCCAGGCACCGAGAAATTCGAAGATAACGGCGATCAGAATCGCCTGCTTGATGGTGATGGCGCGAGAACCCACGGAGGTTCCCATGGCATTGGCGACGTCATTGGCGCCCACCCCCCAGGCCATGAAGAAACCGAACGCGCAGGCCAGAATGATGAAGATGTCACCGTGCTGGGCAATGATCGACATGGGGAATCAACCCTTTTGAAAGTCTATAAGGTCTAGATGCAACGAGACCGCCCGTAGGCGGTCCAGAAGGGGCGAAACCTAGTTCGCGGTCATGATCTGCAGTCGGCTGCCGACACGCTCGGCACGATCGGACAGCTCACCGATCCACTCGATGATCTTGTACAGGAACATCACGTCGACCGGCGGCAGGCTGGCCTCGAGGGCGAACAGCTGGCGGCGGATGGCGATCTGCTGATCATCGGCAAGATTCTCCAGGTCATGCAGATCGCGGATGAGCTTCTGCATCAGCTCGGTCACATTGCGCCCGAAGCCAGATTCGAGCAGATCCTTGAGCTCGCCAAGGGCCTGACGTGCCTGGGCGACGCAGGCGACCGCGGTCTGAATGTAATCGCGCATGGGCGCGGCAAGCTCGGGCGGCACCTGCATCTGGCGCCCCAACATGATCCCGGTGATGTCCCGGGTCTTGTTGGCGATCTTGTCCTGCACGCTGACCAGGTCCAGCAGGTCGGAGCGTGATACCGGCAGGAACAGCGTATTGGGCAGATTCAGACGCAGCTCGGTCTTGAGTTCGTCGGCATCATGCTCAAGGCGCGTGATGGTCTCTCGATGGCTCGCGGCAGACTCCCAGTCGCCTTCGAGGGTCGCCTCGAAGAAGGGCAGTAGTGCAGCAGAGCAATCATGAGCTTTTTCGATGTGCGCCAGCAGTGGCTGGAACGGCGAACGGCCGAACATCGAGGAAAACGGATTTGATGTCACCATGGGTGGTCACGGACACTAGGAAATGGCGGCGTCAGTATAGTGATCTGCCTGTGCCACGTCATGAAAAAATTTCCGTCATGTTCCGCTATTCTCAACCGACCTTGACGCTACTCACGAGGCCTTGATGAGCCACGAAATCGAACTCAAGCTGGCCCTGGCGCCGTCGGGGCCCGAGGCACTGCGCCACCACCCCCGCCTGTCCGGGCTCCGCGCCCACCGGCGCCCCCTGAGCAATACCTACTTCGATACGCCGCAAGGCGACCTCGAGGGGGCACGCATGGCCCTGCGCCTTCGACGGATCGGCGACGACTGGTACCAGACCCTGAAGACCAGCGGCCAGGGCGGTGGCGGGCTCTCGACGCGTGGCGAATGGGAGTGGCCGGTGGCTGACGCGCGACTGGACCTGGCCGGACTCGCCGAATTGCCCCCCTTCCATTCCCTCGGCGAAGGCGTCCTGGAACGACTGACGCCGCGCTTCACCACCGATTTCGTGCGCGAGACATGGGACCTGGAAGACGCTGGACAACACATCGAACTGGCCCTCGACCAGGGCGAGATCCGGGCCGGCGATGGCCGGGTCGAGATCCGCGAACTGGAACTCGAGCTCAAGAGCGGCGACAGCCAACGCCTGCTCGACCTGGCCGAAGGATTCAGCGAGAGCGTGGCCTTGCGTCCCTCGGACACCAGCAAGGCGGCCCGGGGAGCGGCCCTGCTGGCGGGGGACTGGCGTCTCCCTGCCGGCAACACCCCGGCCGAGCTCATGCATCGCGCCAATGTCGCCCTCGATGCCCTCGGCGATAACCCCCGCCCGGCCTGGCGCCAGGCGGCCATCGACGCGCTTACGCGCCTGCGCGAGACGGCCGGCGAGGCGCCTGGTGTCGGCGACGATTGCCGCGAACTGATCGAGCGTTTATCCAACGCTTGCCACGACGACTGGCTGACGCCGACGTTCGGCGCCATCCTGTTACGGCTGGCCCGACGACTCCCCGACAGCGTCGACTTCCGTTGATTGCCGACCCCCGGCCGCGGCGACTTGGCCCGAGGCCGGATGGTCGCCTCACTGACCGATAAGGAACCCCTCGTGATCAACGGCCACAAGCCCGCTGCCGACGGCGTCAAGACCCGCATCTTCCAGATCATCTTCGAGTCCGACACGCGACTCGCCAAGGGCTTCGACATCGCCTTGATCACGGCCATCATGGTCAGCGTGCTGATCGTGGTCCTGGAGAGCGTCGATAGCCTGCGCATCGAGTATGGCTCGCTGTTTCGACAGCTGGAATGGTTCTTCACCATCCTGTTCACCGTCGAATTGCTGCTGCGCCTGTACTGCCTTGAGCGCCCGATGAACTACCTGAAGAGCTTCTATGGCGCCGTCGACGTGATCGCGATTCTGCCGAGCTGGTTCGCACTACTACTGCCCGGCGCCCAGTCATTGATCGTGATCCGTCTGCTCAGGAGCCTGCGGATCTTCCGCGTGCTCAGGCTGATGGAGTTCGTCGGCGAAGGGCGGCTGCTGATCGACGCCCTGAGGCGCAGCGGCCACCAGATCTTCCTGTTTCTGTTCACCGTGTTCATGCTGGTGACCATCTTCGCCTCGCTGATCTACCTGATCGAGCCCCGGGAGGCTGGCTTCACCAGCATTCCGGTGGCGATCTACTGGGCGGTGGTCACCCTGACCACGGTAGGCTACGGCGATATCGCCCCGGTCACGCCTCTTGGCCAGGCCATCAGCGTGGTGGTGATGCTGATCGGCTACTCGATCATCGCCGTGCCCACCGGGGTCTTCTCCGCCGAAGTGATTCGCTCGATTCGCTCCGACCGTTACTCCGACGAAGCCTGCCCCGGCTGCGGCCACGACCGCCACGAACAGCGCGCCAAGTACTGCCTGCGCTGCGGCACCTGGCTCGACGAGGACACTCCTGACCCCAACGCTCCACAGGAACCGGAACCCGACGATGAGGGCGGCGAAGACGAGGACGGCGATGAGGCCGTCGAGGGCGACACCGGCCGCGCCCCCGACGGCGACGATGACGGCGCAACGTCATCGTCGACGCAGGACGGTGCCCCCCACACGGCCCCACGCAGCGGCCCCTCGGTCTGAATCGCCCTCTTCGTCAGACACGACAGCCGGGCACGGCAGTCAGACACTACAGCCGGCCACGCCGCGTGGAAAGCGACGACGTGAGCAGAAGCCTACTCGAGGAAAGGCGTCACATCGCCCCGCCCCTCACGTACGATCTTTGCCGGCAACTCGCGCAGGTCGATCACGCTGGTGGCCTCGAGGTGGCAGGCGCCACCATCGATCACCGCATCCAGGTGGGCGCCGAACCGATCGCGAATCTCCTCCGCGTCGGTCATCGGCAGCTCCTCCCCGACAGGAATCAGCGTCACGCTCATCAGCGGCTCCCCGTAGGTCGCCAGTAGCGCTCGGGTGATGGCGTGATCCGGCACGCGCACGCCGATCGAGCGGCGCTTGGGGTGCAACAGCAGCCTCGGCACCTCGGTGGTAGCAGTGAGGATGAACGTATAGGCCCCCGGCGTATGGGCCTTGAGCAGACGAAACACGGCGTTGTCGACCTTGGCGTAGGTACCGATCTCCGACAGGTCCGAACACACCAGGGTGAAGTTGTGCTTGTCATCCAGTGAACGCAGCCACTTGATCTTCTCGATGGCCTTCTTGTCGCCCAGGTGGCAGCCCAACGCGTAACCGGAATCGGTAGGGTAGGCGATCACGCCGCCCTGACGGATGATCTCGACGGCGCGGTCGATCAGGCGCTTCTGGGGATTCTCCGGGTGAATCTGAAAGAACTGGGTCATAACGCCTCCCTGGCGATTCGTTAGGGCTGTCTTGAACGTAGCGCCGACCTCAGGCCGTTGCCACTGCCGCCTCGCGCCACGACGCCAGGCGTGAATGCGTCCACACGGGGGCTACCGCCGTACGCGGCACCACGCTCATCGATCCCGGCGCCAGGTGACCGCCGGGGAAGTGAAAATCGCTGCCAAGCGAGGCCAGCAGGCCACGCTCATCGAGCTGACGAGCCAGGTCTCGGGTCACATCGCCATTCTGGAATCCGCTGACGATTTCCGCCGCCTGGCCGCCGGCGGCGCAGAAGTCGTCCAGCAACAGGCCGCGCTTGCGCCGGGTCAGCCCGTAGCGCAGCGGGTGGGCCAGCACCGCGACCCCACCAGCATCGAGCACCCACTGCACCACCTCGGACAGGTAGGGCCAATGGGACTTCACGTCGCCGACCTTGCCGTTGCCGAGGTACTTGGCGAAGGCCGTGGACAAATCCGGCACCATGCCCTCCGCCACCATGACGTGGGCGAAGTCCGGGCGGCCCAAGGCTCGCTGGCCACCGGTACGTGCCTGAGCCTTGGCCAGGGCGTTCGTCAGCCCGACCTTCTCCAGCCGCTTGGCGATGGCTTCCGCCCGGGCATCGCGGGCTCGGCCCTGGGATTCCAGCCCGGCCACCAGCGTCCCCTGGGCGCCGTGCGGCAGGAGCCCGACCACATGGATATTGAGGCCGCGCCACTGGGACGACAGCTCGGTGGCGGCCAGCACCGCGATGCCCTGTCGTGCGCCGGCACGCTGGGCCTCGGCGACTCCATCGAGGGTATCGTGGTCGGTCAGCGCCATATGGCTGAGCCCTCGCTCGGCGCACAACGCCAGCAAGGCATGCGGCTCCAGCGCCCCGTCGGAGGCCGTGGAGTGCATGTGCAGGTCGATCGTCAGGGCATCGCCGACGAAGGCATCGGGCAGCGCCGATGAAGGCGAAGCGGCGACAGCCGTCGTGGACGAATCAAGCGGGAATGTAGGCATTGGCATGACGCCGGCAGGCGACTTTGTCAGAATATGGGCACCATGGTGCTCGTACCGTCGCCGGCGGTCAATCCAGCCGCCCCGGCGAGCGCCTTGCAGCCACCGTCTGACGTCGACGATTCACCCCGGTGAGCGTCGCCCCTACCCGTCGAGGAACAGCAGATGCTCTACGCGATCATCAGTGAAGATGTGGATAACAGCTTGGAGAAGCGCCTGGCCGCACGACCGGATCACCTGGCCCGGCTTGAAACCCTGCGCGACGAAGGCCGCCTGGTGCTGGCCGGCCCCCACCCGACCATCGACACCGACAACCCGGGCGAGGCGGGCTTCAGCGGCAGCCTGGTCGTCGCCGAGTTCGGCGACCTCGATAGCGCCCAGGCCTGGGCCGATGCCGATCCCTACGTCATCGCCGGCGTCTATGCCCGCGTCAGCGTCAAGCCGTTCAAGAAAGTGCTGCCCTGACCCGCGCCGGGGCGGCGGCGCCCGCCGCCCCGGCCGTCTGCGTCAGCGGCACAGACCGCATCGAGAGCGGTCGGCGCGACCGGCTCCTGAACCCGCCAGATCCGCCGCCAACGCCGTGACCGGCGTGGCAACACGGCCCACAGGTTGTCCACCGCATATTCATCCACAGCAGTTTACCCACAGTGGCTGTGGAAAAGTCTGTTGAAACGCCGCGGACGCATTGGTGTAACCCGCTGGCCACGGCGCTGACAGCCCAGCGGTTATTGTTTGACCACCTCCTACCCGCAGCCAGGATTCGATGACGTGACCACCGCTCCCGACGGCCTTCCGCCGCTTCGTGCCGCCGATACTGCCGCCCTCGATTGGCGCGCCGATGACAGCGGCGAGGCCAGTCCCTACTCCCAGGCCTTCGACGACGTCTACTTCAGTCGCCACGATGGGCGCGCCGAGACCGAGCACGTCTTCATCGACGCCAACCGCCTGCCGGAACGCTTCGCCGCCTGGCACAAGCCACGCCCCTTCGTCATCGTCGAGACGGGCTTCGGCACCGGGCTCAACATGCTCTGCGCCTGGCACGCCTTCGAGTGCCACGCCCGGGCCGATGCTCGCTTGCACCTGGTGTCCACCGAGCGTTTTCCGATGGAGCGCGAGGACCTCGCCCGCGCCCTGGCCAACTGGCCGGATCTCGCCGCCAAGGCCGCGCGTCTGCTCGACCAGTGGCCGGCCGCCGTGACCGGGGTGCACCGCCTGCACCTCGCTCCGCAAGTGACGCTGGATATGCATATCGGCGACAGCGTCGAGTGCCTGGCCCTGCTCGATGGGTACGCCGATGCCTGGTTCCTCGATGGCTTCGCGCCGTCGAAGAACCCGGAGATGTGGCGCCCCGAGCTGTATCAGCAGATGGCGGCACGCTCGCGGCCCGGCGCGACCTTCGCCACCTTCACCTGCGCCGGTGTGGTCAAGCGCGGCCTCAAGGCCGCGGGCTTTGCCTGGCGCAAGGTGCCGGGCTTCGGGCGCAAGCGCGAAATGCTCGCCGGCGAGATCGCAACACCCGCGCCGGATGAACGGCGCAAGTCTACCCCCTGGTTCCTCCCACCGGCCCCTCGCCA
>Ga0114954_1000446_pt1 | contig 13929 bp, 9 predicted proteins | sample Porto_4metaG_FD_87299 | JGI IMG/M metagenome (GOLD analysis project Ga0114954, IMG submission 87299) | Marine algal microbial communities from Porto, Portugal - Porto_4 metaG | ecosystem: Host-associated > Algae > Red algae > Unclassified | place: Portugal: Porto | collected 2015-02-02
CTGCGGCGCCACGACCTCACCGATGGCGGTCTCGCGGACTCGGTTGAGCACAAGATCCACCCGCTCGGGACACTCGAAGGGAGCCATCAACTGGCCATCGTGGAGTTCGGTCTGGGCGCGACGCAGCTTGGTCGCTTCACTTGAATACACGCGCATCCTGGCGAGATTTCCTTAGCTTGAGGGGGAAGGATCGAGCACCGCCGAGCCTTGGGCTCGGACCGGCGCCATCAACGGCAACAGGCACGCCACAGCGCGCCTGTTGCTCAGCTAGCTGCGCTTGTCGTCGAGATGCAGCACGTCACCTGGCGAGTCTCGCCTGCCTAGCCTGCCGGGGCAGGCGCCGGCTCGACCGCCCTTGGTGTGCTATCGCTGGCGGCCCTTGCCGGGATCTCGTCGCGGAACGACAAGCGCAGTCCGTTCAGTCTTGCGGCAACTGACGCTCCAGCTCTCGACGCACGTTCTCGTCCAGCGACAGCGCCTTACCCAGCTCATCGAGCCAGGCCCGCTCCATGCCGTTCTGGTCATCGACCACGGCGGCACTGGCCAGGTACATCTCCCGGGCAGCCTGGGGCGAGTCGGCTTGACCGGCCAGCGCCTGGGCGTCCAGCGGCGCCTGGAGCTGACGCTCGACCCAGGCGTGCAACTCGTCATCGGCGCCGAGTTGCTGAATCTGATCGCTGATCAGCGCACGTTCCTGAGCATCGATATGTCCATCGGCGCGGGCCGCCATGATCACCGCCTGCAGCACACCCAGGCTGCGCTGCTCCTGGGCCTGGCCACCGAGCTCTTCCAGCGGCTGCCCCTCCTGGGCGCGGGCAGTCTCGTCGGCCGGCGCCTGGCCGCCACCACCGCTCGACGCCTGCGACTTCTGCCAGGCCTTCCACGCCAACATGCCGATCCCGGCGATGGCCCCATACTTGGCCGCCTTGCCGCCCATGCTGCGACCGCGCTTGGAGCCCATCAGCATCCCCAGTGCGCCGCCGCCCAGCAGGCTCTTCATGTCCATGCCGCCGCCGGAGCTCGAGCCGCGGCTACCGGAAAGCTGTGATGTCACGCTGTTGAGCAGCCCTTGCACATCGAAGCCACCCTGGCTTCCACTGCCTTGGCTGCTACCTTGATCACTACCGTGGCTGCCGCCTTGGCGAGAGCCTCCTGAACCGGACGCCTGCTTCATGATCTGGTCGAGCAGAAACTTGGCATTCATGGCGCATCTCCTTGATGGATATGATGTCTTGGAACAACGCGAACAGACAGAGTTCCCGCGGGGTCGGGCCGGGCTGCCACCTCGTGGCCTCGCTCGGAGACGCACGGTGTGGAGCGTCCTCGCCCAGCGGCCGGTCCCGAACTTGAGCCAAGCGTACCGTCGAGGATAGCCTGGCTTGCCGTCGGGTACGACCACAGGCGTGCACGCCGGGTCGGCCGTGAAGACGCGATGCCATGGGACGCCTCGTCGCCCATCGCACTCCCGGCCATCGCACCGGGCGAATCGACTCCACTAGAATGCCGACTCAGCCACCCGGAGACCCCATGATCAAGCCCCGCCACATCAGCGACGCCGAATGGCAACGGCGCAGCGACCTCGCCGCCGCCTACCAGCTGTTCGAGCTATTCGGCTTCAGCGACCTGGTCTGGACCCACTTGTCGGCCCGCGTGCCCGACGAGCCCGGACACTTCCTGCTCAACCGCGAAGGCCTGATGTTCGACGAGGTGACCGCCTCCAATCTGGTCAAGATCGACATCGACGGCCAGGCCGTGGATGGCGGACGCGCCAACCCTGCGGCCTTCACCATCCATAGCGCCATCTACCGTGCGGACAACGCCTTCGAATGTGCCATGCACCTCCACAGCCGCGCCGTCAACGCCGTGTCGACGCTGGAGGATGGCCTACTGGCGATACATCAGTTCAGCCTCGAGGTCGGCGAGGTGGCCTACCATGACTACGAGGGCTTCGCCCTCGATCACGCCGAACGCGAGCGCCTGATCGACGATCTCGGCGACCATCGCCTGATGATACTGCGCAACCACGGCATGCTGACCCTCGGTGATACCGTTGCCGAGGCCTTCAAGAACGCCTACTACCTGGAAAAGGCCTGCCAGACCCAGCTCGATGCCATGGCCACCGGTGCCAGGCTGCGGGTCATTCCCGACGACACTTGCCGTCGATCTCGCCAACTGGCGGCGACCTGGGGTGAACCCGGCGCCCTGGAATGGCAAGCGCTGCTACGCCTGCTGGAGCGCCGTGGCATCGACGCCCACCAGCGGTAACGACGGCGCTCTGATCCCCGGCACTAGCCCTTACCCAAGATGCCCGCCGAGGCAACCTCGGCGGGCATCTTGCTGGCCAGGGGCCAACGCCCCTGGTGACTTCGCTGGCAAGGTGACGGCGATCAGCGCGCCATTTTCACCATCTGCCGGTTGACGAACTCTTCCATGCCATCCTTGCCAAGCTCTCGGCCGAAGCCGGAACGCTTGACCCCGCCGAAGGGCAGTTCGGCTTCGCTGCCGGGCGGCTCGTTGATATGCACCATGCCGACTTCCAGCCGATTGGCGAGATCGAGTGCGCCTTCTGGATTGCTGGTCTGGATGACGGCACCCAGTCCGTAGGGCGTATCGTTGGCCAGGTCGATGGCCTCGTCCAGATCCGCCGCGCGATAGACCACCGCCACCGGGCCGAACAGCTCCTCCTGGAAGATTCGCATGTCGCGAGTGACGCCGGTCAACAGTGTCGGCGCGTACCAGGCACCGGCGCGGTCGAGGCGCTGCCCGCCCGTTACCAGCTTGGCGCCCTGGCTGACGGCATCTTTCACCTGGGTATCGACGTTGACCAGTGCCTGCTCCGAGGACATCGGTCCCATGACGGTATCGGCGGCCTGGGGGTCGCCCACCTGAATCCCCTCCACCGCCTGCCGGAAGGCCTCGAGAAACTCCTCGAAGACCGCATCATCAACGATGATGCGCTTGGCCGCGTTGCAGGCCTGGCCGCAGTTGCCGAAACGCCCCTGCACTGCTTGCTTCACCGCCTGTTTCAGGTCGGCATCGGGCAACACCAGGAACGGATCGGAGCCGCCGAGTTCCAGGACCACCTTCTTCAGTTGGCGCCCAGCCTGCTCGGCCACCGCCGCGCCGGCACGCTCGGACCCCGTCAGCGAAATGCCCTGAACCCGCGGGTCGGCGATGATGTCGCCGGCTTGCTCGTTGCTGGCGAACAGGTTGGTGTAGACCCCGGCCGGCGCCCCGGCGGCAGTGAAAATCTCTTCGATGGCCAGCGCCGACTCGGGGCACTGGGGCGCATGCTTGAGCAAGATGGTGTTGCCGTTGAGCACGTTCGGGCCGGCGAAGCGAGCGACCTGATAGTAGGGAAAGTTCCACGGCATGATGCCGAGCAAGACACCGAGCCCTTGCTTGCGCACCTCGGCCTTGGCGCCGCCGGTCACGAGCGGCTCCGGCTCGAGCCAGGCGGGACCGTTGTCCGCATAGTAGCGATAGATATCGACCACCAGCGCCAGCTCGCCAAGGGCCTGGGACTTGGGCTTGCCCATCTCGCGGACGATGATGTCAGCCAGGGCATCGCTGCGCTGCTCATGCAGGTCGGCGACACGGTGCAGCAGTGCCGCACGCTCGCTCGGCGCCACGCCACGCCAGCTCAGGTAGGCCTGGTGAGCGGTCTCAACGGCATGCTGAATGTCGGCATCACTGGCCGTCTCGTACCTCGCCTCCACCTCTCCGGTGGCGGGGTTGGTCACTTGATAGCTTGCCATTAGGACGTTACCTCGATTGTGAGTGATCGTTGGGTGGTGGCCGAGCGGTGGCACCGACTGCAGCTTCATGGATCGGGTCCACAGGCTGAACACCGGCCATCACGACGTGCACATGAGCATAGTCGGCGCGACTGACCGGTGGACAGGCAAATGGCAGCAGAGTTCGCCGCTTATGCAGTCGATTCCACTTATTTTCTTTGCACAAACGGTAGCCCGGCTATTGGCGTACCCGTCGCCTCTTCCATCGTTGTTGGGGCGCTCGCCGACGTATCCAAGGCTCGCCAGCCCAAAAAACCTCGCAACACCCACGCACAAGAACGAAACGCCGTGTCCCCTGCGTTCGACGCACTGGCCCGCACCGCGGCGACTCTGGTCGCCGGCACCACCCAGGCCCTCGATGTCTCCGCCAGCACCGACGCGCCTGCCACCATCGACACAGCCCCAAAGCAGCGCGTCATCGACTGGCATCACGCGTCCGGGGCCGCCACAGGGCGTCACTCGCGTCCTCGCCCCTCGTACCAGGCGCCACCGCCAAACTGGCACCACGAGCGATGTCCCCTATCGCCACCAGACGCCGCATGCGGCAGCAATGGTCGCCGAGTGGGACTATTTCGTGGCACCAACGCGTGCCGAGCCAGGGCCTCGGGCCCAGCCCCTAGCCGAACTCCTCGGTGTCGATAGCGGCCTGCTGGGCCTCGCTGTAGCGAGGGCCGCGCACCTGATCCGGGGTCATCATGGCATTCAGCCGTGTCACGGTCGCGTCCTCCAGGGTGATGCCATCGGCGCCAAGATTCTCATGCATATGGGCAATACGGCGGGTACCGGGGATCGGAAAAATGTCCGCGCCTTGTGACCTCAGCCAGGCCAGCGCGAGCTGTCCGGGTGTGCAACCCAGCGCTCGGGCCATGGCCACGTATTCGTCGAGAAGCGTGAGGTTGTGGCGGTAGTTGTCGGCGCTAAAGCGCGGCATGCCGAGGCGAATATCCCCCTCTTCGAGACTCGTCACATCGTCGAGGGTGGCGGTAAGGAAGCCCCGCGCCAAGGGGCTGAAGGCCACCAGCGCGGTACCCGCGGCGCGACAGGTCTCGAGTAGCGCAATCTCGGGATTGCGGGTCCACAGCGAATACTCGGACTGCACGGCGGCAATAGAAGCCTCGGTCAGCGCTCGCGTGAGAGTGTCGGCCGATATCTCGGAAAGGCCGATGGCGCGGATCTTGCCGTCTTCCACCAGGCGAGCCAGGGCGCCGACGCTCTCCTCAACCGGCACCTCGCGGTCGAGACGGTGCAGGTAGTAGATGTCGAGGTAGTCGGTATCGAGGCGCTTAAGGCTCTCCTCGCACTGGCGGCGCAGGGTCTCGGGGCGACCATCGATGCGCTTGGCGCCGATCTCGGGATCGAACGCCATGCCACACTTGCTGGCAAGAAAGAGCTGGCCGCGCTGGGCACCCAATGCCTTGCCGACCAGGCGCTCGTTAGCCGTCTTGCCATAGAGTGTGGCGGTATCGAAATGGCGATAGCCCATCTCGAACGCCTCCGACAGCGCCCGGAGTGCCTCGGATTCGGCCAGCGGTTTACCGTAGGCGTGACTCAGGTTCATGCATCCCAGCCCAATGGCAGGGGCGCCAGCAGGCAACAGGCGGTGAAAGGCGGTCGACATCGGGAGTCCTCGAACATGGCGGAGACGGTGCTTCAGCGGCGAAACACACCGCCGCCATCATGCCGAGCCGAGTGGCTCACCCGCAAGGCGCCGCCCTCCAGACGAGCTCATCACATTGCTATCGCCCTTGTTGGCGGCGTCCTGGCTCAGCAGCTCGTGACTTTCGGCGCTTCGTCACTACATGTGGGTTTGGCCTGCAACGGGATCTCGACGAGCGACGTATCTCACATTTTCCCGGCGCTTCCTTGCCCTTACCGGCACAACAACGCGAAAGTACAAGATGCCGTGACGGGACCTGAACAAATAGGGAGCGCTGGAACTTCTGGGGCTGGAACGCTTGGAAGGCCTGGAGGGCTTGTCGGTCTTGCTCGAGGGGAGGGTCTTGCGGGCCGTGGGACGCATCGATGCAGGCATCGTTGTACCACCTCTTTGTACCACCGGGGACCAACGAGGTAGAAGATCCTGCAGGATCAAAGGCATGGCCTGAAATGGAGGCGGCCCCGACAGCCACATCCCGGCACACGCATCCACCGCTACCGTTGCTCCCTTCCGGGCCTGGCGGGGTTCGCAGTTTCGCGTTGCGGGAGGACCGACGGGGCCACCACAGCGGGGCAATTTGATCGCCGCGAAGAGACGCTGGTGTTGCGAGCGCTCAGCGCGGGCGTTGCCCAATATTCGACTTGTAAAATCAGAGATTTGTCGAAGTCGGCGGGCACTATACCAACGTCGCAGCCGGACCACAAGCCTGTCTCTACTATGCTTTGCTGGAATGCTCAGAAAAGGGTCAAGATGTGCTAGATGGCCCCCAAATGTGTAAGGTGGATGCACTATCGCCTGGCAGCCCACGCTCGCCAGGCGCTGTTTTCAGAGGAACTGCCAACGCACGATCACACCGCCAGAAGCCAACACGAGGAGGCGTCATATGAAGAAGGATCCGAACAAGGGCTACATCGCACTGCTGGGCTGGAGCCTGAACGCCATCGAGGCGGCCGAAAACTTCGATCGACGCTATGTCGTGGTGGCACCTGACTGGGCGGAGGACTACTGCAAGCAGCATGACATTCCCTATGTCTCCTGGAACTTCGAACGCCTGAACGACCGCTCCATGGAAATCGCCGTGACCCTGAAGGAAATGGGGGTCAGCGTGGCGATTCCGCTGTTCGAGGAAACCGTCGAATGGGCCGGTGCGATCAACTCCGTGCTGCTCGACAACCCGCGCCTCTACGGCCAGTCGCTGTTGCTGCGTGACAAGGCGCTGATGAAGCGTCGTGCCCAGCTCGGTGGCATTCGTGTCGGCATCTTCGAGGAAGCCCACGACAAGGAGGACGTCGTACGTTTTCTGAAGCGGGTCAACCAGACCCTGCTGAAGCTCGACGGCGACCCCAATGATCCGATCCACCTGAAGGCCTTCGACAAGGCCGGCTGCCTCGGCCACCGCGTCATCCGCACCCCCGATGAGGTCGATACCATCCCGGACGAGGAGTTCCCGGTGCTGATGGAGTCGCACCTGGATGGCTGGGAGTTCGCGGTAGAAGCCTGGATTCACGACGGCAAGATCGCCTTCTTGAACATCTCGGAGTACGTGACGCTCGGCTACTCGGTATTCGTACCGGCATCGCCGGAACTCGAGAAGTACCGGGACCAGATCAAGAACCAGATCGAGAAGCTGATCAAGACCTTCGACATCGAGTTCGGCCTGATCCACCCGGAGTACTTCGTCACCAGCGATGGCGAAATGTACTTCGGCGAGGTGGCCTATCGTCCGCCTGGCTTCAAGGTCTTCGAGTTGCTCGAGCGGGTCTACGGCTTCAACGCCTATCAGGCCAGCATGCTGGTCTTCGACCCCAACACCAGCGCAGAGGAAGTCGCCGACTTCTTCCCTCGCGAAGTGGTCGATGCCAATGGCTTCGCCGGCTGCTTCGGCGTCTATCCGCGTCGTCGCGTGGTCAGCCGCCTGGAAATTCCCGAAGAGGTGGAAGACCACGCCTATTTCGAGTCCCACGAGCTGACATCGCCGATGGAGGAAACCGTGACCAAGCGTACCGCCTTTGGTACCCATTGGGGCCTGGTCTACTTCAAGGGCGAGGATGCCCATACCCTTCGCGACCTGCTCAAGGCCCAGGAAGACCTCGACTACTACGTCTAAGTCCGCGCCAGAAGCGTTCCTGTCGAGGCACCGACAGAGCGAATGTCACAGCCTCGACGGCCTGTCGTTGACACGCCAGGGCTCCCGAACAAGGCCCGCGATGAGCCCTGATCAATGAGCCCTGATCGTCGACGACCGGTCGCTGGTCGGCGCAGGAGGCAAGCGCAGTCACGGCGTATACGCCATGCCAGCTACCCCGACCGAAGCGCCATGCCTTGGCACCCCGGTCGCGGCCCAGGCAACCAATTTGTGCGACGAGCCACCCCTAGCGTCGAGCTCCTGCGTTCTTCATATCGCGTGCGAGGCTACCCAACTCCCGACTCATGGGTATACTGCCCTGTCAGGTTTGATCAATGGCATCCGCGCGATGCCATGTCGGGTCAACCCACTACCATCCGGGAAACAAGGAGCCGGTGTGACGACCCAAGACCCCCAGACCCCTGCCGTCAGCGACAAGCTCGCGGGCTTGCTGGTCAAGCTCGACGACGCCATCGCGTTGCTCGCCGAGGCCAAGGACTTCGTCAAGCCCGCCAAGCTGTCTCGCGTGATCGATACCGCTCGACGAGTGCTGTTGCAGGACGATGGCTGTGGCGCCATCGAAGAGCGCGCCGAGCGCCTGGAAGCCGCCGGAGTCTTCTACGGCTCCGATTGGGCTAGCCCTCAGATCCTGATTCCTTCACTGACGTCCCACGCGCTAAAAAGTGCCGACGCCAATATGGTAGTGATCGAGGCGCTGAGCGAACTGCGCATGCTGGCCGTGGCCAAGCAACGCTATCGGCATGAACTGATCACCGATGAGGCGGCTCACCACTACCTGACCCAGGTAATGGCCATCAACCTGTGGCTGTTGTTCTCTCCCCCTTCCGAGGCGGAGCGGGAAACCCAGGGTCGACTTGCCCTGATCACCCGCTCGCTGTTCCAGTATCTGGCCGACCGCATCGGCTACGAACATGTCATCGACGAGTTGATCACGGAGATCTGGCGCATTCTTCAGCAGCGCCCCATCCAGGTCGATGCGGTCAAGCAGATGATCACCCAGATCGCCATCTGCCAGGCCAACCCGGCCATCGATCTGGGCTCCAGCGGCCAAGGCGCGGACCGTCTGGTCAGCTCGCTGTTCGGCCCCACCCAGGCCTGCCGCGAAGATCCCGGCGTCGAGACCTACCGCGAACGCTTGTCGAGCATGGATGCCGGAGCGCTGCAGTACGAAGCGTCCGGCTTCGCCCGCGCCATGCACGATACCGGCCTGGTATCGCCCTACCATCCGGTGCTGCTGCGGCACCTGCTGGACTTCGGCGATCACCTGGTCGCCGAGGCGCTCGGTCTATCATCCACCGGCCGCGACTGCATGCTGTGCTATCGCGACCTGGTCCACGCCATGATCCGAGGCGCGATCTACCCGACGACCCCCCAGGGCGTCTATGGGCTGGCGCTGACCCTCGAGCGCGGAATCCTCTACCAGGCACCGGTGGCGCCGGCCCTGTGGCGCCAGTTGGGGCTGAAGCTCTCGGATTGGTCCGAGGCCCGCCTGCACGCCGCCTACGGCGATAGCGTCTCCTACCGCGCGCGGCTGATGGAGGGGGTGCTGTGCATGCTCGGCCTGCCCCTTGGCGTCGGCCAGGGCAACAACCCCACCTGCCAGTCGGCACGGGCGCTGTCCATGTGGGCCTATAACGACCCGGACTACCTGCTCCAGATGGTGGCCTGGGCCGCCCGTGATGACGAGATCATCATGCACTTCGAAGGCCAACCGATCTCGTCACAGGAGAGCGAGTCCGGTGTGGCGACGACCCTGCCGCTCGACCTCGATCCGGTGTCGCTGCTGGTCGTTCCCCACCTGGACCGCATCTACGCCGAGATGGGACGACGCTGCATCGGCCGTGAGGGCGACCCCCACCGCTGGGTCAATCCGGAGTTTCATGGCTGGTGGGCGGGTCGTGGCTTTCGCATCAATGTCGACGTGGCCTCCGGCAAGCTGGCCAACATGGACAGCTTCCTGCGTCATTTCTACGCAAGCTATCACCCCTACTACAACGGCAACCAGCCGCTGATCCATCCTCAACCCGCTGGCATCGCCGTGACCGACAGCGCCGCGCGCTTCATCGGCTGGCACGCCATCACCATCCTGCGCGCATCGCTGGATCCCCAGGACGTGATGCGGATCTACTTCTTCAACCCCAACAACGACAGTGGCCAGGATTGGGGCAATGGCATCAAGGTCAGCACCGCCGGCCACGGCGAACGCTTCGGCGAAGCCTCGTTACCGTTCGAGGAGTTCGCTTCACGGCTCTATATCTACCACCATGATCCGCTGGAGCACGGCGAGATCGCCCAGGTCAAACAGGCCGAGCTCGATCGCGTCACGGCCATGGTGCATGGCAGCTGGGGAGCCGACCGCATTCCGCCCACCGACCTGCAGGCCGACGAGGGCGTCTAAACCCGCCCGCGGGTGTCGCCAACCCTGCGCCGTCGTCCTGAAGGACGGCGGCGTTTTCGTGCCACCGCCCTTGCCGGGTCGCGCCACCGCAGACTGGCTAGCCGTCCTGGCCTCGCCCACCTTCGTCGGGTGGCACGGCACGCCTCCCCGCACGACGCTGCCACCAGTGAGCCATCAGCGGTGCTGCGAACATCAAGGCGATCATGCGCAGGAGGTGATGGAAGGCCACAAACACCGGATCAAGATCGAGGGCCACGGCGAGAATCGCCATTTCGCCGATTCCCCCCGGCGCCAGGGCCAGCAGCGCGACATCACGAGGTACACCGACCAGTCGATGGATGGCCTCGGCAAACAGCGCCAGCACGGCCAGGGCAATCAGCGTCGCCACCGTGGCATCGAACACATAACGCGTGAAGATAGCCCCGGACAGGCCGCGAAAGCGCGAGCCGATGGCGCTTCCCAGCACCCACAGAACGAGGTTCATCGCCTCTGACGGCAAGGAGAAATGCGCCACACCAAAGCCCGACAGCAGCGCGGCCAGCAACAGCGGTGCCAGCAGCGACGGGGTCGGCATCCTCAAGCGCTGGCCGAGCCAGATGACCGGTCCCACCGCAAGCACGAGCCAGGCATCCTGCCACGCAGACGCCACGCCGCCCGGGCTCGTGGCTGGCTCCTCGAGGGCCCAGAACAGCGGCGGCAACAGCAACACCACCAGCACCACCCGCAGCGACTGGGCAATGGCGATCCGCGCCGGATCTCCCCCGCTTTGCTCCCCCATGATGATCATCGCCGTCATCGCCCCCGGCGCCGAGGCGAACAACGCACTGGTGGAATCGAAACCGCGGCGACGATACCAGGCCGCCGCCGCCGCGGTGGACGCGGCCACCCCGACCATCAGCAGCAACGCCGATAGCGCCCAGTCCTCGACTCGGCCAGCGAGCTGAGGCGTCACCTGACTGCCCAGCACCAGCCCCATCACACCGAGAAAGGCGCCACGCACCCGCTCGGGCACCTCGACACTGACGCCCCGGCTCGACAACAGCAGATTGGCCACCAGGGGGCCCAGCATCCAGGCCAGCGGCAGGCCGGTCAGGGCGAACAGGGCCCCGCCCAGAGCGCCAAACACGAGTGACCGGATCAGCGCCAGCCATCGTCCACGATCCATGCGCGCCTCTTTAATTACCCGACTAATCAAACCAGTATGGCATACTACCGGCGTCCGCCACTGCTCGCCAAAGGTCCAACTCCTGCGCAGCAAGCCCCTTCGCGCCGTGGGCACATTGACCCACCAGCCCCGTCCCTCGATGTGGACGTCCGCTCTCCTCAGGAAGTCATCATGACCCGCCTCGACCAACTGCTCGTCAGCCAAGGACTCGCTCGCTCTCGTACCCGCGCTCAGCGCCTGATTCGCCACGGTCGAGTCAGCCGACTCGCGGATGGCAAGGTGCTCACGCGCCCCGGGGAGAAGTGCCCGGCGGACCTTGCCCTGCGGGTAGAGGAGGACCCCGAAGAGCGCTATGTGTCCCGTGCCGGTCTCAAGCTCGAGGCGGTCATCGAGACCCTGGGACTGTCCCTCCACGGACTGACGACGCTGGATGTGGGGCAATCGACCGGCGGCTTTACCGACTGCGCGCTACGCTCCAACGCGGCTCACGTGATCGGTGTCGAGGTCGGTCACGATCAGCTCGACGCCAGCCTGCGCAGCGATCCGCGCGTGACCTGCCTCGAAGGCCTCAACGCTCGAGCCATGGCTCGCGACCCGCGCCTGCTTGGTGCCATCGCCGACCACGGGCCGATCGCACTCGCGGTGATGGACGTGTCGTTCATCTCGCAGACCCTGATCCTGCCGGAGATCGCCGCCCTGCTGGCCCCGGGGACGCGTCTGGTGTCCTTGGTCAAGCCGCAGTTCGAGCTGGGTCCCGGTGGCGTCGACGCCCGTGGCCTGGTCATCGACCCTACGCGTTACGCCGAGGTCGAAGCCCGCATTCGCGACGCCTGCTCGGCCTGTGGCTTTATCATCGAAAACTGGCAAGACAGCCCCATCCTGGGCGGTGACGGCAATCGTGAATTCCTGCTGTTGGCCCGGCGGGCGTGACGCGCCCCACCTCAAGCAGCGAGTGGTTGCCGACGAGGACGACACGGCTCTCCGGGCGGCCGGCGCTTGACCGATGGCCTCGACACCGCAAACGGCCCCGAGCGCGTGAAGCGCTCGGGGCCGTGTCTGGGTCTCGGCATCCGTTATCGACCGCCGCCGTCCCCTCCCCCGCCATCGCCGATACCGACATCACCGGGATCACCCCGGGCCCCCGGCGGCGGATGATCGGCCTCGGCCGGCGTCGGTGAACTGGCGCGATTTCCCCAGCTCTCGCGACCCGCGCGCTGGATGTGGACATCGAGCTTGTCGAACGCGATGCGAATGCCGTTCTCGGCGAACAGGTCCCCCACGCGGCCATTGATCTCGTCGGTCGCCAGCAAGCGATCCCCGAGGGCGTTGACGTAGATACGCACCTCATACTCCATGGTGCTGGAGGTATAGGCCATGAAGAAGATCTCCGGGGGCGGATCGGGCAACACCCTGGCGTTTTCGCCGGCGGCCTGTTCCAGCAGGCGATGCACCAGTCGCCGGTCGGCGTCGTGGCTGACACCATAACGCAGCGTGACCCGGGTGATGCTGTCCGACAGTGACCAGTTGATCAGCTGATCGGTGACGAAGGTCTTGTTGGGAATGATGATTTCCTTGCGATCGAAATCGGTCACCGTGGTCGCACGAATACGAATCCGGCTGACGGTGCCGGTCAAGTTGCCGATGGTGATGGTGTCGCCGATGCGCACCGGGCGCTCGAACAGGATGATCAGGCCGGAAATGAAGTTGGCAAAGATCTCCTGTAGACCAAAACCGAGACCGACACCGAGCGCGGCGACCAGCCACTGAAGCTTCGACCAGGACACACCGAGGGTGCCCAGTGTCATCACGGTGCCCACGCCCACAATCACATAGGACAACAGCGAGCTGATGGCATAGGCGCTGCCCTGCTTGAGTTCGAGCCGCGACAGCACCATCACCTCGAGAAGCCCCGGCAGGTTGCGTGCCAGCATGACCGTGAGGCCGGCGATCGCCAATGCCACCACGACATCGGCCACACTCAAGGCGTCTTCGAGGGCCTCGCCGCCCTCACCGGTGGCGCCATCCACCAGGTTGACGTGGTCGAGATAGGCGAAGACCGCCAGGAAATCTGCCCACACCAGGTACAGCAGCACAGCGAAGCCGATCGTCAGAATCAACTTCGACAGGCGCAGTGACTGCTGGTTGACCTGCTCCATGTCCAACGGCGGCTCCTCGACGATATCGAGGCCACGATCGCTGTCGTCCTTGGCCAGGGCGCGTCGACGCGCCAGCGCACGTCGATAGGCCAGGCGTCGGGCCGCCACGGCCAGGCCGCGCACCACGGCCGCCTCGACCAGGATCCAGACCCCAAGCAGGTAAAGCGTCAAGATGAACCGGCTGACCAGGCTAAGCGCCGAATAGACGTAGCCGTAGAGCACGGCGCCGCCCAGCACCAGCGGCACCATCGCCATCGCAAGGCCAAGTATCAAGCGAAACAGCTTGACCCCGAAAAAGGGCGTATGAGCCAGGATCAGCTTGGCCATCGCCACGGTCATGCTGACCAGTCCCACCAGCAGCAAGCCCAGCCCCAGTGGGCGCTGGTTGAAGGTCAGGGCCGCGTCACGCGCCAGGGGGGCGATCAGCAGCACCGGTATCATGCTCACGCCGAGCCACATCATCCACCAGCGCAGCTTGCGCACATAGCCCACCGGCCAATGGAAATGACGCGTGGCGACGCCATCGCTGACCAGCAGACGCCGAGCCCAGGCCACCACGCCCCAGGCCAGCGACAGCTGCAGCACCGAACTGCCGATATCCACCGCAGGC
>Ga0114954_1000457_pt1 | contig 13641 bp, 17 predicted proteins | sample Porto_4metaG_FD_87299 | JGI IMG/M metagenome (GOLD analysis project Ga0114954, IMG submission 87299) | Marine algal microbial communities from Porto, Portugal - Porto_4 metaG | ecosystem: Host-associated > Algae > Red algae > Unclassified | place: Portugal: Porto | collected 2015-02-02
TATATTCATAGCAATTACAGCGGGAATAATAGGTGGTATGAAAGCAAACGATATCGCTTCTACTTTTCTAGCAGGCTGCCAAAATCTCATATACGGTGCTTTGATCGTCGGAATGGCTCGCTCTATTTCAGTCATTCTAGAACAAGGCAAATTACTTGATACAATTGTTAATCAACTCGCACAGTCTCTCGAAGGATATAGCCCTGTATTTGGCGTTATCGGTATGTATGTAAGTAGTGCCGCATTACATTTCCTCATTTCATCCGGGACAGGAGAATCTGTTATTTTCATTCCGATATTAGCTCCATTAGCTGATTTCATGCACATTACACGCCAAGTTACAGTACAAGCTGTTATGCTCGGCGAAGGTGTAGTGAACTGCTTAAATCCAACTTCCGGTGTTTTAATGGGCGTTCTCGCAGCTAGCGGCATTTCTTACGGAAAATGGATTCGATTTATGGCTCCTCTTGCATTCATTTGGTTTATCATTGGACTTATTTTTCTTATTATTGGAGTGAATATTGAGTGGGGACCGTACTAAAAGGTTTACAATATACTTAACTTGATGATACAAAAACATCTATTCTATTTTCATCTCCAATCCTATGAAAATTATTGATTCTAGTATAGATGTAAGAAGGGATTGATCATTATGATCAATCCCTTCTTACAAAATATAATACCTTTACAAATCTTAGTTCCAAATTTTATTTACCCATTCCGGATGATCAATAAAAGGATTACGATTATGTTGATATTTTGTAAAAATTATTTCATTACGCTTTCGCTCTAAATCATCGACCGGATCTTGTTCATTCCATTTTAGTAATACAGAGAGTTTCCCCATGTACGGATCTTTATTGTTATTCACCTTTTCATTTAGTTCCAAATCTATTTCACCGCTATCCCCTTCGTAACGAACAGCCATGTAAAACAGCATTCTAGCGATGTCTCCTTTTACGCTATCACGAGGTTCCCAAGAATCACTATCATATTTACATTCTGTCGCTTCCAAATGATTCACACCACCATTATCAAAATCCAGATTTCCACGTGAACTATTTACAGATACATCCGTCGCTCTTAAATGATGCAGATCTGTTCCAGGTCCTGCAGCCGTTCCAAAATCACCATGAGATTTTGCCCAAACATGCTCTCGGTTCCAGTTATTAACTCCTGAACCATTCGTAAGTTTCCCTTGCGAACGCCCAGTATATAAGAGTATTACATTGTTTTTATTATTTGGATCTTCATCCGTATCTCTTAGCGCTTCCCAAACCGCACTGTATGATAACTTTGTATGATCATCAATAATATTATGAAGTTCCTTCTTTAGTTCCAAACCCGTTTTTCCTATTGCATTATTATAATATGTATCGTCATAGCTTTTTACAGTCATCTCTTGTGGTGATACAGAAGCTACTTCACCATGTATAGTATCTGTGAATGATAGAGATGCAGAACCTAAAATAAAGAATGAAGATAGTGTAACCATAGCAAGCTTTGTATTTCGAAACTTCATATACCCATTTCCCCTTTAAAATATAATTTGAAGTCATTTACTAAAAATGTTCTCCCTAAAACTACGAAAACGTTTAAAACTCCATTCCCCTTCTCTTTTTATTTAATACAAACCCCTATTCAGTCTGTATCATTTCCATACTTTTGGTTTATCTACTTTTCAAACAAATTCACTTTTCACAAGGAATATCCTTCCCTAGTAAAGATTATTAAACTATTCTTTACAATTAAAAAGTAGTTTAATGTTAACTTATAAATTTCAATTTTTTTATGCAATTATGCATATTTAATAAATTTTTCAAAGAAAACCGTGCAATAAAACAGATAGAGTCTAGGACAGCAATCGTACAAATCGAGATGATAGCTCGGCTCTTCCTTTTTCCATAACTGTCTTTATTTTTTGTGTAAAACTCTTCTTTCTCTGAAAAATAAGTACAAAAATAGATTGGATACCATGTAGGCACCAATCTATTTTTATTAAAGAAACTGTGTTAATTCTGCATTGACAACACGTTGTGCAGTAATGATAACACTTTCAGCTGTTATTCCATAAACACTATATAGTCCACCAGGTTGATTAGGAACAATTTGAACTTCATATTCTAATGCTTGTCCAAAAGCAGGATGAACTAAACTTAGAGTTTCAATAGTAGAAGCATTAGAATTCACATTGAAATTCACCTGTTCAATTAATACTATTGAACCGTCAAGTCTAAAAACTCTAGCTACTCCAGTAAGCGGGCCAGCAGTACGGTTAAGGATTTTCACCCTAACTCTATTTGCATTAGCAGGTTGATTTCCCAAGTTTTCAATAGGACCTGTAGTAAAAGCCATTTTACATTCACCTCCATTATATTATTACGATATTCAATGTTATATATTAACGCTATAAACTAATTACTCAATTTTTTTCTAAATAAAAAAGCTCATTTCTTATATTTTTCAATAAGAAACAAGCTTTTCTTTTTCAACTATCATTCCTAAGGTAAATCTATCTGTCTCGGAAACTTTTGGAGCTAATTGACATTTATGTTGAGCATACAACTACTTCTATTTATTTGGCATCGAAGCTATATACTTTTTAACTACTTCATATACATATTCTTGATTTGCCGCTGCTGTATTTGGATTGTATTTTCCGCCGTTTGTTTTATTGTTAGATAATACTCTAATTCCTAAAAATGGTACGTCATAAGCTTTTGCGATTTGCGCTGCAGCAGCGCCTTCCATTTCTTCTACAGATGTACCGTATTTTGTATGGAACCACTTAATTCTATCAACTTCATTATTCCAAACGTCTGCTGAACCTATCGTACCCTCAACCACTTTACCTTTTGTATATGTATCTTTCACTGCATTAGCTGCTGCAAGTAAATCCTTATCTCCCTCGTAGTATCGGATTTTCTCAGCATTTGGATCTTCTCCTGCACTTCCTTCAGAAGCCATTAAATCCATAGATATCCATTTTGTTGGCTCAATCCCTTGATTCTCATCCATATTTGTGGTTTTTAATGTACCTATATTTGCAACTTGTTTTCCTAACACAATATCAAATACGTTTAAATTAGGATCATGGCCACCCGATGTTCCTTGGTTAATAATCGCTATAGGCTTATATTTTTCAATAGCCACTGCTGTAGCAGCTGCTGTATTTTCCATTCCTTTACCTGTTTTCGCAACGATTACAGGATAATTGTCGACAGTTCCTTTATAAAATACAAATGTTCCAGATTGTTCTTCTTTCACATTTTTCAACCTTTTCGCAAAACTTTCAGCTTCTATCGGCATTGGCCCTTGAATTAAGATTGGTTTTTGATTGGTTTTTGCCTCAACTTGTTTCGGACTCGCATTACATCCCGCAAGTATCGAGAGTGACAATGCAGCAGTAGTTACTAGGGCAGCACATTTTTTCAACGTATTCTTCTTCATAAATAATCTCCTCTTTCTCTTGTTGTTTTCTATACTCGATACTTTTGGTCCAAACAAAAAAGTTCTAGAAATTGTAGAAGAATCTCTACTTTCTAGAACTACGGTAGTCAAAGTTAATGAAGCAAAAGACGAGGTCAATGCTTCATTATAGAACGGTAGCGGCTCCATACACAAACCGACCGAATACTTTAACCCGTAGTCCAGTTCTTTCATTGGGAACTAGGTAGAAACGCTCGGACCATATTACCGAGTATATACGAGTGATGTTATTCAAAATTATTATATGGATAATATAACAAACTATTAGTATAGAAGCAATATAAATATGAACATTATTTTATTTCACCCTAAAAATGTTCGTATTTAAAATGTTTTATACTGAAAAAATCTTTTTTTTTATGTTTTATACCGTAAAAAACATAATCCGTATACTTAATTAGATCATCCTACAACAACCGTTAAGAAACATCTATCTAAAATAAAAAGAAGTTCCATAATATTTAGAACTTCTTCCCCTATGTATATTTACTTCGTTATCTCACCAAACTGCGCTCTCGTTACTTTCGCCAAATCTTCCACTTTCAGCTCAATTTGTATACCAATTTTTCCGCCACTTACAATGATCGTTTCAAGTAATCGGGCGCTTTCATCGATACATGTAGAAAATAACTTCTTCATTCCGACTGGTGAACAACCACCGCGAATGTATCCTGACACTTTCGTAATATCTTTTACTGGAATCATTTCAATTTTCTTTTCACCAACTGCTTTTGCCGCTGCTTTTAAATTCAGTTCCTCATCTACCGGAATGATAAACACATGATAATTTTTACTATTCCCTTGAGCGACTAACGTTTTATATACTTCTCTCACTTCTCGTCCAATTTTCTCGGCTACTGACACGCCATCAATTTTCCCATCGTCTGGATCATATGACATCATCGAATATTCAATTTTTTCTTTATCTAATATTCGCATCGCATTCGTTTTATCTTTTTTCATGTGCTTCTCCTTAAAAGGTTATTTCATATTATTAAGTTTTCTTTTATTATACACCCTTTTCCATTTCTTCTACATAACTTCACGCATTTTTCAAAACTGAAAATATTGATATTTCAAAAATCATCTGATATAATTTGGAAAAACTTATGTTAAGGAGAGATTTGTAATGCGAAATTTTAATACTTCTTTCCAACTTCATCATCATACGTAACGCCGTGTATCCGAAGAAAATTTTTTCTTCGTGGGTACAGGGCTTTTCCTGTTTACCCACGAAGCGTTCATAAAGCTATGTGGGTATTTTTATACCCGCATAGCTTTTTTTAATTTAAAAAAGGAGTGATTACAGTGGAAATGAAAAATGTAAAAGGAACAAAGGACTATTTACCAGAGGAGCAAGTGCTGCGAAATAAAATTAAAAAAGCGTGTGAAGATACTTTTGAACGTTATGGCTGTAAACCGTTAGAGACACCTACGTTAAATATGTATGAACTTATGTCTTACAAGTATGGCGGTGGTGATGAAATTTTAAAGGAAATATATACACTTCAAAATCAAGGAAAACGTGAGCTTGCTTTACGTTACGATTTAACAATTCCATTCGCAAAAGTCGTGGCGATGAATCCAAATATTCGTCTACCTTTTAAACGGTATGAAATTGGGAAAGTATTTCGAGATGGTCCGATTAAACAAGGGAGATTTCGTGAGTTTATACAATGCGACGTTGATATAGTCGGTGTTGAGTCTGTCATGGCAGAAGCTGAACTTATGAGCATGGCGTTTGAACTGTTCCGAACGTTAAACTTAGAAGTAACGATCCAATATAATAACCGAAAATTATTAAACGGTATTCTTCAGGCGATTAACATCCCTACTGAATTAATGAGTGACGTAATATTATCATTAGACAAAATTGAAAAGATTGGGATTGATGGTGTACGGAAAGATATATTGGGGCGTGGAATTACTGAAGAAATGGCTGATACGATATGTAATACCGTATTATCTTGTCTAAAGCTTACAATTGCTGACTTTAAAGAAGCTTTCAATAATCAACTCGTTACCGATGGAATAAACGAATTACAACAATTACAGCAATATTTAATTGCTCTTCGAATAAACGAGAATGCTATATTCAATCCGTTTTTAGCACGAGGACTCACAATGTACACAGGTACCGTATATGAAATCTTTCTAAAAGATGGCTCGATTACATCTAGCATCGGTAGTGGTGGTCGTTACGATAATATTATCGGAGCATTCCGTGGTGATAATATGAACTATCCAACAGTCGGTATTTCATTCGGTTTAGACGTTATTTATACAGCACTCTCACAGAAAGAAACAAAACCCTCTACAGCGGACTTATTTATTATCCCACTCGGGACAGAATTACAATGCTTGCAAATTGCCCAGCAATTACGATCCACTACTTCATTGAAAATCGAACTTGAACTAGCAGGACGCAAACTAAAACGCGCCCTTAATTATGCCAATAAAGAGAACATCCCTTATGTACTTATTATTGGTGAAGAGGAACTTAGTGCAGAAACCGTTATGCTAAGAAATATGAAAGAAGGTAGTGGGGTGAAGGTTCCTCTTGCTTCTTTAAGTAATTATTTATAATAAAAACCACCCTCGTTTGGGTGGTTTTTCTATTTTATAGATAACCTATAATTAGCTTACATAAAATGATTATAATCTACTCAAAACTACAAATATATAATATCCAATTACCTATTATTTTTGGTAATATATAGATATATATTGTTTTAGGCTGATTAACTTTGAAAACCTACATCCAAGCACTAAAATGGACTACAGGGATCTATCATCTTTTATTACTTCCTTGTTATTATTTATTTCCAAGTCTTGTTAACCTATATGGGATACCTTTACTACTATTGATTGTTTTACATATCACTACTTTTTTATTAGCTAAAAAAGAAAGCATGAATACGTATCCTCATTATATCGGTATTATCGTTACTCTAGTTGCCTTCTTTCCTTATATAGCAATCGTTCTACATATTATAGCAGCAATCTTCCTTTTATTAGACGCTACTTCCACTACTAAAAATGAAGTTTTTAACTCATAGTAGGATAAATCGAAATTTTTATTACCGATGGTGTTGTCTATATTAGCACACACCAAAGTCTTTTTCACAAGTAGCACGCCTCCCGCTAACTCCTTTGCTTCAGTAAAGTTTTGAGGTGAATCGGCAAAGAGCAAAATCAGTAGCACACTCTAGCCTTATTGCTAATATCCAAAAAGGATTTACTTTTTAAGTAGATCCTTTTTTAATAGAAAAGCGAATTCCTTACTTTGGATTAATGAAAGAATATTCCGATTTATTTTTATAAAATTCTAAATATTTACAATAAACTCAAATTAACATACATTTTAGTTACACAAAAAAATCTAAGTTTAAAGGAGATGAATTCATGCTTAAAAAGTTGGTAGTAGGTGCAATGTTAGCTGCTTCATCATTAACTGTAGGATTGGGATCAGTATTAGCTAGTACCGAAAAGGATTATACGATTGCCTCTTTCGAATATGTAACTGTGGATGAAAAGGCTGTAGATTCGTTTCACAAATTGGGTGCTCCATCAAAGGAAGACGTAAAAATAACTTTAGTTCTACCGAAACAAAATCAAAATGGAGACTGGTTATCTTATGGATTTTCGAACAAAGAAAGTTTAGAGTCTTTTATTGAAAAAGATAAACAAAGGTTGAATCATACAATCACTCCCCTTGGTGTTGGAGGGAGCGGACCTGGTAGTACAGACTTCTATAAACGTACAGGTAGCGAGTATTTTTCTCTAAGTAGCGGTTATAAAAACTTGTCTCCTAGTTGGCAAAATCAAATTGTTTCTGTACGTACAGCAGCTCCTACTGCTAGCTATTCAACAACGCTATGGGAACGTACTTCAACTGAAGGATATGGAAAAGGTGTTGTTTTTAGACACGCTGATTGGTATGGTAAAACTGCAAACTTGAGTGACTTTTTAACTTCAGCAGTTGAAGTTAAAAAGTAAAAAAGTAAAAAACATAGAAATAAAGTGAAACTTTAATCAGTGGGGGGTTTGTTGATCCCCCACTGATTATTAGCCTTCACCAATCGGGCTTTTACGGGCAGCCCGATCCCCACCTAACTTCTTTGCTTCCACTGAATTTTGAGGTGGGGGGTCTTACTGCCCGTTAATGCGGGATAAAAGGTGTTTCCACATATGGAAACACCTTTTATTTCTACAACTATTTCACATATCTCTCCTATATCCATTTCAACTCTTAACTTTTATTTTGTGTATTTCTACTTTCCAAAACTTTCTCCATATTATGAGTTGCCCATTCCATCATTAATAGAATCATTGGACGAAGTGATTCACCAAGATCAGTTAACGAATATTCTACTTTTGGAGGTACTTCGCGGTACACTTCGCGATGTATGATGCCATCTGCTTCAAGTTCTCTAAGCTGCAGTGTTAACATTCTTTGTGTGATATTAGGTTTTAATCTTTTTAATTCATTAAACCTCTTTGTACCATCTAATAAATGATACAAAATAACCCCTTTCCATTTCCCTCCAATGACCTCAACCATCGCTTCCACTGGACAAGAATATTTATTTAAAAATGGGTAATTTATATTATTTTCGTTTGAACAATCCATAATAAATCCCTTCCCTTAACATTAGTATCTTTTTTGATACTATACCACATAAATGTGCGTACTTGTTTCTATGTTACTTTAAAAATATAATTTGGTTACAAAATAAATTAATGAAAAGAGGAACTTTTATGACAAATATAAAAGAAATTACAAAAGAAAAAATTATGGAGGCTTTTCATTTCAGACATGCATGTAAAGCGTTCGATCCTATGCAAAAAATTTCAGAAGAGGATTTTAATTTCATTTTAGAAACAGGCAGATTATCTCCTTCTTCTTTTGGATATGAACCTTGGAAATTTGTTATCGTACAAAATAAAGAAGTAAGAGAAAAACTACAACCATATTCATGGGGTGCTGGTGGGCAACTTGCAACAGCTAGTCACTTTGTTATTGTTCTTTCAAGAAACATTAAAGATATGCATTATGATGCAGATTATATTAAATATATGATGAACGATATTATTGGATTGCCTGAAGACACTCAAAAAATTAGATATGAATTCTTCAAAAAGTTCCAGGAATCAGATTTTAACTTATTACAATCCGACCGTGCTGTATTTGATTGGGCATCAAAACAATCTTATATCGCTTTAGGTAATATGATGACGAGTGCAGCTCAAATTGGTATTGACTCTTGTCCAATAGAAGGATTTGATAAAGAGAAAGTAGATTCTTTACTTCGTCAAGAAGGCATTGTAAAAGACGATAATTTTGAAGTATCTGTTATGGTTGCCTTTGGTTACCGTAAAGAAGAGCCAAAGCGTGATAAAACAAGACAGACTACGGATATAATTGTTGAATGGATTTAGTAACATAGCACGCAAAAAATAATGCTCCTTATAGCTGTATACTCATACTAAAGAAGAATCAGTTGTTTTCTTACGTATGAATTTGTTTTTTCATGGAAAGATATGTTAGTATGTATACAGTTTGAGTACTCTATTTTTAGAGTCGAACAGGAGGAGAATGAATATGTCTGATATTGAAGTTGGCGAAGTGTTTACTCTTAGTGATGAGAATAATGAGGATCAGGAAGTAGAAGTACTTGGAGCGATGGATGTCGAAGGTGCAGAATATATTGCAGTTGCCTTCGTAGAAGACATTCAAACAGAAACTGAGGAAGACATTGATATCTTCTTTTTAAAAGTAGAAGAAGATAATGAGTTTTCATACATCGAAAATGACGAAGAGTTTGACAAAGTATCGGCTGCTTTTGATAAGATTTTGGATGAGCAAGAAGAGCAAGAGTAATATTCGTTAAAAACTCGAGGGGGATGCATATCCGCCCTCTTTTTTTTATTCATCACTTACCAAGCTACATGTATTAAAGAGACTTATGCAGCCATTCCAGTACATCTTTCATCGCAAAAGGACCATCTTTTTTAACTTGCTCCGCAAATTCCGAAACGAGACGTAGTGTTCTCACACTTTCGATTGGATGCTCTCCTGATGCACTTTCAGCAGAAAGCATCACTGCATTCGTCCCGTCTAGTACAGCTTGAAAAACATCGGTGACCTCTGCCCTTGTAGGAATAGAATGATCTACCATAGATTGAAGCATTTGTGTTGCTGTAATAACATATATATTCGTTCGATTACATTCACGAATCATCATTTTTTGTAAAAGCGGAATAATTTGATACGGCAATTCCACTCCTAAATCCCCCCTTGCAATCATAATTCCATCTGCTTCTTTACATATATCTTGAAAATTCTCGATTGCTTCCATCGTTTCTATTTTTGCAATTAAACTTGGGGACGTTTCTTTATGCTCTTGTATAAAATTTCGTATTTCCTTTATATGACTAGGTTTTCGTACGAAAGAACACGCAATAAAATTAACATCCTCTTCTAAAAGAAATTGAATGTCTTTTTTATCTTTCTCTGTAATAGCCGGTAAACTAACTGTCGCACCTGGTAAATTCACCCCCTTATGAGATGAGATATTACCACCTGTTTTGATCTTTGTTTCTATTTTTTCCTTACTTACCTTTTCAACAATTAATTCAACCTCTCCATCATTAATCAAAATTCTACTGTCTACTTTCACATCATTCGCAATACCTACATAATCCACACTTGCTTCTGTATTACTCCCTATGACTGGTTGCGTATGTAAAAGAAAAGAATCCCCGGCCTTAAGTGTAATTTGATCTTCCTTCATTTCACCTAATCTTATTTTAGGACCTTGCACATCACCTAAAATTTTAATAGAATCATCTAAAGATTTCACTAAACGAATGATGTCTTTATGACTTTCATGCGTGCCATGTGATAAATTTAGCCGAACAATTTTCATACCATTCTTTATTAACTGCACTAACGTTTCTTTATTATTACTTGCTGGTCCTATTGTACATACTCGATCAATTGTCATTCTTGCCACCATCCTTTTTCAGATAGGTTTCCCACAAAAATTTAAAAATAACATAGGGAATACAATAACAGCTTTAAACTTTACAAACGAAGTAATCCTACATACAAACGTAGAATTGCTTCGTACATGATTGATTTATACCGTGTTTCGTTTTTACCGTTAATACTCTCCTTTACTATCTTTTCTTTTTCCGCCGCTACAATTAATGAATACATAATCCGATTGTTTTGTATTACATTCTTCTAACTCTCTTTCATTACCACCCTACTTTTCATTCATGTGCTCTTCTATAAGTGTAAATCTACATTTACATGAATTTCATATTGGTAACCCTATTTCCATGTTCGCTAAGCAGTTAAAGCTATATTCAAATTATTAAAATGAAGATATGTTAAATCAAAAGTAAAAGAAAAGTTAAGTATCGGATAGGTTGTTGAGAGTTTCGAATTTTTCGTATATTGTATGAGTTGAGTTCGAACTCAAAAATTAAAAAAGGTGGGAAAATTAGTGAATATGAAAAAATCTTTAGCGGTGACAACTTTAGGGTTAGCGGTTTTAGGTTTTGGTTTTACTAATAACGCAAGTGCCTCAGAGGTGGGTGCTGCAGACAAGCAGCCTGTTTTAGTTGACTTTGATACAATTCAATCAGCAAAAACATCCAATGTTTCTAGTTTGACTGTTGCAGCTGCACCTAAGAATGATTCTAACATTAGCGTCTATACTCCCTTTTTTGGTAACCCATATGCAGTTGCTAAATCGAAATCAACTACGACCGAAGACTATATTTATGCAAAAGCAAGGACTTTCAATGGCGATGGCTCATTAGTGAATACGAAAAGTAATAATGCAAAAAAATCATCTTATGTAAGTGCTACAGCGACCAACACAAGCGTTTATTATGGAGATGATTACGCTATTGGTAATCATACCTATAAATTAAATGGTTATAATGATGTGAATCACGAAACAAAAGCTTCCTGGTAAGAAAGAGAAAAAAGATATGCATCTTGCATATCTTTTTTCTCTTATATTTTAAATATATTGAGGTGTTATTTATGAAAAATATATATATCATTATCGGTTTTTTACTTATTTCTTTCTTTACAATGTATGTTTTGTTCCATGCTTCAATTATACAACCTTATACACCTTCCAAAGAAAATAAGAGAGAGAAACAAACCAATACTATTTCATACGGCTTGAAGGATAATCAAGGCCAACATATTAACAACGGTAGTGAAATTACTAGTGAGAATAATACAATTAACGTATCGTTATCCTTTATACATAATATTGACGAAGACCGAAAGTATGGATTAATTGTTCTAGAAGATTACGTACAAAAACCTTTCAAAATAGAAAATACTGTAAATGAACTATCACACTACTCTTTCGATATGAAACCAAATAGTTCGATTACTACGAAAATCTCTTTACACACTTCTCCTAACGCAAGCGAATTAGCCTTTTTAATTATTAAAAAACCTGAATATAAGTTAAAAGATAATGACTTACATAAAGCGTCTATACTAGAAGAGATTTTAAGTATGCGATATTCAATACATCATCCTCATAAAGAAAGTGAAACATTAAAGTTTACCCCTATACAGCCACATACTATTTTAAAAGATGGTCTTTATGAGCCATTATTTGTTACGAGCAATGAAGAGAAATTACAAACGGTATTTTCTGAAAAGGAAGGTGAAACATTAACTTTATCGAACGGAAATGAAACAAAAGATGAAATAGCTTATGCAATCGTGGCCTTTAAAGATTGGGAACAAGTTGAATTATTCCATAATAAAAACGTCGCTTATACTACAGTGGCACCAGAAACGAGACAAACTTTTACTTTCACACTACCTACAGTGGAACAGGAAAGTAATTTTCAACTAGTCGCATTCCCATTTCCTTATAAAGTTAGTGAAGATCATTATGTCAGTCAACAAGCATACGGTTCATTTCGTATCGTAATTGAAAATAAAAAATAAATATGTTCCCACTTTATACAATTACAACAACGTAAAAAGCCTACTCACACAAGTAGGCTTTTTCATACTACGATAACTTCGTCAATAACTGATTTAAATCTTTTTTCGTTTTCGACGTTAACGACTTCATTTTCGTAATATCGATCTTTTCTTTTTCCGCGCCTACAATTAACGGATACATACTTTGACCGATTGTTTTAGAATCCGTCGGATGTGATGCTTCCAACTCTTTTTCAATGACATCCCACTTCTCATTAATTTGTTTTCCAAGTTTATTTACTGTTTCTAATTTAGGGTTAGCAGCTAATTGCTTGTCTAAGCTTTCAATTAATGCCACAACTTCTTTTACATTTGTTTTCACAGCTACACTTTTCTTCGGATCTTTAGTAGTCTTTCCACTTGTCGTTTGGTCTGTCGTTTTCCCGCTAGTAGTTTGATCGGTTGCTTTGCCACTTGTAGTTTGCTCATTCGTTTTTCCTGTCGTTTCTTTTTCTTTTGTCGTTTTGCCGTTATTTTCTGTTCCAGATGATTCTTTTGTATTTTTTGCATCCTTATCTGTTTTTTCATTTGAAGAAGTATTTGTTTCTTTTTCAGTATCTTTCGTTGTTTTTGACGCTTCATCTGTACTTGTCGTTTTTGTTTCTCCTTCATTTTGTGCTGTTACTTGCTCTTTCTTTTCTGCCTCTTTATCTGCTGATGGACTACAAGCTGCCATAGTAAGCATTGTACCAATTGTTATCGATGCGATAGCGACCTTTTTCATTTTCATATAAATCCCCCTATGTTTACTTAATTTATCCTCCCCTTTACGATTCTATTTCCCCTTAAAAAATCCCTTTTCATACGAATCACCATCTTTCCGACAGTAATCTTCATAATAATACGTACAAAAACTGATAAACCGATTTGAATATTCGAGTTTCTTCTACTTCATTTTTCCTCTCTGCTGTAAAAGAAAAAGAGTATATTGTCACATCAAGAATTACTATCCTCATATGACGATATACTCTCCTATCAAATTTTTCTCTTTCTTGACATTTTATTTATACAAAAAAATATAAATATCTTAATTTTTTTGTTTCTCAACTATTGTTAACATAATATTTTTATGAGAAACCACCATTCGAATGAATGACTTGCCCAGTAATCCA
>Ga0114954_1000463_pt1 | contig 13556 bp, 12 predicted proteins | sample Porto_4metaG_FD_87299 | JGI IMG/M metagenome (GOLD analysis project Ga0114954, IMG submission 87299) | Marine algal microbial communities from Porto, Portugal - Porto_4 metaG | ecosystem: Host-associated > Algae > Red algae > Unclassified | place: Portugal: Porto | collected 2015-02-02
ATATACCGACATGTGTCGGGGTCCCCATGTCCCCAATACGCGGCATTTGAAGGCGTTCAAGCTGACCAAGCTGGCCGGCGCGTACTGGCGGGGCAACGCCGAGAACGCGATGCTGACACGCATCTATGGCACCGCCTGGGGCGACAAGAAGCAGCTCAAGGCCTACCTGCATCGCCTCGAAGAGGCGGAAAAGCGAGATCATCGCAAGCTAGCGCGTCGTCTTGATCTCTTCCATATGCAGGAAGAAGCACCGGGGATGGTGTTCTGGCACCCCAACGGCTGGACCCTGTGGCAGCGGGTCGAGCAGTACATGCGCGGCGTGTACAAGGAGGGCGGCTATCAGGAAATTCGTTGCCCGCAGATCATGGACGTGTCGCTGTGGAAGAAGTCCGGGCATTGGGACAACTACGCCGACGGCATGTTCTTCACCGAATCGGAGAAGCGGGAGTACGCGCTGAAACCGATGAACTGCCCGGGCCACGTTCAGGTGTTCAATTCGGGCCTGCGCAGCTACCGCGAGCTGCCGGTGCGCTTCGGTGAGTTCGGTGGCTGCCACCGCAATGAGCCGTCCGGCGCCCTGCACGGCATCATGCGGGTGAGAGCCTTCACCCAGGATGACGGACACGTGTTCTGCACCGAGGCTCAGGTCGAGCCCGAAGTCACGAGCTTTCATCGCCAGGCGCTCAAGGTCTACAGCGACTTCGGGTTCGACGATATCGCCATCAAGATCGCCCTGCGTCCCGACAAGCGTATCGGTGACGATGACGTCTGGGATCGCGCCGAGGACGCTTTGCGCGGTGCTCTCAGGGCCTGCGACGTCGAGTGGCAGGAACTGCCCGGCGAGGGCGCCTTCTATGGTCCCAAGATCGAGTACCACATGAAGGATTGCCTGGGGCGTGAGTGGCAAGTGGGTACCATGCAGGTCGACTTCATGATGCCCACTCGTCTCGGGGCTCAGTACGTTACCGAGGCCGGTGAGCGCAAGGCGCCGGTCATGCTGCACCGAGCCATCGTTGGTTCGATGGAGCGCTTCATCGGTATCTTGATCGAGCATTACGCCGGTGCCATGCCGCTGTGGCTTGCTCCCGAGCAGGTGGTGGTCATGATCATCACCGATGCCCAGCGCGATTACGCCGAAAAACTGACCTCGCGGCTGCAAAAAATCGGTCTTCGCGTCAAGTCGGACTTGAGGAACGAGAAGATCGGCTTTAAAATTCGCGAGCATACGTTGCAGAAGGTCCCCTATCTCCTGGTGGTCGGAGATAAGGAAGTCGAGGCCGACTCGGTGGCGGTGCGCACGCGCACCGGCGAAAATCTGGGCACCATGACGGTGGATGCCTTCATCGAGCGAGCCCAGGCCGAGCGGTACTAACGGGGAGGTGGCATGTGGCCGCCCCTCGAGCGACATCTTCCTAAGCAAAAGTGGAGACGGAACCATCAAGCGAAGCAACCCCAGAGGACGCCCCCAAGACAAGCGTCCGCCAATGAACGATCGCATCACCGAAGATCAGGTTCGCCTGATCGCCAGCGACGGCGAGCAGCTCGGTATCGTGGAAACCAGCGATGCACTCGAGCGCGCCGAGTCGGAAGGGATGGATCTGGTTCAGATTTCTAATGCCGACCCCATCGTCTGCAAGATCATGGACTACGGCAAATTCGTCTTCGAGCAGAAGAAACAGAAAGCTGCTCAGAAGAAGAAGCAGAAGCAGATCCAGGTCAAGGAAGTCAAGTTCCGGCCTGGCACCGACGAGGGCGACTATCAGGTCAAGATGAAGAACCTGATCCGGTTCCTCGAAGGTGGCGATAAGGGCAAGGTCACCCTGCGTTTTCGCGGGCGTGAAATGGCGCACCAGGACATCGGCCGCAAGCTGATGGAGCGGATCGCTGCGGACCTCGAGGAACTCGGGACCGTGGAGTCCTTCCCCAAGATGGAAGGCCGCCAGATGATCATGATCATTGCCCCCAAGAAGAAGTGATTCGACGGCCAGTCAAACGGATCGCCGACCTCAGGGTTGGCGATAGGCCCCGAATTTTCTCAATAATCCATGAGCGGAGTTTATCCTCATGCCGAAGATCAAGAGCAACAGTGGCGCCGCCAAGCGCTTCAAGAAGACCGCGAACGGCTTCAAGCACAAGCAGTCTTTCCGTAGCCACATTCTGACCAAGAAGTCCACCAAGCGTAAGCGTCAGCTGCGCGGCATGCAGCAGATCCACGATGCCGACAAGGCACTCGTGCGTCGCATGTTGCCGTACATCTAACACCCTTGGTGAACCGTTTCTAACGTCAGGAGAAAGCTATGACTCGTGTCAAGCGTGGTGTCGTCGCTCGTCGTCGTCACAAGAAGATTCTTAAGCAGGCCAAGGGTTACTACGGTGCCCGTTCGCGCGTTTTCCGCGTCGCCAAGCAGGCGGTCATCAAGGCCGGTCAGTACGCCTATCGCGACCGTCGTCAGCGTAAGCGTCAGTTCCGTGCCCTGTGGATCCAGCGTATCAACGCTGGTGCTCGTCAGCACGGTCTGTCCTATAGCCGCTTCGTCGGTGGCCTGAAGAAGGCCGGTATCGAGATCGACCGTAAGGTCCTGGCTGACCTGGCCGTTCACGAGAAGGCGGCCTTTGCTGCCATCGTCGAGAAGGCCAAGGCTGCCCAGTAAGTGAGTCCGATTATCGGACGGCGCTCTCTGGCCTGCACGCCCCCAGGGCTTGCGAGTCGAAGATACTAGCCAGTCTTGGCTAGGCTCGGAGAGAGCGCCAGACCATGATCGTCCCAGGGGAAGAGCAGCCGCTCTTCCCCTGTTTTTTTAGGCGATTCTTTTTTCTCAATGCGTCAGATCAACGATATCGGAGCTCTACGGATGGACCACCTTCCCGAACTGGTTCAACAAGCTCGTGAGGCCATCCAGGCCGCCGACGGCATCAGCGCGCTGGACGATATTCGCGTGCGCTACCTGGGTAAGAAGGGCGAGCTGACGGCGCTGCTCAAGGGGCTAGGCAAGCTGCCCCCCGAGGAGCGTCCGGCGGCGGGGGAACGCATCAACCAGGCCAAGCAGGCGCTGGCCGGCGAGCTGGAGGCCCGCCGCGAGAGGCTGGCCCAGGCCGCCCTGGACGAGCGTCTCGCCGCGGAACGCCTCGATGTCACGCTCCCGGGGCGTGGGCAGCCCGGTGGCGGCCTGCACCCGGTAACGCGCACCCTCGAGCGCATCGAGGGGCTGTTCCAGCGCATCGGCTATGACGTCGCCGTCGGTCCTGAACTCGAAGACGATTACCACAACTTCGAAGCGCTCAACATTCCGGCCCATCACCCTGCCCGGGGGATGGCCGATACGTTTTATTTCGACGCCACTCGGCTGCTGCGTACCCACACCTCACCGGTGCAGGTGCGCACGATGAAAGACGCCGAACCGCCGATCCGCATCGTGTGTCCGGGGCGCGTCTATCGCAGCGACTCCGATTTGACCCACACGCCGATGTTCCACCAGGTCGAGGGGCTGCTGATCGATGAAGGCGTCAGCTTTGCCGACTTGAAAGGCACGGTGGAAGACTTTCTGCATGCCTTCTTCGAGCGCGACGATCTTTCGGTGCGTTTCCGTCCGTCCTATTTTCCGTTCACCGAGCCGTCGGCGGAGGTCGATATCGCCTGTGTGATGTGTTCTGGCGATGGTTGCCGGGTCTGCTCGCACACCGGCTGGCTCGAGATCATGGGCTGCGGCATGGTGCACCCGGAGGTCTTTCGTCATGGCGGCATCGACCCCGAGCGCTACACAGGCTTTGCCTTCGGCATGGGGGCGGAGCGCCTGGCCATGCTGCGCTACGGCGTGAACGACCTGCGTCTGTTCTTCGACAACGACCTGCGCTTCCTGCGCCAGTTCCACTGATCCATTCGCGGCCGGGCCTGGTCATCAAGGCCCTGGCCGCCTGAACAGAACGCCTCACAGGACGCAACAGGAGTCGTCATGAAAGTTTCCGAACAGTGGCTGCGTGAGTGGGTCTCACCGCAGCTTTCGACCCAGGGCCTGGCCGACCAGATCACCATGGCTGGCCTCGAGGTCGATGCCGTCGCGCCGGTAGCCGCGGCATTTTCGGCGGTCGTGGTCGCCGAGGTGGTCGAGAAGGTCCAGCACCCGGACGCCGACAAGCTCAATGTCTGTCAGGTCGAGGATGGTAGTGGAGAGCGTGTGCAGGTCGTCTGCGGCGCGCCCAACGTCGCCGTGGGTCAGCGCATTCCATTCGCCCGGGTCGGCGCCGTGCTGCCCGGCGACTTCAAGATCAAGAAGGCCAAGCTCAGAGGCGTCGAGTCTCGCGGCATGATTTGCTCGGCCTCCGAGCTCGGCCTTGAGGAGGGCACCTCCGAGGGTATTCTGGTGTTGCCCGCCGAAGCGCCGGTGGGCGATAGCCTGCGTGATTACCTCGGTCTTGACGATCACACCATCGAGGTCGACCTGACCCCTAACCGGGGTGATTGCTTGAGTGTCCAGGGCCTGGCGAGGGAGGTCGGGGTGTTGAATCGCCTGCCGCTGAGCGCGCCGGCGGCGGGTGAAGTGCCGCCGACTCACGATGCGGTGTTTCCGGTTCGCGTCGATGACCCCGAGCTGTGCCCGCGCTATATCGGGCGCCTGATCAAGGGCGTCAATATCGCCGCCGCGACCCCGACCTGGATGGTCGAGCGGCTGCGGCGAAGCGGCGTACGCAGCATCGACCCGGCGGTGGATGTGACCAATTACGTGATGCTGGAGCTCGGGCAGCCGTTGCACGCCTTCGACGTGGCGAATCTTAGCGGCGGCGTCGTCGTGCGTCTGGCGCGTCAGGGCGAAGAGCTGGTGTTGCTTGACGGGCAGACCGTCGCACTCGATGCCTCGACCCTGATCATCGCCGATGACAAGGGGCCCTTGGCCCTGGCCGGCATCATGGGGGGCGAGCGCTCCGGTGTTGTCGCCGAGACTCGCGACATCTTCCTGGAAGGAGCCTTCTTCACCCAGTTGGCGGTCGCCGGCAAGGCGCGTTCCTACGGACTGCATACCGACGCCTCTCATCGCTTCGAACGTGGCGTGGACCCGTCCCAGACCCGTCGAGCCATCGAGCGGGCGACTGAGCTGTTGTTGGCGATCTGCGGTGGCGAGCCGGGGCCGATCAACGACCAGGCAAGCACTGCTCACCTGCCCGCCGTCCAGCAAGTGACGCTGCGCCGCGAGCGGTTGGCGCAGGCGCTGTCCAAGCGCCTTCCTGATGCCGAGGTCGGCGAGATCCTCGAACGATTAGGCATGCTGGTCGAGGAAGTCGACAGCGGCTGGACCGTCAAGGTGCCGTCCTGGCGCTTCGACGTGTCCATCGAGGAGGACCTCGTCGAAGAGGTCGCGCGCATCCACGGATATAACCGTTTGCCGGTGCGTCGTCCGGCGGTGCGTCTCGCGCTGAGGCCGGATGATGAGGCCGCCAGCCCACTGGCCAGCCTGCGCCGTCAGCTGACCGCACGCGGCTACCAGGAGGCAATCACCTATAGCTTCGTGGCGCCGGAACTGCAGCAGGTGTTGTTGCCCGAGGCGGTGTCGCCGACGCTTGCCAACCCCATCTCGGCGGACCTGTCGGTGATGCGCGCCAGTCTGTTCCCGGGACTGATCCGGTCGTTGGAGCATAACCTCAATCGCCAGCAGAGTCGTGTGCGGCTGTTCGAGAGCGGCCTGGTGTTTCGCGGCGAGCTCGATGACCTGGAGCAGCTCCCGATGATCGGTGCCGTGGCCTGTGGCTCGCGGCTCCCCGAAGGCTGGACCGGCGGTCGTGAGGCGGTCGATTTCTTCGATCTCAAGGGCGACCTGGAAAGCCTGCTGGACGTCGCTGGCGATGCCGATGCCTGGCGCTTCGAGGCCGGTGTTCATCCGTCGTTGCATCCCGGGCAGTGCGCGCGGATTCTCCATCGTGGCGAGGAGGCCGGCTGGATCGGTACCTTGCATCCCGCCGTTCGCGCCAAGCTCGGCCTCAAGACCGATGCGGTACTGTTCGAGGTGCGCCTTGATGCGTTGACGCGGGGGCGCGTCCCGGCCTTCAAGCCGTTATCGCGTTTTCCCGAGGTGCGCCGTGACCTGGCCTTCGTGGTGGATGAGCATGTCGCGGTGCAGTCATTGCTCGATAGCGCCCGCCGCCAGGCCGGTGAATGGCTCAGCGACATCGCCCTGTTCGACGTCTATCAGGGCAAGGGGGTGGCCGATGGTCGTAAGAGTGTGGCTCTAGGCTTGACCTGGCAGCATCCTTCGCGCACGCTAAATGACGATGAAATCAATCAGTTGGTCGATGCCATCGTCGCTGCGGCTCAGCAGCAGCTCAGTGCGGAGTTGCGAGCAGGGTCGCAAGGGTGATCGCCGCCGAAGGGACCGGCGTGGACGGAGGGCTTGACCACCACCGTGAGGAACAGCACATGGGAGCGTTGACCAAGGCGGAATTGGCCGAGCATCTGCACACCGAGCTTGGCCTCTCGAAGCGTGAGGCGAAGTCCATGGTGGAAGCCTTTTTCGAGGAAATCCGCTCCTGCCTGCGGGAAAACGAGCAGGTCAAGCTGTCGGGGTTCGGCAACTTCGACCTGCGCGACAAGCGCGAACGGCCGGGGCGTAACCCCAAGACCGGGGAGGAGATTCCGATCTCCGCCCGGCGAGTGGTGACCTTTCGGCCGGGGCAGAAGTTGAAGAGTCAGGTCGGCAGCGGCGACGACGACGAATGACGCCTCGGCCAGCCTGTCTGGCCGAGACGCTCGAGACGCTGCATGGGTAGAGAAATGCCGGTTCCCTCAGGAGCCGGCATTTTTTTGCCCGGCGCGGGCCACCGCAAGGACGCCGGTGGCCACTGAGTCGATCTTTCAATGGGCCCTAGTGGTCGGCCTTTCTGGCGTGGCGCCCTGAGGGTTATCACAACGGCGTTAGTCGATAGGACGGTTGTCCGCGGCCGTGGCTAGACGCCCTGACCCTCGAGATACCAAGTGATGACCACCTTCAGCACATAGCCGAGCATGCCGGCGCCGAGGACGATGAACAGCATGATGGTGCCGAAGCGGCCGGCCTTGGACTCGCGCGCCAGGTCCCAGATGATGAAGCACATGAAAATGATCAGGCCGCCGATCATGATCGGTGTGATCCAGGTGTCGAAGGCTGCGCGCATGGTAGGGCTCCTTGGATGTGGGGGAATGGGCATCGGTGTGGCGCGTGGCTCAGGCTTAGGTTGACACGCAGGGCGGACGCTGGACTCCCCGGGAGAGAGCCGGGGGGCGGCCGCGTGGCAACCGCCGCTGATCGGTCCCCGTCGCGGTGAGCCCATGGTATCGCTTTGCGCCTTTTGGTGCAGGTTGTCCGAGGATGCGCCGAACCGTGCTTGCGTGCTAGAATCCGACCAAAATCCTCAGGTAATTCCACGACATGCCCATGCTTAAGATCCTTGTTGGCACCATGTATGGTGGTGCCCTCGACGTGGCCGAACAGGTCAAGCCGCTGTTTGAAGATGCGGGCTACGAGGTTGCCATCGTTGAGCAGCCGACGCTTGCCGACATCACCGGCGAAGACACCGACCTTGCCCTGTTCTGCCTGTCGACCACCGGTAGCGGTGATTTTCCCGGTAATTTCGTCCCCTTCGTGCGTGAACTTCAGGACAAGAGCCCAGGGCTGGCGGAGCTTCGTTATGGGCTTATCGCCCTCGGTGACAGCTCCTACGGAGACACCTTCTGCGGTGCGGGTCGGCGCCTTGATGACCTGCTCCAGGACCAGGGGGCTCAGCGCCTGGATGAGCGTCTCGAGGTCGATGCCATGGAGACCTTCATGGCCGATGATGCCGCGCTTCCGTGGGTCGAGGCCTGGATTGCCGGCCAAGACCTGAAGGTGGTCTGATGGCGACCCGAATCGCGAGCGCGGCTCGCTTGAGCCTGATGGTCGGACTGATGGTGGTGATGGCGCTGGCGGTGCCTCGCTACCAGATGGAAGGGCATGCTACCCGCGAGACCCTGATGTGGGGGATGCTGGCCGTGGTGGCGGTGGCAACCGTCATTCAATGGCGCCTGCTCGACGGTGACGGCCGCTCGCGTGTATTGCGGCTGTTGTTTATCCTGCTGGGCAGCCTGGTGCTCGGGGTGCTCGGCATGGTGCTCTACAAGCTCGTCGTCGGCGGCGTGGTGGTCAGCGTCATTACGCTTTCCCAGGGCACCACGGCGGGCCTTGTGCTGCATGCGGTGGTATTGCTGTGGCGCGAGAAGGCATAGTCGGCCCACGCTGAGAGGCTACGCCCCTGACGACAACGCCCCCGATACTCGCGTATCGGGGGCGTTGTCGTCAGGGGGCGGCACCGGGTCTGACTAGGCGTCGTCGCCGAGGGTGTAGCAGGGCACGTAGTCGCCGGCGAGCTTCATGCGGCCCTGGGCGACGAAGGACGTCAGCAGCGCATCGAGCTTGGCCATCAGGTCGGGCTCGGCATGCAGGCGGAAGGGACCGTGGGCCTCGATGGCGCGAATGCCCTGTTCCTTGACGTTGCCGGCGACAATGCCGGAAAAGGCCCGGCGCAGGTTGGCCGCCAGCACGTGCTTGGGCAGTTCACGCTTGAGCTCGAGTCCAGCCATGGTCTCGTGGGTAGGGATGAACGGTTCCTGGAAGTCTCGGGCGACGGTGAGGCGCCAGTTGTAGTAGAAGGCGTCCTGGCGGGCGCGGCGATACTCCGTCACCTTGTCGATGTCGGTGCGCATCAGGCGCGCGACCTCGGTGGGGTCGTCGACGACGATACGGTACAGGCGACGCACGGATTCGCCGAGGGTATAGACCAGGAACTCGTCGATGCGCTCGAAGTACGCGGCGGCGCTGGCAGGCCCCGTGAAGATGACGGGTAGCTCCATGTCGGCGTTGTTCGGGTGCAGCAGAATGCCGAGCAGATAGAGGATCTCCTCGGCGGTACCGACACCGCCGGGGAAGACGATGATGGCGTGGCCCAGGCGTACGAAGGCCTCCAGGCGCTTCTCGATATCCGGCATCACCACCAGTTCGTTGACGATGGGGTTCGGCGCCTCGGCGGCGATGATGCCGGGCTCGGAAACGCCGAGGTAGCGTCCGGGGTAGCGCCGCTGCTTGGCGTGGGCGACGTTGGCGCCCTTCATCGGGCCCTTCATGGCGCCGGGGCCGCATCCGGTGCAGATGTCCAGATCGCGCAGCCCCAGGTGATACCCCACATCCTTGGTGTACTCGTACTCTTCGCGGGAGATCGAGTGGCCGCCCCAGCACACCACCAGGCTCGGGTCGCGACTCGGCTTCAGGGTGCCGGCCTTGCGCAGGATGTGGAAGACGGCGTTGGTGGTGCCCTCGCCGGTCTCCAGGTCGAAGCGGTTGTGGGTCTGGATCTCGTTGTAGACGTAGACGATGTCACGCAGGACCGACGACAGGTGCTCGCGGATGCCACGAATCATGCGGCCATCGACGAAGGCCTCGGCGGGGGCATTGGTCAACTGAAGACGCACGCCGCGGTCCTGCTGGAGCACTTCGATATCGAAGTCGTGGTACATCTCCATCAGGGCCAGGCCATCGTCCATGGGGTTGCCGGAGTTGAGCACGGCCAGGGCGCAGCGCCTGAGCAGGTCGTGCAGGCCGGTGCGCGACGTATCGCGTAGACGGTTTACCTCGTGCTGGGAGAGGATCTCAAGGCTGCCTTCCGGCGAAATCGTCGTGGAAATAGTCTCGGGCATCTAAGGCTTCCTTGTCAGGGCGTGCCGGCCTGATGGCAGGCTTGGTCGAAGAGGGTGCGCACGGCGTTCTGGTCGGCATCGCTCATGCCGTCCTGGGCGAAGCACCCCTCTAGCCATTCGTGAAACACGGCATCGAAGTCCGCCGCGCTGACGTCGACGGGGTCGTAGTCGAGCTGGTCAACCAACAGCGGAATCTGGGGAATCAGGTAGCCCAGAGGAAACAGGTCGTCGGCGGTGGCTTCGCGCTCCATGGTCAGCAAGGCGTTGTTGACGGCGTCGGCGCGTTCGACGATGGGGTCAGACATGGGGGGAAGTTCCTGGTGATTTGGCGTCGGTAAAGTCATGGTGTCGATGCTATCACGGGCCGGTTCGGGGCGCAGCGCTGCGGGGCGCAAGCCGAGGTGGTAGACTGTCTGCGCTCGCTTAGCCTCGTGTCCTTGCCCATGTTCAATGCCCAATATTTCCGAACCTTCATCACGCTGGTCGAAACCGGCAGTTTCACACGTACCGCCCACCGGCTGGAGATGACTCAGCCGGGGGTCAGTCAGCACGTGCGCAAGCTGGAGCTGTACCTGGGCAAGCCGTTGCTGGAGCGTCAGGGCCGCCGTATTCGGCTGACCGAGGCGGGGCGCAGGGCCCATGACTATGCCTTGAAACTGTTCGCCGAACATGAGGTGTTTCGCCACTCCCTGGACGACGATAGCCTCGACAGCGGCGAATGTCGGATCGCCTCGCCGGGGTCCATCGGCTTGATGCTGTATCCGTTTATCCTCGGACAGCAGCAATTGCATACTGGACTTACCGTCAATTATTGCTTTGCTTTCCATCACGAAATCGTCACCGACGTGCTCGCCGGTCGTCATGATGTGGGGATAGTCACCGAGGCGGTCAAGGATTCGGAACTCGATTGCACGGCGTGGCATCAGGAGCCCTTGAGCCTGGTCGTGCCGGCGGACTTTGCCGGTACCCAGCTCTCTGACTTGCTGGGGCTGGGGCTCATCGGGTACTCCGATGGCCTGGACAAGGCCGCCCGTCTGCTGCGAGCCAACTTCCCCGATGACTTCCGCTCGATGACTCAGTTTCCCCGTCAGGGCTTCACCAACGAGGTCAATATGGTGCTCGATGCAGTGGCACGGGGACTGGGCTTTACGGTGGTGTCGCGCCCGGTGCTGGAGACATCACCGTGGCAGCGCCAGGTGCGTGAACTGAGCCTATCGCAGCCGCTGGACGAAACTCTTTACCTCATCACTCGGCGTGGCTCACGCATGCCGAGTCGCTATACCCGCCTGCTCGATGGTTTCCGCGAACAGCGTCATCTGGAGCGCTTTGGGCACCCGGAAGGGCGCCCAGTCGTCGAGGCCTGATCGCGGTCGACGCCCGATGGATGGCTCCTCGTACCGGCGTAGGGGGCGACCGCGACTGCGCTGTTCAGCGTCAGGTGTCAGCTCGGCCGACCTGTGCGCGTGCCCCATGTGTTCTGTTGGCCCGGTGCCGAGGTTGGCAGGCGTAGCATCCCAACCGCCGACACCCCGCCTTGGCGGGGTGTCGGGGACCTTCGGCTAGCGCCTTATGGCGGCGACTAGCCGATTGATGCGCTCGCGTGCGAGCTTAATCGCGGTACTCGTCGATGCTTGGGCAGCTGCAGATCAGCTGGCGGTCGCCCAGCACGTTGTCGACCCGGTTGACCGCCGGCCAGTACTTGGCCGCCTTGACCGCCTCCGACGGGAAGGCGCCTAGCTCGCGGGAGTAGGCTCGATTCCACTCGCCGTCCATGATGTCGGCCATGGTGTGCGGTGCCTTGACCAGCGGATTGTCGTCGACGCTCCAGTCGCCGTTCTGGACCTTGGCGATTTCCTCGCGAATCGCGATCATGGCGTCGCAGAAGCGGTCCAGTTCGTAGCGGGATTCGGATTCCGTCGGCTCGATCATCAGCGTGCCCGGCACCGGGAACGACATGGTCGGGGCGTGGAAGCCGTAATCCATCAGGCGCTTGGCGATGTCTTCTTCGCTGATACCGGAGGCCGCCTTGAGCGGGCGGATATCGATGATGCACTCATGGGCCACGGTGCCGTTCTCGCCCTTGTAGAGGACCGGGTAGTGGCCGTCCAGGCGCCTGGCGATGTAGTTGGCGCCGAGAATCGCAAGCTCGGTGGCCTCGCGCAGGCCGCGGGCGCCCATCATCTTGATGTAGGCCCAGGAGATCGGCAGGATCGAGGCGGAGCCGAACGCCGCCGCGGCGACCGCACCGGAGTCCGCGTCGACGCCGTCCAGCGGCGTCACGACGTGGTTGGACACGTATGGCATCAGGTGCGACTTGACGCCGATGGGGCCCATGCCAGGGCCGCCGCCGCCGTGGGGGATGCAGAAGGTCTTGTGCAGGTTCAAGTGGCTGACGTCGCCGCCGAAATCTCCCGGACGGGCCAGGCCGACCTGGGCATTCATGTTGGCGCCATCGATGTAGACCTGGCCGCCGTTGGCGTGGACGATCTCGCAGGCGTCGCGCACGCCGGCCTCGAATACCCCGTGGGTCGACGGGTAGGTCAGCATGATCGCGGACAGCTCGCTGGCATGCTTCTCGGCCTTGGCCTTCAGGTCCGCCAGATCGATATTGCCGTCTTCATCGCACTCGACGACCACCACCTTCATGCTGCACATGGCGGCCGATGCCGGATTGGTGCCGTGGGCGGAACTCGGAATCAGGCACACGTGGCGATCGCCTTCGCCCTGGGCGGCCTGGTAGCGGCGGATGGCGACCAGGCCGGCGTACTCGCCCTGGGCACCAGAGTTAGGCTGCATCGAGATGTGGTCATAGCCGGTGATCTCGACCAGGAAGGCGGCCAGTTCATCGATCATCTGGCGGTAACCGGCGACCTGATCCTTCGGTGCGAAGGGGTGGATGCGGGCGAACTCCGGCCAGGTGATCGGCATCATCTCGCTGGTGGCGTTGAGCTTCATGGTGCAGGAGCCCAGCGGGATCATGGCGTGGGCCAGCGACAGATCCTTGTTCTCCAGGCGCTTCAAGTAGCGCAGCATTTCGGTCTCGCTGCGGTAGCGCTGGAAGGTCGGATGGGTCAGGAAGTCGCTCTCGCGCTGGCACGCAAGCGGAATGCCGCTGGCCTTGGCCGCAACGGCGGCATCGTCCAGCTCGCGAACGCCGAGGCCATGTTCCTCGCCCAGCAGGACGTCGAACAGCGCATCCAGATCATGAGCGGTGGTGGTCTCGTCGAGACTGACGCCGACGTCGCCATTGCCGAAGTAGCGCAGGTTGACCTCGTGGGTCATGGCACGGCCGTGGATCTTTCCGCGGTCGACGCCGGACAGACGCAGGGTGTCAAACCAGCTGTCGTTGGCCAGGGTCACGCCTTTCTGGGTCAGGCCGGCGGCCAGCAGCGTGGTCAGGCGATGGATGCGCCCGGCGATGGTGCGCAGGCCCTCTGCGCCATGATAGACGGCATAGAAGCCGGCGATGTTGGCCAGCAATGCCTGGGCAGTACAGATGTTGGAGGTGGCCTTTTCGCGGCGAATGTGCTGCTCGCGCGTCTGCATTGCCATGCGCAGGGCGGTGTTGCCACGCATGTCCTGCGAGACGCCGATGATGCGCCCGGGGATGGAGCGCTTGAGCTTGTCGGTGGTGGCGAAGAAGGCGGCATGGGGGCCGCCGAAGCCCATCGGGACACCGAAGCGCTGGGACGAGCCGACGACCATGTCGGCGCCCATCTGGCCGGGCTCCTTGAGCAGGACCAAGGCCATCAAGTCGGTGGCGACGCAGGTCATGACGCCGCGCTCGCGGGCCGCGTCGATCAGCGGCGCGAGATCGTGAACACGACCATCGTTGCCGGGGTACTGCAGCAGGGCGCCGAAGACGTCG
>Ga0114954_1000464_pt1 | contig 13548 bp, 12 predicted proteins | sample Porto_4metaG_FD_87299 | JGI IMG/M metagenome (GOLD analysis project Ga0114954, IMG submission 87299) | Marine algal microbial communities from Porto, Portugal - Porto_4 metaG | ecosystem: Host-associated > Algae > Red algae > Unclassified | place: Portugal: Porto | collected 2015-02-02
GGATCTCGTCGACGCCGTCGGTCAAGAGCTTACCGCCCTCACGGGAGCACAGTGCCATCAGCTCGGCGAGATGGTCTTCCATCAAGTCGGCGAAGCGACGCAGGATCGCGGCGCGTTCGGCCACCGGCGTGGCTTCCCAGGCAGGGAAGGCCGCCCAGGCGGCATCCAATGCCTTTTCGGCTTGATCCTTGGTGGTCCAGAGCACGCTGCCGACTTTCTTGCGGCGATCATAGGGGCTAGTCACCTCGTGAACCTGGGCCGGGTCCGTCGCCACGTCGAAGGCCAGTAACGGCCGCGCGTCGTAGGTCTTGTCCATGTGCTTGGCCATGGCGTCCATCAGCGGCTGGTACTCGCTTCTGATGTTGAGGTTGACGCCCTTGGAGTTGGGCCGCTTGTCACCATAGATATCGCGCGGCAGCGGGATCTGCGGGTTGGCCAGGGTATCGAACTGGCGCAGCGTGATCACCGGATGAACGCACAGCGACTCCACCGGCACCTTGGGGTCGACCAGCTGGTGGACGAAGGACGAGTTGGCGCCATTTTCCAGCAGCCGGCGCACCAGGTAGGGGAGAAGGTCCTTGTGCGCACCCACGGGGGCGTAGATGCGGCAATAGGTGCCCTTCGGTGCGCGCTTCAGGGCGGCATCGTAGAGCGCCTCGCCCATGCCGTGCAGGCGCTGGAACTCGAACGGACGGGCCATGCCATTGGCCTGCTCGAGAATGGTCGAGATGGTATGGGCGTTGTGCGTCGCGAACTGCGGAAAGATGCGGCCGCGGGTGGCGTCCGACAACAGGAATCGGGCACAGGCGAGGTAGGCGACGTCGGTAGACGCCTTGCGGGTGAAGACCGGATAGCCATGGGCGCCGTGTTGCTGGGATTCCTTGATCTCGGTATCCCAGTAGGCGCCCTTGACCAGGCGCAGCGGAATTTCGTCGCCCTGGTGCTCGGCCAGACGATTGAGGTAGTGCAGCACCGGCAAGGCGCGCTTGGCGTAGGCCTGAACCACCAGGCCAAAGTGGCCCCAGCCGCGCACCACGTCGCTTTCGTAGACCGCTCGGAAGACTTCCAGCGAGAGTTCCAGGCGGTCGACTTCCTCGGCATCGATGGTCATGGCCACGTTGTTGTCCCGGGCCAGCTTGGCCAGGTCCTTGACGGTGCCCACCAGCTCTTCAAGGACTTGCGTGCGGCGACCGAATTCGTAGCGTGGGTGCAGCGCCGACAGCTTGATCGAGATCGACGGGGACGGCGCCTTGTCGCCGAGTCGGCGACTGGTCTTGCCGACCTGCTCGATGGCCTTGGCGTAGTCCTCGTAGTAGCGTTCGGCATCCGGGCGGGTACGGGCCGCTTCGCCCAGCATGTCGTAGGAGTAGGTGTAGCCCTTGTCGAACAATGGCTGGGAGCGCTTGAGCGCTTCGTCGATGTCGCGGCCAAGCACGAACTGCTTGCCCATGACCTTCATCGCCTCAACCATGGCGTGGCGAATGACCGGCTCGCCCATGCGGTTGACCAGCTTGTTGATGAAGCCTGACGGCTTGCCTTCCTTGGGCTTGTCGAGGGTGACCACACGCCCGGTCATCAGAAGGCCCCAGGTCGAGGCGTTGACCAGCCAGGACTCACTCTTGCCGAGATGAGCCTTCCAGTCGGCGGGACCGAGCCGGTCTTCGATCAAGGCATCCGCGGTGGCCTTGTCGGGGATGCGCAGCATGGCCTCGGCCAGGCACATCAGCATCAACCCCTCGTGGGTGTCGAGGCTGTATTGCTGGAGCAGCTCGTCGATGGTGTCGACGGCGGTGTCCATCTCACGCACTTCCCTGACCAGGGAGGCGGTCTGCTCAGCGATATGCTCAATGCGCTGCTCGCTATCGTCGACGAGCTTGATCAGCTCGGCGACGAAGGCGTTCTCGTCAACGGCGTAGTGGTCGCTGACGCGGCTGAAAAGGGTATCGAGCGTCTGCTGCCAGGTGGCGTCGTCGAGCATATTGTTAGCATTGAGCATTGCAGTCCCCTGATGGTTTGCCCGCCGGTGGCGGAAGTGGACTCCGTTTGGTGCGTTCCGCGGAGTCTGGGCATGATAGGAAGCCTAGGTCCGACGCCGCCGCCCCGCTTGGCAAAAACACGGGAGGATTTACCCAATTCGCCGCCAGTTGTCCTGACTCTAGCTGGGGATGGCTTATTTAGCAGGCGACAGATGCAACCTTGACAGACTATACGAAGCGGTCTCGGGTCAGGAATGCAGGCTGGTAAGCTGGGCGTTGCGCTGGCGGCGGACCTGACTCGGTGTCTGGCCAAAGGCATGGCGATAGGCCCGGGAGAGGGCGCTCTGATGGGCGAAGCCGGTCAAGGCCGCGATCTCGGAGAGAGGCAGGTGGCTGCGTAGCAGGAGACGCTGGGAGGTATCGAGCCGTCGGCGCATCACGTACTGCCAGGGGGAAGTGCCGGTCTGGTGGCGAAAACGCTCGGTGAAATGCGCCTCGCTCAAGCAGGCGACCGTCGCCAGATCGGCGACCCTCAGGCGGCCCGACAGATGATCGTCGATATAGCGATCGAGGCAACGAAGGTCGATTCGGCGGTGGCTGGGAGGCGCCGGCTCATTGGCCAGGCGTGCATGCAGTGAGCCGAGCAGCGTGGTGGCCAGGCGTTCCTGGTGGATGCTCGGAATCGCACCGAGTCGCGACAGTTGGCCCAGCTCCTGGATGAGGAACTTAAGGTAGTGCTTAAGTGGTTCGTCGAGGTCGAAAAAGCGCGGCGCGTCGAACAGCCGTGCCAGATCATGGTGATGGCCGGTCAAGGCCAGGGCATCGCTTGGCAGGTCGAGGATCAGTTGACGATTGTTGCCGGTGCCGGCGTAGTAATGCAGGTGGTTGGCCGGGACGATGCAGCCGCAAAAGGCATCGATGGACCCGCCGAGGCCCTCGATATCGAAGTCTGCCCGGCCCTCGAGCGCGATCACGATCTGGTGGAAATCGTGGCTGTGGTGTTGGGTGGCGGTGTCGAGGGGAATCTGTCGTATGGCGCTGGTCATCGTCAGCCTCCGGCCGCACAAGGTGCGACCATCTTACCGAATTGTGTCGTAAGCCTCACTTGTGCACGCGCTGACGCTCGAGCTGTGTGCGCGCATTCAGGTGGTCGCGCAGTGCCTTGAGCTCCGCCGTCCCTTCCTTATCCAGCAGCGACTTGTTGCGTGACAGCCGGCCGAACCGCCCATGGTCCTCCATCAGCTGCCTGGCGCGACGTCGAACACCGTCGAGATAGTCGCTATGGCGGATCGGATAGAGAATCGTCGCATTCCACTCATCCTCGCCCAGGTCGTCGCCGAGGGCGCGGTCGAACAAGGCCAGCAGGTGCTCGGGTTCGGTGCGATAGCGAGGGGTGCCGGCCAGCATCAGTACGGCAAGAACGCTCCCGATGACTACCACACAGACGGCAAACACGAGCAGAAACAGTGGCACGGTCATGAAAGGGGCCCTTGGCGTCGACGGAAACGGGACGAATGTCGGGCAGGAAGGCTCTCATATCTGTGCCTTTTTGTCCCTATCTTGCCGCTGTCGCGATCCGTCTCTTTCGGTTTCTTTGCATATTGTTACATTGTAGGAGGTGACAGGCCTTCGGCCACCGGTAGCTCCCCCCGCTCCTTGGAGAAGAGACATGGCGATACTCTTGACCCTCGGCCTGGCCGTGGCACTGGGAGGATTGGCCCAGCGAACCGGGCTGTGCATGGTAAGAGCGGTAGAGGGGCTTCGAGGCAGGCGGCCCGGCCTTCTGCTCACGATCATCGGCTGTGGTGTCTGGTTTTGGCTGGTCAGCCCATTCTTCGCCTACTTTCCCCTCGGCGACGTCATGACCCGCTATGCGGTGAGCTGGCCCTTTGTGCTCGGCGGCCTACTGTTCGGCCTCGCGGCAGCGGCCAATCATGGCTGTTCGATATCGACGCTGGCGGCACTCGCCCGCGGTGAATGGCACATGCTCGGTACGGTGTTCGGATGGGTGCTGGGCTGGTGGTCGCTGGTGTGGCTTGCCCCGGGCATCGTCTATACGCGCCTTGGTGCGCCCCTGTCGCCGAGTTGGTGGGTGATCCTGGTGCTGGTGTTGCTGTCGCTGGTCGCCATCTGGCGGCTTTCTCCGGCCCATCGGCGAATCTATTCGGGCATTGTGGTCTTCGGTGCCGTGGGCGGACTACTGGGAGCGATGGAGCCGCACTGGTCGCCGAGCCAATTGATTCGCGACCTGATCGAGCGTCCGTTCGGCATGGACATGCCGTGGCCGACCCTGGTGCGGGTGCTGATCAGTGCGATGATCCTTGCCGGCATGGCGGTGGCGGCAGTAGAGCGCCTGCCATGGTCTCGCTACGAGCACTCTGCGGGACGCTGGATGAAGCATGTCCTGGCCGGCGTCGTGATGGGCATCGGTGCCGCTCTGGCGCTCGGAGGCAATGACTTTCAGCTGTTGATCGGACTGCCGGCGGGGTCGCCAGCCGCCGTTGTGGCGGTCGCGAGCATCGTCGCGGGGATCTGGCTCGGGCTGTCCATCGACCAGCGGCTGAAGGAAAGGCGGCGCAAGAACATCGAACCGCCGCCAGTGTCGCCGCCGACGGAGTGACCTTTTCCGCGTCCTTTGCTCATTGTTCCGGGGCAGCCTTCGCCTCTGACACGTCCTGCATCCAGGGCGAGTCTTGCGACGTATCTTCTATATGCGCGTGGCGATGGGGGCCCTGGGCTATGGCGGAGGAGCGACATATGACTCGATATGCGGTGGAGAAGAGCGAGGTGGTTGGGGGACGAGATGCCTGGCTGGTCCTGAAGCGCGGGGCCGGTTTCGATGGGACCGCAAGGGCGATCATCGCCCGCTGCTCGTCGGAGGGCGAGGCACGGTCCCTCGCCTGTCGTCTGGAGTTCAAGCATGCGGTGGCGTGCCAGGGGCGATCAGGGGCGGCATTCTAACATCGACATCGACATCGACATCGCTCGGCTATTAGCTCGGCCATGGGGGCAGCAGGTTTCCAGCAGCCGGGGCAGGGGAGACGAACATCGCTGCGGTGGTGGCGCCTCGGGTTGGTCCCTGGGTACCGGGGACGACATGTGCGTCGATCTCAACCGTGTACGGTAGCGGCGCATCGTACGGCTGCCTATCCATCGAGAGCGTGGCTGTGTTGGATTACGAACGAGCGCGCGGAAAGAATTTTGCTAAAAATCAAGGGCTTATAGGGAGGGCGCGAGCCGAGAAGACAGGCTCGTGGAGCGGGTGAAGGGAATCGAACCCTCGTCTTAAGCTTGGGAAGCTTCTGCTCTACCATTGAGCTACACCCGCGGAGCGTTTTTGATAGTAAACTCAATAGGTTGCGGCTTGCAAGCCGTCTCGCAAATTTCCTGTCTGCTACGCCATAAACTCTTGTTTCTACAGCATTGACCGGGTTTCCGTGAGACACCGGTCGTGGTGTTTTTTCTCTTCTGCGCGCCTGCCCGTGGGCATCACTAGCGGAGCGAAGGCTCGCTAGCGAGGCATGTCCAGCTTCTGCAATGCAGTGAGTTTTCTGCCTTCCGCATCCCGGTCACGCTGCGGGCGCGGATCGGCTCGCTTGCCAAATTACCTTCCGGCGCCTGTGAGGGACTGGGGCTCAACGATGTCCTACCATGCCGCGGTACTAAATGCCTGGTTCAGAACCTTGAGAACCGCTTGGGCAACGGGCCTTTTCGCTGAGCTGGCTAGTGCTTTGATATGTCTGACGATAGTTCAATCAGGCCCGAGTATTGTCTTTTGGCCGTTGGCGCGGCTGTGACCAGGGGCGTATTCAGGGGACCCGTACTAGGCTACCTTGAGGACTGATACGGCACATAAAATTCGCTAGCCAATATGCTGTGCGATCTCCTGCACATGACGCAACTCCCTCCCTTGAGGCACGCATCAAATGCCTCGGGGAAAGGGTGACTTTGAGGGAAAAAAATGAAGAGTGTCGTACTTTTACACGGATACGTTGTGGCTGTGGCCGCTGTATTTGCATCGACGGTTGCGCTGGCACAGGGGGATAACGCTGCTCCGGATGGTGCTGTCCTACCTTTCGCGCCGACTCCCATGGCCAGTACAACAGAGCCACGCCTTCAAGATTCGACGATGCAGTGGCCCGAAACCCCGCAGCGACTCCCGGACGACGCTCCGAACATCGTGATCATCATGCTCGATGATGTCGGTTTTGGTGTATCGGAAGTCTTTGGTGGCGAAGTCGAGACCCCGGCGTTATCGAAGCTGGCTGACGAAGGTATCGAGTACAATAGCTTTCATACAACGTCGATCTGTTCGCCGACTCGCGCCGCTCTACTAACTGGCCGTAACCATACCCGCGTTGGCTCTGGCACGATCGCGGAGCGAGCAGTGGCGTTCGACGGCTACACCGGTGTAATACCAATGACGGCGGCGACCGTCGCTGAGGTACTGAAGCAGTACGGCTATCATACGAGCGCCTTTGGCAAGTGGCACAACACCCCCGCGATCGAAACGACTGCCATCGGTCCCAAGAACCATTGGCCCAATGCCTATGGCTTCGAACAGTTCTATGGTTTTCTCGGCGGGGAGACGTCTCAGTGGGAACCCCGCCTGACCGAGAACTACAACCATATCGAACCCCCAGTTCATGATCCGGAGTATCACCTGACCGTCGACCTGGTCGATCAAGCGCTCGGGTGGCTGGATGACTATCGTGCCTTCGACCCCGACAAGCCTTTCTTCATGTATTGGGCTCCGGGTGGTGCTCACGGGCCACATCATGTTTTCCCCGAGTGGGTGGAAAAGTACGCTGGCCAGTTCGATGATGGTTGGGATGCGTATCGTCAACGAACATACGAACGCCAGCTGGAGATGGGGGTTATCCCCCCGGATACGGTGTTGACCGAGCGAGACGATACCCTCGCTGCGTGGGAGAGCATTCCGGAAGACCAGAGAGCTTTCCAGACTCGCCTGATGGAGGTCTTCGCCGGTTTTGTGGAGCATACTGACGCTCAGGTCGAGCGGCTTCTCGATGGCATGGAGTCGAGGGGGCTGCGGGATAATACGTTAGTTTTCTACATCTTCGGCGACAACGGGTCTAGCGCCGAGGGACAGCACGGAACCATCAGTGAGCTGTTGGCGCAGAATGGCCTGGAGAGCACGGTAGAGCAACAGATCGAGACTCTCGATGGTCTCGGTGGCCTGGATGCCCTCGGCAGCGACAAGACCGACAACATGTATCACGCTGGCTGGGCCTGGGCAGGTGGCACTCCCTTCCAGGGGACTAAGCTGCTGGCGTCTTACTTTGGTGGCACTCGTAATCCGATGGTGGTGTCCTGGCCCGGGCATATTGCGCCAGACGACCAGATGCGCAACCAGTTTCACCACGTGGTCGATATTGCCCCCACCATCTACGAGATCCTCGATATTCCATTGCCAAAGGAGGTCAATGGCTATGAGCAGATCCCCGTGGATGGCGTGAGTCTGGCCTACACCTTCGACGATGCTGACGCCGAGCCGCAGAAGAAAGAGCAGTTTTTCGACAATAATGGCAGCCGTGCTATCTATCTGGATGGATGGTTCGCCGGCACCTTTGGTCCTTTTACTCCGTGGGACACGGCAGGGTCGTCCGAGACCATCAGTGACTGGGACTCCGCGGAGGATCAGTGGGAACTCTACGACTTGAGTGCCGACTTCTCGCAGGCCAACGATCTTGCCGACGCGCAGCCACAGAGGCTGGCCGAGATGAAGGATCGCTTTATGGCGCTGGCCGAGGACAATAGTGACTTTCCGATAGGCGCCGGAAACTGGCTGAGACTCCACCCGGAAGATCGTATTGCCACCGAATACTCCAGCTGGGACTTTACCCAGACGACCCGCCGCATGCCTGAGTTTGCGGCTCCTGGTATTGGCCGGCAAAGCTCCACGGTGACACTCGATATTGTCCTTGAGGATCAGGCGAACGGGGTGCTGTACGCCGTGGGCGGCGCGGGAGGAGGGCTGAGTGTGTACTTCGAGGATGGCCAGTTGGTCTACGAGTACAACATGATGATTATCGAGAATTATCAGGCGCGCACCGCGGCCGTCGATGCCGGCGACCACAGCATTGAGATCACCACCACGATTGCTCAACCTGGCGCGAAGGCCGAGGTAGTGATTGTGATCGATGGCGAGGAGGCTGCACGTACAGAAGTATCGCGTACTGTCCCGGTGGCCTTCACCGCGACCGAGACCTTCGATGTAGGTGTCGACCTTGGTTCTTCCGTGTCCCAGGCCTATGCCGAGCGCAGTCCCTTCGCATTCACCGGTAGCATCACCGCTATGCACGTAGAATTGAAGTGATCGTAAGATGGGATAGTCGCTCCTCCTATTGGCGGAGCGATGCCTCCCTTCCACGTCAAGCAGAGGGTGCGCATAGGCCAATGGCTATCGTCGTTTGTGACAAATACGACGATTCGTAGCGATCTCGGCGATCTGTAACTCTGCCGACGCCCAGTATTAGCGGCATGCGGGTGGGTTCGGTTGGCAGTGGTCGATCACGCTTTCTCGGTGAAGAGGCTACGACGGGTAATGTTGTGGCGGCGAGTGTCGGCCAAACCCCGAGTGCATCGGGTCCCCACTTGGCATTTTCGTGTGAGCCCTTGGTGGGGCTGTCGCCTAACCGCGTGGTACGCCGCTTTTATAGCGGCCGAGGACGGTGGCTGCCGAAGCGAGAGAGGCCATGACGTTGGTGTATCACCAGTCCAACCCTGTCGGACGAGACTTCTTCGTCGGCGATCTGCACGGTCGACTCGACCTGCTGACCGAAGCGATGGCGAGGGTTGGCTTCGATCCCTGGCACGATCGTCTGTTCAGCGTCGGTGATCTGATCGATCGCGGCGAGGATTCACTGGGGTGCCTGGCCCTGACGCGGGAGCCCTGGTTCTTTGCCGTGCGTGGCAACCACGAGGCCATGGCGCTGCAGGCGCTGAGCGAGGGGGTCGGGGCGGCCTGGGATCTGTGGCAGCGTAACGGCGGACGCTGGGTGTTTCTGGAGACGGTCGCGCGGGTCAGACAAGCGTTTGAGGCGGCCAGGCCGTTGCTCCCCCTGGCCCGTGAGGTGGCGGTGGGCTCCCGGTGTCTCGGAGTCGTTCATGCCGAGCCGCCCGATGAGTGGGGGCGTCTCGATGCGGCGCCTACGGAGCGTCTCGTCTGGGCGCGAGAGCGTATCGCTCGGCAGGATTCACGCCGGGTACAGGGCATCGATGCGGTGGTGGTGGGCCATACCATTGTCGATTCCCCCCGATTGCTCGGCAACGTGCTCTACCTCGATACCGGCGCCTACATCACTGAACGCTTGACCCTGCTGGAAGCTGGCGACGTATTGGCGCTGGTCGATGCCCAGTCTGAGGCTCGTCACTAGGCCGTGACGCATAACGCTTCGGGCGTCGCCCAAGGCCGCTACAGGAGGCCGTGAGTGGCCCGTGGTGGTTCCTGATGGCTGGCGCCCAGGCAGGGGCTCCCTGCTCTCAGGCAGGGCCTCTTGCATACAGTATTTGCCATGCTGTCGAGTGGCCGCTATCGGCTCGGCGTCGGGCGAGCCTCCGACTGCGCCGTAAGGAAATTCTACCGGGGACGACCCAGGCCCTGCCGCGGCGAGCCGCGGTGGTTTCTGTGTGATGGCACATTGGTCAAAACGCATTGGCCGAACCCTTTAGATGGAACAAGGAGGCAGGATGAACAAGGCACTGGCCCTGGCATTGCTCAGGGTATCGTTGGGAGGGCTGCTGCTGGCCTGGGGACTCGACAAGATCGTCAATACCGAGCATGGCCTGGCGGTCTCGGACAAGTTTTATGGCGGGGTGCTGTCCGTTGCATCGCTGATGCCGATGCTGGGCGTCATACAGAGCCTGCTGGGAGTGTTGGTGATCGTCGGCTGGCAGCGGCGCTGGGTGTATCCGATACAGCTGGTGGTCAACTCCCTGACCCTGCTGGCGGTATTCGGCTCCGTCATCGATCCGCTGGGCTGGTACCTGGAAGGCACCAATCTGCTTTTCTATCCCTCGCTGATCGTATTTGCCGCGAGCCTTGTGGTGATGGCCTTTCGGGCAGAAGATCGCTATGCATTGGACGCCGTCCGGCAACCGGCCACAGGCGCCGCCTAGTTCTGGCCGATGGGGCCCTGAGGTCGGCGCCGGACGGGTGTCAGCAGCATGGCGGCGGGGGACAACACTCGTGGGGGGAGCCGGGTGGCTGATCGACGCCCCTCCATTGGCCCCGGAATGCCTCTGCTACCGCTGCCGGCTCTGGCCCTGGCTCTGGCCCTGGCCCTGGCCCAGGCCCAGGCCCAGGCCCAAATCCACGCCCAGGTAACAAAGGAGCCGAGCGAAAGCTCGGCTCCTTTGTTGCCTGAGTCATGTGACTGGCGCATGTCACTGACGCATCGGCGCGAGAGGCATCGCGATACGACTCGGGGGCAGCCGAGCACGGCGTGACGATATTGAACCAGAACGGCGTAGTGCCGAGCATGCCGAGGCAGCGGTAGGCGTCTTGTGCTGTATACGGCCTGGAAGAACAAAAAAAAAATTCGATGAAAGGAGAACTTTCCCGTGTGCGACTGTCATATGTGATACAGACATCATGCGCGATGGCAGTCGCTAGCATTGTTGTTCTGGTTTGCTAAATCGATCGTTGCGCTCCATGGTTTCCATGGAGCGTTTTTTTTGGTTCATCGCATTGGTTCATCGCATTGTACCGATGACGATGCCTCGGATCGCTCGCGGGTATCGGGGTAGGCCTATGAGGTTGCTGGGCAAGCGTCGCCCGCGCAGGGCGAGCCGCGGCAGGGGGATGCCGGCGAAGCGAGGAGGCGGTGTCCCAGTGTTGCCCGGGGCGAGCGTGGTAGCACCACGGCGTGCTCTGAGCCCGTCAACTGGAGGCGGCGTTGAGGGGCCTGGTGACGAGGGGCTGGTGACGAGGGGCTGGTCGACCCGAGGCAGGCTGAGGCGAGGCAGAAGCGATGCGCTACGGTGCCGGCCCCTGTGGCCTGAGGCGGGGCCGGGAGCCAAGTCTGGCGACGATGGGGGCGACCGTCCTGAGCCTACGACAGCTTGGCGCCGGTTCATGTCGTCCGGCATGGGCAGGACGGTGCCGCCCCCCGGAATGCTAGGCGTAACGTTGATGGCGTCTCATGCTGAGGATCGCATTGAGTACGTCTCGTCGGGTGACGATGCCGACCAGGCGGCCCTGCTCCGTGACCGGGTAGACCTTCGGCTTGGCGCCGAGCATTTCCTGGGCCAGGTCGATGATACTCTTGGAAGGCGTGACCGATAGCACTTCGTTGCGCATCACTTCTCTGACCAGCGGCGCTTCGTGGTCCAGGTACAGGCTCTCGATGACCTTGCCCAGCACGTCCTGTTCGGAAACGAAGCCGATCAGCTGGTCGCGTTCATCGACCACCGGCGCACCGGGCAGCCGGTGCAAGGCCAAGCCCTCGGCCAGGGTCGAGACCGAGGCCTTCCCGCTGATCCGGTAGCAGTCGCGAGACATGATCTCGCGCACGGTGGAAGGGGGTGCCTTGTGCTGCATGGTCGCTCTCCTTGTTGTCGGCATGTGCCGACGAGACGGTGACCGTTATCAGGCGCCGGGGCCGCACTCCAGGCAGCGCTCGGTAATCGCCGGACCGCGCCGGAGGTTCACATTGAGGTCGCGCAGGGCGGTCCTCAATCCTTCTTCCACCACCGGGTGGTAGAAGGGCATCTCCAACAGGCGCTCCACGGTCAATCGTTGGTCGATGGCCCAGGCCAGCAGGTGGCCCAGGTGCTCGGCCCGGGGGCCGAACATTTCCGCGCCGAGCAGAATGCCCGAGCCATGCTCCGCATACAGCCTGAGCTTGCCTCGGTTCTGACGCATCACCGAGGCTCGTCCCTGATCTTCGAAGGAGACCTCACCGACGGCAATGGAGGCCAGGCTCTCATCACGGCGCTTGAGTTCAGCGTAGCTCACTCCGGCGCTGGCGATCTGCGGATCGCTGAACACCACGGCGAGCGGTGTGCGCCGGCGACCGGCCCGAATGTCGGGGTAGCGCCCGGCGTTGTCGCCGGCGATGCGGCCTTCATCCGAGGCCTCATGCAGTAGCGGCAGGTCCTGATTGACATCGCCGGCGATGAAGACCGGAGCCAGGCTGCCGTCATCGAAGCGGCATTGCATGGTCAGGCGATCGAACTGCGGGATGCCACGCTCGTTGAGCGCAAGGCCTGTGCGCTTGAGTTCGAGCTTGTCGACGTTGGGACGACGTCCGGTGGCGGCCAGCAGGTAGTCAAAGTGCTCGGTCTTCTCGGTGTCGCTGTCGCGGCAGTGGAAGGTGACGGCGACCTGCTCTCCCTCGAGTTCCACGCGGAGCACGTTGGCATCCGGGTCGAGCGGGAAATCAGCGTTGAATTCCTGGTCGGCCAGCTTGCGCAAGTCAGGATCGCCGAGCGGTCCGATGCCACCGCCGACGCCGAACATGCGAACCCTCACGCCGAGGTGGTGGAGCGCCTGGCCGAGTTCGAGACCGATGACGCCAGGACCGAAGACCACCACCGACTCGGGCAGGTCGTCCCAGTCGAAGATATCGTCGTTGATGATCAGGCGGTCGCCGGCGCCATTGAGGAAATCCGGCCAGGTCGGCCGTGACCCGGTGGCAATGACGATCCGCTTGGCGTGAATGCGGGTGTGATCACCAACGACCAGGGTGTTGGCGTCCTCGAAGTGCGCAGCGCCGAGGATGCGGTCTTCGTCCTCGATGCGAGACATAGAGGAAATGACGCTACCGACGAAACGGTCGCGTTCACGCTTGACGCGTTCCATCACCGCGGGACCGTTGACGGTAACGCCGCTGACCTTGACGCCAAAGCCTTCCGCGTCGCGGGCTTGCTGGGCCACATCGGCAGCGGCAATCAACAGCTTCGATGGCATACAGCCGACTCGGGCGCAGGTGGTGCCGAAGGCGCCGGATTCTATCAAGACCAGGCTTTGCGTATGCTGGCGGGCCGCATGCCAGGCCCCGAGTCCGGCGCTTCCTGCGCCGATGATCGCAATATCAACGTTACGTTCCTGCATGGTTGGTCTCCGCTACGACTGTCAGGGAACCCCGGACGGGGCACCGTTATCAAAAACAGTAGGTCAACTGACGGTTAAGTCCTATCAATCAGGCGATGCTGTTACACGAAAGCCTGCAGATGCACACTTGTGAATGCCGTATCGGCTTCGCCAGGGGCGATTGGCAGCGCCTGTAGAGGGCCCTGCAGAGGCAAGACACCAAGAGGAGATATCGATGGATGCGCGAGAGTACCTGGCCCGCAAGGGTCTCGATGGAGAGCGTGACAAGGAAAAGCCCAACACCCTGGAGGAAAAGGCCTGGGATCGCGCCCGGGGCTCCCAGGACCATCGGCCGAAGTCCGGTACGCCCCACGACTGGGAAGACTGGGAGCGCTACCACGACCTGCTCGCCGACGGCGCCGATCGGTTGCAGCAGAAGATCGACGTCGAGGCCCATCGCGAGGCGCTGTCCCATGCCGAGAGAGGCGCCGGAAGCGACTCGGGCGCCGAGAC
>Ga0114954_1000466_pt1 | contig 13520 bp, 8 predicted proteins | sample Porto_4metaG_FD_87299 | JGI IMG/M metagenome (GOLD analysis project Ga0114954, IMG submission 87299) | Marine algal microbial communities from Porto, Portugal - Porto_4 metaG | ecosystem: Host-associated > Algae > Red algae > Unclassified | place: Portugal: Porto | collected 2015-02-02
CTCGCCTGGCGTCCACTCTCGAGCAGGCGCTGGATGTCGTCGCTGTCCAGATCGACCTGGCGAGCGCGCAGCACACCGTCGTCGCCCTTGGCCTTGAGCTCGACCTGATCGCCCATCAGCATGTCGGCGGGACGCGAAGCCTCGTCGTTCAGCCAGGTGGTCATGGCGCGCATCGGCAGCGTCTGAGCCGCCAATGGCGTCACCTTGAGGCTACCGAGGGTTTCACGTAGCAGATCCAGCAGTTCCTCGGCGCGCTTGCGGCTGGAGCTGTTGATGGCGATCAGGTTGCGTCGGCTGTCCCACCACAGATCGGTCTTCTGGCTGCGCACGAAAGCGCGCGGCAGCAGCTCCTCGTAGACCTGCTCCTTGATCGCCTGCTTTTCCTGGCGACGCAGCTTGCGGCCTTCCGTGGCTTCGATGGTGTCGGCGCGTTCGTCGACTTCTTCGCGCACCACCGAGGCGGGCAGGATGCGCTCCTGGCGCAACGCCGTCATCAGGCGCTGGCCTTGAAGCTCGTGCAGGTATTGGGTCCCGGCACGCCCGGCCGGCGTCGTCCAGCCAATGCGGCGCGCCTCGGCGCCACCGAGGGGGCGGAACGCCTGTTCGGCCAGGGCGCTCTCCAGGCTTCCGGCGTCGATGTCACTGCCGCCGTGCAGTCGATAGAGGTGCAAGTGCTTGAACCACATGAAGCATTTCCCGGGTCTGAAAGGACGCACATTATGGACAATGGGAGTCTCAGGTGCCAGTCAGTGCGCGTGGTTTATGACCCTTCATCAACGCTATATCGGCGGAAAGTGGCATAAGACAAGTTCAAACACTAGTTTGAATGTGGTTGACTGGACAAGGCGGGATCATCGCGCCTGCTGTTCTTGGGACGGCCTGCTGTTCTTGGGACGGCCTGCAACGGCCCGATGGGCGCTATCTGGCGCCTGGTCGCAGTGCCGCGGGCTCGCTGCGAAGCGCCGGCACGGGATCTTGCACACAACGATGGGTTATCCGATGGAGGAGTGACATGGAACGGCACCAGCACGACGAGAAATCCCCTATCACTTGCACCGAGCTGAGGGTGCGTGGCTATCACCTTGATGGCTACGGCCACGTCAACCACGCGCGTTATCTGGAGTTCATGGAGGAGGGGCGCTGGGACTACTTCGACAAGTCACCATCGCTGATGGCGCAGCTTAGCAGTGGCGACGTTGCCTTCGTCGCGGTGAACCTGAATATCGATTATCGCCGGGCGGCCGTAGGCGGCGACGACCTGCGGGTCCACACTCGGCTGTCCGAGCTCGGCTCGCGCAGTGCCAAGATGACCCAGGACGTGGTGCGCGCCCGCGACGGCAAGGCCGTGGCGAGTGCGGTACTGACGTTCGTGCTGCTCGATGTGGCGTCCAACAAGGCCGTCGCCATCGAGGGTCGGCTGCGTGATGAGCTGGCACCGTTGGTCACGCCGTAGACGCTGCCCGTTTGAGTGCATCGGTGGTATGCTATGGCGCTGTATTTGTGCGCCTTGTCACGGCCACGTGACGCGCCTACCTGCTGCTGTGCAAAGGACTTGACGACCCATGGGTGACATCGCCAAAGAGATTCTGCCAGTCAATATCGAGGACGAACTGAAACAGTCGTACCTCGATTACGCGATGAGCGTGATCATCGGCCGTGCGCTGCCGGATGTGCGCGATGGCCTCAAGCCGGTGCATCGGCGCGTACTGTTCGCGATGCATGAGCTGAGCAACGACTGGAACAAGCCATACAAGAAGTCGGCCCGTGTGGTCGGCGATGTCATCGGTAAGTATCACCCCCACGGTGACAGTGCCGTGTATGACACCATCGTTCGCATGGCGCAGCACTTCTCGATGCGCCATGTGCTGGTGGACGGTCAGGGCAACTTCGGTTCGATCGACGGCGACAACGCCGCCGCGATGCGTTACACCGAGGTGCGCATGGCCAGGCTCGCCCACGAGCTGCTGGCGGACCTGGAGAAGGATACCGTCGACTGGGTCGACAACTACGACGGTACCGAGCGCATTCCCGACGTGCTGCCGACCAAGGTGCCCAACCTGCTGATCAATGGCTCATCCGGCATCGCCGTCGGCATGGCCACCAACATTCCGCCTCACAACATGATCGAGGTGATCAGCGGCTGCCTGGCCCTGATCGACGACTACACCCTGACCATCGATGACCTGATGGAGTACATCCCGGGGCCTGATTTTCCCACCGGCGCCATCATCAATGGTCGTGCCGGTATCCTCGAGGCCTATCGCACCGGTCGTGGTCGCATCTACGTGCGTGCCGAGCACACTATCGAGCACCACGAAAAGTCTGGCCGTGACCATATCATCGTCACCGAACTGCCTTATCAGGTGAACAAGGCGCGGTTGATCGAGAAGATCGCCGAGCTGGTCAAGGACAAGAAGATCGAGGGCATCGCCGAGCTGCGCGACGAGTCCGACAAGGACGGCCTGCGCGTTGTCATCGAGGTCAAGCGCGGGGAAAGCGGTGAGGTGGTGGTGAACAACCTGTTCGCCCAGACCCAGCTGCAGAACGTCTTCGGCATCAACATGGTCGCGCTGGAAGACGGCGAACCGAAGATCATGAACCTTAAGCAGGTGCTCGAGGCCTTCATTCGCCACCGGCGTGAAGTCGTCACCCGGCGTACCCTGTTCGAGCTCAAGAAGGCGCGTGAGCGCGGCCATATTCTCGAAGGCCTGGCCGTCGCCATCTCCAACATCGACGAAATCATCGAGCTGATCAAGGCCTCGCCGAGTGCGGCGGAAGCCAAGGAAAAGCTGCTGGCCAAGCTGTGGCAGCCGGGCCAGGTCACCGGCATGCTGGAGCGTGCCGGCGCTACCTCGTGCAAGCCTGAGGAGCTCGAGGAAGGGTTCGGGCTCGATCAGGCCGGTCGTGAGTACCGTCTGTCGCCGGCCCAGGCCCAGGCCATCCTGGAGCTGCGCCTGCATCGCCTGACCGGTCTCGAGACCGAAAAGTTGCTCGACGAGTACCTGGCGATTCTCGAGAAGATCGCCGAGCTGATGGCGATACTGGCCTCGGCAGAGCGTCTGCTCGAAGTGATTCGCGAGGAGCTGACCGCGGTGCGCGATCAGTTCGGTGACGAACGTCGTACCGTGATTCAGGCCAGCCATCTGGATCTGTCCATGGCCGACCTGATCGCCGAAGAGGACATGGTGGTCACGGTGTCCCGCAGTGGTTATGCCAAGACCCAGCCGCTGTCGGACTACCAGGCTCAACGCCGCGGCGGTCGCGGCAAGTCGGCCACCCAGATGAAAGACGAAGACGTCATCGAGCACCTGCTGGTGGCCTCGACCCACGATACCGTGCTGCTGTTCTCCAATCGCGGCAAGGTCTACTGGCTCAAGGTCTACGAGATGCCGGCGGCGAGCCGTGGCTCGCGGGGCAAGCCGTTGGTCAACCTGCTGCCGCTGGACGAAGGCGAGTCGATCAACGCCATTCTGCCGGTCAACGAGTACGACCCTGAGTGCTACATCTTCTTCGCCACCGCCAGCGGTACGGTGAAACGCACCAGCCTCGAGCAGTTCTCGCGCCCGCGCAGTGTCGGCCTGATCGCCATCGATCTCGATGAAGGCGATCGCCTGGTCGGCGCCGCCATCACCAAGGGCGACGATCATGTCATGCTGCTGTCGTCCAACGGCAAGGCGATCCGCTTCGAGGAGACCAATGTGCGTGCCATGGGCCGCACCGCCCGCGGTGTTCGCGGCATGCGCCTGCTCGATAATGCCGAAGTGATCAGCCTGATTATTCCGCAGAGCCAGCAGATCGACGCCGATGCCGAGGGCGGCGAGCAGGGCGAGGCCGAGGGTAGCGAAGCGGTATCGTCCAGCGACGGCCAGATCTACATTCTGACCGCCAGCGTCAATGGCTACGGCAAACGCACGCGTCTCGAGGAGTTTCCGCTGCGCGGTCGTGGCGGCCAGGGCGTCATCGCCATGCAGACTAGCGAGCGCAACGGCGACTTGGTGGCGGCGATGCAGGTCTACTCCAGCGACGAGATGATGCTGATCACCGACCGCGGCACCCTGGTGCGCACCCGGGTCGAAGAAGTCTCGACCACCTCGCGCAACACCCAGGGCGTGATGCTGATCCGCCTCGGCGAAGCCGAGGCTCTGGTCAAGACCGTGCGCATCGATGAACTCGACGAAGACGAGGTTCTCGAGGGCGAGGCGAGCGAGGTCGAAGGCGAGGCTGGAGAGGCTGGAGAGTCTTCCAGCGAGCAGGCAAGCGGCTCTGAGGCGGACTCTGACGCGGACTCTGACGCCGATTCTGTCGGCGACGCCGATACCCCCGATAACGACGAATAAGCGAACGACTGGACACCGATGACACGTCATTACAACTTCTGCGCGGGCCCCGCCGCGCTGCCGACCGCGGTGCTGGAGCGTGCCCAGCGCGAAATGCTCGACTACCAGGGCCGTGGGCTCTCGGTCATGGAGATGAGTCACCGCTCCGGCGAATACGTGGCGATCGCCGAGAAGGCCGAGGCCGATCTGCGCAGCCTGCTGGCGGTGCCGGACAACTACCGGGTGCTGTTTACCCAGGGCGGGGCGACCCAGCAGTTTGCCGCGGTGCCGTATAACCTGCTGGGGCAGGGCGGCACGGCGAACTTCGTCGAGACCGGGATCTGGGGCAAGAAGGCGATCCAGGAGGCTCGCCATCTGTTCGGTGGCGCCCATGTTGCCGCGTCCAGCGTCGCTAACGGCCATACGAAGGTGCCGAGTCAGGAGGCGATCCTGCTGTCGGACGACGCCGCCTACCTGCACGTGACGCCCAACGAGACGATCGGCGGCCTGGCCTATGACTACACGCCGCGCGGTCTGCGCGGCGATGGTGTCGAGGTGCCGCTGGTGGCCGACCTGTCATCGACGATCCTGTCCGGCCCGCTCGATGTCAGCGACTACGGGATCATCTATGCCGGCGCGCAGAAAAACATCGGGCCGGCCGGGCTGGTGCTGGTGATTGTGCGCGACGACCTGTTGGATCGGGCGCGCGGCGACATGCCGACGCTGTTCAGCTACCGCGAGCTTGCCGCGGCCGGTTCGATGATCAATACCCCGGCGACCTATAGCTGGTATCTGGCGGGGCTCGTATTTGAGTGGTTGAAGGACGATATCGGTGGCCTGGTGGCCATGGACGCGATCAACGCGCGCAAGGCCGCGAAACTCTATGCGGCGATCGACCAGAGTGCGCTGTACAGCAACCCGATTGCGGTGCCTAACCGCTCGCGGATGAACGTACCCTTCGTGCTTGCCGACGACCGTCTCGACGGTGACTTCCTGCGCGAGGCCGATGCGGCGGGGCTGTTGAACCTGAAGGGCCATCGTAGCGTCGGTGGCATGCGTGCAAGCCTCTACAATGCGGTGCCCGAAGCCGCCGTGGATGCGCTGGTGGCCTTCATGGCCGATTTCGAGCAGCGGCGAGGATAAGAGGACAGCGAAGATGAGTGAGTCGGATAAGCCAAACCTGTCGGCGCTGCGCCAACGCATCGACGATATCGACGGTGAGATTCTGCGGCTGATCAGCGAGCGCGCGCAGTGCGCCAGCGACGTCGCCGTGACCAAGACCGCCAGCGACCCCCAGGCGGTGTTCTATCGTCCCGAGCGTGAAGCCCAGGTGCTGCGCCGGGTGATGGAGATGAACAAGGGGCCCCTGGACAGCGAAGAGATGGCCCGACTGTTCCGCGAGATCATGTCGGCGTGCCTCGCGCTCGAGCAGCCGATCAAGGTGGCCTATCTGGGCCCCGAGGGTACCTTTACCCAGCAGGCGTCCCTGAAGCACTTCGGTGAGAGCGCCATCAGCCTGCCCATGGCGGCCATCGACGAGGTCTTCCGCGAGGTCGAGGCGGGGGCGGTGAACTACGGTGTCGTGCCGGTGGAGAACTCCACCGAGGGCGTGATCAATCACACCCTCGACTCCTTTATCGACTCGGGCCTGCATATCTGTGGCGAGGTGGTGCTGCGCATTCACCACCACCTGCTGGTGGCCGACTCGACGTTGAAAGACAAGGTGTCGCGCATCTATTCGCACCCGCAGTCCTTCGCCCAGTGTCGCAAGTGGCTGGACGCGCACTTTCCCCATGCCGAGCGCGTGCCGGTGTCGTCCAACGCCGAGGCGGCGCGTATGGTCAAGTCCGAGTGGCACAGTGCGGCGATTGCCGGTGATATGGCGGCCAAGCTCTACGGACTTAGCCATCTGGCCGAGAAGATCGAGGATCGTCCCGACAACTCCACGCGCTTTCTGATCATCGGCAATCAGCAGGTGCCGTTGTCGGGCACCGACAAGACCTCGCTGGTGGTGGCGATGCGCAACCAGCCGGGGGCACTGCACGATCTGCTCGAACCGTTCCATCGGCATCAGATCGACCTGACACGCCTCGAGACGCGGCCGTCGCGCACCGGGGTGTGGAACTACGTGTTCTTCATCGATTTCGCCGGTCATGTCGACGAGCCACGGGTCGGTGCGCTACTCGAGGAAGTGCGTCTGCGCGCCTCGGAGGTCAAGGTGCTGGGGTCCTACCCCCAGGGGGTCCTGTAGGCATGTCGGCAAACGAGTCGACAACACCGTTGGTATCCCAGGGCGCGAGTTCCGGCATCCCGTCAGGCTCTCGCGTCGTCATCGTTGGTCTGGGCCTGATCGGCGGATCGCTGGCCGCGGCTCTGCGCGAGGCCGGTGTCGGGGGCTCGGATGGCAGCGTCATCGTGGCCAACGACCCCGACGGCGAGGAGATTCGGCGCGGCCAGGACATGGGCCTGATCGACGAGGGCAGCACCACCCTGGCAGGCGTCATCGACGCTGCTACGCTGGTGGTGCTGGCGGTCCCGGTAATGGCGATGCGCTCCGTCATGGTCGAGCTCAAGGCCCTGTTGCCCCGGGCCGACGCGAAGGTGGTGATCACCGACGTCGGCAGTACCAAGGCCGCCGTGCGCGACACCGCCGTCGAGGTGTTCGGCGAGATGCCTTCGCGGCTGGTGTTGGGGCATCCTATCGCTGGCTCAGAGAAGAGCGGTGTCAGGGCGTCCATGGCGAGCCTGTACCACAATCACAAGGTCATTCTGACCCCGTGCGAGAACACCGCGCCGGAGGCTCGGGTGCTGGTCGAAAGCCTGTGGCGCACGGCCGGAGCCGAGGTGCTGATCATGGACGTGGAACGCCATGATCAGGTGCTGGCCCGGACCAGCCATTTGCCGCACCTGCTGGCCTTTTCTCTGGTGGATACCCTGGCGCGTCAGGACGAGCGATTGGACATCTTTCGCTATGCCGCCGGCGGGTTTCGCGACTTTACGCGCATTGCCGGCAGCGATCCGGTGATGTGGCGCGACGTCTTTCAGGCCAACCAGGGCGCGGTACTGGAGGCCCTCGACGACTTCGAGGCGGGGCTTTCGCGCCTGCGTCACGCGGTCACGCAGGGTGATGGCGATGCCATGCTGGGCATCTTTGACCGCGCCAGCCATGCGCGACACTACTTCGATTCTCTGCTCAATCAGACCAGCTATCAGGCGGAATATCAGATGCAAGAGACAGCCAAGCTGCGTTACCGGGTAGCGCCCGGCGGCGGCGTTACCGGGCGTATCCGCGTTCCCGGTGACAAGTCCATCTCCCATCGCTCGATCATGCTCGGTGCGCTCAGCGAGGGCGTCACCGAGGTCTCCGGTTTTCTCGAGGGCGAGGATAGCCTTGCCACCCTGCAGGCCTTCCGCGAGATGGGGGTGACCATCGAAGGCCCGCACCAGGGGCGAGTGGTCATCCACGGCGTCGGCATGCACGGTCTGAAGAAGCCGGCGGGTCCGCTGTATGTTGGCAATGCAGGCACCGCCATGCGCCTGTTCTCGGGGCTTCTGGCGGGCCAGGCCTTCGACACAGAGCTCACCGGTGACGCCTCGTTAACGCGCCGCCCGATGGGGCGCGTGGCGGACCCGCTGCGCCAGATGGGGGCCGTGATCGAGACCACCGAAGGGGGGCGCCCGCCGCTCAAGATCAAGGGCGGTCAGGCGCTAAAGGGCATTCGCTACGACATGCCCATGGCCAGTGCTCAGGTCAAGTCGTGCCTGCTGCTCGCGGGGCTGTTTGCCGAAGGTGAGACCCGGGTGCGTGAGCCGGCGCCGACCCGCGATCATACCGAGCGCATGCTGACAGGCTTTGGCTACTCGGTGGGTCGCGACGGCGATACCTGTTGGCTCGCTGGCGGGGGCAGCCTTACCGCAGGCCCGATCGACGTGCCGTCGGATATCTCTTCGGCGACCTTCTTTCTGGTGGCGGCGGCGATCACGCCGGGATCGGACCTCGTGCTCGAGCACGTCGGTATCAACCCGACGCGCATCGGCGTGATCAATATTCTTCAGGCCATGGGGGCCGATCTGAGCCTTCAGAACTCGCGTGAGGTCGGCGGCGAGCCGGTGGCCGACCTGCATATTCGCTATGCTCCGCTCAAGGGTATCGACATCCCGGTCGATCAGGTGCCCTTGGCCATCGACGAGTTTCCGGCGCTGTTTATCGCCGCCGCCAACGCCGAGGGCATCACGCGACTGCGCGGCGCCGATGAATTGCGGGTCAAGGAATCCGACCGGCTCCAGGCCATGGCCGATGGCATGACCACGCTTGGTATCGACAACACGCTTTATGACGACGGTATCGATATCGTCGGCCGCGGCGAAGGCGATGGTGGCGTCGGTTCGAGCGGCTCCGCGAGCTATGGCGGTGGACGCATCGACAGCCGCGAAGACCACCGTATCGCCATGGCCTTTACCATTGCCGGGCTGCGGGCCTCGGCGCCCATCGAGGTGGACGATTGCGCCAACGTGGCGACGTCATTCCCGACCTTTCTCGACCTGGCGCGTCGCGTCGGGTTGAGCCTGGAAGAAGAGCGACAGGAGGGCGCATGAGCGTCGATTCCCACGCCAGCGCCACCAGCGCTGCGCCGGTGCTGACCATCGATGGGCCCGGCGGGGCGGGCAAGGGCACGATCAGCCGGCTGATCGCCGAGCGCCTCGGCTGGCACCTGCTCGATAGCGGCTGTCTGTATCGTCTGACGGCGCTGGCGGCCTTGCGGCGCGATCTGGTCCTCGACGACGAGTCGGCGATCGCCGCCGTGGCGGCGTCGCTGGATGTCGTCTTTCGCATCGAAGGTGCCGAGACCGTTGTCGAGCTCGAGGGCGAGACAGTGACCCGTGAGATTCGCACCGAACAGGTCGGCGATAGCGCTTCGCGTGTCGCCGCGCTGCCCGCGGTGCGCCAGGCGTTGCTGCAGCGCCAGCGCGACTTTCGCCAGGCCCCCGGGCTGGTGGCGGACGGCCGTGACATGGGGACCGTGGTGTTCACCGATGCGCCGTTGAAGATATTCCTCACCGCCAGCGCCGAAGAGCGAGCCAAGCGGCGCCACTTGCAGTTGCGGGAGGTGGGTGTGGATGCTAGTCTATCGAGTCTTTTAAACGAGATTCAGGCACGCGATGCTCGTGATACGCAGCGTAGCGTGGCTCCGCTGGTCCCGGCCGATGATGCCATCGAGCTGGATACCACGCGCCTGAGCATACCGGAAGTGGTGGATCGGTTGACGGAGTGGCTGGCCCAGAAGGGCCTGGTTGCCTCGCGCTGAACCTCCTTGCGGAGTCCCCGGCAAGACGTCATGACGTGCCCGAGCCCATTTTTCACAGCTAGCTCGGTCAGGTCTAACCAGCGCCAACGTCCCCGGGGTATTCGGAAATGGCCCGCACTCGCTGGTGGTGCGGAGAAGCGGCCCTGCCGCACTCAACGTTGATCACGTAGGAACATCATGAGCGAAAGCTTTGCTGAACTGTTTGAACAGTCTCTCCAGGACATCAACATGGAGCCGGGCGCCATCGTCGCGGCGACTGTCGTCGACATCGAAGGTGACTGGGTTACCGTCAATGCCGGCCTGAAGTCCGAAGGTCAGATTCCCGCCGCGCAATTCCGCGACGACAACGGCGAGATGAACATCGCCGTCGGTGACGAGGTCCACGTGGCTCTCGAAGCCGTGGAAGATGGCTTCGGTGAGACGCGCCTGTCCCGCGAGAAGGCCAAGCGTGCCGAAGCGTGGAAGGTGCTGGAAGCTGCCTTCGAGAAAGAAGAAATCGTCAAGGGCGTGATCAACGGCAAGGTCAAGGGCGGCTTCACTGTCGACGTCGACTCCATCCGTGCCTTCCTGCCCGGTTCTCTGGTCGACGTTCGTCCGGTGCGCGACACGACGCACCTGGAAAACAAGGAACTCGACTTCAAGGTCATCAAGCTCGACCCGAAGCGCAACAACGTTGTCGTTTCTCGCCGTGCCGTTCTCGAAGCCGAGAACAGTGCCGAGCGTGAAGCGCTGCTGGCGACCCTGCAGGAAGGTCAGCAGATCATCGGTATCGTCAAGAACCTGACCGACTACGGTGCCTTTGTGGACCTGGGCGGCGTCGACGGCCTGCTGCACATCACCGACATGGCTTGGAAGCGTATCAAGCATCCGAGCGAAATCGTTGCCGTTGGCGACGAGATCAACGTCAAGGTGTTGAAGTTCGATCGCGAGCGTAACCGCGTATCGCTGGGCCTGAAGCAGCTGGGCGAAGATCCGTGGGTCAACATCAAGGATCGTTACCCGGAAGGCATGAAGGTTCATGCCCGCGTCACCAACCTCACCGACTACGGCTGCTTCGCCGAGCTGGAAGAGGGCGTCGAGGGTCTGGTTCACGTGTCCGAAATGGACTGGACCAACAAGAACATCCATCCGTCCAAGGTGGTTCAGGTCGGTGACGATGTTGACGTCATGGTGCTGGATATCGACGAAGAGCGTCGTCGTATCTCCCTGGGTATCAAGCAGTGCACCGCCAACCCGTGGGAAACCTTCAACGCCCAGTTCAACAAGGGCGACCGCGTTGCCGGTACCATCAAGTCGATCACCGACTTCGGTATCTTTATCGGTCTGGACGGCGGCATCGATGGCCTGGTCCACCTGTCCGACATCTCCTGGACCGAGACTGGCGAAGAGGCCGTGCGCAACTTCAAGAAGGGCGACGAAGCCGAAGCCGTCATCCTGTCCATCGATCCGGAGCGTGAGCGTATCTCGCTGGGCGTCAAGCAGCTGGATTCCGATCCGGTCGCCGAGTACCTGTCCGTCAATGACAAGGGTACCGTCGTGACCGGTCGCGTCGTCGAAGTCGATGCCAAGGAAGCTCAGGTTGAGCTGGCCACCGACGTCGTCGCCGTGCTCAAGGCGTCCGAGATCAGCGCCGATCGCGTCGAAGACGCGCGTAACGTGCTGAACGAAGGTGACAGCGTCGAGGCCCGCATCATCGGTGTCGACCGCAAGAACCGTCAGATCGCCCTGTCCGTGAAGGCCAAGGACCAGGACGATACCCGTCGCAACATGGGTAAGCTGCGTGAACAGCAGGAGTCCGAAGGTGTCGGTGGTCCGACCACCATCGGTGATCTGATCAAGCAGCAGATGGGTCAGGATTGATCGATTGACTGACTCGCGAAGGGGGTGACGTTACCCCTCGCTGAAAACGCCGCCCCTCGGGGCGGCGTTTTTTTTGTCCTGCCTTACGGAGGCGGAGTGAAGTGCTGGAGATGCTGTCGATAAGATTACCGTCTCCCACTATTGTTTAGGTGTCGGCGTAGGTGGTGAGAGGGTGGGACGGTGAGAGAGCAGGGCGGGGAAGTCTGGTTGCTATAGAGAACTGTGCGGTTGTGAAGAGTCGAGTCATAATGAAATGGAAAAGTCCAAACTTAAGCTATCTTAATAAGGGCCGTGTTGCTTAATGAGTTAATAGGCGCAATAATGGCCCGGCATCCTACATTCAATTTCAGGAATAATCCATGTCATCACTGTTGAACGACTACATGCAAATGGAGCAGCAGCTCCAGCAACTTCAGTCAAAGCTCGATCGACTCCAGAACGATGACCGTCTCAAAGCGGAACTCGAGTTCAAGGACAAGCTTGAAGTGCTGATGCGTGAGTTCGACAAGAGCGCGGCGGACGTGATCGCGTTGCTCGACCCGAAGCCGGCCTCCGGTGCCGCCAAGGTCGCCGCCAGCAGCACCGGTGGTAACCGTCGCAAGCGTAAACTCAAGATCTACAAGAACCCGACTACCGGTGAAGTCGTCGAGACTCGTGGCGGTAACCAGAAGACCCTCAAGGCGTGGAAAGAAGAGCACGGCTCCGAGACCGTCGAGTCCTGGCTGGTACGCGTCGAGGAGTGATCGCCTCGGGTTGGGCGTGGGTTGCAAGGCGCGTCGTCGATCGCCATGACTCGTTCGCCTGACCCAGGTTATCGCTGATCCGCGTCGTAGCTGGTTCTTGTCGTCGTCATCCTGACTCCTGCCTACGCCGTGGGTCGATCGCCGGGTAACCGCAAGGCACCCGGCGGTCATCGCTCCGTTGTCGCTGGGCGACGCGTGTGGGTGATTCCGTGTTTGCTGCCTGAACGTTTGTGGTGTTTGACCCGCGGAGCAGGTTAGTGATTCGTTTTCACTAACAGCATGGCGTCGACAGGGGGAGCGCGCGCCAGGTATGGCGAGCCTGAGGGATTGGAGTGCAAATTGGAGTGCAAAGAGGCGCCTGGGCGTTTCTCGACCGTTTTGCAGAGCGGCTCGACCCGCGGCCTGCATGGCTATTGCTCAGCTCCGTCGCACGACTAGCCGGACGTGATGTTTTATTAGTTTTTACTTATTATGTAGTCAGGCTGCGACAATAATGTCTACGGCCCACGATGGCTGGGCATTATCGAGGTTTGTGGGAGTGGTCTTCTACCACGAAGTTGCCAAGCGGGCTATCTCAGCCTCATCGTTAGAGGTTGTCCGTGGACAACAACTGAACTAACGCCTTCCCGCCAGCCGTGGTGGTTACGCGCAGCTGTCGGCGACTTATCTTCGCCCGTGTGCATGGTCGTCAAGTCCGTCGCGAATGACAAAGTGCCGTGGTCACTCGAGCGTCGTCGATTCGCTGGGAGGCCAGGCAGGGCGCGTCCTGTGTATTCGATCGTATTAAGTCTGGTCTTGACGGTTAAGCCGAACCTGGAAGATTCCTGTTGGCAGGCGGTCGTTACAAGGGCCTCCGAGAGCTTCGACACACTTTCGTCGGATAATCGATCGCAGCACACTGATTGGCGAAATCAGCCGTAAGCCGGATTCGGGTATAGGGATCGATGGCTGGTCGGTGTCCGGGCCATTGAGCTGCCGACGAAAGGCAGGTTGGGCTAGGGCGCGAAGCGGAGCTCGTCTGGTATGCTGGCTAGCGCCCGTCGTTACGCCGTTTCATCGGGTCATGTCGCGGGCCATGCAGGGAGGTTGGGCCAGGCCCTGGTGCAGATGTCGGTCGCCAGCGCGAGCATTGACGACCTAGGTTCGGGCGGGCCCGATCCGTGCAGGCACGGACCGGGCGTTGCCGCGGGGTGTTAGTCGTTTTCCCATATATGCCGGCGCAACTCCCGTCCATAATTGCGCTTGTCCAGTTACGGGTCTTCTCGGCCGGGGGCGACGGCGCGTTTGGCCAGGCC
>Ga0114954_1000468_pt1 | contig 13476 bp, 10 predicted proteins | sample Porto_4metaG_FD_87299 | JGI IMG/M metagenome (GOLD analysis project Ga0114954, IMG submission 87299) | Marine algal microbial communities from Porto, Portugal - Porto_4 metaG | ecosystem: Host-associated > Algae > Red algae > Unclassified | place: Portugal: Porto | collected 2015-02-02
AGTACTATCAGGCCAATTCGACGGGTGATGCGGCCAAGGCGACAGGCGTGGACAGCCTGGCCATGGGCCCGAGTTCCGTGTCCTCGTCGGCCAACGGTGTAGCCATCGGCAACGGTGCCACCGTGAGTGTTGCCAACAGCGTGGCGCTGGGATCCAGTTCGGAGGCAACCCGAGAGGTCGTGGGGACTAGCGGTGTTTACAACGCTGGCCTAGGCACTATCCATTACAACACGGCGGATGGGACCCTTTTGGGAGAGGTGTCGGTCGGCAAGGATGGTTCCTATCGCCAGGTAACCAATGTGGCCGATGGCATTGAAGATCATGATGCGGTTACCTTGCGTCAACTGAAGGGGGCGCTCGGCTCCATTTCGGACACCAATGAACTCTACTTCCATGCCAACGGTCTTGGTGCCGGCGACTCCCTTGCTGTTGGCGATCATGCTGTCGCGGTGGGGCCCGAAACGACAGTCAATGGAAATGATGCTATCGGCATGGGCTACCAAGCCAAAGTGGAGACGGGAGCAGCCGGTTCGATCGCCATCGGTGACGAGAGCCATACGTTTCTTGAAGATGCGGTTGCCATTGGTAGCGCATCACAGGGGTTGGGCGAACAGTCGCTGGCATTAGGTGCGGGTTCCCGGGCGTCACAGGCCCTGGATGTGGCGCTGGGGGCACAAGCCACGACCGAAGCCAAGGTGGCGACCGGTGCTGTCACCATACTCGGTACCAGCTATGACGTCGCTGGCGTCACTCCCGTCGCCACCGTCAGTATCGGGGCGCAGGGAAAGGAGCGCACCCTTACGCATCTGGCCGCGGGACGCGTGGCTGCTGACAGCACCGATGCGGTTAATGGCAGTCAGCTTTTTGCGACGCACCAGGCACTCAACGGGCTTGTTGGTTACGATCGCCTTGATAACGGAGAGATGAATTGGGGGCACGTCACTCTCGGAGATCCCAATGGTGGCGGCAGCGGCACCGTAGTGGATAACGTGGCGGCAGCCACTCTTGCAGACGATAGTTTGGAAGCGGTAAACGGTAGCCAGCTTAATGCGACCAACGGACGGGTTACCAACTTGGAAGGCGACGTCGATATGATGGAAACGGTCATCGACGAGATGGACGGCGACATTGGTATCTTGGTCGAGAGTACGGTGCAGTACGATGCCGGCACCGACAAGGGGCAACTGACCCTGGGGGGCGATGGAGGCACGCTGATCACCAACCTTGCTGACGGAGACATCACCGAAGGAAGTAGCGACGCCGTCAATGGCGGCCAGATATGGGACTTGATGGATGACATTGGTGATCTCGAGGTGTCGACACAAGACAGCAAGTATTTCCAGGCTAACTCCGAGGCCGAGGCTGCCAGGGCAATAGGCCAGGAAAGCGTGGCCATCGGTGGTGGTGCCGTGACCGAAGCCAGCGGCGGCGTGGCTCTGGGAGCTGGTGCGGTGGCGGAGCGTGAAGGAATGAGCGGTGCCAGGGAGGCATTCTCCAACGTGTCGGTAGCCTCTGAACAGGGTGCTATCTCGGTGGGTGCTGTTGGAGGCGAACGTCAGATTACCCATGTAGCTGGAGGGACCGAGGACACTGATGCGGTCAATGTGCGTCAACTGCGCTCTGTGCGGGAAGGTGCGGTCAACTATGATCGTCGGGAAGATGGCAGTGTCGACTACGGGTCGGTGAGTCTGGGGCAGCAGGACAAGCCTGTGCAGATCCACAATGTGGCCGCCGGTTCAGCCCCCTCGGACGCGGCCAACGTGGGCCAGTTGAATGCGCTGGACCGCAGGTTCAGTAACGCCTATGGCCACCTCGATAACAAGATTGACAAGGTCGAGCGTGAGGCAAGTTCAGGTATTGCGGCTCTCGCAGCCATGGGGGATACACCCTATGTGGCCGGGAAGTTTACCTACCATATTGGTACCGGATACCACAATGGCGAAACGGCGCTAGGGGCCAGCATCAGGCGCACGGCAGACAGTGGTCGCTGGAGCTTGGATCTTGGCCTGGGGGCGGGGTCCTATGGCGGTCCCACCATAGGCTTTGGTGTTTCTGGGGTGATCAATTGATGATTTCGACAATGAGGTTCAGCGTCGCAGGGCCGTCATGGAAGAAGGCCGAAGCGAAGGGATGGTATGGCATTTGTAGGTGGAAATCGCTACTGGGATTCGCGTTTTTCGTACCCGGCATAGCGCTGGCGAATGTGGAAGCTGGAGTCGCGGCCTATGTGCAGGGTGATTACGAAACCGCTGTGCACGAGTGGCAATCGTTGGCACGCAGTGGTGAGACAGATGCCCTACACAACATGGCCATTCTTTATCTGGAAGGGCGTGGCGTGGAGCGTAATGTTGATCAAGGTGTCGCTCTGTTGCGGCAAGCGGCAAACCACGGCGGAGTGGAGTCTCAGCTGGAGCTGGCGGGTCTCTATGAATCGGGCGCAGGAGTAAAGCAGGACTTGGAGCAGGCTGTTGCCTGGTATCGTCAGGCCGCTGAGTCCGGTTCAGCCATTGGTGGGAATAACCTCGGTCGTCTCTATGCTCTCGGAGAGGGTGTCGAGAAGACGCCGCGAGAAGCCGTTCGTTGGTTTTCGAAAGCGGCGCGGCAAGGGCTCAAGCAAGCGCGTGATAACCTGCTCATAACTCTTGATACGTTGGAGCAGAAAGAAGTCAGGGTCCGCGGTGCGAATGTGAGAGAGGGCGGCTCGACTCGCTTTCCGGTGATCGACTGGATGGCACAAGGCGAGCGGGTATCTGTACTAGGTGAGTCCGGTGGCTGGAGCGAGGTTTACGACGAAGGAGCGCAGACCATTGGCTGGATCTCCAGCCGACTGCTCGATCCCATCAGCGCAGGGTAGATGGCGTTATTGGCTCAAGGGCGTCCACGCGAAAGCGCTGGGCGCCCTGTTCGTTGAGGCGACGAAAGCGCACGTTGACGTCGCGCAGCAAGACACCGTAGTGGCGCTCATCCTGCGCCGCCCTTCCACGATATGCAGGGCGCGGATCCTGCGCCAGCACCTGAGTGATCAAGCGCTTGAGGCTGCCGCCGTCGTGGCGGGCGGCCAGGGCCGCCTCGACGTCGGCGGTAAATTCCACCTGGCAGGTGCTAGGCGCGTCGGGGGCGAAGCCGGTGCGTGCCTCGGGGCGAGCCTCGGCCCATGGCAGATAGGGCTTGATGTCCACCACCGGGGTGCCATCGACAAGATCTGCGCCGCGCAAGACCAGCGTGACGCCGTCTCGGGTATCCACGTCCACCAGCTCGACCAGCGATTGCCCCAGGCGGTTGGGGCGGTGAGTGCTGCGGCTGGCGAATACCCCTATTCGAGCATTCCCGCCCAGACGAGGTGGCCTGACCAACGCTTTCCAGCGCGGCGGACTAAGGTGAAAGATGAAGGTCAGCCACAGGTGGCTGAAGCCTTCCAGCCCCCTCACCGCCATCGGGTCGGCAAACGCCGGTGCGAGCACCAGACGTGCCGTGGCCTCGTCGGCGAGCCCAGGTTGGCGCGGCACCCCGAACTTGTCGGGAAAATCGCTGGTGATGATGCCAATCGGGGTGAGGGTATAGGTCGCATCGGCGGTAGGGGGATTCATTGGGCTAGTGACGGGTTGTCCTGATGAGTTGTGGTGAAGGTCGGCCGTGTCGGGCTGATGTGAAGGGCTACCTCCACCGGCCGGTACCGGCGTCGTGCGGCGCTGCGCGGGCAGAACAACCGGGCCCGCGTCATGTGACCGACGTCGTGGCCGGCGCTGCTGCCGCGAGAATACATGGGGAGTACGGCGATGGCACCCATCAAGCTTGCTCCGGTTGTCCTGCGCTCCCGTGTCAACGGCTGGGCGGGATGGTTGGCGAAGGCCCTCCGACTGGGTAGGCTTGGACGCTCGCGCCTGCCCGGCGGCTCCCAATGGCCCGAGGCTTGCTCAAGGCCGGAGCGCTCCAGTGGCCCTGGGAGCGGTTCCAGGCCACAGCGTTTGTTGGGGCCAGCACTGCGCGGCGTTCGCTCACTTTCGGATTTCTCCATGCCTGACCGTCCAATCTCCGACAGTTTTATGTCTACAGATCCCATGTCCACAGGCCCCATGTCCACCAACGCCGAGTCGCAACGTTCCCGGCCTGGGCGTTCGACGGGCTTTCCCGCCAACCTGAGCGGCGGGACCGACGCAGGGGGTGGTGCGGAGGCCTCTCCGGGGCGTCATCGTCCTCGGGTGTTCTATCGCTCGGTGATGGCGAAGGATGCGGCGGACCAAGCCGAGGTCTTCCACCACGCGGTCATGCAGGGCGCCAGCAGGCACTATAGCCTCGAGCAGCGTCGCGCCTGGGCCTCGGCGCTACCCCGCGAGGCCAGTGCCTGGTCGGCGCGCCAGGCGCTCTATACCACCCTGGTGGCCGACTGCGACGGACATTGCGTGGGGTTCGTCGAGCTCGACCTGGCGCGAGCCCGTATCGTCACGCTGTATGTCTGGCCTTCGCTGGCCGGGCGTGGCATCGGCGGCAGGCTATTGGCTCTCGCCGAGCAACGGCTGGTCGAGGGTGGAGCCCGGCGGATGATCATCGAGGCGAGCCTGATGCTCGCCGAACGCCTGCCGGACAAGGGGTGGGAGTCCCATGGTGAAGAATGGGTCGAGCGCAACGGCGAGCGCCTGCCGCGCCACTGCATGAGCAAGCCCCTCTGCTCCCCCCCGGCGTGTTGATCTCGCGTTGCCCGATGTTCGGCTCTGCAGCTCTGCAGCTTCGCAGGGGGCAAGCCGCTCCACGGAGACTGGGCTATCCGTTCTGCATCACCCGCATCGACAGGTCGATGGCCTTGACGTCCTTGGTCAGGGCGCCGCTGGAGATGCAGTCGACGCCGGTCTCGGCGATCGCCTTGAGCGTCGAGTCATCGACATTGCCCGAGGCCTCGACGGTCGCGCGGCCCGCTACACGGGAGACCGCCTCGCGCATCTGTGCGAGGGAGAAATTGTCCAGCATGATGACGTCGGCACCGGCAGCCAACGCTTGGTCGAGTTCGTCGAAGGTCTCGACCTCGACCTCGACGGTCAGGTCCTTGGCGATGCTGCGGGCTTCCTTGACGGCCGCGGCGATACCGCCACAGGCTGAAATGTGGTTTTCCTTGATCAGGAAGGCGTCGTAGAGCCCGATGCGATGGTTGGTGCCGCCACCGCATGAGACGGCATACTTCTGAGCCACACGCAGTCCCGGCAGCGTCTTGCGGGTGTCCAGCAGCTTGACGCCCGAGCCCTCGAGAAGGTCGACGTAGTGACGCGTGCGGGTGGCGGTCGCCGACAGCGTCTGGAGCAGATTGAGCGCGGCGCGCTCGCCGGTAAGCAGGCTGCGGGCCGGGCCTTCGAGCTCGAGAAAGGGCTGATCGGGTGCGAGACGGTCGCCGTCGGCGGCATGCCAGGTCAGGGCCACGCGCGGATCCAGGCGGCGGAACAGTTCATCGACCCAGGCGACGCCGCATAGCACGGCCGGTTCGCGGCTGATGACGCGGGCGCGGGCCTGATGTTTCTCGGGGATGAGCTGGGCGGTGATGTCGACCGGGCCGATATCTTCGGCCAGCAGGCGGGCGGCGCAGTTGCGAATGTCTTCGGCGAGGGCGTCCTGAAAATGCATGGCAGTCTCTGTCCTACGGGGCGTTGAGGCGACATTATAGGCATTCCACACCCGCCACGTCAGTGGGGCACACGACCGACGGCGTCATGCGAGCGGAATCGTCCACGCCGCGGGCCGAGGAGGGCAGTACATGCAGTGTCGACAAGGATGGTTGGATGGCGCCCGATGGGTGCCATCGCCGAATGCCAATGACAGGCCGGCGCGGGAGGTTTCGGCGGTGGTCCTGCATTCCATCAGCCTGCCGCCGGGCGTCTTTGGCGGCGATCATATCGAACAGCTGTTCACGAATCGGTTGAACCCGGATGAACACCCGTACTTCGCGACCATCGCCAGCCTGCGGGTCTCGGCCCACCTGTTGATTCGGCGCGATGGCGAGTGCGTACAATTTGTTGGCTGCGATGAACGCGCCTGGCATGCGGGACGCTCTTGCTGGTTCGATGGCCGCGTGGAGCGCCGTGAGCTGAACGATTTTGCGGTGGGTATCGAGCTTGAGGGCGATGAAGTCACGGCCTATCGCCTGGCGCAGTATCGCACTCTGGCGCGGGTGCTGCGCGCGCTGTTTGCCGCCTACCCGAAGATTACCCCGGATAGGGTAACCAGCCACGCGCGTATCGCGCCACTGCGCAAGGCGGATCCCGGGCCATCGTTTGACTGGGCTTACTTGCGTCAATATCTGACACAGCTCGCGGCCGAGCCGGCAACCAGCGATTCGGCATACCCAAAATGAGGTGGTGCGGGTCAAACGGTAGTTTGTTTACAAGTAGCTGTCTTTAGGCGAGTTCGAGGTGTGGCCCTATCGCTAACTCATTGTGTTGCAGTGCAATAAGGCGATATTGAAAAATATTTCCACTTCTGCTTGAATTGGCACTGCTGGGCGATTGCGGTATCTTCAGCGTCATCTGAGCGCTTACAGTCGCAAGAAAAATAGTAAACTTACTACATGCCTGACGCCGCCAGCGGTCTGGCCCCGTGCCCGGTTCCGCTCGCTCATTGGCCTCGATTGCGGGGCAATGGAACCCCCATCGTCATTCGGAGAGACGTTCTATGAGTCTTGGTTCAAGAGAAGATCTCGATCCGGTCGAAACCCAGGAGTGGTTGGATTCCCTGGAGTCGGTCCTGGATCGTGAGGGCGAGGATCGTGCCCGGTACCTGATGACGCGGCTCGCCGACCGCTACCGCCAGGATGGCATGCAGGTGCCCTTCTCGGTCACGACCCCGCATCGCAACACCATCCCGGTGCACTGTGAAGCACCGATGCCTGGTGACCTGTTCATGGAGCGGCGGATCCGCTCGCTGATCCGTTACAACGCCATCGCCCAGGTGATTCGTAACAACCGGGCGAACCCCGGTCTCGGCGGACACATTGCCAGCTTCATGTCATCGGCCACGCTGTATGACGTCGGCTTCAATCACTTCTTCCGTGCGCCCAATGGCGACTTCGAAGGCGACCTGGTCTACATCCAGGGCCACGTGGCGCCGGGGATCTATTCCCGCGCCTACCTGGAAGGTCGCCTGACCGAAGATCAGATGGACAAGTATCGCCAGGAAGTGGACGGGGACGGCCTGTCGTCTTACCCGCACCCCTGGCTGATGCCGGATTTCTGGCAGTTCCCCACGGTGTCCATGGGTCTGGGGCCGATCCAGGCGATCTATCAGGCCCACGTCATGAAGTACCTGCATTCGCGCGAACTGCATGACATGCAGGATCGTAAGATCTGGTGCTTCATGGGCGATGGCGAGTGTGATGAGCCGGAATCTCTCGGTGCCATTCACCTGGCCAGTCGCGAGAAGCTCGATAACCTGATCTTCGTCATCAACTGCAACCTGCAGCGTCTCGACGGTCCGGTACGCGGCAACTCGCGGATCATCGACGAGCTGGAAGGCGTGTTCCGCGGCGCCGGCTGGGACGTGCTCAAGGTCGTCTGGGGACGCCACTGGGATCCGTTGTTCGAGAGAGACAAGAAGGGCGTCCTGCAAAAACGCATGGACGAGGCGGTCGACGGCGACTACCAGAACTACAAGGCCAATGGCGGCGCGTACACCAAGGAGCATTTCTTCGGCAAGTACCCCGAGACCGCCAAGATGGTCGAGGACATGTCCGATGAGGACGTGTGGAAGCTCAACCGCGGTGGCCATGACCCGTTCAAGGTCTACGCGGCCTATCACGAGGCGACGAACAAGGCCAACGGTCGTCCCACGGTCATCTTGGCGCATACCGTCAAGGGCTATGGCATGGGCGGCGGTGACGGTGAGGCCGCCAACGAGGCCCACCAGGTCAAGACCCTCGAGTACGAAGCGCTCAAGCGTTTCCGCGATCGTTTCGGCATTCCGCTGTCCGACGAGCAGCTCAAGGAAGTGCCGTACTACAAGCCGGCCGATGATTCCCCGGAAATGAAGTACATGCACCTCCAGCGTGAGCGCTTGGGTGGCTACCTGCCGAGTCGTCGGTCGGACTTCGAGGCCCTCGAGATTCCGTCGCTGGAGGACAAGACCTTTGCCTCCCAGACCGCAGGTTCCAAGGGCCGTGAAGTGTCCACGACCATGGCCTTCGTGCGTATTCTCAACGGCCTGGTCAAGGACAAGAAACTCGGCAAGTACGTGGTGCCGATCATCCCTGACGAGGCTCGGACCTTCGGCATGGAGGGCATGTTCCGCCAGCTTGGCATCTATACCTCCGGTGGACAGAAGTACGAGCCCGTCGACAAGGGTCAGATCATGTTCTATCGCGAGGATCAGAAGGGTCAGATCCTCGAGGAAGGCATCACCGAGGCCGGGGCCATGTCGGCCTGGATGGCCGCGGCGACCTCGTACTCGAACAACAACACCACGCTGCTGCCGTTTTACATCTACTACTCGATGTTTGGCTTCCAGCGCGTCGGTGACCTGGCTTGGGCGGCCGGCGATCTACAGGCGCGTGGCTTCATGGTCGGCGGCACCGCCGGGCGCACCACGCTCAACGGCGAGGGGCTTCAGCATCAGGATGGCCACAGCCTGCTGCAGGCGGCGATGATCCCCAACTGCCGTACCTATGACCCGACCTATGCCCATGAGGTGGCGGTCATCGTCCAGGACGGCCTGAAGCGTATGTTCGCCGACAAGGAGAATTGCTTCTACTACCTGACGGTGATGAACGAGAACTACGAGCATCCTGCTCTCGACGACATCCCCGCCGATGACATCATCAAGGGCATGTACCTGCTGCGCGAGACCAAGGGCAAGAAGAAGGGCCACGTCCAGCTGCTCGGGTCGGGCACCATTCTGCGCGAGGTCGAGGCGGCCGCCGAGATGCTGGCGGATGAGTGGGGTGTGGGCAGCGACATCTGGAGCGTTACCAGCTTCAACGAGCTGCGCCGCGAGGCGCTGACGCTGGATCGCGAGGCCTTCATCAACCCAGAGGCCAAGCCCGAGAAGCCGCACGTGACCAAGTGTCTGGACGGCCGCAAGGGACCGGCGATCGCCGCCACCGACTACATGAAGTTGTACGCCGACCAGGTTCGTGCCTGGATGCCGACGGACTACCATGTATTGGGGACTGACGGCTATGGCCGCTCGGATACCCGCGAGAAGCTGCGTTCGTTCTTCGAGGTCGATCGCTACTTCGTTACTGTGGCCGCGCTGAAGGCGCTGGCCGATCGCGACGAGCTGGACCGCAAGGTTGTGGCCGAGGCCCTCAAGAAGTACGGCATCGACCCGTCCAAGCCGAATCCGCTTGAGGTGTGAGGCGCCGACCGATTGATCCGGTGGCATGGCGGGCCCTCCGGGCTCGCCCCCGTCAAGAGTTTGAAGGAGCGCGACCTTGAGTAGCGAAATCATCAAAGTGCCCGACATCGGTGGCGATACCGATGTGGAAATCATCGAGATCGCGGTGGCGGTCGGCGACGTTATCGAGCCGGAAGACACCCTGATCACCCTGGAATCCGACAAGGCCAGCATGGACGTGCCGGCGCCCAAGGGCGGCAAGGTCGTCAAGGTGCTGGTCAAGGAAGGCGATACCGTTTCCGAAGGCGATGGCATTGTCGAACTGGAAGCCGAAGGCGGTGGCGATGCCGAGGCTGAAGACGCCGAGGCTGAAGACGCCGAGTCCAGTGCGGACAGCGAGTCGTCCAAGCAAGAGCCGGCGTCGGCATCCGAGGACAAGGCCCCGGCCAAGCCCAAGTCTTCCGGCGGTGGCAGCAAGACCGTCGAGATCAAGGTGCCGGACCTCGGTGGCTCCAGCGATGTCGAGATCATCGAGGTGCCGGTGTCCGAAGGCGACGAGGTCGCCGAAGAAGACACCCTGATTACCCTCGAGTCCGATAAGGCGTCCATGGACGTGCCGAGTCCGCACGCCGGCAAGCTGGTCAGCCTGACCGTCAAGGAGGGCGATACCGTCTCCGAAGGCGATGTGATCGGCACCATGGAAGTCGCCGGTGAAGGCGGCGATGACAGCGACGCGGACGATGGCGCTGACGCCGAAGAGGCCTCTCCTGCCCCCGAACCGTCTGCTGATAGCGATGACGGTGATGAGGACGAGGGCGACGACGAGGGTGCCGCCGGCGGGCGCGAGGAAATCCGGGTGCCGGACATTTCCGGCTCCACCGATGTGCCGATCATCGAGATGGCGGTGGCCGTCGATGATGAGGTCGACGTCGAGGATGCGCTGATCACCCTGGAATCCGACAAGGCCTCCATGGACGTACCGAGCCCGTTCAAGGGCAAGATCGTGGAGCTTTCCGTGAAGGAAGGCGACACCGTGTCCGAGGGCGACCTGATCGGTTACATCGAGGTGGCCGGTGCGGCCCCGAAGAAGAAGGCGCCGAAGAATAAGGCGCCGAAGGAGGAGTCCTCGAAGCAGGATGCTGCCAAGCAGGCCGCTCCCAAGCAGCAGGCCAGCAAGCAGGAGTCGGCGAGCCCGGCACCGCAAGCTGCGGCGGCCGAACCGCGTGATGCCAAGAACGTCCATGCCGGGCCCGCGGTGCGCATGCTGGCACGTGAGCTGGGCGTGGATCTGGGGCTCGTGGCGCCCACCGGTCCCAAGGATCGGGTGCTGAAAGACGACGTGCACAACTACGTCAAGCAAGTGATGTCGGGTCAGGCCAAGTCAGCCAAGGGGGCGGCCGCGCCGGCTGCCGGTGGTTCCGGTATTCCGCCGATTCCCGATCAGGACTTCACCCAGTTCGGTGAGGTGGAAGAGAAGCCGATGGGGCGCCTGATGAAGATGGGCGCTAACAACCTGCATCGCAGTTGGGTCAATATTCCCCATGTGACTCAGTTCGATGAGGCCGACATCACCGAGCTCGAGGCCTTCCGCAAGTCGATGAAGGCCGAGGCCGAGGCCCAGGGCGCCAAGCTGACGCCGCTGCCCTTCATGATCAAGGCCTGTGCCTTTGCGCTGCGCCAGTACCCGCAGTTCAACGTCAGCCTGAAAGCCGATGGCGAGACGATTGTGCACAAGAAGTACGTGCACATCGGCGTAGCGGTGGACACGCCCGACGGCTTGATGGTCCCGGTGATTCGCGATGCCGACAAGAAGTCGCTGATCGACCTGGCCAAGGAGTCCGTGGAGTTGGCCAAGAAGGCCCAGACCAAGAAGCTCAAGCGCGACGAGATGACCGGTGGCTGTTTCACCATCTCGAGCCTGGGCTCGATTGGCGGTACCGCCTTCACGCCTATCGTCAATCCGCCGGAAGTCGCCATTCTGGGGGTGTCCAAGGCGACGATGAAGCCGGTGTGGGATGGCGCGGCCTTCCAGCCGCGGCTGATGATGCCGCTGTGCTTGTCCTACGACCACCGTGCGGTCAACGGGGCAGATGCGGCGCGCTTTACCGCCCTGCTGGGACAGCTGTTGACCGACATTCGTCGTCTGCTGCTGTAACGCCGAGCTCGCTGGGCGAACGAACGGCGCCGCAAGGCGCCGTTTTTTTATCGGCAGCGGGCGATATCGCTCGGCGCTGTGCTTGGGCAAGCGAATCATGATGCGGATGTGTCAGCGTGACCAAAGTGCTATTTCCGCATCAACATTTTGATAGCAGTATGGTTTGCATCCTATTCTCCGGCGTTTCGTCGCTCCGCTTGGTTGTGTCGCCATCGCGGCCCGGGTATCGTTCGCCAATTCCATTTTCCCCGTGAACCCTTTTCTCATCTTCAAGGAGCCACTTCGATGCGTTTGATCCTGTTGGGTGCCCCCGGCGCCGGCAAGGGCACTCAGGCCCAGTTCATCTGTAAGCGCTATGACATCCCGCAGATTTCCACCGGCGACATGCTGCGCGCCGCGGTAAAAGAGGGCAGCGAGCTGGGGCTCAAGGTCAAGGAAATCATGAACACGGGGGGGCTGGTGTCCGATGACATCATCATCGCACTGGTCAAGGAACGTATCGCTCAGCCGGATTGCGCCAACGGCTTCTTGTTCGATGGCTTTCCGCGCACCATCCCCCAGGCCGATGCCATGAAGGAAGGCGGGGTCAAGATCGATCATGTGCTGGAGATCGCCGTGGCCGACGAGGAAATCGTCAACCGCCTGGCGGGGCGCCGCGTGCATCCGGCCTCCGGTCGCGTCTATCACGTCGACCATAATCCGCCCAAGGAAGAGGGCAAGGACGATGTGACCGGCGAGGCCCTGATCCAACGGGAGGACGACCTCGAGAACACGGTTCGCAATCGCTTGTCGGTCTACCATGAGCAGACCGAGCCGCTGGTCGGCTACTATCAGGCGTGGGCCGGTCAGGATCCGCAGAAGGCGCCGAGTTACCATCGCGTCGAAGGTGTCGGCAGCGTCGATGCGATCACCACCCAGGTGAAAAAGGCGCTGGAAGGCTAAGGCTTTGCTGTTCGACGGGGTGCTCGGACCCGACGCTTAGGCCTGTCACGCTAGGCTCGTAGCGCTAAGTCCTTCACGCTAGGCCCTTCACGCTAGGTCCTTCACGCCCCAACACCCACTGCTCGGGACCCCGACAGCGTGCCTGCAAGGGCCGAACGGCGTGGTGGTACGTCGATGGTGGGGCCTGTCTGGCGCTGTCGGTGGGCCTGATGGCGTATCCCAAGGCGCCGCTTTCCAGATTGTCGTTGACGGCCCGCCCACGGCGGGCCGTCGGCGTATTATACTGCGCGCACATTTTGCAAAGGCGTGTCCATCATGTCCCTTCTTCTGGCTCTGGATGCCTCCTCGAGCGCCTGTTCCGCGGCCCTGTTGAACCGTCAGCCCGGTCGCGACGACGCCATCGTTGCGCGTTTCGCTCAGACCCCGCGTGAACACACCCGGCGCCTGTTGCCGATGGTCGATGAGGTGCTGGCCGAGGCCGGCGTCTCCCCGGCGCAACTGGACGCCGTGGCCTTCGGCCGTGGGCCGGGCTCGTTCACCGGCCTGCGCATCGCCGCCGGCGTCGCCCAGGGGCTGGCTTATGGCCTGGACCGGCCGTTGATCGGGGTCTCGACCCTCGAGGCGCTTGCCCTTGGGGGGCACCTGCGCTACCGCTATCGATACCTGTTCACCGCCCTGGATGCACGCATGGGGGAAGTCTACGCGGGGGCCTGGCGCATCGAGAACGGCTGGCCGGTCGCGCTGATGTCCGAAGCGGTGCTGGCCCCGGAGCGGCTGGTATTGCCCCGTGAGCATGAAGATCACGATTGGGTTGGGCTGGGCTCTGGCTGGTCGCTATGGGACGCCATGCCGGCCCAGATCCAGGCCAGCCTTGGCCAGTGCGTCGAGGACGTCGATCCCGAGGCCGCCGATATGGTCAGGCTTGCGGCCAACGCCTTCGATCGCGGCGAGGCCCAGGCCCCCGAGGACGCACAGCCGGTCTACCTGCGTGATCAAGTGGCGTGGAAGAAGGCGCGATGAGCGTTGCCGTCGCCCCTGATTTGGCGGAGCTGGTGGAGCGCTTCGGCCTCGAC
>Ga0114954_1000469_pt1 | contig 13460 bp, 13 predicted proteins | sample Porto_4metaG_FD_87299 | JGI IMG/M metagenome (GOLD analysis project Ga0114954, IMG submission 87299) | Marine algal microbial communities from Porto, Portugal - Porto_4 metaG | ecosystem: Host-associated > Algae > Red algae > Unclassified | place: Portugal: Porto | collected 2015-02-02
CAGGTGGGGATAGGCGGTCACGGTGGCCTCCGGGCTTGCTTGGCGGGCGATTTGTCGTTGTCAGGCTCGGCGGCGCCTCATCCAGCAGCCTCCCGAACAGAAGCAGATGCCGTGAAGCACCCGCGCCAAGCCACTTTCAAACAACTGTATGATAGTGAGCACCGAGGCGCCACCCCTAATCCCACTTCTCTCCATACAGGCGCGCCAAAGGCACAGCATCGTCAACGGCAACGGCAACGGCAACGGCAACGGTAGAAAGCGGAGACGCAAGGCAAGGAGAGTACTACGAGCGGCCCCGGGCGAGATAAAGAGCCACCTACGAGCGGCCCCGGGCGAGATAAAGAGCCACCTACGAGCGGCCCCGGGCGAGATAAAGAACCACCCCAACAACGAAAAGACCCCGATGCATGTGCATCGGGGTCTGAATTCGTGCCGGATACTTCCGGACAGAGCAGGCAACAGCGAAATGGCGGACCGGACGGGACTCGAACCCGCGACCTCCGGCGTGACAGGCCGGGATTCTAACCAACTGAACTACCGGTCCGCGTGGTGGGTGATACCGGATTCGAACCAGTGACCCCCAGCATGTGAGGCTGGTGCTCTAACCAACTGAGCTAATCACCCACGTACCGCGCTGTTCTGCGTGCGACGCTCAAGAGCGGCGACTTGATCTTGCCATTGTCGTGCCATCATGGCGGACCGGACGGGACTCGAACCCGCGACCTCCGGCGTGACAGGCCGGCATTCTAACCAACTGAACTACCGGTCCGCATGCGTCATTCTCTACGTAGCCAACCCCTCGCTTGAGACGTTGGTGGGTGGTACAGGGTTCGAACCTGTGACCCCCAGCTTGTAAGGCTGGTGCTCTCCCAGCTGAGCTAACCACCCCTGGGTACGTGGCGCTGCATTCTACAGGCCCAGCCTCCAAAGTCAACGCGTAATTTCAAATCCGTTGTTCTCAGGCTCGCCAAGATTTCGCCGTCATTCATTGACTTGGGTGCACATGATCGGCCGCGGCTGTTTCCAACGCCCGTTTTAACACGTGCGAATCCCGCGCCCCGGGCGACGCTCCGCTCGCCACTCCCTGCCCAAGCCGACGTCAACGAGGGGTGGCACCCGGTCCCGGCGGCTGGAGTGGCGTCTGGTCGGCCGCCGAGTGTTCGGTCATGAAGCGAGCCGCGGTCACGGCCGCCTGCTCGATCAAGTCCGCCTGGCGGAGCCCACTCGAGCGCGTCGGCGTCCAGTCGTGATCCCCTCCCTCGAGCCAGTGGACTCTGCTCGAGGCCGCCAGCGTATAGCCTTCGACCTCGTCGCGGCGACCAAAGGGGTCACGGGTCCCCTGCAACACCAGCGTCGGGCAAGCAAGATCGGGCCAGTGGTCCAGGCGCAGGCGCTGCGGTTTTGCAGGGGGATGAAACGGATAGCCGGCGAGAACCAACCCGGGGGCGCCATCCTCGGCGGCCAAGAGGCTCGCGACACGCCCTCCCATTGATTTGCCGGCAAGCCACAGAGGCGGCAGCGAGGGATGCGACATGTGGTCGCGCCACAGACGCAATTCCTCGACCAATCCCGCCACTTTCGAGGGAGGACGTCGGCGCCCCTCGGCCTTCATTCGCTGCATATACGCAAACTCCACCGAGAGCGTCTGGACGCCATGGCGGGCCAGCGCATCGCGCAGCGCCTGGAGAAACGCTGAATCGTGTCCAGCGCCGGCGCCATGCGCCATCAACAGAGAGCCGCAGTGAGCTTCGCCGTGGACCCACAGCGGCCCCACACCGGTCACCGAGTAGGCACCGTTGTCCCCGCTAGCCCGGGCCTCGATGAGCTCGGCAGGTCCAATAACGGACAAAGGTGAATTCGACACCAAATACCCCTTCAAGTTCTCCAAGAACGACCAAGATTGGTTCAGGTTAGGCCGGGTGTGGGCTAGAATCCGGTGAGGTTGTTGACCTGCATCATAAAGCGACAGTCGCCGGCGAGGCACTATGGCCGGGGGATACCCCCCCTCTAGCGTTCGATGGGAACCTGATCATGAGCACAGCATTTGAACACCCGACCTATAACTACAAGGTGGTCCGGCAGTTCGCGATCATGACGGTGGTATGGGGCATCGTGGGCATGGCCCTAGGTGTCACTCTGGCTGCCCAGTTGGTCTGGCCGGAACTCAATCTTGGCTTGCCCTGGACAAGCTTCGGTCGGTTGAGGCCCCTGCATACCAATGCCGTCATCTTCGCCTTCGGCGGATCGGCCTTGTTCGCCACCTCCTACTACGTGGTCCAACGCACCTGCCAGGTCCGGTTGATCTCCGACAAGCTCGCCGCCTTTACCTTCTGGGGCTACCAGGCGGTGATCCTGTGCGCCGTCGTCACCCTGCCCCTGGGGCTCACCGAGGTCAAGGAATACGCTGAGCTCGAGTGGCCGATCGACATCCTGCTGGCCGTGGTCTGGGTCACCTACGCCGGCGTCTTCCTGGGCACGATCAAGGTACGCAAGACCTCCCACATCTATGTGGCCAACTGGTTCTTCGCCGCCTTCATTCTCACCGTCGCCGTTCTGCATATCGTCAATAGCGCCGCGCTTCCGGTCACGGCCACCTACTCCATCTCGATCTACTCAGGCGCCATCGACGCCATGGTCCAGTGGTGGTATGGCCACAACGCCGTGGGCTTCTTCCTCACCGCTGGCTTTCTCGGCATGATGTATTACTTCGTGCCCAAGCAGGCCGAACGCCCGGTGTATTCCTACCGCCTGTCCATCGTGCATTTCTGGGCACTGATCATGGTCTACATGTGGGCCGGCCCGCACCACCTGCACTACACTGCCCTGCCCAACTGGGCCCAGTCACTGGGCATGGTGATGTCGATCATCCTGCTGGCTCCGTCCTGGGGCGGCATGATCAACGGCATGATGACCCTGTCCGGCGCCTGGCATAAGCTGCGCACCGACCCGACCTTGCGCTTTTTGGTCGTGGCCCTATCGTTCTATGGCATGTCGACATTCGAAGGTCCGATGATGGCGGTCAAGACCGTCAACGCCCTGTCGCACTACACGGACTGGACCATCGGCCATGTCCACGCCGGCGCCCTTGGCTGGGTGGCGATGATCACCATCGGCTCTCTCTATCACCTGATCCCACGCCTGTACGGGCGCAACGAGATGTTCTCCGTGAAGCTCGTCGCGGTGCACTTCTGGCTCGCCACCATCGGCACCGTGCTGTACATCGCAGCGATGTGGGTCAACGGCATCCTGCAGGGCCTGATGTGGCGCGCGATCAATGCCGACGGCACCCTGATGTACACCTTCGTCGAGTCCGTCGAAGCCAGCGGGCCGGGTTACATCGTGCGCCTGATCGGCGGCCTGTTCTGGGTCGTCGGCATGATCATCATGGCGGTCAACGTGACGATGACCGTCAAGGGTGACGCCAAGGACCACGCACCGCTTGCGCAGTCCGCTTGAGCCAACAGGGAACGAGAGACCCATGAGACACGAGATCATTGAAAAGAACGTTGGCCTGATGGCGGTGCTGGTGCTGGTGGTGATCAGCTTTGGCGGGCTTGCCGAGGTCGTGCCGCTGTTCTTCCAGAAGCAGACCACCGAACCAGTCGAGGGGCTCGAACCGCTGACGGCGCTGCAGCTGGAAGGCCGCGACATCTACCGTCGCGAAGGCTGCGTCGGCTGTCATTCGCAGATGATTCGTCCGTTCCGCGCCGAGACCGAGCGCTACGGCCACTACAGCGTGGCCGGCGAGTCGGTCTACGAACACAACTTCCTGTGGGGTTCCAAGCGCACCGGCCCGGATCTGGCCCGAGTCGGTGGCCGCTACAGCGATGACTGGCACCGCGCCCACCTGTATAACCCGCGTGATGTCGTCCCCGAGTCGGTGATGCCGGCTTATCCGTGGCTGTTCGAGGACACCCTCGACGGTGAGGACACCCCGGCCAAGATGCGCACCCTACGCAAGCTCGGCGTGCCCTATACCGATGAGCAGATCGCATCCGCCACGACAGACGTGCGCGGCGAGCAGGAGATCACCGCTCTGATCGCCTACCTGCAGCAGCTCGGCACCGTGCTGCCCAACTCGGCGAGCACCCCTTAACCATGGATATCGGAACCTTTCGCGGCATTCTCACCGGCATTCTGCTGCTCGCGTTCCTGGGTCTGGTGGCCTGGGCCTACTCGAAGCGGCGTAAGCCTGAGTTCGATGAGGCAGCCAATCTGCCCTTCGCCGACGACGAACAACAACCGACCCGTGACTCAACGGCGCGACCGAGCGCCGAATCCCGTCAGGACAGGGGAGAGAAGAACACATGAATACGCTTTGGGGTGACTCCCTCTCCGGCTTCTGGAGTGCCTGGATCATCGTCATCACGCTGGGCACCATCGGCTTCGCGTTCTGGCTGCTCTACGCCAACCGCAAGACCGACAAACGCCCGGACCAGGACGGCAATGTCGCGACCACCGGACACACCGCCGACGGTATCGAGGAGTATGACAACCCGTTGCCGCGCTGGTGGTTTCAGCTCTATGTGGCCACCGTCATCTTTTCGCTCGGTTATCTGGTGCTGTATCCGGGCCTTGGCAACTTCGCCGGTGTGCTCGGCTGGACTCAGGAAGGCCAATGGGCAGAAGAAGTTGCTCAGGCCGACGAACGCTTTGCCCCGATCTTCGAGCAGTATGAGACCGTGCCGATCCCCGAGCTTGCCAAGGATGGCGATGCCATGCAGGTGGCCGAGCGCATCTTCTTGAACAACTGCGCCATCTGCCACGGCTCCAACGCCAAGGGCGGCTACGGGTTCCCCAACCTGACCGACGGTGACTGGCTGTACGGCGGCGAGCCGGATAACATCGTCGCCACGCTCAACCAGGGCCGCAACGGCCTGATGCCGTCCTGGCAGCAACTCGGTGCCGAGAACATCGAGAACGTCACCCAGCACGTGCTGGCGCTTTCTGGCCAGTCCGAGGATGATGAGCGTGCCGCCAAGGGGGCGGCGGTCTTCACCTCGGTATGTGCGGCTTGCCATACCCCACAGGGAACCGGTAACCAGGCCCTGGGCGCACCGAACCTGACCGACGACACCTGGCTTTACCAGGCGCCAGGGCAAAGCGTGGCGGACTCGGTGCGCCAGACGCTGCGCAACGGCCGCAACGGCCATATGCCGGCCCAGGCCGCCTATATCGGCGAAGAGCGCGTTCACCTGGTGGCGGCCTATGTATACAGCCTGAGCCTGCAGGGCGACTGACCCGAGCCTCGACCGCGGGCCCATCAACGGCGGCAGGCGATACGGACTCCTTCACCTGTCGCCACCGGCCATCGCCGGGTCGTGAAGCATCGAACGGCGGCCGTTGCGCCGCCGTTCTGCCCTTCGGTCGAGGGCACACAGTACGAGTGCGACCACGGGTCGCACTCGTCTCCCCACCCTTTGCAGATCGCTACACTGGGCCTTCTTCGGCCCCGCGCCGCGAATCGAGCCAGCCATGAGCGACAAGATCCCCACTCGCGATGTCACCGACGCCAGCGTCCAGCACCATGATGCGGGCGAGACCGTCAGTCAGAGCATGTACGAGAGCCGCCGCCACATCTATGTGCGCGAGATCAAAGGCCTCTTTCAACGTCTCAGGCGGGCCTCGAACTGGGCGCTGATGCTCGGTTTCCTGCTGCTGCCGTGGATTCCGTGGGGCGACCGGCCGGCGGTCTGGTTCGACCTGCCGGGACGCGAGTTCCATATCTTCGCCGCGACCTTCTACCCCCAGGAGTTCATCCTGCTGTCGTGGCTCTTGATCATCTGCGCCTTCGGTCTGTTCTTCATCACCGTATTCGCCGGCCGAGTGTGGTGCGGCTATACCTGCCCGCAAAGCGTCTGGACCTTTCTGTATATCTGGGTCGAGCACCGCATCGAGGGACCTCGTCACCGCCGTATCAAACTCGACAAAGGCGGCTGGGACGCCGATAAGCTATGGCGCAAGAGTGCCAAGCATGCGCTGTGGCTGATCATCGCCTTGGCCACCGGCGTCACCTTCGTCGGCTACTTCACCCCGATCCGCGAACTGGTGCCGCAGCTCGCGATGCTGGAGGCCGGCGGCTGGTCCTACTTCTGGGTCGGCTTCTTCGTCGTGTTCACCTACCTCAACGCCGGCTGGCTACGCGAACAGGTCTGCCTCTACATGTGTCCGTACGCCCGCTTCCAGGCGGTGATGTTCGACCGCGACACCCTGATCGTCTCCTACGACTACCATCGTGGCGAACCCCGTGGGGCACGCAAGCGCAGCGTCGACCCGGCCGCCGCAGGGATCGGCGATTGCATCGACTGCGATCTTTGCGTTCAGGTCTGCCCCACCGGCATCGATATCCGTGACGGCCTCCAGTACCAATGCATCAGCTGCGCCGCCTGTATCGACGCCTGTGACAGCGTGATGGACAAGATGGGCTACCCGCGCGGCCTGGTCCGTTACACCACCGAGCACGCCCTCGAGGGCAACAAGACCCATGTGCTGAGGCCACGCCTGATCGGTTATCTGGTGGCCTTGCTGGCGATGATCGGCCTGTTCGTCTGGACCATCGCCGATCGCACGCCGCTGGATCTCGACGTGGAGCGCGACCGGGCCCGCCTGTTTCAGACGTTAAGTGACGGGCGTATCGCCAACTCCTACTCGCTCAACGTGCGCAACCTGGACAACAAGGATCACACCTACGCCCTCGAGGTGGAGGGTATCGATGGCCTGCAAGGCGACACCGACACCATCAGCGTGCCGGCAGGCGAATCACGCAGCCGAGTGATGACGCTGTCGGTGGACCCCGCGCGCCTCACCGAGCGCAGCTACGACATCGTCGTCCGAGTTCGCGCCGAGGATGAACCCTCGGTAGTCATCGAACGCGACAGCCGCTTTATTGGAGTGCCCAAATGACGCCATCCGACCACCACGAAATTGCGCCCTGGTACAAGCAGTTCTGGCCGTGGTTTCTGATTGCCCTGCTGGCCTCTTCGGTGATGTTCAGCCTGACGTATCTCACGCTGTCGATTCGCTTCTTCGATGGCTCGGTGCCGGATGACTATTACAAGGAAGGCCTGGCCATCAACGCCCAGCTGGAAAAGCAGCAGCGCGCCGAGGCACTTGGCCTCGCGGCCAGCCTGCGGGTCGATGATCTCACCGGCGACATCAACGTCGACCTGCGGGGTGGTGAGTACCCCGACCAGCTGGTGCTCGCCTTGATCTTCCCCACCGACGGGGATCGCGACCGCCACCTGACGCTCAGTCATACCCGCGACGGCCACTACGTCGGCAACCTGGAAAAGGCACTGAATTACCGCTGGTACCTGCAACTGCAGCCCTCGGAGGGCAACGATGCCGCCTGGCGCCTGACCGGCGAAGCCGAGTTTCCCATCGACTCGGCGATTGCTCTGACACCGGGCCTGTAGCCGGCATGACGATGACGTCGTGCTATCACTGCGGCGCTACGGTCGAGCCCGAGGCCCCCTGGTCGATCACCGTCGATGGCGAGCGTCGGGTGCTGTGTTGCCCCGGGTGCGAGGCCGTTGCCCACGCCATCGTCGACGCTGGCCTCGATAGCTACTACCGCTTTCGCAGCGCCCTGCCCGAGCGCCCCTCGACCTCCCAGGCCCAGCAGGATAGCTGGCGAGTGTTCGATGACCCGGGTCTCCAGGCGCGTTTCGTCAAGACCGAGGACAACGGCATCCAGCGCGCCACTCTGGCGGTGGATGGCATCACCTGTGCCGCCTGCGCCTGGCTGATCGAGCATCACCTCAACGCCCTCGATGGCATCGCCTCGAGTGCCGTCAACCTCTCCCAGCACCGCGTTCAGATTCGTTGGGACCCCGCGGCTCTGGCCCTTTCGCGGCTGCTCGCCGAGATGGCCGCCATCGGCTACCCCTCCCAGCCCTACGAACCGGACCAGGCCCAGATCCGCCTACAGCAAGAGTCCCGCATGATGGTGCGCCGCCTGATCGTCGCCGCGGTCGGCATGATGCAGGTATTGATGTTCTCGATCCCCCATTACGTCGCGACACCCGGCGATTTAAGCGCCGACTTCGAGCGTCTGTTTGCCTGGCTCGCCCTGGCCCTGACCACTCCCGTGGTGCTGTTTTCCGCGCAGCCATTCTTTCGCGGCGCCTGGCGGGATGTGCGAAGTCGCGTGCTGGGCATGGACGTGCCGGTGGCCTTGGCCATCGGCGGTGCCTATCTCGCCAGCATCTGGGCCGTCGTTTCCGACGGCGGCGACATGTACTTCGACTCGGTGAGCATGTTCACCTTCTTTCTGCTGTTCGGACGCTACATCGAAGCCCAGGCCAGGGCCCACCACGGGCGCAGCGGCAATGCCCTCTCGGGGGCCTTGCCAGCGGCCGCAGTGCGCCTGGATGGCGACGACCAGGAGCAGGTCGTACCGGCCGACCGGCTGCGCCCCGGCGACCGCATTCGGGTGCGACCAGGGCAGCAGATTCCCGCCGATGGCATCGTGACCTCGGGCATCGCCAGCCTCGACGAGTCCATGCTCAGTGGCGAATCCTTACCCGTGACCCGGCACCGGGGCGATGACGTCTGCGCCGGCAGCCTGGCGGTCGACAGCCCGTTGGAGCTCGAGGTCACGCGAGTCGGGGAGGCGACCCGAGTCGCGAGTATCGTCGATCTTACCGATCGCGCCTTCGCCAGCCGGCCGCGTATCGCTCGCCTGGCCGAGCGCATCGCCCATCGCTTCGTGATCAACCTGCTACTGATCACCGCGGCGGTCGCGCTAGCCTGGACCTTCATCGACCCGTCCCGCAGCCTCTGGGTGACCCTATCGGTGCTCGTCGTCACCTGCCCCTGTGCCCTGGCCCTGGCGACGCCAACCGCGCTGACGGCAGCCCACGGACGCTTGCGCCGAGCCGGCGTGCTGGTCACCCGTGCCGATGCCCTGGAGACCCTGGCCGGCCTCGACCGTCTGGTATTCGACAAGACCGGCACCCTGACCCGCGGCGACATCCACCTTGCCGAGACACGGCTTGCAGCGACGACGAGACACACCGCAGGCGAGCTCATGGCGGTGGCCGCCGCGCTTGAAGCGGCCTCGGAGCACCCCATCGCCCGAGCCTTCGCGACGCATCGCGACACTGCCGTCAGCGCCCAGGATATCCGCAACCATCCCGGCCGCGGTATCGAAGGACGCTGTCAGGGCGTGCTGTGGCGGCTCGGGCGCGCCGACTTCGCCCTCGGCGAGGACGCGGCACTCGAAGCCCCCGGTACAGGCCTATGGCTCTTGCTCAGCCGCGACGGCCAACCCATGGCCTGGTTCCGCCTCGATGACAGTGTCCGCGACGACGCCGCGGCCACCCTGGCGGCGCTGACGGCACGCGGCCTGGCCGTGGAAATGCTGTCCGGTGACAGCCAAGCCAACGCTGCCACCATGGCCAGGCAACTGAGCTTGACCACCTGGCGCGGCGACGCCTCGCCGGAAGACAAGTTGGCCCATCTTCAAGCGGCCCAGGCCAGAGGCGAGTGCGTCGCCATGGTCGGCGACGGCATCAACGACATTCCGGTCCTTGCAGGCGCAGACCTGGCCATCACGCTGGCGGGTGCCAGCGACCTGACACGAACCCGAGCCGACATTATCTTGCTCGGTAGTAACCTCCAGCGTATCGTCGAGGCCATCGAAGTCGCCGAGCTCACTCGCCGCATCATTCGCCAGAACCTCAGCTGGTCGGTGCTCTACAATGTCATCGCTCTGCCCTTGGCCGCTCTGGGGTTCGTCCCGCCCTGGGCCGCGGCGCTTGGCATGTCCGCGAGTTCGCTCCTGGTGGTCGGCAACGCCCTTCGCCTGACGCGTCGGCAGGCCCCAGCAGCGGCGCAAGCGCCCCTCACTTCACCCGTGTCGACGTCGCCATGAGCATCCTCTACCTGTTGATCCCGTTATCGCTGATGCTGCTAGGCCTGGCCGTCTGGGCCTTCTTCTGGGCCGTCAGGCACGACCAGTTCGAGGACCTCGAGGGACCGGCCTACCGCATCCTTTTCGATGATGACGAAACGGACCGGCCGGCAAACAAGGCCCACCGGAGCGCTGCGGCGCGAGACATCCAGCCCTCCCCGCCGGCCGGCGATGGCGTTCACCGTGATGTCGCCCCCCCTTCCCTGGGCGAGAAGCCGTCGGACCGCTCCGACATTCCCCTCGACGGCGCCGTAAAAAAGACACCTTCGTCCTATGCCGGCCACGACCACCGCGCTACGACGAGGGAATGACCTGATGGACCCCACCGGCCTCGCGCTGCCACCGCTGACCGCGGCCTTCGTCTTCGGCCTGCTTGGCGGCGCCCACTGCATCGGCATGTGCGGCGGCATCATGAGCGCCCTGACCTTCGCCGTACCGCCGAGTCTGCGCCATCCTGCGAGACTCGGTGCGCTGGTAATGGGCTATAATGCAGGTCGAATACTCAGCTACACACTGGCTGGCAGCCTCGCCGCCAGCCTCGGATCGCTGGTCACCCTGGCACCAGGCATGCGCACGGCACTGCAACTGATCGCCGCAGTCATGCTGGCCCTGATGGCGCTGTACATTGGCGATCTGTGGAAGGGGCTACGCCACGTCGAGGGACTCGGTCGCGCTCTATGGAGGTACCTGGAACCGGTGGGGCGAGGACTGTTGCCGGTGGTGCGAGTGCCCCAGGCCGTAGTGCTCGGCGCCGTCTGGGGTTGGCTACCCTGTGGCCTGGTCTACTCCATGCTGGCCTGGAGCATGGCGAGTGCCGACCCGGGTCGAGGGGCGGCCCTGATGGCGGCCTTCGGCCTCGGCACCCTGCCCGCGCTGGTAGCCACCGGGCTCGCCGCACGGCAGCTGCAGGGCCTGATTCGGCATCGCACAACGCGTCTGATCGCGGCGGCGATGATTCTGGGCTTCGCTACGTGGCAGGCGGCCGTCGCACTAGGATTTTAATCCATGTAAACTACGTAAACCCCTATAGCAAAAGAGGTATTCAGCACTTTTGCATGACCTCTCGGTGTAGAATACTGTCTTTCTCGTGCTGGCCTCGGCCACCTAGGCCTCGACGGCGCGAGACCCTCATCGATCGCTGACTCACAGGAGTGGCGAATCTGTCTATCGGCCCAAGATCGAAGGCGACCTTGATGCATGAAACCCGCTGCGAGTCGTGCAGTCTCAGTTCTCTCTGCCTGCCCCTGTCCCTCGAGTCCGCCGAGATGGAGCGCTTCGACTCCATCATTCGCCGCCACCCACCGGTCAAGAAGGGCACCCGGCTGATCGAACAGGGCGACCGGTTCACCAGTGTCTATGCGGTGCGCTCGGGCAGCCTCAAGCAGATCACCACCGAGGGCAGCGGTGAGGCTCAGTTGACCAACTTCTTCCTGCCCAGTGAACTGGTGGGGCTCGACGGTATCGATGACGACCGTTATCCCGGCAGCGTGGTCGCGCTCGAGACCACCACCGTGTGCGAGATCCCCTTCGACCGCCTCGATGCGCTGACCCAGACGCTGCCAGAGCTTCGTGCACAGCTGTTCCGCACCCTCAGCAAGGAGCTGCGCCACGACCGCCGCATGATGCAACTGCTATCCCGCAAGACCGCCGATCAGCGCCTGGCCTGCTTCTTTCTCAGCCTCTCGGACCGCTTCCGCCGCCGCGGCTATTCGCCGTTCAGCTTCCGCCTGTCGATGTCACGCGCCGATATCGGCAACCACCTTGGGCTGGCGGTGGAGACGGTCAGCCGCATCCTCGGGCGTTTCCAGCAGCAGGACCTGGTCGAGGTCTCGGGACGCGAAGTCAATATCCTCGACATCACCGCGCTGTCCCGACTCGCCGATACCGAGGCCAGCTGACGCCAGCGTTCGGGCGATGCCACGTTTAGATGACGCCAGCGTTCGGGGAAAGCCGTGGTCTAGTGCGTATCGTGGGCTGGGCTGGGCTGGGCTGGGCTGGGCTGGGCTGACAGTGTGCCGTAAGGGCGAGCCATGATTTTCCACGCCGCCGAGACTCGAGGACGACTGCCCCTGGGCTCGCCGGGCCGGCCCGTCGCGGGCCGATCCACACCGCCCCGAGCCACCAGCGATCGCTGTCAGCCAGCGTCCACCACGTTGATGCGATTGGCTGTGCGCTCGGCCTGAACCCGTTCGAGGCCTTCGAAGTCGAACAACTCACGATCGGCCAACTGAGACGGGGCGACGTTGGTGACCGCCTTGAACATGCTCTCCAAGCGGCCGGGGTGCTTGACCTCCCACTCCGCCAACATTTCCTTGACCACCTGGCGCTGCAGGTTGGGCTGGGAGCCGCACAGATTGCAGGGAATGATCGGAAACGCCATGCGGCGAGAAAATTCCTCGATATCTGCCTCGCGGCAGTAGGCCAACGGCCGGATGACCATGTTCTTGCCATCGTCGGACAATAGCTTCGGCGGCATGGACTTGAGCGTGCCGCCGAAGAACATGTTGAGAAACAGCGTCTCGAGGATGTCCTCGCGATGGTGGCCCAGGGCGATCTTGGTGGCACCGATCTCCTCGGCGAAGCCGTAGAGCGAACCGCGACGCAGGCGTGAGCACAGCGCACAGGTGGTCTTTCCCTCCGGGGTCTTCTCCTTCACCACCGAATAGGTGTCCTTCTCGAGGATGTGGTAGTCCACGCCGAGGCCATCCAGATACTCGGGCAACACATGCTCGGGAAAGCCTGGTTGCTTCTGATCCAGATTGACCGCGACCAGCGAGAAGTTGACCGGTGCATTGCGCTGCAGATTGCGCAGGATCTCAAGCATGGTATAGCTGTCCTTGCCGCCGGACAGACACACCATGACCTTGTCGCCTTCCTTGATCATGCCGTAGTCGATAATGGCGTTGCCGGTCTGGCGCCGAAGGCGCTTGCGTAGCTTGTCGAGCTCGCGCTTGTCTGTGGCGGCCGGCGCCTCACCGGTTGCTACCCGGCCGGCGGCCATGGGATCGAACATCTCGGCCACCGAGGACGCAGCGGCCGGGGCGGAAGACAGGGCTGAGGACATGGGCACAAGGATCACGGCTGAGAAATGAAGGGCCAACATTCTATCATCGGCCAAGGTCAGAGGCGAAGGGGCCAGCGATCGCCCACCAGCCCCCCGCAAGACCATGCCTATGGGCTTGCGCTATCGACTCAGATCGCGCCCAGCACCAGCAGGTACCTCACCACCACACCCAGCAGCAGAGTCACGATGCCAATGCGTTGCCAGGCGTACTCGCGACGGGTCAGCGTCAAGCGCTTCTCCCAGAACTTTATCATCCCTGCCAGGTCGCGGGTCCGGCGCACATAGCCAAGGTACGCCACCATCACCATGGCCATGCCCACTACCAGCAACACCGGCTCAACACCCGAAAAAAAGTCGTGCACGCTCATCGAAAATTCGCTCCCTGGGTAGAGGCTGTTGGGTCAGGCATCTGCCTGGTCAGACGTGAATCGATCGCCGCAGCGGCTGCGTCGGTCTCGAGTCGGGTTCAGGGCTCGTCGA
>Ga0114954_1000472_pt1 | contig 13438 bp, 9 predicted proteins | sample Porto_4metaG_FD_87299 | JGI IMG/M metagenome (GOLD analysis project Ga0114954, IMG submission 87299) | Marine algal microbial communities from Porto, Portugal - Porto_4 metaG | ecosystem: Host-associated > Algae > Red algae > Unclassified | place: Portugal: Porto | collected 2015-02-02
CGGAATGGGGGTGAACGCCAGCACCGCGATCAACGGCGACAGCACGACAAACACGGCCCCCACCGCGACCACCGACACGCCGACCTGGATCATGCTGTTGGCACCACCGTCGAGGAAGCGCTCGAGCTGATTGACGTCGTCGTTCATGGTGGCGACCAACGCGCCTGAATGCCGGGACTCGAAGAAGCCCATGTCCAGACGTTGGACGTGCTCGTAGGCGTCTTGACGCAGGTCCGCCTGCAGGCGCTGGGCCAGGTTGCGCCACAGAATCTGGTACAGGTACTCGAAGATCGACTCACCAGCCCAGATGAAAAACGTCAGCACCCCGAGGACGATGATCTGCTCTTTGGCCGACGTAAAACCGAGGGCGGCGACGAAGCTCTCTTCCTGGTTGACCACCACATCGATCGCCACCCCGATGAGAATTTCAGGGGCGATATCGAACAGCTTGTTGATGATCGAACACACGGTGGCGGCGGCAATACGACGACGATAGCCGCGAGCGTAGCGCAGCAGGCGCCCGAGTGCCTGGACGCTGCGAGTGTTGGACATGACCCTCTCCCTGAGACGAAACCACGAACGCCGGCTTGCGGGAATCTCTCGATCCCCCCGGCAATTCCACACAGCCCTCGGCCAGACCGCCGCCTAGAGCACAAAAAATCGCCGCAACCCCTCGGGGCCGCGGCGATTGGCGTCACGCAGCGCCGGGCATTGCCGGCGCCTGGTCGAACCCTATCAGGCAGTCGCGGCCTGGTAGCGACGCTCGACTTCGTCCCAGTCAACCACGTTGAAGAACGCCGCGATGTAGTCGGGGCGCTTGTTCTGGTACTTCAGGTAGTAGGCGTGCTCCCACACGTCCAGGCCCAGCACCGGGGTGTTACCGTGCATCAGCGGGTTGTCCTGGTTCAGGGTGTTTTCCACCACCAGGGCGCCGTCGGCGGTCACCGAGAGCCAGGCCCAACCCGAGCCGAAGCGACCGAGAGCGGCCTTGGTGAAGGCATCCTTGAAGGCGTCGAAGCCGCCCAGTTCCTTCTCGATGGCCTCACCGACCTTGCCCTTCGGGTTGCCGCCACCGTTGGGCGACATCACGGTCCAGAACAGCGAGTGGTTGGCATGGCCACCACCGTTGTTGATGACCGGCTGACGCTTGTCTTCGGGCAGACGCTCGAGGTTGGCCACCAGCTCGTCGACCGGCAGGTCTTCGAGGCCAGTGCCTTCGAGCGCGCCGTTCAGATTATTGACGTAGGTCTGATGGTGACGGGAATAGTGGATCTCCATGGTCAGCGCATCGATGGAGGGCTCCAGTGCGTCGTAAGCGTAGGGCAGTTCGGGCAGTGTATGTGCCATGGTGATACCTCCTCTCCATTGGATAAATAGCCGGGCAAGGGCCTGTCTGCTGCCTCTCGTAAGCCGGCTTACCGAATACCGGGAGCAATACTATAGAAAAGACAAACCATTCTCGCTACAGCAGTTCTCGTGCCCATACTCTGGCATCCCTGACACCTTCGGGGCAAGCCACGCACTAGCGGTGGGCTCGGCTCCGCTCATTGACATTAGGTCTCAAATTGATAACCATTCCTATCCTCTTCACTCTTCCTCCTTCATGACGTCCCTTCCCTCGCACGCCACTGCGAGGTGAGATGACGCGGAGAACACGATGTTCGACGTTCAGGCCGCGACCTTCGAGGTCCAGGGCAGACGCCTGTTGCACCCCACGACGCTGACCTTCGAGGCCGGTCGTGTTCATGGTCTGATCGGCCACAATGGCTCGGGCAAGTCGACCCTGCTCAAGCTGCTGGCGCAGCAGCAGGCGGCGACCAGCGGTGCCGTGCACTTCGATGGTCGCGAGCTATCCGCCTGGGGCCGCCGCGCCTTCGCCCGAGAGGTGGCCTATCTGCCCCAGCACCTGCCCAGCGCCGAGAACCTGACCTGCCGTGAGCTGATCGCCTTCGGTCGCTACCCGTGGAAGGGATTGCTTGGCCGATCGCGCCGCGACGACATCGAGCACGTCACCCGAGCCATGGCATTGACGCACACCGAAGCGTTCGCCGAACGCCTGGTGGACACGCTCTCCGGCGGCGAGCGCACCCGGGTATGGCTGGCCATGCTACTGGCCCAGGGCAGCCGCCTGCTGCTGCTCGACGAACCCCTGGCGGCACTCGATATCGCCCACCAGGTCGAGGTCATGTCGCTGGTCAGGACCCTGTCGAGAGAGCTGGGGCTCGGGGTTGTCATCGTATTGCACGACATCAACATGGCGTCGCGCTACTGCGATCATCTGGTCGCCCTGCACACCGGCCGGGTCATCGCCGAAGGCGCGCCCGCACAACTGATGCACAGCGAACTGCTGGAGGATATCTACGGCATCCCGATGCAGGTCATGCCTCACCCCAGCGGAGAACACGCCGTTGCCCTGGTGCATTGAACGCGCAGCCCTGCCCTGGCAGCCAGACCGAACGTGAGCGGACCAAGGTGCATTCAGCGGCCGCACCGCCACGTCTCGCCCGGCCTCCCCTTGCCGTCATGTCCTTACTCCGGTGCCCCTCATTCGATGACAGTCTCGCCACCCTCTTTGCGCCGCACGCTGCGTTTCGCCCGTTCGTTACTGCGGGCCATGATGCCCAGGTCGACTCGCCGCTGCGCGACGGGGCGTCTTGCCACGCCTGTCGGTACGGCCCTGGCCACGCCGGGGGCGCTGGCGGTGCCCCTGTTTCTGGCACTGACGATGAGCGCGTCCCCAACCCTGGCGGGGCCACGCATTGCCAGTCTCGACTGGACCTTGGCCGAAACCTTGATCGCGCTGGGTGCACCGCCGGTGGCCCTGGCCCAGACCGGCGATTATGCCAGTTGGGTCGGCCACCCCGCCCCCGAGTCGGTGATCGATATGGGCCTGCGCTCCCAGCCCAACCTCGAGCTACTGGCAAGCCTGGCGCCGGATCACATCGTGATCTCGCCGATGTTCGCCAACCTGGCCCCGCGCCTCTCGGCCATCGCGCCGGTCCAGACGTTCTCGATGTACACCCCAGGAGAAGCGGTGTGGCCGGAACTCGAGTCGCTGACGCGCAAGCTCGGTGAGCTCAGCCAACGACAAGCGGCCGCCGAACGGCTGATCGAGGAGGCAGGCAACGACATCGACGCCCTGGCCGCTCGGCTGCCGACGGCTACCCGGCCACTGTTGGTCGTGCAGTTCATGGATGCCCGTCATGTGCGCGTGTTTGGCGCCAACAGCCTGTTCGATGCGGTGATGAGTCGGCTTGGCCTGGACAACGCCTGGCAGCAGCCAACCAACGCCTGGGGCTTCAGCCTCGCCGGGCTCGAACGCCTGGTCAGCCTCGACGAGGCGCGCCTGGTGGTCGTCGAGCCTTACCCGGCGGGCGTGGCCGAGGCCCTGACGACCAGCGGCCTGTGGCAACACATCGGTAGCGTGGAGCGCGGCGACGTCGTCACCCTACCGCCAGTCTGGAGCTTCGGCAGCCTGCCGTCGGCGACACGCTTCGCCGGGTTTCTGGCAACCGCATTGAGCACCGATAGCGCGCCAGCGCAGGTCACCACGGAGACCGATCATGACAGCCATTGAACGGCACATGCGGCCGGCGCTGACCACGCCGATGGTGACCGGCGGCCTGCTGCTGGCGGTCTTCCTCGTGGGGTTGGTGGTGTCACTCACGCCTCTCGGGGGCCTGGCCACCGCGGCTCAGAGCCTGCTGGCACCCGCCAGCGGCACCGCTGGGCTGGTATTGCACTATAGCTGGTGGCCACGCCTGTGCATGGCGTTGCTCGCCGGAGGCGCCCTGGGGCTAGCCGGCGTGCTGATGCAGCAGGTACTGCGCAATCCGCTGGCGTCACCGACGACCCTGGGGGTAGCCAGCGGCGCCAACCTGGCACTGATGACCGCGACCCTGCTGGCCCCGGGCCTGCTGGTGGCCGGCCGCGAATGGGTGGCACTCGGCGGCGGCGCCATCGCCATGGCCCTGGTCTTCAGCCTCGGCTGGCGCCGCGGCCTATCGCCGGGCGTCGTGGTGCTCGGCGGCCTGGTGGTCAATCTCTACGTCGGCGCCCTTGCCATGGTGCTGCTGCTCTTCCACCAGGAAGAACTGAAGGGCCTGCTGGTATGGGGCGCCGGGTCCCTGGCCCAGAACGGCTGGGACTCGGTGGCGTATCTGGCACCGCGACTGGCGATCGCCGGGTTCGCCGCGGTCTGGCTGATCCGGCCGCTGGCGCTGTTGGAGCTCGACGACGCCAGCGCCAAGAGCCTCGGCGTCTCCCTCAAGTGGCTTCGCCTGGGCGGGCTTGGCTTGGCGGTGTTCATCACCGGCTGCGTGGTCAGCGTCGTCGGCATCATCGGTTTCATCGGCTTGGCGGCGCCCAACATCATGCGCCTGGCCGGTGCCCGGCGACTCAAGGCGAGGCTGCTTGGTTCGGTCCTCCTCGGCGCCCTGCTGCTCGCCACCACCGACCTGCTGCTGCAGGGCTTTTCCGGCAAGTTGCCGACCTTGATTCCCACCGGCGCCACCACCGCGGCCCTCGGCGCGCCGCTGCTGCTGTGGCTGATTCCGCGCCTGCGCCTGACCGCTCGCCGCCCGCCCAGCGCCAGCCGCACCGAATCCCATCGCCACCCGATGCCGGGACGATTGATGCTCATCTTGGCGATATTGATCGCCGGTATCGCCGTCGTCGGCCTGACCCTGGGCCAGGGCGTCGAGGGCTGGGGCCTGGCGCTCGACCCGGCTGTGCTCGAGTGGCGCTGGCCACGCATCCTGGCGGCAGCCGGCAGCGGTGTCCTCCTGGCGGTTGCTGGCACCCTGATTCAGCGCGTCACCGCCAACCCCATGGCGAGCCCTGAGCTGCTCGGCATCAGCGGCGGCGCCGCCATCGCCCTGATCATCACGCTATTTCTGGTCCAGGGGCCGAGCAACCTGATGCTGGTCGGCGCCGGGACCCTGGGCGCGCTGGTGACCCTCGGCGTACTGGTCGCGCTCAATCACGCCAGCGGCTTTCAGCCCGAGCGCTTGCTGCTATGTGGCGTCGCCATCACCGCCCTGTTCGACGCCGTGCGCTCCATCGTGCTCGCCGGTGGCGACCCGCGTGGCCAGCAGGTGGTGGCATGGCTGTCCGGCTCCACCTACTACGTAGACCCCACCTCGGCGCTGGTGGTGCTCGCCTCCGCCTTGCTGTTCGCCCTGGCGACCCAACCGCTGGGACGCTGGCTGGATATCCTGCCGCTGGGCGCGGCCACCGCCCGGGCGCTCGGCATCCGGGTGGAAGGCGCCAGGTTCGCGTTGCTCGCCTTGGTGGCGCTACTCACCGCCGGCGCCACGCTGATTGTTGGCCCACTGTCCTTCGTCGGCCTGCTGGCACCGCACATGGCGCGGATGCTCGGCTTCTCCCGGGCACGCAGTCATATGGCCGGGGCCGCCCTGCTCGGCGCCTTGTTGATGGTCACGGCGGACTGGCTCGGGCGCCAGCTATTGTTTCCCGAGGAAATTCCGGCGGGGCTGGTCGCCTCACTGATCGGCGGCAGCTACTTCATGTGGGGCCTACGAAAGCTCTAGCCGCCGCCAGGGCTTCGGTGGCGACGCCGGCGCGGTCTTGTGTAAGGTCGAGGGGGTTCTGGCACTCTAAGCACAACGCCTCCCCGCCCCTCCGCGCCCCTGGAGTAGCCCATGACCGATCGCGCTAATCATCGCCTGCACGATATCGACCGCTCCCCGGCCGCGGCCTTTTCCCGCATCGCCCTCGGGGGAAGCTGTTACTGGTGCATGGAGGCGGTGTTCCAGTCGCTCAGTGGCGTCGCCCGCGTCGAGCAGGGCTTCGTTGCCGCGACCCCCGAAGCGCCGGGCGATGAACGCTTCAGTGAAGCCGTCATCGTCCACTTCGACCCCGCGCGACTACCGCTGGCCGTGGTGCTGGAAATACACCTGCACACCCACCGCTCAACGGCCAACCACTCGCGCCGCGACAACTACCGCTCGGCGATCTACACCTTCGATGACGTTCAGGCCAACGAGGTCTCAGCGCTGCTGGAACAGCTGGGCGAGCAGTTCGATGCGCCCCTGGTGACCCGGGTGCTGCCGTTCGCCGCGTTCAAGCCCTCCAAGGTCGAGTACCATGACTACTTCTACACCCGCCCCGAACGGCCCTTCTGCGAGCGTTACATCGTACCCAAGCTCAAGGTGCTGCTCGAGCGCTTCACCGACGTGGCCGACCACGCAAGGCTCAAGCAAGCCGGCATCGAAGGCGTATCGCCGGCTGCAGCACCTGCCGCCGAGAATCGTCGCTAACGCCGCAGGCATTGCAGCCCCAAGCCACGAATCGCTCGCCCACAGCAGCCAGGACGAAAACTAAAAGGCCTGAGCCCCGTGCAATACGGGGCTCAGGCCATGGCCGCCGGAGAAGAGAACCAACCGTTCAATGGTTGGAGAGAGTTCAAATAGCCGGACGTTGTGCCCTTGGTCGCCGACCCTAGAACCGGTACTTCAGGCTGCCGACCACGCTGCGTTCCTCGCCGTAATAACACCAGTACTCGCAGCCGCTGACGTACTCTTCGTCGGTCAGGTTGTTGACGTTGACCTGGGCGGTCCACTGCGGCGTAAAGTCGTAGCTGACCTTGGCATCCCACAGGGTGTAGGAGTCGACCTGGGTGTCCGAGTACTGTGGGCTATCCACCGACTCACCCACGTAGCGCACGCCGGTGCCGATATTGAGACCATGCAGCACGCCAGGAGCGGCGTAGTCGACCCACAGTGACGCCTGGTTGCGGGGAATGAGGCCGGCGCGGATATCGTCCTGGTCCCGGCTGATATCGACGCGTACGTCGGTATAGGTGTAGGCCGCGGTGACCTTGAGGTCATCGGTGACGTAGCCCACGCCCTCGATCTCGAAGCCCTGGGATTCGCGCTTGCCGCCCTGTCGGTTCGACGACTGGCCGCTGACGTAGAGGGTGTCGGATTCCTCAAGGTCGAACACCGAGGCGGTCACGTAGCCGTCGAGCCAGTTCGGTGCGTACTTGACGCCCAGTTCCCACTGTTCCCCCTCGCTCGGCTGATAGGCGTTGCCATCCGGGTCGGTGCCGATCTGGGGTGAGAACGACTCGCTGAAGCTCAGATACGGCGAGATGCCGTAGTCGCCCAGGTACATGACGCCGCCGGAGAAACTCATCTCGTCCTCGCTGCCGCCGCCGTTGTCCTGGCCGTCGATGCGATTGGTCACGTCGACGCTGTCGTGGCGCATGCCGGCGAGGAAAATCCAGCGATCATCCACGCGAAGCTGGTTCTGGGCGTAGAAGCCGAGCTGCTCCTTCCCTTCTTCGTGGTCGGTGCCATTGCGCGATGACGGAGTGAAATTACCGTACTCGGGATCGAAGATATCGAAGGGACTACCGAAGGCAAAATCGTCGTAGTTGTCGTAGTCGATATCCAGGTCTTGATAGTCGAAGCCAAGCAGCAGGGTATTCTCGAGACGGTCGGTGTACCAACGGCCGATCGCTCGGTTATCCACGGTAATGGCGTCATAGTCGCCATCACGGTAGGTCAGGCCACGCTGAGCGTTGCGATCATCGAGCAGAAACGACACATAGACGTCACGCTCGAGCAGATCCAGGTGGCTATAGCGAAGGTTCTGCTCCAGGTCCCAGGTGTCGTTGACGCGGTGGCTCAGTTCATAGCCCAGCGCCCACTGCTCATGTTCCTGACGCTCGTAGCCGGGCTCGCCCAGGTTGTCCTCGGGATCGAGCTTGCCAAACGGCGTGTTGTCGACAGTGCCATAGGGCAGCTTGAAGCCGTTGGTCGGTGTCCCCTGGTCTTTCAGGTAGCTGGCCAGGAAGGTGATGCTGGTGTCGTCCGACAGGTCCAGCGCCAGGCTCGGCGCCAGGTAGACGCGCTGGTTGTCGGTGTCCTCGATGGTGCCGTCGCCTTCGCGGAACAACCCGACCATGCGATAGCGCACGTCATCGCGTCCGGCCACCGGGCCAGACACATCGATGCCGACCTGCTCGTGGTCGTTACTGCCAGACTGCAACTCGATCAGGCCCTGGCGCTCTGCGGTAGGCCGCTTGCTGACAGCGTTGATCACACCGCCCGGAGGCGCCTCCCCGTACAGAATGGACGCCGGGCCCTTGAGCAGTTCGACGCTGTCGAGGCCAAAGGGCTCGGTGCTCCACCAGAAGTAGCCGCCCTCGCGGAACTGACGCAACCCATCCTGGTAGGTGGAGTCCTCGGCGTTGAAGCCGCGGATGTAGAACCAGTCGGCCTTGTTGTCCTGCCCGAAGGGTTGGGACAGCACGCCGCTGCGATAGCGGAAGACCTCGTCGAACTTGTTGACCTGACGATTGTCGAGCTCTTCGCGAGACACCTGGGACGTGGAGCGTGGCGTCTCGAGTATCGGCGCCTCGACCTTGAGCGCGGTACCGGTCACGACCATGGTGTCGGCATCGACGTCGGCGACGTCATCGGACTGCGCCAGTGCCAGAGGCGTCAGGCCGAGCAAGGAGAACGACAATGTTAGCCCCAGGCCACGGCGAATCGCCACGGTCATGGGAGACAGCCTGGGAAACAACAGAGGGGCTTGCATCGACAAAGGCCTCGACGTGGCAGCGGGAGGAGATCATGGCCAGTTTGCCGGGCCAAATGCTGATCATTTGACGGCATGCTAATCGTTTGCATTTATAGGTGCAATCGAGATCGAGTCGTTTTTACGTTTTTCAAACGCTCGCCCTTGTACCACGTCAGGTTTGCTTCAAAGGGCACAGGACTTTTTTCTTTAGCTGTGCACTTTGTTCTCTCGCTATGCACGTTGCGCCAAGGCCGTCAGCTTCCCTCCTTGCCTTCCTGGCCGTCCTCGTCCGCCTCGGCGCCAACGAGAAACCCGCTCACAGGTCTTCGTCCAGGCGCGCCACGGCGTCTCGGCTCACCCGCTCGCGACTGGCCCCGGTCAACTCGCTCAGGTGACCGGCGCGCATCTCGTACAGGCGATCGGCGTGGTGGAAGTAGTGGTCGTCGTGGCTGATCGCGAACACCGTCTTGCCCATGTCCTTGAGCAGCGGTAGCAGGTCGCGATAGAAGACTCGGCGAAACTGCGGGTCCTGATCGGCGGCCCACTCGTCGAGCAGCAGGATGTCGCGCTCTTCGGCCACCGCCATCAGCAGCGCCAGGCGTTTGCGCTGGCCCTGGGACAGCGCCGGGTTGGTCACTCGCTGGCCGTCGAAGTGAAGCTTCTCGCGCATGGCGAGATGTTCGAGCCAGGCCTCGACCAGGACCGGGTCGGCAGCCTCACCATCGGGGCCAACGAGTCTGTCGAAGGGGTGAAAGTCGGTGAACACAGCCGAAAAGCGTTGACGAAAGGCTTCCCACTCGCCGTCGCCGATCACGCGGCCATCGAGGCGAATCGCCCCCCCTTGGGGGCGGTACAACCCGGTCAAGAGCTTCGCCAGGGTCGACTTGCCACTGCCGTTGCCGCCGATCAAGAAGGCCAACTCGCCACGCCTTAAGGTCAGGTCGATAGGGCCAACGGCAAAGCCTTCGCGGGCTTCGCTCGCGGCGTAACGAAAGCTGACGCCATCGAGTGTCAAGGTCTGCCAGGCATCGTCGCCGGCCTCGCTGCCGGCAAAGCCCTCGCGGTGCTCGACCAGCGCCAGGCCGTGGAGTTTATCGAAGGCCACCTGAGCACTCAGCAGCGTCGGCAGTGCGCCAACGGCCGAAATCAGTGGCGTGCGCAGGAACAGCAGGGTCAGCGAGTAGGTCGCGGCCACCTCGGTACTCGCCCAGCCGAGGCCGTTGGCGAGGTAGAAGACCACGCCGATGGCGCCGAGCATCATGATGTTGGACCAGTTCAGCGCACTCAGATGAAAGGTGTCGGCACGAATGATGTGATGGCGATAGGTCCGCGCATCGTCGTCGTAGCGATCCTCGTACAGCTTGCGGGCACGCGCTCGGTTGAGCGCCAGTTCCTTGCGCCCGTGGATCACCGCCTCGAAATCGGCGTAGAGCCTGTCCTCGGTCTCTCGCACCTGGGCGAGGTGACGGTAGACGCGCGCCACCAGCCAGGAGCCACCGGCAATGGTCACGCCGACCCAGGCCGCGGTGATCCCGAGCAGCCCCGGCGACAGCCACGCCAGGTAGGCCGCAGAGCCCAGCGTCAGGACGATGCCCTGAACGAGCTCTGGCAGACGCACGAAGGCGATGGTGATATTGCGGATATCGCTGGACAGGCTGGCCAGCAGTTCGGCGCTGCCAAGGCGCTCCAGGCGTTCGATATCGGTATCGAGTATCTGCTTCACCAACCGTCCACGCAGTCCGTAGACGAAGTGGTGACCCAGGGTGGTCAGCGCCAGCTGAGCGCCTAACGTCACCACCAGCAGCAAGACGATCACGCCCAGGAACATCGGCAGCACATGGCCAGGATTTCCCACGTTCTCGATCAAGTGCTGGTTGATGAAGGCAATGGCGCCAATGCCAAGCGCGGCACTGACCACGCTCAGCAGCATCACCCCCACAAAGGGCCAGCGATAGTGACGATAGACGACGCGCAGAAGATCCACAGCGATACCCAAGCGGTTGAAAGTGAACAAAGGCCCGAGCGGCGCCCAATGGCACGGCTCGACGGCGGCGTATTGTGGCCCAGCCGGCCCGGCGGGGCAAAGGCGTCGATGCCCACTGCCAAGGCCCTCTCCCGGGGCCCTCTCCCGGGGCCCTCTCCCGGGGCCAGAGCCCCATGACGGGGCATCGAGCCATGGGGCGACCACGCCGCGCCATCGGCCAGCCCCTCTCAGGCGTCCGCGCTCCCGGACGCTGGAGCGCCCACCACCGAGCGATCTCCCACCGGCGACGGGCGTCTGTACAAGTATTGCCACCCCGCGCCAGCTAGACGGTCGTTAGGCTCGGTCGCGCCCCCAGGACAGGTATCGCTCGCGGTTTCCCACCCGACAAGATGTCGGCACATGGCGACAAGCAGGTCAAAACCGGGTCAGCCCACGTGTCGTGTTTCAAACACACGCAGGTGCCCGCCCTCCTTGACTGACAAGGGCCGTCGCCTAGTAATCAAACGCTTACCCTGGCGTGCACTTTTCTTGTACCTACATTTTGTTACGTAAAAGACTTGAACAATTTTCTACCGCCCCCACACTAGATAGCGACACGACGGAAAACGTCACTTTCCTCACGTAAACCGATCACCATGATCGGAAAGGAGCGCAGGAATGAACCGCAAGACACCGATGATGACCGCAATCGCAGGCACCCTTTTCGCAGGTGGTCTGGCCATGAGCACCGGCGCCCTTGCGGAGACCCAAGGCCTGTATTCCGCCGATGAGCTGCTCGATGCCGACGTCTACTCGAGCGCCTCCGGGAACGAAGATATTGGCGAGGTGGAAGACATCCTGCTCGACAATGACATGACGGTCCGCGCCATCGTCGTCGATACCGGCAACCTGCTGGACCTGGGCGAGAAGCAGTACGTGGTCGATGCCGCCAACTTCACCGTGCAGACAGAGAACGGCGATAGCATCGAGGACATCGAGTACAGCGTTCACGTCGACATGACCAACGAGGAAATCACCCAGCAGCCGGAATACACCGACACCTGGTGGAACCAGACCAAGTCCAACGTCCAGAACGCCTGGATGGACACCAAGGAAGGGGCCGAAAGCGCCTGGGAAAGCACCAAGGCAGCCACCGCTGGCGCCCTGACCTCTGCGGGTCAGGCCATCGAGAATGCCGGTGACAGCGCCGAAGAAGCTACCGATGAGACCGTCAAAAACACCGAAGAAGCGGTGAACTAAATCCCCCCGATGGGGCAACCGCCACTGGGTTGGCACGCCGTGCGAATCTGCCCAGATGGTTTCGTCCCGATCGCCGCAGTACCCAAGATGCCCGGCCACTGGTCGGGCATCTTGCGTTGTCGGTCCGTCACTGCGTTCTGCGATCCTTGACCACTCGTCGCTCCCCTTTTTGCGTGGCACTCGCCGGCGCGTTGTGCGTCCACGGCGCCTTCGACCGATCGGTGTACGCTCCCGACTGACCACGCTCAGGGTGCCGCTCGGGTCACCCCCGCCAGCAGCGGCATGCCTGTTACCGGATCATGCACCAGCGTGCAATCGACATCGTACAGACGACGCACCAGTGCCGGAGTCACGACCTGGCTGGGGCAACCCTCGGCAACCACCGTGCCGCCCCGCATTGCCACCAGGTGGTCGGCATAGCGACAGGCGCTGGTCAGGTCATGCAGGACCATGACCACGGTTCGTCCGTGGGCCACCAGGCGCTTGAGAAGCTCGAAGACTTCGAGCTGGTGGCCAAGGTCCAGCGCCGAGGTGGGCTCATCGAGCAGGATGATCGGGGTGCGCTGAGCAATGGTCATGGCGATCCAGGCCCGCTGGCGCTGGCCCCCGGAGAGAGTATCCAGCGCGCGCTCGGCGAGTGCCTCGAGGCCGGCAGATGCCAGCGCCCTGGACACCACGCGCTGGTCTTCCTCGCTCCATTGGCGCCACCAGGCCTGGTGCGGCTGGCGCCCGAAGCGAATCAGGTCGCTGACCGTCAGGCCCTCAGGCGCCGACGCCTCCTGGGGCAAGAGCGCGATACGCTGGGCCAGCTGCCTGGCCGGTAGACGCTGAATATCCTGCCCCGACAGCAGCACCTGGCCACCGACAGGGGCATGCAGGCGTGAAAGCCCGGCCAGCAGCGTCGACTTGCCACAGCCGTTGGGGCCGACGATGGCCGTCAGGCGGCCCTGCGGCAGGGCCAGATCGAGCCCCTCGATCACCGGATAGCGTCCGTGGCTAAGGCCTAGGCCACAGGTGGCAAGCGGCGCCGGGTCGTCCTGCGCTCGGCGCCGGGTGCGAGGGTGGTGCACGCCATCGATAACGGTCATTGCCTGTCCTTGTCGGCGCCCGGTCGTCTCAGCGAGGCGTCGAGCGTTGCGGTTGAATCAGTATCCAGATCAGCCATGGGCCCCCCACTACTGCGGTGACGATGCCCACCGGCAGCTCTATGGGGGCCATGATCAGGCGCCCGACGAGGTCGGCCAGCACCATCACCAGCGCGCCAGCGAGGGCGGAGGCCACCAATGGCACCCGACGCGACCCGCACAAGTGACGGGCGATCTCGGGACCGATCAGGCCGACCATGCCCACCGGGCCGGCGACGGCGACGGCCAGCGCCGTCATCACCACCGAGGTCGCCAGCACCTGGGCCCGGCGTCGCTTGAGGGCCACGCCAAGTCCGCTCGCCACGGCGTCGGAAAAACGCATCAGGGTGAGGCTGCGGGACAGGCCAAGCGCCAGGGGAAGGCCCAGCGCCAAGGCCACGACCAGCATGGTGGTCGCCCCGGCGGGCCGGCTGTTGAGGGTGCCGACCGTCCAGGGATAGGCGGCATTGGCAACATCGATGGCGGCCCTTGCCAGCACTAGTTGCGTCACCGCGGCGAACACCGCGCCGACGCCGATACC
>Ga0114954_1000474_pt1 | contig 13424 bp, 10 predicted proteins | sample Porto_4metaG_FD_87299 | JGI IMG/M metagenome (GOLD analysis project Ga0114954, IMG submission 87299) | Marine algal microbial communities from Porto, Portugal - Porto_4 metaG | ecosystem: Host-associated > Algae > Red algae > Unclassified | place: Portugal: Porto | collected 2015-02-02
GACGCCTGGAAATCCTTACCGTGCTGGTCTTGCTGACGCCGATGTTCTGGCGCAAGTGAGCGCATCACAGGCTCGACCGTCGCGGGCTCCCGGCGTGCTGTGCCTCCTCGGCGAAGGCGTCGACAGTGTGCTGCCTTGGCTGTCTATGCCGGAACTTTCGCGGTTACGGGTGGTGGTCGGTACTTGTTGCGGGGCAACATGACAGTCGACATTGGTCGTCTCGCCGAAACCGGCGGGGTCATTCACCCTGAAGCGATGTCCGACGGGAGCCTCCCTTGATGAAACTGTCCGCCGCCTACCGCCTCGCCGCGACCATCCTGCATGGTTTCGACGAGTACCGTTCCCGCTTCAAGCAGATTACCCACGACGCCAATCGACGCTTTCGCGATGCCGCCTGGCGTGAGGCTCAGCAGGCCAGCGCCGAGCGGATCAATCTCTATCAGGAGAAGGTCGATGAGACCCTGGGACGCCTGCGGCGTACCTTTGAGCACGATACGTTGACTCACTGCGAGTGCTGGCTCGAAGCCAGGGGGCACTATTCTGAACTGATCAGCCAGCGTCTCGACTATGAGCTCGCCGAGACCTACTTCAACTCGATGTTCTGTTCGATCTTCCATCATCGCCACATTCGCAATGATTGGATGTTCGTCTACAGCTCCCGAGAGGGAGCTCCCCACCATTCCGGCATCGAACTGTGTCGCCATGTGAAGGTGAACGGCGACTGGTCCCGGGCCATCGTCGAGGCGCTCGACGGTGCCGACCTGGGACTGGCGTTCATCGATGCCACGCACTGTGGCGAGCTGGCCTCCGACTTCCTTGTCGACCACTTGCCCGCGGCGCTGGCGGAGGCGCCCGATGCCGAGATCGAATTGCTCAAGAGCGTGTTCTATCGCAACAAGGGCGCCTACCTGGTCGGGCGCATTCACTCGGGTGCCGAGCAGGTGCCGCTGGTGCTGCCGATCCTGCATCAAGAAGGCAAGGGGCTGCATCTGGACACGGTACTGATCGAGCCCGACGAGGTATCGATCATCTTCTCGTTTACCCGGGTCTACTTTCAGGTCGACGCCACGGTGCCGGGCGAGTTCGTTCGCTACCTGCAGATGCTGATGCCAGACAAGCCGTTGAGTGAACTGTATGCGGCGATTGGGTTCTTCAAGCACGGTAAGACCGAGTTCTTCCGCGCCCTGAACCATCAGATCGCCAGGCGCGAGGACAAGTTCATCATCGCTCCCGGGGTGCGTGGCATGGTGATGGCGGTGTTTGTGCTGCCGTCCCATCGTACCGTCTTCAAGATCATCAAGGATCGTTTCGATCCCACCAAGGAGATGAGCCGCGACAACGTTCGCGAGAAGTACGGCCTGGTCAAGCGCCATGACCGGGTCGGGCGCATGGCCGATACCCAGGAATTTTCGTTTCTGGTGGCGCGCCGTGACCACTTCGATCCGGACTGTCTCGACGAACTGCTGCGGGTATGCCCGTCCACGGTATACCTGAAAGAGGATAAGGTGATCATCGAGCATTGCTATACCGAACGCATGATGACGCCGTTGAACCTGTACCTGGAGCAGTGCAGCGACGCCGAGTCGGTGTCGGTGCTGAAGGATTACGGCAATGCCATCAAGCAGATGGCGGCGGCCAATATCTTCCCCGGCGACATGCTGTTGAAGAATTTCGGCGTGACCCGCCACGGGCGCGTGATCTTCTACGACTATGATGAAGTGAGCTACCTGACCGAGTGCAACTTCCGGCACATTCCAGAGCCGATGTACCCTGAACAGGAGCTCGCCGAGGAGCCCTGGTACTCGGTGGGGCCGAATGATATTTTCCCTGAGGAATTCGGGCCATTCCTGTTTGCCGACGTGCGTCGGCGCAAGCTGTTCTATGAGCTGCACCCGGACCTGTTCGATGCGGACTACTGGAAAGGGTTGCAGCAGGCCATCAACGAAGGCCAGGTGATCGACGTCTATCCGTATCGCAACAAGCAGCGCTTTGCGTCGGATCCGGGCGGGCTGACCTACTAGCCAGCGTCTTGTTCGGGACGCCGACCGAGCCAGCGTCTTGTTCGGGACGCCGACCGAGCGCCTGCCAGAGAGTCCAGGGAATCAGAGATGACACAACCAGCGCCTCATCTGGTGGTGCTGTCCGGCGCCGGGATCAGCGCCGAGAGCGGTATTCAGACCTTTCGCGCCAGCGACGGCCTATGGGCCGACTATCCCATCGAAGAAGTGGCGACGCCCGAGGGGTGGGCAAGAGACCCCGAGCGTGTGCTGCGTTTTTACGATGCGCGCCGGGACCAGATCCGCGCGGCGCGCCCCAATGCCGCCCACCGGGCGCTGGCCAACCTCGAGGCGCGGGGCTTCGAGGTCAGCGTCATCACCCAGAACATCGACGACTTCCACGAGCGCGCCGGCTCGCGGCGGGTGCTGCATCTGCACGGCGAGATCATGGTCTCGCGGTCGTCGGTGGATGCGCGCATGCGTTATCCGCTGGGCAAGCGCAATATCGTCATCGGCGATGTCTGTGATCAGGGCAGTCAACTTAGGCCCGATGTGGTGTGGTTCGGCGAGGAGGTGCCGGCATTCGCCGAGGCCTGCGACATCGTCGCGCGCGCCGACCTGCTCCTGGTGGTGGGCACCTCACTGGCCGTGATGCCCGCGGCGTCGCTGATCGACGAGTTGCCGCTGGCCGCCGCCTGCATGCTGGTCGACCCCGATGAAAGTCTCGCCGTGCCGCCAGGCGTTGCCCGCCTGGCACTGCCGGCCGGGCAGGGCGTGCCGGCGCTGACTCGCCAATGGCAGCGGGAAGGACGACTTTTCGTGCCGCAGCACTAGCCGCCGCGCGAGCCACCGTCCTCCCTGCACGGCCGCTCGACGCCGGGGATTTGCAACGGCCAGGGCAGTCACCGCCGGCACCGGTCGGCCACCGTGCTAGACTACGCGCCCTCGCCGCAGGCCTAGCAGGACCGCCACCGATGACCGATGACCTACCGCACGACCGACATCGCCCCCGCTCTCTCGCCGCTGTCGGTGACGAAGCGGGCGGCACCGCGCGTGACCCCGCCACCGGACACGCGCGTCCGCCGCGTCGCGAGTTCAAGGCCCGGGGCAGTTTCGTGGTGCGCTGCGATGGCTGCCAGCTGCCCGAACTCAATTGTCTGTGCCCGTTCAAGGTCAAGGCCAGCAGTCGGGTTCAGGTGTGGCTGGTGACGCACCCACTGGAGCATCATAAACCGACCAACACCGGGCGCTTGATCCGTGACGTGCTACCGACGACCCGGGTATTTACCTGGTACCGTACGGTGCCGGATACGGAATTGCTGGCGTTGCTGGCAGATGAGCGGTATGCCCCCTTCGTGGTGTTTCCCGACGACCAGCCGGACTACGCCGATCGGGTCACCACGATCGAGGCCGTCAGAGGCGCGCGGGAGTCTCGCATTCCCGTGTTGATCCTGCTCGATGGCACCTGGCGCCAGGCGCGACGCATCTTCCGCAAGAGCCCCTATCTCGATGCCTTGCCCGTGTTGCCGCTGCGCACGGATCGCTTGACCCGCTATCGTTTGCGCAAGCCGGCATCTGCCGCGCACCTGTGCACGGCGGAGGTGGCCGCCGAGCTGCTGGCGCAGGCCGGGGAAGCCGACGCGGCGGAGGTCCTGAACGACTACTTCGATGTCTTCAATGACAGCTACGCGGCGAGCCGACGCGACGCCCGACTGCTGTCGCCGACGCCCGCCATGGAGCGGTTGAAAGCGCGCGCCAGTGCGGCCGATGTGACGGGGGATGCTCGCTAATAACTGTCGTTTTGGCGTAGTAATGACGGTATGTCGACGAATGGTTCCGCCAAAATTGCGCGGACTAAACCGAGATGACCGATAGCAAGCCGAGTCGTTTGCCCAACGTTTCGGCATATTAAGTCCGGCACCCTTTCCTGACACGCACAGTTTGTAGCCCAGAGACGTACGGTTCGGCCGCACGCTCCAGGCCAGTCGGGAAGGAGAAAGGTATGGATTTTCGCACTCGCTTTACCAGGACACGGCCGTATCCCGGTGATGGCGGAAATGCCATCGATTCACCGCGCTATGGCGAAGAGCTTGAGCGTCAACTCGAGCGGGACCGGGCAAAAGTGGTCAACTGCGACGCCATCCGACGCTTGCAGCATGGGGAAGGTGGCGCTTGCCTGGCGTCTGGCAGGACAGGGCATCGTGGCTTGTCGCGGGCCCTCGAGGCCAAGCAGGCCGGACGCTTTATCGTGCGCACGCTCTACGCCAAACTGCCAGACAGCGCCGCCAGCCACCATCTCGGGGGGCTTGCCAGGGCGCTCGAGTCGGTGGTCGAGATCGCTTGCCTGGCGAAGAACATCGGCCAGCCTCCCTTCGGTCAGGCCGCAGAAGAGGTGCTCACGGACTGGTTTGCGGCGCAGCTGCCGCGCCTGGCTCCCTGGCACCACGGCACGGCCTCCCCCGATGCGCTGCCGAGGCGTCTGATGGCGGATCTTTGTCGCTTCGACTCGGGGGCGCAGACGCTGCGCATGCTGACCAAGCTGCTGCACCTCAACCTGACGTATACCCAGACCGCCGCGTTGATGTCGGCCGCGCCTGTGGCGGAGGCTGGGACGGACGAGCGACGGCTCGGCCCCAGTGCCTACTATCTTTCCGAACTGTCCTATGTCGATGACGCGCAGGCGGCGCTGGCCCTGGCGCCGGAGCGCCACCATCCCGCGGTGTATTTGGTCGAGGCCGCCGAGACGATTGCTCGTGGCATTGCCGATCTGGAGGAGGCCGTGGCTCGCGGCATTCTCGACATCCCGTCGCTGGTGGTTGCCCTCAAGGGCGCTTACGCCGCTCGGCATCATGCCTCTGGGGACGCCGAGATCGACGCGGTGATCAATGCGCGGGTGTTTTGCCGCCATGGTGTGCGTCGACGCTGGAGCTTCGGTGGCATGCTGGACTGGCCTCTGGATCGCTACCGACGCGAGCCGTTGTCGAGCCCGGACAAGTTTTTTACCTACTTTCGCGTGGGCATAGTGCAAGTACTGGTCAATTGTGCCGCCGAGTCCTTCATCACGAATCTCGACGCCATTCATGGCGGTGACCACGGGCACAGCCTTGTTGACGACAATGGGCCCTGTGCGGCTTTGGTGGGGGCACTAGAGGATGTGGCGGCACAGTGCGCGCGCCATGATGATGTCGCTCGTCTTCAGGCACTCGAGGCCAAGCGTGCCGTGCAGCGGGTGCTCGATGTCTTTGTGCCGCTGCTCACGCTTACGCGTGATGACTTCGCGGCCGTTCTGGCGGGCCGCCTCGAAGGACCCCAGGCGTCGTCACTCCACCGGCGCCGGGAGCTTCTGGGAGCGTCGGAGCTGTCGGCCTACGATAATGCGCTGGTGAAGTGTGCCCATTCGCAGAGCATTGCCGGTTGGGAGTTCTACTATCGGTGCCGCCTGATTCAGGACGTCGTGAGTGGCATGACCGAAGCGAGGGTGCTCGACGCCGGACGTGTTTACGGGAGTGACGGCTAGCGGTCGGGGCATCGTGGCGGCTTGCGTTGACGGTGCGCCGACAGGCAGGCCGGCCGAGCGCCGGCGCATGGCGTAGAGTCGCTACCTTGGTCCGCCATAGGCGCACGACAGGGAAGACCCGGCATGACGGCAGACGTGAAGACAGTGGCACTTGCCCTGGTGTTGGTCACGGCAGTGGCATTGAGCGGTTGTGTGCCGATGGTGACAGAGCGCTGGTCGCTGCAGCCGCTGCAGGGGCAGGTTCTCGATGCCGAATCTGGCATGCCCTTGTCGGGGGCGCGTATCGTTGCCGCCGCCGAGCCAGACGCCGCCGCTGTCAGTGATGCACAAGGACGCTTTGCGGTCGCCGGACGTTCGCGCACGGCCTTCTACCTGGCCATGCCCGCCAGCATGCTGCGTTCCCAGTGTTGGCGGGTCGAGCGCGAGGGCTATCTCGGCCTGTGGATCGATGTTCCAGAGGTGGTGCCGGACACGTCGCGTCAGCCGAGCAGTGTCCGCGTGCCGTTGTTGCCCATCGGTGGCGCAGGCCGATCGGGGGCGAGTGGGCAGGATGTCTACCGCCAGGCGCTGGTGGCGCGTTGGGGCAGTGAGATCCAGGCGCTGGACGCGCTGGGTGATTGGCGCTTGCCCGCGCAGGGTGAGTGCCAGGCGGTGTCAGGCTGACGCCGCCTATCGCCGTATCCGCCCTGGCCTGACGGTGTGATCGACCACCGTCGGTGATCGCGCCGGGCTCTGGGGCGCTTAGCGATACCCGCGCCTGGCCAGCAGGGTCTCGTCCACCTCCTCAAGGCTGCGTCGACCGCACAGCGCCAGCGTCAGGTCCAGTTCGCGATGCAGTATCGCCAGGCTGTGCTCTACCCCGGGCCGGCCTCGAGCGCCGAGGCCGTAAAGGTAGGGCCGCCCGATGTGGACCGCTCGTGCCCCTAAGGCCAATGCCACAAGAATTTCCTGGCCGCTGCGAAAGCCGCCATCGACGTGGACCTCCATGCGCTGCCCGACGGCATCGACGACGCCGGGCAGGGCCGCGATCGAGGCCTGGGCGCCATCTAGCTGACGCCCGCCGTGATTGGAGACGACCACGGCCTCGGCGCCGACCTCCGCCGCGAGCTGCGCATCGTCGGGCTCGAGAATGCCCTTGACCACCAGGGCGCCGTCCCAGCGCTTGCGCACCCACGCCAGATCCTTCCAGGTCAGACTCGGGTCGAGGTTGGCGTCGAGCCAGGCGTTGAGTCCGGCGAGCCCGTTGATACCGGTCAGGGCCCCTTCGAGATTCCCAAGGCCCAGCTTGCCGCGTTGCAGGTGCCGATAGAGCCAGGCCGGGTGGCGTGCCAGGTCCCATGCCAGCGACGCGACCGCTGGCGGAGGGAGCCGCAGCCCCCGGCGCGTGCTGTGCAGGTGGTCGGCCAACAGGGGCATGTCGATGGTGACCATCAACACGCGACAGCCGGCCCGCCAGGCCCGCGCCATCAGGCGCTCACTCAAGTCGCGATCCCGCAGCAGGTAGAGCTGGAACCACGGGGGGCGCGTCGTCGCCGCGGCGACGTTCTCGATACAGTCGATGGACAGGGTGGCGTGGACATAGGGAACGCCAGCGCGAGCCGCGGCCCGGGCGCAGTGGCGTTCGCCGTCTGCCCACAGCATGCCGCCGAGTGCCACCGGCGACAGCACCAGCGGCAGGGCGACATCCTGTCCGATCAGTCGGGTGTCGAGCCGCCGATGACTGACATCGACCAACTGCCGGGGCCGTAGATGCCAGCCGGCGAGGGCCTCCCGATTGGCACGCAGGGTGTGCTGGCGCCAGGCGCCGCCCTCGACATAGTCGAACACCAGGCGCGGTAGCCGCTGCTGGGCCATGCGGCGGAGCTCTGCAATACTGCGTGGTGCCATGGGGGCCGACTCCCTTCAGCCGACGGCACGCTGCGGTGCCGCCCGTCCATTCAGCATAGTCTAAGAAAAATTAGCGGGAAGGGGGAGTGGCCCCGGTCTCGTTCATCGCGTCCACCAATCGGACGCCCCACACTTTCGGGCGACGACCTCGCCTCAGCCTTGGGAGAGTGACGGAACCATCGGATCGGTCCGGCGGGGAGGGCGCGGCCCGTGGCACCAGGCGCTGGTGCCGACGGTGAAGGGCGTGCTTCACCGGGCTCGAGTGAACGGGCCCGGCGTGGGAGGTCGTGGGAAGGCGTCGAGGGTCAGCCGAACAGGCTGCCGGCGATGCGAAAACCGGCGATCCAGGTGCCGGCGGCGGAACCGAGAGTCGCGCCGAGAAACACCAGCAGGGTGCGTGAGACGCGGTTGCGCCACCAGCCTTTTAGCTGGGTAACGTCATGGCGCAGGGTGGCGAAGTCGCGCACCTTGGGCTTGCGCATGGCCAACTCGACCCCGGCGGCGACAAAGCCTGCGCCGATGGTCGGGTTGAGCGAGGTCAGGGGGGCGGCGAAGACCGTGGCGATCACCGTCACCGGGTGAGCCAAGGCGACCAGGGTGCCGATACCGGCGAGTACCCCGTTGATCACGAACCACTCGGCGACCAGCTGCCAGCCGAGCTCGGTGTTGCGAGAGAAGCCGATCACGAAGCCGGTGATGACCAGCGCGGTGATCAGCCACGGCACCATTTTCCACACCCCGGAGCGAGGCTTGGTTGCCTCGAGGGCGGCGATCTCGGTCTCGGGAGACTCGGCCGGCGGGCCCTCGAGATGCTCGGCCATGCCCTTGAGGTGCCCGGCACCGATCACCACCAGCACCCGCGAAAACTTGCCCGGCGGACAGCGTTGGGCAAGCCGCATGACCATGTAGCGGTCGCGTTCGCTGATCAGCGGGGTGTAGAGGGTTTCCGACTCGGCGGCGAACTCACTGAACGTCGACTCCAGTACGTCGCCCTGCTTGAGCCGCTCGACCTCGGCAGCGGAGACCTCCTGACGTGATAGTACGCTGCCCAGTAGCCCCGAGAGCAGCGAGAAGCGTTGCCACCAGGGGACGTTCTGATAGATACGCTTGAGCGTCAGGCCGACGTCACGGTCGATCAGCAGCAGCGGCAATTCACGTTTCTGGCTGGCCTCCAGGGCGGCGCGCATTTCGGCACCCGGCTCGATTCCAGACTGCTCGGCGATACGCTGCTGGAAGGCGCCGAGAGCCAGGTTGGCGGCGACCATGCCGGCCTTGCCCTGCCGAAAGATCTGAAACAGGTCCTGGTCGCCGAGGGCGTCGGGGTTGGCCATGTTGTGATGGCGAGCGTCGCACAGCTCGATGGCCACGGCGTCGAACTCGCCGGAGTCGATCAGGTCGCGCACCTCGTCGGCGCTTTCGGCGCTGACGTGGGCGGTGCCCAGCAGGGTGAAGACGGTGTTGCCCACGCGAACGTCACGGCGCGGGCCACCGGTCGGTGCGCTGGTGCTGTCCGCCGGGGCTGCATTCCCCGCCCCTTCGGTCGCTGTGTCTGCCGGCGTTGCGGTTGCTGTCTGGGTCTCGGTCATGGACCTGTGGGCCTGAAAAGAGTGAAGGGACGATTATCCACGAACGTTGGGCCAGGGCCAAACGCGGGGTGCCGCGGCGCCGGCGTTGGTTACTTGCGCCAGAAGGCGGGGGTGAACAGCACCAGGACGGTGAAGATTTCCAGGCGGCCCATCAGCATGGCCAGCACCAGGATCCACTTGGCAGTAGAGGGCATGTCACCGTAGTGCAGGCTGGCCTCGCCAAGCGCCGGCCCCAGGTTGTTGAGCGCTGACCCCACCGTGGACCAGGCCGTGACCTGATCGACGCCGGTGGCCATGACCCCGACCAGCATCAGGAAGAACAGCAGCACGTAGGCCGAGAAGAACCCCCACACCGCCTGGGCGATGCCATCGGGCACGCTGACCTTGCCGATCTTGACCGCGATCACCGCGTTGGGGTGAATCAGACGCATGATCTCACGCATGCCCTGCTTGATGATCAGGATGATGCGAATGACCTTCATGCCACCGCCGGTAGAGCCCGAACTGGCGCCGACGAAGGCGGCGATGAACAGCAGCAGCGGCAGGGCGCCGGGCCATGCGGAGAAGTCCGCCACCGAGAAGCCGGCGGTGGTGGCCACCGACACCACCTCGAAGATGCCGTGTCGCAGGCCGATGGTGGTTTCCTCGGTGCCGGTCAACCACAGCGTGATCACCGCGATGGCGCACAGTCCCGCCAGGTACAGCAGCAGGAAGCGGGCTTCGGGGTCTTCGAAGTAGTGACTCAGGCGCCGCTCGCGCCATGCCATGAAGTGCAGGCTGAAGCTCATCGCCGAGATCAGCATGAAGGCGATGCAGATCGCTTCGATGGCGGCGCTGTCGAAGTAGCCGATGCTGGCATCATGGGTCGAGAAGCCACCGATGGCGACGGTCGAGAAACTGTGGCCGAGGGCGTCGAACCAGTCCATGCCGGCGGCCATGTAGGCGAGCATGCAGGCCAGCGTCAGGGTGGCGTAGATGTACCACAGCGCCTTGGCCGTCTCGGTGATGCGCGGCGTCAGCTTGGAGTCCTTGAGCGGTCCAGGGATCTCGGTACGGTACAGCGCCATGCCGCCGACGCCGAGTGTCGGCAGGATGGCCACCGCCAGCACCACGATCCCCATGCCGCCAAGCCACTGTAGCTGCTGGCGATAGTAGAGGATCGCCTCGGGCAGGAAGTCGATGCCGGTGATCACCGTGGCACCGGTGGTCGTGAGGCCGGAAAAGGACTCGAACACCGCATCGGTGAACGACAGTGCCGCACTGCCGGTGAGCATTAGCGGCAGTGAACCGAACAGGCCCAGTACGCCCCAGAACAGCGCGGCGATCAAAAAGCCGTCGCGGGTGCGCAGTTCGCGCCGGGCGCGGCGGTTGGGCAGGTACATGGCTGCCCCGGTCGCCACGGTGATGGCGATGGCGATCAGGAAGGCGTCCCACATGCCATCGCCGAACAGCAGCGAGATGGCGATCGGTGGCACCATGGTCAGGCTGAACATCATCAGCAGCAGGCCGAGGATGCGCAGGATCATGCGCAAGCTCATGCGATGGCGCTCCCCGTGGTGCGTGAAGATGGCAGGGCACGAATCGTCATCAGAAGAACGTCAGCCCGACCTGGAACAGGCGCTCGACGTCGCGGATCCGGCGCTTGTCGACGACGAACAGGATGACGTGGTCGCCGCTTTCCACCACTACATCGTCGTGGGCGATCAGCACCTCCTTGCCGCGCACGATGGCACCGATGGTGGTCCCACTGGGCAGGTCGATCTCACCGATGGCCCGGCCGACGACGCGGGACGACTGGCTGTCGCCGTGGGCGATGGCCTCGATGGCCTCGGCGGCGCCGCGGCGCAGCGAGTGGACGTTGACGATATCGCCGCGGCGCACGTGGGTCAGCAGGCTACCGATGGTGGCCTGCTGGGGCGAGATGGCGATATCGATCTCGCCGCCCTGGACCAGGTCCACGTAGGCCGCGTTGTTGATCAGGGTGAGCACCTTCTTGGCGCCCATGCGCTTGGCCAGCATCGACGACATGATATTGACCTCGTCGTCGTTGGTCAGGGCGCAGAAGATATCGCAGTCCTCGATGTTCTCCTCTTCCAGCAGGCGCTTGCTGGTCGCGCTGCCGTGGAGCACCACGGTACGGTCGAGGCGCTCGGAGAGCTGGGTGCAACGCTCCAGGTTATGTTCGATCATCTTGACCTGGTGGCTGTGCTCGAGGTGTTCGGCGAGGCGCTCGCCGATGTTGCCGCCACCGGCGATGACGACGCGGCGGAAGTCTCGGTCGAGGCGGCGCAACTCGCTCATTACCGCACGAATGTCGCGCCGGGCGGCAATGAAGAAGACTTCGTCGTCGGCTTCGATGACGGTGTCACCACGCGGGATGATCGGACGGTTGCGGCGGTAGATGGCCGCTACCCGAGTATCGACGCTGGGCATATGGCGGCGCAGGAAGCCGAGCTCCTGGCCGACCAGGGGGCCGCCGTAGAAGGCCTTGACCGCGACTAGCTGAACCAGGCCGCTGGCAAACTCGAGGACCTGCAGGGCACCGGGATGTTCGATCAGTCGGCGGATGTGGTCGGTCACCACCTGCTCGGGGCTGATCAGCACGTCGATGGGGACGGCCTCGTGGGCGAACAGGCCCTTGCGCGCCAGGTAGGGAGTGGCACGCACCCGGGCGATCTTGGTCGGGGTACGAAACAGGGTGTGGGCGACCTGACAGGCGATCATGTTGACCTCGTCTGAGTTGGTCACCGCGATCAACATGTCGGCGTCTTCACAGCCGGCCTGGCGCAGCACCATCGGATAGGATGCGGCACCCGATACGGTGCGGATGTCGAGGCGGGTATGCAGTTCCCGGAGGCGTTCACCATCGGTGTCCACCACCGTGATGTCGTTCTCCTCGCGGGCCAGGTGTTCCGCCAGCGTTCCGCCGACCTGGCCGGCACCGAGAATGATGATCTTCATCGTTGTCGTGTCCGAAGAGGTGTCAAAGACGCATGATGCGCCGCAACATTCGAGCCAGCATACCCTAGCCCTTCACATGACGACAGGGCGGGAAACCTCCCGCCCTGTGCTCTTTCTACCGTTCCGGTGGTTCAGTTCAGGGTGAAGCCGACCTTGATCGTCACTTGCCAGTGGGCGACGCGGCCGTCTTCGATATGGCCCCGGGTCTCGGTGACCTCGAACCAGCGCATGCCCTGGACACTCTCGGAGGCCTTGGACACCGCTCGTTGGACGGCATCTTCGATGCTGGTGTCGGATGATCCGGTCAGCTCGATCTGCTTGTAGACGTGTTGGTTCATGGTGTCTCCGTGATGGAAAGTGACGCCCGCGCAGGGCGGCGGCTTGCCCCTTGTGGAGGCGTTCCTAGACGCCTTCCAGGGCACCTCCAGCAAAAGGGGAGCTTACCCCTTCGCTTTGCTCAGTCTGGCATAGAAGAAACCATCGTGGCTGTCCTCCACCGGGAGGAGCTGGCGCCCGGCCCCGGCTTCGCGTCCCCAACCGATGCCACTGGGCATCTGCGCCGCGGCGTCCGGGGTCCGCTCCAGGAAGGCTGCGATCTGATCGCTGTTTTCCTGGGGCAGCACCGAACAGGTGGCATAGAGCAGGGTGCCACCGGGCTTGAGCAGTGGCCACAGGTTGTCGAGCAGCTGTGCCTGCAATTCGGCGAGCCGCGGGATGTCGCTTGCCCGGCGCAGGCGCTTGATGTCCGGATGGCGGCGGATCACCCCGCTGCCGGAACAGGGCGCGTCGAGCAGGATGGCATCGAAGGGCGTACCGTCCCACCAGTCGCGCTCGGTGGCATCGCCCTGGGCCAGGGTGGCCGACAGGCCGAGTCGTGTCAGGGTGTCTTCGACCCGGGCCAGACGGGCGGCGTCGGAGTCGATGGCGTGCATGTCGATGTCGAACAACTCGAGCAGGTGGGCAGTCTTGCCCCCCGGGGCGCAGCAGGCATCGAGCACCCGGGCTCCGGGGCGGGGCGCGATCACTGGGCCGAGCAGCACCGCGGCCAACTGGGCGGATTCGTCCTGAACGCTGACGTGGCCCTGGCTAAAGCCGGGCAGGTTGTCGACGTCCTGGGCATGGTCGAGGGTCAGGGCGTCGGGGGCGTGGCTGCACAGGCGTGCCGAGATGCCGGCGCCGTCGAGCAGGTCAAGATAGCTCTCACGGTCGTTGTGGCGGCGATTGACGCGCAGGATCATCGGCCCCGGTTGATTGTTGGCCTCGGCGATCGTCTGCCAATCGTCGGGCCAGGCCTTGCGCAGGGCCTTGAGCCACCAGCCGGGGTGCAGCAGGGCCACTGCCGGGTCCTTGTCGACCTCGGCCTCGAGGGACTCTGACTCACGCTGCAGGCGGCGCAGGCAGCCGTTGAGCACGCGTGTTGCCCAGGCCTTGCCCAGCAGTCGGGCGGCGCCGGCGGTTTCGCCCACGGCGGCATGC
>Ga0114954_1000480_pt1 | contig 13359 bp, 8 predicted proteins | sample Porto_4metaG_FD_87299 | JGI IMG/M metagenome (GOLD analysis project Ga0114954, IMG submission 87299) | Marine algal microbial communities from Porto, Portugal - Porto_4 metaG | ecosystem: Host-associated > Algae > Red algae > Unclassified | place: Portugal: Porto | collected 2015-02-02
AGAGTTCCTTAGCGGCTGGGGCTGTCCCCCGGGCCTCGCTTGTGCTCGGGTGCTTGTCCGGTTGCTTGTGACCCAGGGAGACGGGGAGACGGGGAGGGGGGGAGGCGGGGAGGCGGGGAGGCGGGAACAGGACGGGTGGACGCCCCACAGCCGTGGGGTGGGTATGCTGGGAAGTTCATGCTGCAAGGTCGCTGGAGGGCAACGCCATGATGATTGTCGAATTGATCGACGGTGACGATTTCCGTGATCGCCTGCTGGCCTTGGGGGGGCGTCTCCCGGCGGATGCCGGCCCGGATGCCTGTGCTCGCATGGCGCGGCTCAAGGATCGGGAAGTGGGCGTGCCGGGGCTCGAGGGCTTGGTGGTCGAGTTGTTGGCCAAGAGCGATGTTCTGCTGCCGTCCGTACATCGCGCCATCCAGGATCACTTGAGCGCGCTCTCGGCGCTGCGGCACTAGTCTCGCTGTTCGCTCGCTGGCCGGCGAGTGGCTGATCAATGAGTCGCCGTCGGGCGGCTCCTCAGGTGTCCCGGACTCGTGGCAACGTTGGCCCCGTGGCCGCTTCGTGCTGCGCTCGGTACACTATGCTGTTTCGCTCCGGGCTGTGCTTGCTTTCCGCCTCCTGTTTCCCGCGGTTCCGGTCTTGCTCCGGTGTTCGCCAGGCCTGGCGACAGGGGCTATCCCTAACGATATATTGTGTCGCTTCCAGCAATGAGGCATGAAAGACACTGTGTTAACGGCAGTGCATTGCCTTGCCGCTGGGTGGCGGCGATTCGTGGATCATCGTCGGGGCCGACTCGGCGGCATACCGGGGCGATGGTGCAGCGGACTAGACGGTCGGTCTTTCGCCTGGTTCCATTCTCCGTCAGCTTGGGTGACTGAAAGGAAATACGCATGATTCTGGACGCCGAACTGGCCCAGCAGATCGTTGACAAGACCCAGGGCATTCTCGACGCCAATATCAATGTGATGGATATCCAGGGCGTGATCATCGCCAGTGGCGATCGCCAGCGCCTGGGCCGGTTGCATGATGGCGCGGTGCTGGCCCTGAAGCGCCAAACCGAAGTCGAAATTACCCAGGACAGTGACTCGGCATTGCGTGGGGTGAAGGCCGGTATCAATCTGTTGCTCAAGTGCCACAACCAGACGGTAGGGGTGATCGGCGTCACCGGTGACCCCGACGAGGTTCGCCAGGCCGCTGCGCTGGTCAAGATGACCTCTGAAATGGTCGTTGAGCAAGCCTCCTTGATGGATCGCCTGCAGTGGAACAAGCGCCATAAGGAAGGTTTTATTCTCGCCTGGATCAATAACGAACTGAGCGAGGATCAGCTCGGCGGCTGGGCCGGAAGGCTCGGCGTGAGTCTCGAGGAACCGCGGGTTGCCGTGCTGATTGAGCTGGGCAAGCAGAACCCGATGCTCAACCTCACGGATATGCAGGATGTCATCGAGCTGCTCGAGTTTCCAAGCCGCGACAACCTGGTGGCCATGGTCTCCACCAACCAGATCGTGGTGCTGAAGCCTTGTTGTTCTCAGCATCAGGCCTGGAGCGGTGAACGAGAGGGGGTGCGCATCGATGCCCTGATGAACCGGCTGGCCGAGAAGGGCATCGACCAGGTCAAGGTCGCACTCGGGCAGTTCTTCAGCGGTGCAGGCCATATGCACCTGTCCTTTCAGAGCGCCCAGCAGGTGCTTGCGACCGGCAAGCTGCAGTTTCCCGGTCACCACAAGTATCTGTTCGAGGAGTTGCGCCTGCCGGTCTTGCTGACGCCACTGGAGGATAGCTGGCAGGGCGGGCAGTTGCGCAAGTCCATCGATACGCTGCGCGATCAAGATCCCTCCGGGCGCCTGTTGAAGACTCTGCAGTCGCTCTATGAACATCAGGGAAACCTGACCCAGTGTGCCCAGGCGTTGCATGTGCATCGCAATACCCTGCGTTATCGACTGGACAAGATCCACGATATTGCTGGCATCTCGCCCCATCACTTCACCGGTCTGGTGGAGTTGTATCTGGGGCTCCAACTATCGGTTCGATCCGCCTTGTGACTCTGCACAAAAAGCGACCCTGGAGGGGCGCGGGCATTTGTGCGCTGTCATAGAGCATGTGGTCCAGGGAGTCGTCATACTCGGCGACGAGCAATTTCCGACATCATCGCGCCAGCGGTCCGCGTGGGTTGCTCCGGGTTAACCCTATAACGCCAACAGGAGTCATCATGAGCCTTATCCTGATACTGCTGGCGGTGATCGTGTTTATCGTGATCGCCACCAGCAAGTTCAAAGTCCACCCTTTCCTCGCCTTGCTGGCGTCGGCATTTATCGCCGCTTTCGCCTACGGGTTACCGCTGGACTCGGTGGTCGGTACCATCACCTCCGGCTTTGGCGGCATTCTCGGCTACATCGGCCTGGTAATAGTTCTCGGCACCATCATCGGCATCATTCTGGAGAAGAGCGGTGCGGCCATTACCATGGCCGACGTCATCATCGCCAAGCTCGGCGACCGTTTCCCGACGCTGACCATGTCGATCATCGGCTACATCGTCTCGATTCCGGTGTTCTGTGATTCCGGCTTCGTGATTCTCAACTCGCTCAAGGAGTCGCTGGCCAAGAAACTTTCCACGTCGCCCATCGCCATGAGTGTGGCCTTGGCCACGGGCTTGTATGCGACCCACACCTTCGTCCCGCCGACGCCCGGGCCGATTGCCGCCGCCGGCAATCTTGGTCTCGAGTCGAATCTCGGGCTGGTCATCGGCGTTGGCGTCGTGGTCGCGGCGGTGGCGGCGGCGGCGGGCATGTTCTGGGCCAGCCGGTTTGCCAAGGTCGAGCCGGACGTCGAAAACCCGGCACTGGAAGACGATGGCATGCACCAGGACTGGCAGGCGCTCAAGGCAAGCTACGGTAAGCTGCCGAGCCCGGCCCAGGCATTTGCGCCGATCTTCATCCCGATCCTGCTGATCTGTATCGGTTCGGTCGCTCGGCTGCCTGCGGCACCCTTCGGCGAAGGCACCGTACTCACCGTACTCAGCTTCCTCGGTCAGCCGCTGACCGCTCTGGTCATCGGTCTGTTGCTGTCGACGCTGTTGCTCAAGAGCGACAGCAAGATCGAAGAGTTTAGCCAGCGGATCAGCGACGGCATCGTCGCCGCCGCGCCGATACTGCTGATCACCGGTGCCGGCGGTGCTTTCGGTGCCGTGCTCAAGGCCACACCCTTGGGTGAGTACCTGGGCACGACGCTCTCCGCGCTTGGGGTGGGTATCTTCATGCCGTTCATCGTGTCGGCTGCGCTGAAAACCGCGCAAGGGTCTTCCACCGTGGCGCTGGTGACGACCTCTGCCCTGGTGGCACCGTTGCTGGGTGATCTTGGTCTCGACAGCGAAATGGGGCGGGTGCTGACGGTCATGGCCATCGGTGCCGGTGCCATGACGGTGTCCCACGCCAATGACAGCTTCTTCTGGGTGGTGTCGCAGTTCAGCCGCATGAGCGTAGGTCTCGCCTACCGTGCCCAGACGCTGGCTACGCTGATCCAGGGCGTCACGGGGATGGCGTTCGTCTATCTGCTGTCGCTGTTCCTGCTCTAACCCCGTCAGTCGAGGCGGGAACCCGGTACTCGGGTTCTCGCCTCGAGGGCATCGATTCGGCGATGGGCTGCCAGCGGTCTTGTTTTCTCTCTCCTCTCTACCTCTCTCCTCTCTCCTCGCGTCCCGCAGGAGCCTGTTCTTCGGAATCGTACTGCGTCACCCGCAAGGGTTTCCCGTCGGGGCGATACCCTGAGGTCGGCGTCGGCGTCGGCGTCGGCGTCGGCGTCCCCGCCAGGCAGGGGCGTAGCCGATACGTCGGCCGCTGCAATCGCCGCATCAGAATTTCTTTTTCGGCACAGTAAGCGCAAATTTCGTACGGATTTTTAGGTAATATCGCGATGCCTTTGCTCTAGCGGCTGACCAGTATGAGTAGGGAAGTCAGAAGTTTTCGCCGACTCAACCTCTCTGTCAGCAGGTACCCACGCTGGATGCCCACGCTTTTCTCTTGTCGTTGATCCTGGCTCTGATCGTCCTGGTGGTCGGGTGGCGCCGCTGTGCCAAGCCTCGCGACGCGGAGAGGATAGGCAAAAGCCGACACTCGCTGGTGGTGCCGCGGCAACAGTCGGGGGCGGCCTTGCCGTCGCTGCTGCTGATACTGCTGGTCAGCGGCACTCTGATGGCGTTCAACACTCTGCTGCTTCAGGGTAGCTTCCCTCGCGTCATCCCCGACGCGTTGACCTTGACGCGCCCCGGTGCCATCGCGGCATTGCTGGTGACGGTTGGTATCGTGTTGACCGTGCATGATACGCCTCTGCCTCGTCGCCTGGTGGCACTCGTTGTCGCGCTGTTCGGGCTCTATCACCTGGGGGCCGCCGGGGTTGTCGCCTGGCGGGGTGACGAGGCGACCGACGATATCTTGCCCATGCTCACCAGCCTCCTGCTGTTGCTATCGGCCCGGTGCTTGACCGAAGAGGTAGGGAGCCGACGTTTCCGCCGTCAGTGGCGGGTGCTTGGCGGGCTTTGCCTGATGGCCGGTCTATTGTCGCTATCCGCACACTTTCTGCCCGGCGTCGTGCGCGCCCCGGTGTGGCGGATCACGCAGGAAATGCGGCCAGTGGGTGGTGCGGCGCTGGTGGTCTACGGGGGAGCGACGTCACTGGTCGCGGGCCTGCGCGGTGAAGCATTCCGCGAGGTTCCGTCACTGGCGCGAACGGTGGGCATCGTCGGCTGTCTGCTTAGCGTATTCGCCTGGATGGCCAGTAGCCTGCTGTTCGAGCGTGCTCAGCGGGGAGATGTTGACGCGCTGCTGTCCCAGCTCGGTGACGGCATCAGCCAGTGGCAAGTCCGCTTGAGGGATGACTGGTCGACGGCGGCGCCAGCGCGTCTTGACCTTGCCCGCATGCCAGGGGTCGTGGCGCTCGGCGGGGTCGACGATCACGGTGGCATCAGCTGGCTACGATGGGCGAGGGATGTCGATGAGCGCCGTCAGCATCGCGCGGTGCTCGCACCGGCAGTGTCTCTGCAGTCGATCCGCGGGGAGACGCACCCGGGGCTTCACTGGCACCTGGTTGGTCCTGATGACGCGGCTCTGGCGCTGGTGGTGTTCCCGTCGGATGACGCCTCGGGGATCCGCCTGGCGATGTTGATCGATCTGGCGGCGGTGGTCTCTCACCTGGTCGATCAGCTAGACATCGGCTTGGCGCTGACGGTGTGGGTCGCGGATCAGGAAGTTGCCGCGTTTGGCCGCGGCGGCGCGTCCGATGGAATGGCCAGCAGCATGAAGCGTGCCGTTCGGATTCAGCTCATCGATGGTCCCGCCTTGACCTTGAAGGGCCGGCCGATGAGCCCTGGGTTCGGGACGCCAGAGAGATTGCTGCCGCTGATTCTGGGCGGGCTGGGCCTGTTCGTCAGCTACCAGTTGATGATCTGGATCGCCCTTGCCGGCCTGCGCCAGCGTCATGCCCAGGCGCTGGCGGTCAGAGAACAGCGCTATCGGTCGCTCTTCGACCACAGTCCATCCGCCATCCTCACGCTGTCGCCGTCGGGAACTGTCGTCGACATCAATGCCACGATGCTGGCGCGGCTAGGGGGCCGGCGTCGGGGGTATCTCGGGCGTCATTACACCAGTGTGGTCATGTGCTTGCTGCGGGCCGATGTTCCCGACGAACTGGCTCCTGCCATTCGCGGGGCGCTGGCCGGGAAGACTCACTCGCTGTCGATACGTTCAGGGGCTGGTACCGCGGCGTTGCTGTGTTTTGAGGTGATCCTGGAGCCGGTCTTCATCGATGACAGGGTCACCGGCGTGTTTGCCATCTTCCGTGACGTCACTTCTCGGGAGTTTGCCCAGTCTCAGTTGAAGCTCATGGAGCGGAGCCTGGCGGAATGCAGCAATGGCGTGGTGATCGTCCACATGGCACCCGATGATCGTCCCATCGTGTTCGTCAATGAGGCCTTCTGCCGAATCACCGGCTACGACCGCGATGACGTGATCGGGCAGCCGCTGTCGGTAATCGCGGCTCAGCAGGCAGTGGGCGAGGAGCCTCGCTGGCTGTGTGAGGCGCTGCACAGCGGCGAGGCCCGGGCGGTGACGATGGCCGCCACGCGCAAGGACGGTTCGAGTTTCTGGTGCCAGATCGTGCTGTCTCCGGTGCACAACCATGGGCAAGCTGTCAGTCATTTCGTTGGCATCATGGACGACATCACCGAGCGCAAGCTCCAGGAGCAGCAGTTGGCCCATCAGGCGACCCATGATGCGTTGACCGGCCTGCCCAATCGACTGCTGCTGTCGGACCGACTCGCCCATGATTTTGCCCTGGCCAAACGGCGCGGTGGTAGCCTGGCGGTGCTCTTCATCGACCTGGACGAGTTCAAACCGATCAATGACACCCTCGGCCACGAGGTCGGCGATCGCCTGTTGGTCAGCGTGACACGGCGCCTGTCGGTAGGGCTCCGGGCATCCGATACGCTGGCCCGAATAGGGGGAGATGAGTTTGTCCTGTTGCTGGTCGATATCGGCGGCGAAGAGAAGGCCAAGGCGGTCGCCCAGCGTCTGCTCAGTGCCCTGGTGGCGCCGCACTGGATCGACGATCGTCGGCTTCACGTCACCGCCAGCATCGGTATTGCCTTGCTCGAGGGCAGCGCCGTCGAGGATCCCGAGCGTCTGATTCAACGGGCGGACCTTGCGATGTATCAGGCCAAGCAGCGAGGACACAACACCTACCACTGCTTTACCGAAGATCTGGATAGCCAGGTACATCGTCGTGTCACCCTACGCAATGCACTGCAGGTGGCGCTGGACCAGCAGCGCCTGGAGCTCTTCTACCAGCCGCTCGTGGATCGTGACGGCAGCGTCAATGGCGCGGAAGCGCTGCTGCGCTGGCAGCATCCGGAGCTCGGCTGGATCTCGCCGGCGGATTTCATTCCACTTGCCGAACAGACCGGCCAGATCGTGGAGTTGGGGCGCTGGGTGCTGCGGCGTGCCTGTCACGACACCCGGCGATTGGTGAAGCAGGGGCTGATGCCGGGCAGGGTCGCGGTCAACCTGTCGCCCATGCAGTTTCATCGTACCGACTTCGTGTCATCGTTGATGATGACGCTGCAAGAGGTGCGGCTATCGCCGCGCTGGCTGGAGCTGGAGCTCACCGAAGGGGTTCTGCTGAGCGATACGTCTGGCGTGGTGGCAACCCTGAGTACGCTGGCCCGGCTGGGGGTGTCCACCGCGATCGATGATTTTGGGACGGGGTTTTCGAGTCTCGATTATCTCAAGACGCTGCCGGTGCAGAAGATCAAGATCGATCGGGCCTTCGTCGAGGATGTGACCTCGAGCGATCGCGATGCGGCGGTCTGCCGAAGCGTCGTGGCTTTGGCGCGGGAGCTCGATCTTGTCGTGCTGGCCGAGGGCGTGGAGACCCAGGCTCAATACGACTACCTGCGGCAGCTGGGGTGCGAGGCGTTCCAGGGGTTCTTCTTCGCTGCACCGATGCCGTTCGGTGACTACTGGCGCTATCTCCACCAGGCAAGAATGGCCCGCGGGTGACGCGGGCCTGTTGTCCGTATTGGGCGAAGGCGAGGGCGGTCTCGCCATTGGTTTGTCGTGCCGTGGCAAGCAGGGGCAGCGTTGGCTGCTAGCCCTGGGCCAGGCGCAGCGACGGGCTGGCGCCGAGGTTCGCCGCCAGCGTTTCGCGGTACCAGTCGATAAAGTCGATGACACCGAACTCGAAGGTCATGGAGTAGGGGCCTGGTTCATAGGCCAGCGAGTTGATGCCGCGCTGGTTTTCCTCGGCCAGGCGACGGTCCTGCTCGTTGGTGGCGTCCCATACCCTGCGCATCTGTTCGGGATGGTAGTCGACGCCCTCCACGGCGTCCTTGTGCACCAGCCACTTGGTGGTGACGATGGTGCGCTGGGGGCCTAGCGGCAGTACTCGGAATACCACCGCATGATCGCCCATGAAGTGGTTCCAGGAATTGGGCAGGTGCAGAATGCGCAGCGCTCCCATGTCGGCGCTGGTCAGGCGCCCCATCAGCTTCTGGCAGGCGGGCTTGCCATCCATCGTCATGGAGACGGTGCCATCGAGGAGCGGCGTTCGGGTCAGCCGGTTGCGCTTACCTAGTCGGGTCAACTGCCAGGGAACATCCATGGCCTCCCAGTTGGCCTGCTTGCGGGCGACCAGTTCGCGGTAGGCCGATGTGGCACGGGGATCGTCGGTGTCGTCGAACTCCTGCAGCGAGTTGAGCAGCTCCGGGTGGGCACCGTTGCAGTGGTAGCACTCGCGATTGTTTTCGATGACGAGCTTCCAGTTGGCAGATTCCTCGATGGTGGAGCTGACCGCCACCTTGAGGTTTTCCATGTCGTAGGGGGCCAGGTAATGCGCGAAGGTCTCCTTGAGTTCGTCGGCGGCGGGCGGTTGCTCGGCCAGGCAAACGAACAGGAAACCACCGGCCTCGGTCAGCGCCACGGACTTCAGGCCGTGGGCTTTCAGGTCGAAGTCCTGGCCCATGTCACTACCGGCGAACAGCAGCCGTCCATCGAGTTCATAGGTCCACTGATGGTAGGGGCAGACCAGCTTGGCCACCTTGCCACGCTCTGTCGCACACAGGCGCGAACCGCGGTGACGACAGACATTGTGAAAGGCGTGGAGGATGCCGCCATCGCCACGCACGATCACCAGCGGGTTGTCGCCGATGGTGAGGGTCATGAAATTGCCCTTGGCGGGGACCTCGCAGCTCATGCCGACGAAGATCCACTCGCGTTCGAAGATGCCTTGCATGTCGAGGCGAAACAGGCGCTCATCGTTGTAAAAGGGCTGCGGCAGCGAAAGCCCACGTGGGTGGTGGGACAGCATGTCAAGGGTCGCGGTGCGGGCGTTGCCCAACGGGTCGCCCAGATCGGCAGCTGAAATGACATCCATGGCTCACATCCTTGCATCGGGGCCCGGCCGTTCACGGCCATGGCGGTGTCGGGAAATCGCCGAGACATCTCGGCGCCTCGTCAGGCGCGTGCTCGTCGAGGCGAGCACGCGGGGCCAGGCAACGTCGTGATCCCGTCACCGCGTGGGACATCGCATTGCCGAGGTTATGGGCCGGAGTGTGAGCGATGGTGCTGTCGAGGAGCATTCCGTTGGCGACATCCGATGGCGCCGTTACGACGCCGATTCGCCAACGATGCCCCGAAGCGGGGAATTCGGACATGCTGATGTCGCGATCAGAAAAGTGGTGGTCTCGCTAGCCTGGGCAGAATGCGTGCAAGATGGCTCCACTGAACCGGGGTCTTTCGCCGATCAGCCGACGAGCGCCGCCACCATGTCCTTGAACTTTCTCAATCCGGTGACCACACAGACCTGGACCAACGGCCGTCATCTGGTGCGTTGCGTCAAGGTGATTCAGGAAACCTGGGATGTTCGTACCTTCTGTTTCATGGCCGAACAGCCGGTGCTGTTCTTCTTCAAGCCTGGGCAGTTCGTGACCCTGGAACTCGAGGTTCAGGGCGAACAGGTTCTGCGCTCCTACACCATCTCGAGTTCGCCTTCTGTTCCGTACAGCTTTTCCATCTCGGTCAAGCGCGTTCCCGGTGGCAAGGTGTCCAACTGGCTGCATGACAATCTCGATGTCGGTCATGAGCTGGCGGTACATGGTCCGGTGGGCAACTTTAATGCCATCGATTTTCCCGCCGACAAGGTGCTGATGCTCTCCGGCGGCGTGGGCATCACGCCGCTGATGTCGATGACTCGCTGGTTCTTCGATACCAACGCCGCGGTAGACCTGGAGTTTATCCACAGCGCTCGCACGCCTCGGGATATCATCTTCCATCGGGAACTCGAACATATCTTCTCGCGCATTCCCGAATTCCGGCTGCATATCGTCTGCGAGCGGGACCACGAGCTGAATCAGGCCTGGGCCGGGTTTCGCGGATTTCTCTCCGAGCCGATGCTCGAGCTGATGGTCCCGGACTTTCTCGAGCGCGAGATCTTCTGCTGTGGGCCGACGCCCTACATGGATGCCGTCAAGCGCCTCCTCGATCGCCGTGGCTTCGACATGGATCGCTATCATGAAGAGTCCTTTGGTGCGACGCCTCGCGAGGTGCGTGAGGATGTCGAGGAACTGGTGGAGCAGGCCGAAGCGGCGGCTGACGAGCTGGTCGCCGCGGACATGCACTGCGTGGAGTTCACCTCCACCGGCAAGAGCGTGCGTATCCAGCCCGGGGAAACCGTGCACGCCGCCGCGGCCAAACTGGGACTGCATATCCCCAAGGCCTGTGGCATGGGGATCTGCGGGACCTGCCGTGTCCCCCTGACCTCGGGGCGGGTCGACATGGAACACAACGGAGGCATTACCGAGGAAGACATCGAGGAGGGCTATATCCTGTCCTGTTGCAGCCGGCCGGTGGGTGATGTGGTGGTGGATTTCTGACCCGGGTGACGGGCGCCGGCCCTGACGGCAGGGCCGGGAAGACGGGGACGCGCGGCGATGGTTCCGATAGTCTGGTGTCAGACGACCACCGTTGCGAAGTCACCATGCCCGCTCGACCAAGACGCCTTGCTCCCCCTCACGGACAGACTCCAGACCCGGCGACGGCGTTGTCGGTCGGCTTCGTGCTGCTGCCTCGCTTTACCCTCTTGCCCTTTGCCGCCTTCGTGGATTGCCTGAGGCTCGCCGCCGACGAGGGGGATCGCAGTCGTCAACTGCGCTGTCGCTGGCACATCATGACCGATTCGGGCAGCGATGCCGTATCGAGCTGCGGTGCCGCCATCACGCCCTGTGAGGCCTTTCGCGACCCTGCCGAGTTCGACTACCTGGTGGTGATCGGCGGTGTGCTCCATGAGCCCGGGGCCGCGGATCTTGCGGCCATCGACTACCTGCGCCGTGCCGCCGGGCTCGGCGTGCCCCTGGTGGGTGTCTGCACCGGAGTCTTCTCGCTGATCCAGGCGGGACTCATGGACGGACGCCGTTGCTGCATCAGTTGGTATCACCATGGCGATCTGGCCCGGCGCTTTCCCGCCATGCAGCCGGTGGCCGATCGCCTCTTTATTGATGATGGTGATCGCCTGACCTGCGCCGGAGGCGCCGCCACTGCAGACCTGGCCGCCTATCTCGTCGAACGCCATCTGGGGCGGGCCTGGGCGCGCAAGAGCCTGCACATCATGTTGATCGACGAGAGGCGGCGAGGGGACCAGGCCCAACCTCAGCCGGTGGTGTTCGAGCGGGTGGAGGATCGCCTGGTGCGCAAGGCGATCGGCGTGCTCGAGCAGCATCTGGGCGAAGCCATCGGCGTGGACGAACTGGCCGCTCGGGTCGGGGCCTCGCGGCGTGGGCTCGAGCGCAAGTTTCAGGCCGCACTCGGGGTGGGGCCGCAGAAGTTCGCCCGGGATCTGCGACTGCGCTACGGGCTCTGGCTGCTGCACTATACCGAGCGTAGCGTCACCGAGATCGGCGAGCAGTGTGGATTCGCCGATACCGCCCACTTCTCCCGCCACTTCCGCGCCTGCTTCGGGCGCAGTCCTTCCCAGGTGCGCCGCGATCCCGAGGCCACCCGCGACCAGCTGGTCGATCCGTTCTTTTTGCATATCGAGGCGATCGGCGCGCCCTGATACGGCGTTCCCCAGGGTGCGGGCATTGTGGTCGTCGCAACGGCCAGCGCCTTCTCGCTTCGCTGCCTTCTCGTCTCGCTTCCTGGGCGTTTCGCGGTACGCCGTGGACTGCCGGTTTGCGCTGCCTTGCTCAGACTGGCCGGTGACGGAGGCGCCAATCGTACAGTGGCGCCAATGGCTGGGCGGGTCGGTGTCTTCGCGGGCTGGCGCACGAGTGATCCTGCGTCTTTGGTCATTCTCTTCGATTTCAATGGGTTGCCGACGATCACTTCGGTCGTCCAACAAAGATGGCGCATTTGTTCAAGTTGGGGCGCGCGCAGGCGTGTATCACTGTCGGGAGTCGGTGCCTGTCGGGATTGTGACTGGGACACGGTGGCCTTGTATCTCTCTGTCGCTCGCCGTTTGCGTGAATCCTGTGACGCATTCCGACCCATGGGGGCGATGGCATGACCGATTTTTACAGCGCACTTCGACGAGGATGTCTCGCCTGCGGATGTAAGTGTCGTTTCCAGAATGTCGCAAACCGACAATGTTTTTAACGTGAACCTGTCCGCCACGGAGACCACAACAATGACCAGTTCTCGCCTTGCCTATTCTCGTCTGGCCGATTCTCACCTGTCCGATTCTCATCTGGGCAGGCTCGACCCCCAGGTCGCCGCCGCCGTTGCCGATGAGGTCGTGCGCCAGCAAGTCCACGTCGAGCTTATCGCGTCCGAGAACTACGCCAGCCTCGCGGTGATGGAGGCCCAGGGCACTCAGTTGACCAACAAGTACGCCGAAGGCTATCCCGGCAAGCGCTACTACGGTGGCTGCGAGCATGTCGATGTGGTCGAGCAGCTGGCCATGGATCGCGCCTGTGCGCTGTTCGGGGCGGATTACGCCAACGTCCAGCCCCACTCCGGCGCCCAGGCCAACGCCGCGGCCTTCATGGCGCTGGTCTCGCCCGGCGACACCGTGCTCGGCATGAGCCTGGCCCACGGCGGCCACCTGACCCACGGCGCGGCGCCGAATTTCTCCGGCAAGCACTACCACGCCGTGCAGTACGGCATCGATGAGGCCAGCGGCCAGATCGACTACGCCGAGGTCGAGCGCCTGGCCAAGGAACACCGTCCCAAGATGATCGTGGCCGGCTTTTCCGCTTATTCCCAGATCGTCGACTGGCGCCGCTTTCGCACCATCGCCGATGCCGTTGGCGCCTGGCTGCTGGTCGATATGGCCCACGTGGCGGGCCTGGTAGCCGCGGGACTGTATCCGAGCCCACTGCCCCATGCCCATGTGGTGACCACCACCACCCACAAGACGCTGCGTGGCCCGCGCGGCGGGCTGATCCTGTCGGCCAGCGGTGACGAAACGCTGTACAAGAAGCTCAATGGCGCGGTCTTTCCGGGCCAGCAGGGCGGCCCGTTGATGCACGTGATTGCGGCCAAGGCGGTGGCCTTCCGCGAGGCCATGAGCCAGGACTTCGTGCGCTATCAGGAGCGGGTCGTCGCCAACGCCAAGGCCATGGCCGAGGTGGTCATGGCGCGGGGGTTCGATGTGGTCTCCGGCGGTACCGAGGATCACCTGTTTCTGCTGTCGCTGATCGCTCAGGGCGTGACCGGCAAGGATGCCGATGCGGCACTCGGGCGGGCTCATATCACGGTCAACAAGAATGCCGTGCCGGGGGATCCCCAGAGCCCCTTCGTGACCTCGGGGCTGCGTATCGGCACCCCGGCGGTGACCACCCGCGGCTTCGACCGCGATGACTGTGCCGCGTTGGCCGGCTGG
>Ga0114954_1000487_pt1 | contig 13235 bp, 10 predicted proteins | sample Porto_4metaG_FD_87299 | JGI IMG/M metagenome (GOLD analysis project Ga0114954, IMG submission 87299) | Marine algal microbial communities from Porto, Portugal - Porto_4 metaG | ecosystem: Host-associated > Algae > Red algae > Unclassified | place: Portugal: Porto | collected 2015-02-02
TATGGGTCCTTCAGGAAGCGGAAAAACAACGCTTTTAAATTTATTAGCAACAATTGATAAGCAAACTTCAGGTCATGTGCTTGTAAATGGCGAAGAAATTAATCAAATGCGTGCTGCAAAATTAGCGGAGTTTCGCCGTACACATTTAGGATTCATTTTCCAAGATTTTAACTTACTTGATACGCTATCGATTAAAGAAAATATCATTTTACCACTTGTAATGGCGAAGAAATCTGTAAATGAAATCGATGCAAAAGTGCTTGAGATTGCAAAGTTTTTAAATATCGAAGGCATTTTAAATAAAAAAGTATATGAAGTATCAGGCGGCCAACAACAACGTGCAGCAGCTGCGAGAGCGATTATTCATGAACCGACGTTAATCTTAGCGGATGAGCCAACTGGAAACTTAGATTCTAAGTCGGCAAAATCATTAATGAGCGCGTTGCAAGATTTGCATGAACAAAAGAAAGTAACAATTGCAATGGTAACGCATGATCCAGTAGCGGCGAGTTATTGCGAACGTATTCTTTTCATACGTGATGGAGAGATTTTCTCAGAAATACATAAGGGAAGAACGAAACAAGCCTTTTTCCAAGAAATTTTGGACGTACTTGCGATGCTAGGAGGAGAATATCATGAACTTTCGCCAGCTCGCGCTTAATAACGTAAAAGGAAATTGGCGTAATTATAAAGCGTTTCTTATTAGCAGTTGTTTATCGATTGTCGTATTTTTCATGTATGCTTCCTTCATTTATCATCCAGATGTCGTAAGCGGTAATATTAGTATGAGGGAGATGATTTCAAAAGGGTTAGAATCGATGAATTATATTGTAGTCATCTTCTCAGCACTTTTTATTTTATATGCAAATTCAACATTTTTAAGAGCAAGGAAAAAAGAGTTTGGTCTATTAACATTAATAGGCGGAACAAAATCACAACTTGGCCGAATGATTATATTAGAACAGCTTATGTTAGGTAGTATTGCAATTGTAGTAGGTATTGGACTTGGTATGCTTTGTTCAAAATTATTCTTCCAAGCATTAAGCGTAATATTGAAAATAGATAAAACACTTCCACTCGTATGGAATAGTAAAGCGGTTTTGATTACAGCGGGTGTATACTTAATTCTATTTTTAATTCTATCATTGTTTAGCGTTTGGACAGTAGGACGCTTGCAAATTATTGATTTATTAAGAGAAGCAAGAAAACAGAAAGTAGAACCTTTTGCGTTTACATGGTTATGCGTAGTTGGTATAGGATGTATTATTGTTGCATATGTACTTAGCTTCCAAGTAACATTTATGAATTTTGTCATCCTGTTTTTACCGATTGTAGGGCTGACGATAGGCGGAACTTATTTACTATTTACACAAGGTAGTACAGTCGTATTAAAGGCATTACAAAAACGAAAAAAATCTTTTTATACATATCCAAATATGTTCGTACTTAGCAATCTTATTTATAAAATGAAAGATAATGCCCGTTTTCTATTTGTAATTTCTATCATTACGGCGGTTGTATCTTCAGCAGTTGGTACGCTGTACGTATTTTTTGAGGATATGAGTTATAAGGCAGTAACTAGTACCCCGCATGCTATTTCTTATGAGGAAAAGGGAATCCATATGCATAATGTCATAAAAGAGGGAAAAACAAAAGAATTAATAAAAAAACACGGATTTGAAGAAGCGCGAGAAGTAACGTACGTAAAACTTCCTGGAACGCAAAAAATCACAATGTTTAACAGTGAACATGAGATACCAATGGCGATTGTTTCAGAAAAAGAATATAACGCTGAAGTACGTAAACAAAAGAGAGAGCAAGTTAGAGAAGTTCATAATGCACCAGGTAGTGCAACGATGGTCATAATGGATATGGCGAATGATATGATGAAGATAGATCGTACGAAACCGTATGAAATTAAAATTAACGGACAAAAGCAATCTGTTCAATTAAATGAGCCAACTTCATTTTCTGTTTTTAATGATAGTGAATATCTCATTGTGAATGATCAAGATTTTGAGAAATACGCAAAGCTTGTACCAGATGAAGAAAAGACGAAATATTATGGTTATTATATAGAAGACTGGAAAAGTACGGAAGACCTTGTGTTAGATTTGAAAAAGGAGATTGCACCAGATAAGCAAGAGGAGTTAAATAACTCGGTGCTCGCTTATAAAAATATAAGGGAATCAGGAGCAATTACAATGTTCATCGGTTTCTTCGTAGCGGTACTATTCTTCTTCTTCGCTTGTAGTATGACATACTTTAAATGGTTTAACGATAAAGAACAAGATCGTATTCAATTTAAATCGTTAAAGAGAATCGGTATGACAGATAAAGAAATTCGTAAAATTGCAATTCGTCAAATGGGCGTTATCTTCTTTATCCCAATTTTAATCGGTGCCATTCATAGTGGGTTTGCTCTTCATACGTTAGGGAAAATGCTTTATATTGATTTATGGAAATCAGGTGCGATTGTAATTGGAACATACGTTATAGCTTCTGCGATTTACTTTATGATTGCACAAAGAGGATATTTGAAACACGTGCAAAGCTAGAGAAACCTCTAGCTTTTTGCTTATGTAGTAAGTTATAGGGGGACGATAGATGAACATTCGGCAACTAGCGCTGCAAAATATAAAAGGAAATTGGCGTAATTATAAAGTGTTTTTCTTAAGCAGTTGTTTTGCGATATTTGCGTCTTTTGCATACATGTCTGTCATTGTACATCCGTATATGCAGGAGACGATGTGGTATCAAAACGTACGCTGGGGACTTATTATATGTAATGTTATAGTCATTTCTTTTTTCGTCATATTTATTTTGTACTCTACTTCTATTTTCATAGAGGCACGTAAGAAAGAATTAGGGTTATATATGTTAATGGGAGCGACGAAGTCTAACGTAATAGGAGTGATAATGACCGAGCAAATATTAATCGGGATTTTCGCGAATATTTTCGGGGTTGGGCTTGGTATGATCTTTTTGAAACTCTTTTTTATGGTATTTAGTATGTTACTGGGCCTTCCGAAAGAACTCCCTGTCATATTTGATGTGAGAGCAATTGGGGTAACGTTTGTTACATATATGGTCGTTTTTATTGTCTTATCTTTTATAAGTGCTTTACGCATATGGAATATAAAAATCATTCGGTTATTGAAAGAATTTCGAACAGATAAAAAAGAGAAGAAAACATCAATGTGGCTTTGTATATTCGGTTTTATTTGTTTAGGTATAGGATATGCGTTAGCGTTACAAGCGACGATGCCAACGATAGCATTCTATTTTTTTCCTGTGTCTATACTTGTCTTTTTCGGAACTTATTTTTCTTTTACACACGGAACTGCTCAAATATTAGAAATAATAAAACGAAATAAAAAGATTATGTATACATATCCGTATTTATTTATAGTAAACCAATTGTCACATCGAATGAAAGAAAATGGTCGCTTTTTCTTTCTGATGTCTATGGCAACGACGTTTGTAGTTACGGCAACAGGTACGGTGTTCTTATATTTTTCTAGCATGCAAGATATGTGGCGAACTGGAGGGGTACACTCGTTTTCATACATAGAAAAAGGTATTTCTACTCATGAAGTCTTTGAGGAAGGTGCGGTTGAAAAATTACTGAATCAATACGGGTATGATGATTTTCAATATATGAGTTTTGTTGGAGTGTATGCATCCTTTCGGTCTAATAAAGGAGAAACAACAATAGCACCGCTTATAAAGGAAAGTGAATATAACCAAGAAGCGAGGAAACAAAAAAAGAAAATGTATCGTCCTAAAAAAGGTACAGTGACACTCGTTTATTATAATAAATACAATAATTCGAATGTATATAATCAAAAAGAGATTCAATTGCAAGTAATGAGTCAACCATATTCATTCGTATTTAACGGTCAGAAAGAAGGGGTTCAATTTAACTATCACCCTTCGTACATTAATGGTCTGTTCTTCGTTATGAATGATGAAGATTTTGACAGTATAGCAAATCAGGTTCTCGATTCTGAAAAAATGATATATAGAGGCTACACATTACCAAATATCGAAAAGACGAAGAAATTAAATGAAGATTTACGGAAACATATGAAACAAGATAATAATAATGCGTTTCGAAGTAATATGGAGTTATATGTAAATATGAAAGAAGGCGGCGATATTACTCTATTTGTAGGCTCATTCATTAGTATATTATTCTTTCTTACTTCATGTAGTATCGTATATTTTAAATGGTTTCATAATATTGCATCGGACCGAAAGCATTATGGTGCACTCTCTAAACTTGGAATGACGAAGGAAGAAGTATGGGAAATTTCTCGCTGGCAATTATGTATGCTATTTTTTGCGCCAATTATAGTAGGGAGTATGCATAGTGCAGTTGCGTTATATACGTTTCATAATACTTTCTTTATGGATGGATCATTAGGAAAAGTAGGCTTGTTTATTCTGTATTATATCGCTGCATGCATCGTTTATTTCTTCTTCGCTCAAAGAGAATATAAGAAACATTTAGACTAGCGGATGCTAGTCTTTTTTTAATATTCGAAATTTACATAGAAGAATATAAAAAAGTATGGTATAACAGTAAGAAAACGAAAAAGAGGGGAAAAGACGATGATTCGAGTAGGATATTTAGGACCAGAAGCAACATTTACAAATATGGCGGTGAGTCGTTTTTTTCCGGAAGCAGAGCATGTACCGTATCGAACGATTCCGGATTGTATAGATGCAGCCGCAAATGAAAGTGTAGATTTCGCAGTCGTACCGTTAGAAAACGCAATAGAAGGTTCAGTAAATATAACGGTCGATTACCTCGTGCATGAGCGACCACTTTCTATTGTAGGAGAAATTACAGTACCAATTCAGCAACATTTACTCGTACATCCGCAGTATGCAGAAGTGTGGGGAGAAGTATATGCAGTGCATTCACATCCGCATGCTATCGCACAATGTCATAAGTTTTTAAATGAAGAATTAAAAGGGGTAACTGTTCGAGACATGACATCAACAAGTGCTGCTGCACAATATGTGAAAGAACATCCTGAAGAAAAAATCGCTGCCATTGCAAATGAAGCAGCCGCAGAAAAATACGGATTAACAATTGTAAGACGTGACATTCATACGCATAAAAACAATCATACACGCTTCCTAGTGCTCCATAAGAAAAAGAAAGTAATACTCTCAAATAACGGAGAAAACCGCGGGGAGAAAACGACGCTTATGATAACGTTACCTGCAGATTATGCAGGGGCACTATATCAAGTGTTATCAGCTTTTGCATGGAGAAAATTAAATTTATCAAAAATCGAATCGCGCCCGATGAAAACAGGACTCGGAAATTACTTTTTCTTAATCGATGTCGATAAAGCATACGATGACGTATTATTGCCAGGCGTAACGATGGAACTTGAAGCGCTCGGTTTTTCTGTTACTGTGCTGGGGAGCTATTCTTCTTATTGGTTGTAAAGGGTAAGGGAGAGTATTTGTCGTATTTTGTAGTTAAATCGATATAATTTCAGTCGATAATATACCGTCTGATAGATAAATAAAATCCCACCATTTATAGGTGGGATTCTTTACTTTAACTTAGCAAGACGATCCTCTAACTGACCACGCCAAATATTGGCTAGTTCAGGAACAGCAAGAATCTTTTCAATGCCATCTTTATTTTTTCTATTATGAAAATAAATTTCGTTAGAAAACAAAACAGATACATTGTTTGATGGACGTTTTAGCAATGTGATTTTAGAATCTTTACGTACAGTACCTTCTTGAAGAACGCGGCATAGGTAGCCAGTAAATCCAGTTGCTACAATGCGCGGCAGTATGCCAGGAATACCGAGGCGTTTTGAAATAGTGCTACAAGGTACTCTTGCTTGTGTCACTTGAATGATTGCTTCACCAAGCTGATATGTATCTCCGATGCAAACATCACGCTCTAACATATTTGTTACGGTAATGTTTTCGCCAAATGTGGAAGCTGGAAGCGTAGTTTGAAATTCCTCTTCCCATAGTGCGTAATGCTCGTGTGGGTACACACAAACAGCGCGATCAGGACCGCCGTGATGTTTTAAATCCGCTACGTCATCACCACGAAATCCGTCTTTTGAGAGAAAGGCCTCTTCTGTAGGATCTTTACATATACCTGTTATCATTTCTTTATCTTCGCCATATTTCATTTGTTTCGGTTTACCAGTACTAAAGTGAACGAGTTCAATTCCCATATTCGATCTCCTTTACGATTGATTACAATATTATAGCATTAAAAAAGCACAGAGAATTATAAAAACTCTGTGCTTTACATTAATAAACGAGAAATCCTGCTTTATCTAAAGCCTCGCAAGCAGCGTCTAATTTTTCTTTAGAATCTGCTTCAATTGTATGTAAGTGAATACCATCTGTTAGTTGCGAAAGATAGGAAGCATTTGTATTTTCGATTTTTTGTAAATATTGCTCTACATCAAATCGATTACTTACCATAATTGATGCTGTTAAGTCGCCGTATACAGGGTGCTCAACTTTTACGTCTTTAATCGTAACGCCATGATCAACAAGCATTGTAAGTTCTTGACGTACTTCTGCTGGTTTATGTTGGCATACAATCACGCGTTCAAAAGCCTGTTGCTTCTCCTGTGGTTTTAAATATAAATAGCCTTGAGCAGTTGCGATAATTGGCTCGTTTCTTGCTTTTAGTAAGGAGATATCTTGCACAATAACTTGTCTACTTACGTTTGTCTTCTTAGATAGTTCGTTTCCAGATAACGGTTCATTTGCAGCAAGCAGCCACTGAAGGATAAGTTGTCGTCTTTCTTCACCTAAAATTTTTTTTTGTTCATTTTGTTTCATTATGATTTAACACCTCTATAAAATTGATTTCCAATTGTGTGTAGTGCATGAATAGTAGTATCAATTTGTTCTTTCGTTGTTTGTTGTCCGAAAGAGAAGCGGACATATTGTTTAGCCTCTTCATACGTTCTTCCAATTGCAAGCATTGTTTTCGAAGGTTCTTGTTTACCAACTTGGCAAGCACTTCCGGTCGAGATGGCAATACCGCGGCGGTTGCATTCTAGCATTGTATATTGACCTTCTATTCCTTTTATTGTAACCCCAATAATATGTGGTAAACAAGAAGTAGAATGACCTTCTACTTCAATTTCTAGCGGAAGTGTTTGTAATTCCTCTAAAAAGTAGGATCGTAACTCTTTAAAACGTAAACTTTCTACCTGTTGATTTTTCAATATATTTTCAGCAGCTGTTAAAAAAGATGCGATGCCAGGAACGTTCACTGTGCCTGGGCGAAATCCTTTTTCGTGAGAAGTTCCCGGGAATATTTGTGCCCAGCGAACTTGCGGATTTATATAGCAAGCGCCGACACCTTTTGGACCGTATATTTTGTGTGCTGAAACAGAAAGACTATCAATTCCCATCTCAAAAACATGGATAGGCAGTTTACCAAACGTTTGCACACAATCCGTATGAAATAAAATATTATATGTTTTTAAAAGGGCCCCAATTTCTGCTATGTTTTGAACAGTCCCAATTTCAGAGTTACCATGCTGTATACTTGCTAGCACAGTATCTTCTGTAATAGCTGCCTCTAAATCTACTAAACAAATGAGTCCGCTTTTATCAACAGGAATTTCAGTGATCGTATAGCCTTTTGATTTTAGAGATTGAAAATAACTTCGAATGGATGCATGTTCCATAGGTGTCGTAATAATATGCTTCTTATTTCGGGCACTTAGAAGTGATTGAATCGCAAGATAGTTCGATTCCGATCCACAGCTTGTGAAAAATACTCCTTGTTCTTTGCCTCCAATCATTTCCGCAAATGTTTTTCGGCAAACTTGTAATAAAGAAGAAGCCGTTCCTCCAATATCATGTAAACTTTGTTCATTTCCGAAGTATTGCGAAGCTGCTTTCATATATGTTTGTAACGCTTCCTCGCTCATAGGTGTAGTAGCTGCATAGTCAAGATATATCATCATGTAAGTTCCTCTCTCTAGTAAGAGTTACATTTCTTTTACTTTTTAAATGGTAGTAGTGAAAATAAGAATTATAAAAAAACTCTTGTCATTATTTTAAAACTATGTAAATATAGGTGTCAAGACAGTTGAAAAGTGTAAAGTAGGAGGCAACAATTATGCCAAGTGCAGATGTCTTAATTATTGGAAGTGGCGTTGCGGCACTTCGTGTTGCAAAAGAGATTTGTCACGAAAAGAATGTGATTATTATCACAAAGGAGACGAAACGTAATAATAATACACATTTAGCTCAAGGTGGAATTGCCGCAGCGGTAGCGGCATATGACAATCCTAATGATCATTTTGAAGATACGTTAGTAGCAGGGTGTCATTATAACAATGAAGAAGTGGTCCGTTATTTAGTCGAGGAAGGACCGAAAGAAATTAATAACCTTATTGAAAGAGGAATGAAATTTGATGGAGATGAAACAGGTCCTCATCTTGGAAAAGAAGGGGCGCATCGAAAACGTCGTATTTTACATGCAGGTGGCGATGCAACAGGAAAGAATTTATTAGAGCATCTTATTCAAGAAGTAGCTCCATACGTTACGGTAGTGGAACAGGAAATGGTGCTCGATTTTATTATAGAAAAAGATAAATGTGTTGGGGCTTTAACTCGCAACAATAAAGGAGAACTGAAACGTTACAATGCAGATTATACGGTGTTAGCTTCAGGCGGTATTGGCGGTTTATACGCCTTTACTTCTAATGATGAGACAATTACAGGCGATGGACTTGCAATGGTGTACCGCGCAGGTGGGGAACTTGTAGATTTAGAGTTTATACAATTTCATCCGACGATGTTATACGCGGGTGGGCGTTGTTCCGGTCTCGTGTCCGAAGCTGTTCGCGGAGAAGGAGCTGTCCTTATAAATGGAAAAGGACAGCGTTTTATGATGGAGATACATCCTGAACAGGATCTAGCCCCGCGTGATGTAGTGGCTAGGGCTATTCATGAACAGCTACTTGCGGGTGAAAAAGTGTACTTAAACATCGAAATGATTCAAAACTTTGAACAACGCTTTCCGACCGTGTCATCGATATGTAAAACAAATGGAGTCGATATAAATAAAAAACTTATTCCGATCGTGCCCGGTACTCATTTTCACATGGGCGGCGTGAAAACGAACTGTGATGGAGAGACGTCTATTCTGAACTTATACGCAGTCGGTGAAGTAGCTTGTAACGGGGTTCATGGTGCAAATAGATTAGCGAGTAATTCATTATTAGAAGGTCTTGTGTTTGGAAAAAGAATCGGACGACACATTTTATCTAGAGAGACAAAAGAAAAGGTGAACATGCTAGCCGAAAAGGAAGCAAAGTTTATCGTTCTGAATCATTTACCGACGAAAGAAGAAATACAAAAATGCATGATGAAATATGTTGGGATTGTGCGAACAGAGCACAGTTTATCTTATGCGAAGAGATGGCTTAGTAAGTATGGTGTTCGAAATATGATATTACAACATGATGTTCTTACGAATGAAGAGATAACGCTTATTAATATGTTAACGGTTTGTGAGCTTATAGTTGTGTCAGCCTTGCAAAGAGAAGAAAGTATTGGCGGGCATTACCGGAGTGATTATCCAGATAGAAATATAGGAAAGAAAGAGATTGTTCGAGTAAAGAGAAAACTACAAATTGTGTGATGAGGGGAAGAGGGGCTTTATGAACACGATAAAAGTTAAAGAAGCATTAAATCGATTTTTTTTAGAAGATATAGGGGAAAGAGATGTAACATCTCAGCTTATTTTTCCAGATAACTTGCTTTCGAAAGGAGCGTTTCTTGCGAAGGATACAGGGGTCTTTGCAGGACGTTTAGTAATTGAATCAGGATTTAAATTAATTGATGAGAGAATTGAAGTAGAGCTTCATAAAAAAGATGGGGATCTTGTAGAAAAAGGCGAAATCATTGCAACTGTGCAAGGTCCAATTGCCTCGTTATTAACAGCAGAGCGCGTTATATTAAACGTTATTCAGCGTATGAGTGGGATAGCCACGATGACACGTAAAGCGGTTCTTGCGTTAGATAGTAGTCATACTCGCATTTGTGATACGCGAAAAACGATGCCTGGGCTACGTATGTTTGATAAATATGCAGTCGTGTGCGGAGGTGGATTTAACCACCGCTTCGGTTTATATGACGGTGTCATGATTAAAGACAATCATATTGCGTTTGCTGGTTCTATTACAAAAGCTATTACATCGGTGAAAGAAAAATTAGGACATATGGTGAAAGTAGAAGTGGAAACAGAAACGGAGGAGCAAGTGAGAGAGGCAGTAGCAGCCGGTGCGGATATTATTATGTTTGATAACCGTACGCCAGATGAAATTCGAGAGTTTTCAAAGATTGTGCCAAGCGCCATTGTTACGGAAGCGTCAGGTGGCATTACAGTTGAAGATTTATCGAAATATGGAAAAACAGGGGTAGATTATATTTCACTTGGATTGTTAACACATTCAGTGAAAGCACTTGATATTAGTTTCAATATTGAAGCGTAAGGAAAGTGGCTTAGAGGGGGAGAAAGGTATATGAGTATTTTAGAAAAAGTACAGCCAATTGAAACGATGTTACCAGAGCGTTATTACACAATGTCAATGGAAAATATGGAAAAGCGTGTTCGTGAAATTAAAGAAAAAATGGGGAAAACGTTATTTATTCCAGGGCATCATTATCAAAAGGATGAAGTTGTACAATTTTCTGATGCAGCAGGGGACTCACTTCAGCTTGCGCAAGTTGCAGCGAGTAATAAAGAAGCAAAATACATTGTGTTTTGTGGTGTGCACTTTATGGCAGAAACAGCAGATATGTTAACGACAGATGAACAAGTTGTCATCTTACCAGATATGCGCGCAGGTTGTTCAATGGCGGACATGGCAGATATTGAACAAACAGAAAGAGCGTGGAAAGAGCTCACGAAGTTATTTGGAGATACGATGATTCCGTTAACATATGTAAATTCTACAGCTGCAATTAAAGCGTTTTGCGGTCGTAATGGTGGAGCGACAGTAACTTCTTCAAATGCAAAACAAATGGTTTCTTGGGCGTTTACACAAAAAGAGCGTCTTGTCTTTTTACCAGACCAACATTTAGGAAGAAATACAGCGCACGATTTAGGTATTCCGTTAGATAAAATGGCGGTATGGGATCCACATACAGATTCATTAGAATACGATGGAAACATAGAAGAAATCCAAGTGATTTTATGGAAAGGACATTGTTCAGTTCATCAAAACTTTACAGTGAAAAATATTGAAAGTGTGCGGAAAAATCATCCGGATATGAATATTATTGTACATCCAGAATGTTGCTATGAAGTTGTAGCCGCTTCAGACTATGCAGGTTCAACAAAATACATTATTGATATGATTGAATCAGCTCCAGTTGGAAGTAAATGGGCAATTGGTACAGAAATGAATTTAGTGAACCGAATTATTCAGCAACATCCAGATAAAGAAATTGTTTCACTTAATCCATTTATGTGTCCGTGCTTAACGATGAATCGAATTGACCTCCCTCACTTACTATGGGTGCTTGAAACGATAGAAGGCGGAGAAGAGATTAACGTTATTGGCGTAGACAAACAAGTAACGAAAGAAGCAGTTCTCGCATTAAATCGTATGTTAGAGCGTGTTTAAAGCAACGGGAATACCGTTGCTTTTTTTCATACATATAATCATAACGAGAGCGAAATGGGCATACATTGTTTTGAAGAAATCATTGTGGTTTTTATGCCTATTCCACTTCCAACTATATTGAAAATAGAAGAAGTGATAAAAGTGAAAAGAAGTTAATGTTATTTAGAAAGGGTTACTTCATGAGATTTGTTACTTATAGATAAGTTATACAGGAGGGGGAAAATTTGAAAATTCATATCGTGCAAAAAGGGGATACCCTTTGGAAAATTGCGAAAAAGTACGGAGTGGATTTTGACACGCTGAAAAAAACAAATACACAGCTTAGTAATCCAGATTTAATCATGCCAGGTATGAAAATTAAAGTACCATCAAACGGCGTCCACGTGAAACAGCAAGCTGGAGCAGGATCAGCACCTCCAAAGCAATACGTAAAAGAAGTGCAACAAAAAGAATTTGCAGCAACACCAACGCCGCTTGGAATAGAAGATGAGGAAGAAGTTACGTATCAATCGGCACCAATTACCCAGCAGCCCGCTATGCAACAAACACAAAAAGAAGTGCAAGTAAAACCGCAAAAAGAAGTACAGATAAAACCACAAAAAGAAGTGCAAGTAAAACCACAAAAGGAAATGCAAGTGAAGCCGCAAAAAGAAGTACAGGTGAAACCACAAAAAGAAGTGCAAAAAGAACAGCCAATTCAAAAAGAAAAACCAGCTGAAAAACCGTCTGTTATTCAAAAGCCACCTGTTATAGAAAAACAAAAACCAGCGGAAAAAGAAAATACGAAGTTTTCGATAAATGTATTACCACAGCCGCCGCAACCGCCAATAAAAACGAAAAAAGAATATAAAATTTCAGATGTAATTAAAAAAGGAAGCGAGTTAATTGCTCCGCAAATTACGAAAATGAAACCTAACAACGTCATTTCTCCGCAAACGAAAAAGGATAATATAGTATCACCGCAAGTAAAAAAAGAAAATGTAGGAAACATAGTATCGCCGCAAGTAAAGAAAGAAAATGTAGGAAACATAGTATCGCCGCAAGTAAAGAAAGAAAATGTAGGGAATATAGTATCGCCGCAAGTGAAAAAAGAAAATGTAGGAAACATAGTGTCGCCGCAAGTAAAGAAAGAAAATGTAGGGAATATAGTATCGCCGCAAGTGAAGAAAGAAAATGTAGGAAGCATAGTATCACCAAATGTATCGAAAGAAAATGTGGTTATCCCACAAGTCATACCGCCAAATATTCAAGTACCAAATATAATGCCAATGCTGGATAACAATCAACCACCAAATATAATGCCAATAATGGATAACAATCAACCACCAAATATAATGCCAATAATGGATAACGATCAACCACCAAACATAATGCCAATAATGGATAACAACCAACCACCAAATATAATGCCAATAATGGATAATAACCAAATGCCGAATATGATGCCGATTATGGATAACAATCAAATGCCGAATATGATGCCGATTATGGATAACAATCAAATGCCGAATATGATGCCGATTATGGATAATAACCAAATGCCGAATATGATGCCGATTATGGATAACA
>Ga0114954_1000489_pt1 | contig 13226 bp, 12 predicted proteins | sample Porto_4metaG_FD_87299 | JGI IMG/M metagenome (GOLD analysis project Ga0114954, IMG submission 87299) | Marine algal microbial communities from Porto, Portugal - Porto_4 metaG | ecosystem: Host-associated > Algae > Red algae > Unclassified | place: Portugal: Porto | collected 2015-02-02
GACTACTACCCGGCCCAGCTCTCCGGCGGCCAGCAGCAGCGCGGCGCCATCGCCCGAGCCCTGGCCATGGACCCCGAGGTGATGCTGTTCGACGAGCCGACCTCGGCGCTGGATCCGGAGCTGGTCGGCGATGTGCTCAAGGTCATGCGCGACCTGGCCGAAGAAGGCCGCACCATGATCGTGGTGACCCACGAGATGGCCTTCGCCCGGGATGTCTCCACCCAGGTGATCTATCTCCACCAGGGCCAGGTGGAAGAAGCCGGTCCTCCCGACGAAGTACTCGGCAACCCACGTTCCGAGCGACTCAAGCAATTCCTGGCGCCCAAGCACTAAGCGGCGCCCGAGGAGGACTCCATGATCGACCTGCAAGGCTATGGCCCGCGGCTGCTGGAAGGCGCGCTGGTCACCATCGAACTGGCGGTACTATCGCTGATACTGGCGGTGATCCTCGGCCTGATCACCGCCAGCGCCAAGATGTCACGCCACTGGCTGCCCCACCGCCTCGGCACCCTGTACACCACGATCATCCGTGGCGTACCGGACCTGGTACTGATGATGCTGCTGTTCTTCGGCGGCCAGATCGGCATCAACATGTTCACCGACTGGCTCTATGACCAGTTCGGTATCGATATCTTCATCAACGTCAACGAGTTCGTCGCCGGGGTGCTGACCATCGGCCTGATCTTCGGTGCCTATATGGGCGAGACCTTCCGCGGCGCCTTCCTGGCCGTTGACAGCGGCCAGATCGAGGCCGGCCGCGCCTACGGCATGAACCACGCGCTGGTGTTCCGCCGCATTCGCTTCCCGCAGATGATGCGCCACGCCCTGCCGGGGCTGTCGAACAACTGGATGGTACTGCTGAAGACCACTGCGCTGGTCTCGGTCATTGGGCTGTCGGACATGGTGCGCGTCGCCGCCGAGGCCTCCAAGGCCACCCGAGAACCGTTCACCTTCATGATCATCGTCGCGATCATCTACCTGCTCATCGCCAGCGTCTCGGAATGGTTCTTCTCGCGCCTGCAAAAACGCTACGACGTCGGCTTCGGAGGGCATGACTGATGGAAGCCCTGCTCACCTGGCTCGAGACCCAACTCGCCGACAACAGCATCTTTACCCTCGACACTCTGTCCTACTATGGCCAGGGCCTGACCACCACCGTCCAACTGGTGTTCCTGTCGCTGATCATCGGCCTGATCGTCGCCGTACCGCTGTCCATCGGCCGCGGCTCCAAGCGACGCTGGATCAAGATGCCCATCTTCTTCTTCACCTATGTGTTTCGCGGCACGCCGCTGCTGGTGCAGCTCTATCTGATCTACTACGGCGTGGTCTTCGTCGAGGGCATTCAGGACACCTGGCTGTGGGTACTGCTCGAGAAACCGTTCTTCCCCGCCCTGGTAGCCTTCACCCTGAACACCGCGGCCTATACTACCGAGATCTTCCACGGCGCGATCAAGGCGACCGGGCGCGGTGAGATCGAAGCGGCCAGGGCCTACGGCATGCGCTACTCGCTGATGATGCGTCGCATCGTGCTGCCGAGCGCCTTTCGGCGCGCCTTGCCGGCCTACGGCAATGAGGTCATCTTCATGCTTCACGCCAGTGCCATCGCCAGCGTGGTCACGATCATGGACCTGACCGGGGCGGCGCGTTTCGTCTACGCACGCTTCTATGCCCCCTTCGACGCCTTCCTGTTCGTCGCCGGCATCTACCTGTGCCTGACCTTCGCGATCCTGTTTTTGTTTCGCTACCTGGAAAAGCGCCTGCTGGCCCACCTGAAGCCCGCGAGCGGATGATCCAGGACTCACCGTCAAACGAACGTTGGGAACTAGCGTTTTATTTTCCGCTTCCCCTCTTCATGACGGCCAGACCATTCGCTATCGTGGATGGGTTGCGTCCACAAGACGCTCAATCAACAACAAGGGGTCTACCCATATGACACTGCGCAGCATGTTCTCCATCGGCCTGATCGGTGCGGCCGTGATGGCCTCCACCGCCCAGGCGGAAGTTCGCGACATTCGTATCGGCGTCGACGTGCCCTACGAGCCCATGGAGTTCCGCACTCCCGAGGGCGAGTTGACCGGTTTCGATATCGACCTCGGCAATGCTCTTTGTGCAGAGATCGGCATTCAGTGCGAATGGGTAGTCCAGGGCTGGGACGGCATCATCCCGGGGCTCATGGCGCGCAAGTACGACGCCATCATGTCCTCCATGACCATCAACGAGGAACGCCGTGAGCAGGTGCTGTTCTCCGAGCCCTACTTCACCCCGCCCTCGGCCTGGTTCGCTCCCGCCGACCTGGAGATGGGCAACCCTGACACCGAGGCCCTCGAAGGCAAGACCATCGGCGTGCAGCGCGGCACCCTGCAGGACAACTACGTTACCGACATGTACGGCGATGTGGCCGATGTGAACCGCTACTCCACCGCCGACGACCTGGTCCTCGACATGGACTCCGGTCGCGTCGACATTGGCTTTCTCGACTTCCCGGTCGGCAAGTCCACCCTGCTCGACAGCGAAGCCGGCGACTACAAGGTCGTAGGCGACAAGATCAGCGAGCCCAAGAAGTACTTCGGTGACGGCTTCGGCATCGCCTTCCGTCAGCGCGACGAAGACCTGGCCGCGGCCTTCAACGAGGCCCTGGCCACGCTCAAGGACAACGGTACCTACGACGAGATTCACACCACCTACTTCGGTGAGTGATCATCGTCTTGCGCCGCTTGCGCCTGCACCACCGTAGCACCGGCTGTCCCGCGCCTCGGCGCGGGACAGCCCAGCAGGTCAGCCGTCGGCGGTCCCCCCGCCGGCAGCATCTCGAGAGTCTGGAGCGCCTCGCCAGGCCCTCGCTGCTCATGGCCGCATGGCCTTCGCTGCTCATGGCCGCATGGCCACGCTCCCCCGCCTGCGCCCAACCAATCGCCTCGCCTCCCCGGCTCGAGGGCTTCGCCCTGAGCGAGTGGTTCGACGAATAGCCCCAGCCAGACACGCGACCGCCACGCCACGAGAGAGCGCTATCGCGTCGCAATGACGTCGCTATGGCGTCTTCCGCCAGCTTGCACCCCGGCACGCGATCACGCCCGCCACCGCTCGTGTTCCCTGCCCGGCAAGTGGTCCCAAGCCGCCGTGTCTTGCCTAGGTCCCATCGGCTCGTCGTGCCTCCCTTGGCCACCCCAAGCCCCGCCGCGAGTCTCGTATCGATAGCCCCATCAACAGGAGTCCCCCCATGCGCCAGCCACCGCTCGCCCTCTTCGCCGTTCCTCTCGTCGCCACACTGGCATTTTCCGTCCAGGCCGACGAGCCGCTTCGGCTCGCCGTCGACGTCCCCTACGAGCCGTTCGAATACAAGCTGCCCGATGGCACCCTGACCGGCTTCGAGATCGACCTGGGCAACGCCGTATGCGCCCACCTGGAGATCGAATGCACCTGGGTCGAACAGCCCTGGGATGGCATGATTCCCGCCCTGCAGGCACGCAAGTTTGACGCCATCATGTCGTCCATGGCGATCACCGAGGAACGCTCTCGCCAGGTGCTGTTCTCCGAGCCTTACTACACTACGCCGAGTGCCTGGATCACCCCCCGCGGTAATCACATCGACATCACCGACAAAGCCAGCCTCGACGGCCTTACCGTAGGCGTACAGAGCGCCACGCTGCAGGACCGCTACGTGACCGACCTGTATGGCGATGTGCTCGAGGTTCGCCGCTACGGCAGTGCCGATGACGTGGTCGCCGACCTGCGTGCCGGTCGTCTCGACCTGACCTTCATGGACTATCCCATCGCCGAGGCCATGATCGACATCGACACCGACGACAGCGACTTCGAGCGCATCAGTGACTTCATCAAGGAGCCCCAGACGTACTTCGGCCAGGGCGTCGGCGTGGCCATGAGAAAGCGCGACCGGGAACTCGCCGAGCGGTTCAATCAGGCCCTCGCCGAGCTCAAGGCCGATGGCAGCTACGATGAGATCATGAACCGTTACTTCAGCTACGACGTGAAGCTCTAAGTCGATTGACCCATCGTTTCTACGCCGCCGGCCCGGTGTCGGTGGCGACTTTCAAGGACGCCTGCATGCTGACACTGCTGAAGAACGCGACCCTGTTCGCCCCCGAGCCCATGGGCCTGCGTCACCTGCTGGTGGCCGATACCCGGATCGCGGCGATTCTTGGCCCCGAGGACCCATTGCCGACGGCCTGGCCCGGGCTTGCGACCGTGGACCTGGGCGGGCGGCGGGTCCTGCCCGGCCTGGTCGACCCCCTGGTACACATGACCGGTGGCGGTGGCGAAGGAGGCTTTGGCACCCGCACGCCGGAGTTGACGCTCGCCGACGCCGTCGGCTCCGGCGTCACGACCCTGGTCGGCGCCCTCGGCACCGACGCCCTGACACGCACCCCCGCCAGCCTGCTCGGCAAGGCGCGGGAACTTGTCGCTGGCGGGCTGACCTGCCTCGCCTATACCGGCTCCTATCAGTTGCCCGCGGTGACACTGACCGGGTCCATCGGCTCGGATATCGTCCACATAGCGGAGTTCATCGGTGTCGGCGAGATCGCCATCAGCGATCACCGCGGCTCTCAGCCGACGGTCCAGGAACTCGCCCGCCTGGCCTCTGAGGCGCGCACCGCCGGCATGATCGCCGGCAAGTCCGGCATCGTCTTCATTCACACCGGCGACGCGCCCGGCGGGCTCGAGATCCTGCGTGAGGTCGCCCGCACCACCGCGCTGCCCCTGGCTCAGTTTCTGCCGACCCACATCAATCGCACCGCACAGCTATTCGAGGACGGCCTGCGCTTCGCCCGTGAAGGCGGACGCATCGACGTCACCACCAGCACCACTCCGGAATTGCTGGCCGCGGGCGAAGTGCCGGCATCGGAAGCCATGGCGCGAGCCCTGCACGCCCGCGTCGACCCGACTCGCCTGAGCATGTCATCCGACGCCAATGCCTCCCTGCCCCATTTCGACAAGGACGGCCGCTTTCTGGGCCTTGCCCCCGGGCGACTGGCCAGCCTGTTCGAGGCGCTCGGCGAGTGCGTAAACGACCACGGCATCGCCCTGGAGCGTGCCGTTCCACTCGCCAGCACCCACGCCGCGGATGCCCTGGGGCTCGCCGCCAAGGGCCGGCTCGCAGTCGGCCAGGATGCCGACCTGGTGGTGCTCACCGAGACGGGTTGGGCGATCGATCAGGTCTGGTCGCTCGGGCGGCAGATTCATCGCCGCCCACACGAAACCGCCGGGGACAGCCATCACGGCCATTGAAACCCTTCGGTCACACCGCAACCCGTTTACCAGGCCAAGGAATCGTTAGTCGTGTAAGGATTCAGCCATGACCACGACTCAAGGCTTGTCATCACTGCCATGGAAGGCGAAGTCCACGAGGAAGAGAAAGAGACATCGAAAGAGCCACGAACCACTTTCGTACCGTCCTACTGGGCTTCCAGCGCTACCCGAAAATCAAAGTCGCCAGCGAGGAGACGCCATGACCAGCTACACGAAATCGTCCGACGCCATCGCCCGCCTGACGCCTGAGCAATTCCGCGTCACTCAGGAGAGTGGCACCGAGCGTCCAGGGACCGGCGAGTACCTGCATCATCACGAGCCGGGAATCTATGTCGACATTGTCTCGGGAGAGCCGCTATTTGCGTCATCGGCCAAGTTTGAGTCCGGCTGTGGATGGCCAAGCTTTACCAAGCCCATCGAGACAACCAACGTCAACGAACTGCGCGACGGCTCCCATGGCATGATCCGCACCGAAGTACGCTCGAGCCACGGCGACAGCCACCTTGGCCACGTCTTTCCCGATGGACCGGCGGATCAAGGCGGGCTGCGCTACTGCATCAATTCGGCCTCGCTGCGATTCGTCCACCGCGACGAAATGGAGGCCGAAGGGTATGGTGACTATCTCGATCAAGTAGAGGAGGTGTAATGATGGCGACTCAACGTGCGGTCCTGGCCGGTGGTTGCTTCTGGGGCATGCAGGACCTGATCCGCAAGCTGCCCGGGGTGGAAGGCACCCGTGTCGGTTACACCGGCGGCGACGTGGAGAATGCCACCTATCGCCACCACGGCACCCATGCAGAGGGCATCGAGATCCTCTTCGATGCCGATACGATCAGCTATCGCAAGATTCTGGAGTATTTCTTCCAGATCCACGACCCGACCACCGAGAACCGTCAGGGCAACGATCGTGGCATGTCCTACCGCTCGGCGATCTACTATGTCGACGAAGCGCAAAAAGCAGAAGCGCTACGCACCATCGACGACGTCAACGCCTCGGGCCTATGGCCGGGCAAGGTGGTCACCGAGGTCGAGCCGGTGGGTGACTTCTGGGAGGCCGAGCCCGAGCACCAGGACTACCTGGAGCGGCTACCCAACGGCTATACCTGCCACTTCCCGCGCAACGACTGGGTGCTGCCACGCAGCAAGGCCGAAGCCTGAAGCGGCGGCGAGCCATCGACCCTAGATCCCACCCGAGGGGCATTCGCCCCGCCACCGTCACAGGGCCCGACAACGTCGGGCCCTGTGTTCTTCGTGCCTCGGCTATTGGTTCGGCTCCAGCGAGGCCAAGCACCTGTCGCTTCGCTGCACCGCCGGCGAAGGCTCTGCCGATCCTCGTCACCGCAGCGAGTGGGTGCCCGGCACATGGGCCCCGGTATTCGACGATGCCCCCGCCAGCGGTTGCGAGAGCTCACTGAGAATGCCGCACTCGGCAGCGGTACGATGCCCCCCACAGCGCTCCCGCAGACTCTCAAGCTCGGTTTTCAGTCGCTCGAGCTGTGCGATGCGCTCGGCCACATGCCCCAGATGCTCAACGATCAGGCTATCGGCCTGATCGCAGGGCTGGCTCGGGTCGTCGTGACAGGCAAGCAGCGCTCGAATTTCATCGAGGGTCATGTCCAGCGCGCGACAATGACGAATGAAATCGAGACGCTCGGCGTGGGCCTGGGAATAAAGCCGATAGTTACCTTCACTGCGGGCCGGCTCCGGCAGCAGCCCCTCACGCTCGTAGAAGCGCAGCGTCTCGACCTTGCAGCCGCTGCGCCTGGCCAGTTCTCCAATCTTCATGCAACGGTCCTCGTCATCAGCATTGTGTCTTTTCATCTTCGTGCTCGTCTTCGCCCTCGGTCGCCCAGGACGGTGCCATCTTTCTTGGTGCTTGACCCTGTAGTGGATACAGGGTGTTAGATCAGACCCAGATACCCTGCCGGAGTTCCAGGATGGCTGATTCCCGCCGAGACAAGATCGCGATGAACGATACAGATTGTTGCACTACGCTGGCGAGCAAGTCCGCCGCACAGGCGTCGGCGCCTTCCTCGGGGGACAGCTGCAGTACCGCCGTCCCCGATCACCAGGCGCGCACTTCCGATGACGGTGGCTGCTGCGCTTCTAGCCTTCCATCGTCGACCTCTCGCGCCGCCGACTGCTGCGGCTCCGCCTCCAGCACCAGCGCGAGAACAAACCAGCCCCACGATGCCGCTGGCCGGGATTCCGTTTCCGGACCGGGGACGAGTCCGTCTCGCGGCCGCTGTGGCTCCGCGACAAACGACGATGCGCCTCCGGCTCCTGAACCAACCTGCTGCCCCAGCACGACCCGCCACGCCACCGAGCACGGCGCGGCATCGGAGCCCGACACCGCGGAGCTGGTGCTGGTCATCGACGAGATGTGCTGCCCCACCGAAGAACGCGTGCTGCGCAAGACCCTCGATGGCGCTCCCGGTGTCGAAGCGCTGTCCTTTAACCTGATGCAGCGCCGTCTGATCGTGCATCACCGCGACGCCGACCGCGACGCCCTGATGAAGCGCATCCGCCGCAGCGGCATGACGCCCCGAGCGGTGGATGACACCGAGACCGCCAACACCACCCCCACGCCCCCCGCCAGCGTCCCGCAGCCGCCGTGGGTACGCCTGGCCATTGCCGGGGTTCTGGCCCTCGGCGCCGAAATCGTCGGCTGGACGGCGTGGAACGCCGGCGCCTGGCTAGGGGCGGTGATGGCGCTGGTCGCTATCGTCCTGGTCGGGATTCCGACCTGGAAGAAGGGCATGATCGCGCTGTCTCAGCGCATCCTGAACATCAATGCCTTGATGAGCGTGGCCGTAACCGGCGCCTTGCTGATCGGGCACTGGGCCGAAGCCGCCATGGTCGTGGTGCTGTTTACCCTGGCCGAGCACATCGAGGCGCGATCGCTCGACCGCGCGCGCAACGCCATCCGCGGCCTGATGGATCTGGCGCCGGCCAAGGCCCGCGTCCAGCAGCCAAACGGCGAATGGCAGGAAATCGCGGCCGAAGCCGTCACGGTCGGCAGCGTGCTGCGCGTGCGTGCCGGCGAGCGTATTGCGCTCGACGGCGATATCCTGCGCGGCCAGCCGAGCCTCGATGAATCGGCGATCACCGGCGAGAGCCTGCCGCGGGACCGCGACATCGGCGAGACGGTGTTCGCCGGCACCATCAACCTGGCCGGCGAGTTCGACTATCGCGCGACCAAGGCCGCCAACGACACCACCCTGGCCCGTATCATCCACGCCGTGGAGCAGGCCCAGGCCAGCCGCGCCCCGACCCAGCGCATTATAGATCGCTTCGCCGCGATCTATACGCCGGCGGTATTCGCCCTGGCGCTGGGCATCGCCGTGCTGTGGCCACTGCTGGGGCTCGGGGCCTGGACCGAGGGCGTCTATCGTGCCCTGGTACTGCTGGTCATCGCCTGCCCCTGTGCCCTGGTCATCTCGACCCCGGTCACCGTGGTCAGCGGCCTCGCCGCCGCCGCCCGCCAAGGCATTCTGATCAAGGGCGGCGCCTATCTCGAACAGGGGCACAAGCTCGCGTCCGTGGCGCTCGACAAGACCGGCACCCTGACCCAAGGCCGCCCCCAGCTTGTGCGCTGGCAAGCACTTACCGCCAACGCCGGCCACCCGGTCGATGTCGCTACCGACACCACCGCCGCCCGGACTCGGGCGCTAGCCCAGGCCCTGGCTGGACGCTCCAACCACCCTGTCGCCAAGGCGGTACATGCCGGCCTCGGCCCAGAGAGCAGCACCGAGAACAGCGCAGAGAGCAGCACAGCACCATCGTCTTTCGCGGCCGATGACGCGGTTCTGTCCAACGTCGAAGAGCGCGCCGGCCAAGGCATGGTCGCCGACCACGAAGGCACCACCCTGTGGCTCGGTAATCGTCGCCTGGCTGACACCATGGGAGTCAGCGCCACGACGCTTGCCGATGCCGCCCGCCAGAACACGGGCGGTAAAGATGGCGACACCGATATTGGTACCGATAGTAGCGCCGGTGGTGGCGCCGATAGCGCCGGAGACGTGTGGCTCGGCCAGGACGACACCCTGCTGGCGACCTTCCGCGTTCGCGATACCTTGAAGCCCGACAGCATCGCGGCCATCGCACACCTGAAACGCCTTGGCATCCGCGTCAGCATGCTCAGTGGCGATGGCCAGGCGGCGGCGAGCGCCATCGGCCGGGAAGCCGGCATCGATGATGCCCGGGGCGACCTGCTCCCCGAAGACAAGCTGGCCCGGCTCGATGAGCTGTCTCGCCACGGCATCACCGCCATGGTCGGCGATGGTATCAACGATGCGCCCGCACTGGCGCGAGCCGATATCGGCATCGCCATGGGCGCCGCCGGCAGCGATGTCGCCATCGAGACCGCCGACGTGGCACTGATGGACGACAAGCTGTCCAAGCTGCCGCACTTCGTCACCCTGGCCCGCCGCACGCGCCAGCTGTTGATCCAGAACATCGCGCTCGCCATCGGCATCAAGGTCGTGTTTCTGGCCCTCGCCCTTGGCGGTCAGGCCACCCTGTGGATGGCGGTGTTTGCCGATCTTGGCGCCAGCCTTCTGGTGGTCGCCAACGGCTTGCGAGTATTGCGAACGTAAGTCAGCCGAATAGCGACGCCATTCGGCCCCCTGACGAGCCAGGCACGACGGCAAAGGGCGCGATGGGGGAGCCGATTAGCCGGCACGGCCGGCCACCCGCCTGGCGAACAAGGCGAAACGATGGCGCGGTGATGGCGAAACGATAGTGAAAAGATGGTGAAGCGGTGGCGATGGATCGGCCCCGACCGAGCCCGAGCGCCGCGGGAACAAGCCTGAGCACCGCGGGAACAAGCCCCGAGCGCAGCGGGAACAAGGCCCGAACCACCACGCCCTCGTGCTAGCTTCGTCCTCGGCTCAGTTGCTCGGCGCTCACCAGGTGCTGACCCGGCGCCGCATCGAGCGCCGCCATCAGCAGGGCCTGGGCAATACGGGGCGCCGGGCAGACACGCAGGCGCCTAGGCAGTATCGGACCGAGGGCGCCGAGCACGGCGCCCGCGGCCGCTTCCAGCGGTCGGCTCTGCTCGCGCTTGCCACCGATGAGGCCAGGACGAACCAGGGTCAGGGAAGTGAAGCCACACTCGGCCAGCGCGGCCTCCAGATCGCCCTTCACGCGGTTATAGAACCAGCGCGAGGAGGCGTCCGCCCCCATGGCAGAGTTCAAGACGTACGTGGTGGCGCCATGGCGCCGTGCGATGTCGGCCACCGCCAGCGGGTAGTCGTGGTCCACGCGGCGAAAGGCGGCCTTGGTCCCGGCCGCCTTGCGCGTCGTGCCCAGGGTGCAGATCACCGCGTCGACCTGCCACCAGGCGGCGGAGTCGGCGTCGGCCAGGTGCTCGAAATCCACCCGCGGCGTCTCGAGCTTGTGCTGGGCATTGGGCGCCTCGGCGAGCCGCCCGAGCTCACGCCGCACCGGCGCCACTATGAGACCAACGCGATCGTCCATCAGCGCCTGCCTGAGCACTTCACCGCCCACCAGGCCGCTCGCCCCCACTACCATGATGCTCTTGGCCTCGCTCACCGTCTTGGCTCCTGGCTCGTCGGTGGGCCAGGAGAGCCACCGAACACACGGCCAGGGTAAACGCTAGCCGGCTCGCGCCGCCATCGCCTGGCGCATGAAGTTAAGCATCCAGTGGGCCATCAGGTTGTCATCGACCTTGGCGGTCAATGTCGCCGTGCCTTCCCGGACCCGCGCATCACCGACCAGTTCGCGACGCAGGCGCATCAGGTCGCGCGAGTACTCACGGCTGAATTCAGGGTGCCCCTGAACGCCGAGAAAACACGCGCCGACCCGCATCAGGTAGTGCGAACAGAAGCCGCTGCCGCCGAGCGCACAGCCGCCCGGGGGCAGCGACACCACCTGGTCCTGGTGGCTGACCAGCAGATCGAGCTCATCCTGCCAAGGCTCCATCCAGGCCTCCCTGCTCGTGACCTGGTTGAACGACAACCCGATGCCCCAGCCTTTGGGGCTCTTGATCACCTCGCCACCGAGCGCCTTGCCGATCAGCTGGTGACCGAAACAGATGCCGACCAGGGGCTTGCCGGCGGCATACAGCTCGCGAACGAACTCCTCGAGTGCCGCCACCCACTCCAGGCCATCGTTGACGCCGAACTTCGATCCGGTCGTCAGCCACGCATCCACCGCCTCAAGATCGTCCGGAATGTCACCGTCAAGGCAGCGCCATACCTGCCATTGAAGCGTCTCACCCTGCTCCGTCGCGGCCCCGCCGAGCAGGGCGGCGAACATCGCAGGGTAGTTGCCGTGATCCAGCTGCAGCTGCGGCGCGACATCGTCACACTGAAGCAAGCCTATGAGCATCTCTCGTCCCTCCCGGGTAACGACGGCGGCTGCGCGCGGGTCGCGCTGCCGCTCTCGGTTGATGCCTTGCGACCCTCTGCCCCTGGCCTCGGGGCTTGCGTTCTGACCCCGGCCTCGGGGCTTGCGTTCTGACCCCGGCCTCGGGCTTGCGTCTGGCGCGCCGTCATTCGCGTCTTGCGCGCCTCCCCGCCGGCCCGGGCTACATTTGCTCGTGCAGTGCGGCGAGAAAGATCCGACGATAGCCCTCGGCGTCGAACTCGATGGGGTTGCCGGCGGATGACGGGTCGGCCACGGCCATCTGCCCGACCTTCTCGGCCTGGGCCTCGTCGATGCCGAGGCTCGCCAGATTCTTGGGGATCGCCAGGCGTTCGCGCATGTCCAGCACCCAGTCGATCACCGCGCTGGTACCGGGCTGGCGCAGGTCCAGATAGCGCGCCAGGCGCACCATGGGCTCGCCGATGGCGCGTTCGTTGGCCTTGAGCACATAGGGCATCAGCACCGCATTGAGCGTGCCGTGGTGGGCGTCATACAAGGCACCAAGCGGATGGGCCAGGGCGTGCATGGCGCCCAGTCCGCGCTGAAAGGCGGTGGCCCCCATGCTCGAGGCGACCAACATATTGAGGCGTGCCTCGAGATCGTCACCGTGGGCGTAGGCCCTGGGCAGGTAGTCGCGTACCCGGCGCATGCCCTCGACGGCGATGCCCTCGGCCATGGGGTGATAGCCCGGCGCGCACCAGGCCTCCAGGCAGTGCGACAACGCATCCATGCCGGTGGCGGCGGTGACCGCCGGCGGCAAGCCCGTGGTCAACTCCGGATCGAGAATCACCCGAGCTGGCACCATGCCGGGATGGAAGATGATGCGTTTGACCTGGGCGCTCTCGTCGGTGATCACCGAGGCGCGACCGACCTCGGAGCCGGTGCCGGCGGTGGTGGGCACCGCCACCACCGGCACGATGGCGTCGGCATCGGCGTTCTTCCAGTTGTCGCCGCTATCCTCGAGGGACCACAACGACAGGCTCTCGCGCTGGTTGGCCATCAGCGCGATGGCCTTGGCGGCATCGAGCCCCGAGCCGCCACCGAAGGCGATGACGCCGTCATGGCCGCCCTGGCGGAAGGCATCCACGCCCTCGATCACGTTGGCCCCGGTGGGATTGCCCTTGATACGGCTGAACACCTCTGCGCTCAGTCCCTCGGCGCGACAGTGCTCAAGCGCCTCACCGACCATGGGCAACGCGGCAAGGCCAGGATCGGTGACCAGCAGCGGCGAGCGCATGCCGAGCTCACGGCAGGCCGTCGGCAATTCGCCGATGCGCCCGACGCCGGTCAGGATCGAGGCCGGATAGTTCCAGCCGGTGGTGTAGCGGGTCATATCGCTCATGGGCACCTCAGGCATGTTTCAGGTGGAAAGACTTGGGCCGCGTCAGGGTGTCGAAGCCGAGCCTTGACAGCGAGCAGCCGCGCCCGGATTGCTTGACCCCAGTCCAGGCCAACTCCGGGTCCAGGTAGTCACAGCGATTGGTGAAGACGGTGCCGGCCTCGAGCCGCTGGGCCAGGGCCTCGCCCACGGCCAGGTCGCGGGTAAAGATCGCCGCCGTCAGGCCGAAGGC
>Ga0114954_1000490_pt1 | contig 13215 bp, 12 predicted proteins | sample Porto_4metaG_FD_87299 | JGI IMG/M metagenome (GOLD analysis project Ga0114954, IMG submission 87299) | Marine algal microbial communities from Porto, Portugal - Porto_4 metaG | ecosystem: Host-associated > Algae > Red algae > Unclassified | place: Portugal: Porto | collected 2015-02-02
TCCAGGTTCCAGCCCATGTAGCACTCGAGCATCAGGTCGATATCCTCGCCGATGACTTCGCGTACCGCAGCGACGCTATCAAGATTCTTGCGCACGCCGTCGGGGCCATCCTTGGGACCGTAGCCGAAGCGCATCTTCATCGCCTTGAAGCCCTGGTCGAGATAGGACTGGGCCTCGCGCTGCATCTCGCCGAGGTCGGTGCGGTAGAGCTTGGACGCGTAGCAGGGAATCTTCTCCTTGGTGCGCCCGCCGAGCAGCTTGAAGACCGGCTTGCCGACGGCCTTGCCCATCAGATCCCAGATCGCGATATCGACGCCGGAGATCGCCGCCATGCCGATGCCCTTGCGGCCCCAGGCGTGGGTCGAGCGGTACATGCGCTGCCACAGATACTCGTAGTCGAAGGGGTCCTGCCCCATCACCAGTGGCGCCAGATACTGATCGATAATGGCCTTGGCGATGCGCGGGGCCAGCGCCACGTTGCCCAGTCCAACGAGGCCGGTGTCGGTCTCCACCTCGACCGTGGTCCAGCCGTGAAAGCGAAAGGTGCCCATGGAGTCGCCCTTGTCCCACAGCTCATCCATGGCGTTGGCGCAAAAATGCGCCTGCGGCGCCACGGTGTGGCCGTTCCACTCGAATACGCGGGTGCGAACCTTGATGATCTTCATCGTGTCAGTTTCCTAAAGGTCGTTATCGTTATTTGCCTATCGGCCGGGCACGCTCGTCGAGCACGCGGTATGGAGGCTCATTTACTGCGAACACATGGCCTTGACCAGGTTGAAGGCGTTGCGCGTCGGGGGCAGGTTGGCCTTGCCCTGACCGGCGATATCGAAGGCGGTACCGTGGGCCGGGGAGCCCACCGGCATCGGCAGGCCGCCGAGAATGGTCACGCCGCGATCGAAGCCGAGCATCTTGATGGCGATCTGGCCCTGGTCGTGGAACATCGTGACCACGGCGTCGAGCTCACCGTCGCGGGCCTTGAGGAAGATGGTATCGGCAGGATAGGGGCCGACGATGGGATAGCCCTGAGCCCGGCATTTTTCCACCGCAGGAGCGATGATCTCGACTTCCTCTCGACCACAGGTGCCGCCTTCTCCCGCATGGGGGTTGAAGCCCGCCACCCCGACCCGAGGCTCGGCGAAACCGGCCTTCTTCAGGGTGTCGTAGATCAGGCTGGCGGCGGCAATGATGCGCTCTTCCGTCACGTAGCTGTGGGCGTCCTTGAGCGGAATATGCGATGAGATTCGCGACGTCCACAGAGTGCCAAGGGTGTTGAATTCACTGAAAAATGTCGTCACGCCCAGTTTCTCGACGAACCAGTGCAGTTCGTCCTCGTGGCCCAGTCCGCCGAGCTTCATGGCGTACTTGTTGAGTGGGGCGAAGCAGATGCCGTCGACCTCACCGGCCTTGTTGGCCTCGATGCAGCGGCCGAGCACCGCCAGCACCGAGGCACCACCGGCGGCGTTGGCCTCGGCGTAGCGCACCTGATCGGGGGACACGGTGTCCATTGCCAGAAACACCGGGCAGTCATGCTGGCGAGCCTCGCTGAAGCTTGCCACCTCGGGCAGCTCGAGGGAGGTCCCCGCCACGCGTTGGCCCTCGTCCCACAGCCAGCGATCACCGATCAGCACGGTATGGGTGTCCTTGACGGCGGCGTTCTCGGCCAAGAGCTTGGCGACGAGTTCCGGACCGATGCCGGCGGGATCCCCGAGGGTCAGGGCGATAACGGGACGATTAGCACTCATGTTCGATTCCTTACGTAATGGTTTGAATCAGCCGTAGAAGACATTGACGAGGCTCATCGGGATCGCCGGCACGTAGGTCACCAGCATCAACACCACAAAGAGCACGAAGATCATCGGCAGATTGACCTTGGTGGTCGCCCACATGTCGGTCTTGGCGATAGAGCAGGACGTCGCCAGCACCGAGGCCACCGGCGGGGTCTGCTGACCGATAGCGAGATTCAGGGTCAGGATCAGGCCGAAGTGAATCGGATCGATGCCGATCTGCTGGACCAGCGGCATGACGATGGGAACCACCAGAATGATCGCCGCGGCCCCGTGCAAGAACATGCCGAGCAACAGCAGCAGGATGTTGAGCAGCGCCAGCACCGCAACGGGGTCGCTGGTGATGGCGGTGATCTCTAGAGCCAGTTGCTGGGGCAGTTGCATCTCGGTCAGAAACAGGCCAAGCACCGCGGACGTGGCCACCAGCAGCATCACCACCGCCGTCTGGATAACGCCCTCGATCACCGCACGGTAGAGAATCTTGAGATTCAGCTCGCGATAGACCAGGCCACCGATCAACAGAGCCGCCAGCACCGCGATGCCGGCGCCTTCGGTCGCGGTAACGAAGCCACCGAAGATGCCCCCGAGGATGATCACCGGCAGCAACAGCGCCCAGAACGCCTCCTTGAACGCCTTGCCAAGCCGCGCCAGGGAAAAGGCCTCTTCCCGCGGCAGGTCGTACTTCACCGCGTAGTAGTAGCAGGCCAGCGCGAGGCCAATGCCGCCGAGAATGCCGGGAATGATGCCGGCCACGAACAGCTTGACGATGGAGGTATCGGCGATGGCGCCGTAGAGAATCATCGACAATGACGGCGGGATGATGATCGCTAGCGACGCCGACGATGAGGTGATAGCAGCCGAGAAATTGGGGTCGTACTTGCGCCGCTTCATCTCCGGAATCAGTACCGAACCGGTGGCGGCCACGTCGGCCACCGCCGAGCCCGAGATTTCGGCGAAGAACATCGACACCCCGACATTGACCATGGCAAGTCCACCGCGCACGAAGCCGACCATGGCCGAGACCAGGTTGATCAGGCGCAGGGAGATCCCGGAGGTGTTCATCAAGGCGCCGGCGAAGATGAACAGTGGAATGGCGATCAGCGGAAACTTGGTGGCGCCGTTGAACAGCGTCAGCGGCACATTGACCAGGGCATCGACACCCATATAGACCACCACGCCGACAACACCGACGGTACCGATGGCGACCGCGATGGGCACATTGATCAACACCAGGGCAAACAGCGCAGCGATCACAATCAAAAGCGTCATGTGCGATGCTCCTTGAGGTCTTGTTCCGCGATGCGAATCGCCTCTTCGATGGCTTCCTCTTCGCTATCGACGCCGGCACGCATCTTGCGCCAGGCCAGCGGCAGGCTGAGCAACTCGCACAGGATGAATAGCGCTGCGCTGATCGGAATCACCGACTGGGTGACGTCCAGCCCCACCGACGGCAGCGCCACCAGGCTGTCCCAGGCCAGCACCTCGAGGACCCGGTAGCCGTACCAGCCAACCACCAGGAAGAAGCCGATGACGATCAGTTCCGAGACCGCAAACAGCGCACTTCTAAGGCCCGCCGGCGCCCTCGCGACCAGGCCCGGGAAGCCCATATGGGCACGCTTGAGCGCTGCCAGACTGGCGCCGTAGAAGCTCAGCCAGGCGAGGTTGATCGAGGCCACTTCGTCATACCAGGGAAGCGCCCCACCGAAGGTCCTGAGCGCCACCGCCGCCAGCACGATCACGGTCAGGGCCAGCAACAGGCCGACGGTGAAGACCTCGAGCAGGCGTTCGAGGGGGACGCGAAGACGGTCCAGGGAATTCATGCAGATAGCCTCATGGTTGGGAGATCCCGACACGCAGGAGGTGGGCGATGAGGGCGACACTGAGAGGGGCGCCGCCGTGGCGCCCGTCTGAGTGGTCATCGCGCTCACTCCTCGGCCAGCGCCATGGCGCGATCGACCAGTTCCTGGCCGTTGTCGACCTTCTCGGCAAAGGCGGTGTAGACCGGAGCGCTTGCCTCGACGAAGGCGGCACGGTCGACGCTATTCACCGCCATGCCCCCCTCTTCCAGGGTCGACACCAGCTCGTTGTCGAGCTCCAGGCCCTTGGCCAGGGCCCAGGTCTGGGTCTCGGCGGCGACTTCCGCGATGGCGCTCTGGACCTCTTCCGGGAGCGATGCCCAGCCGCTGGAGCCGGCGGTCAGCCAGATCGGCGAATAGACATGATTCGACAGCGACAGGTAATCCTGGACCTCCTGGAACTTGGCGCCATCGATGTTGGAGAGCGGGTTCTCCTGGCCGTCGACGACACCGGTCTGCAGCGCCACGAAGACCTCGGAAAACGCCATCGGGGTGGGATTGGCGCCCCAGGTATTGAACATCAGGGTGCGCCACTCGCTCTGAGGAGTACGCAGCTTCAGTCCATCGAGATCCGCGGGCACATCGATGGGATGCTCGTTATTGCTGATCTGACGGAAGCCGTTCTCCCAGGTGGAAACGATGTGCAGGCCCTTGTCCTCGGCATCGTCGGCCAGATCGGTCATCACGATCTGTTCATCGATGCGCTTGAGGTGGTCGCGATCCTTGACCAGAAACGGCATATCGAACAAGGCAAAGCTCGGCGCCACCGACGACATGATCGAAGAAATCGCCGCCAGGTCAACGGTGCCCAGACGCATCTTCTGGATCAGCTGGCGCTCATCGCCGAGCTGGCCGCTGTGGTAGTACTCGACCTGATGGGCGTCACCGAGGCGCTCCTGCAAGGCATCGGCGAAGTGCTGGGACGTCAAGCCCTGCAAGCTTCCGGGCGGGCCGCCGATGGCGAAGACGATCTTGTCGGCCTGGGCCACGCTGGAAGCCATGGCCAACACCAGGGCAGAGAGGGCGAGCGTGCGCTTTTGCATGGAGGTTCTCCTGTGTCGTTGTTATCGCGGCGAACTGAGTTGCCCTTTTTCGAGGGGGGCTCTAGGCACTACCAGCCAGGATGCCACCTGGCGACATTCGGCTGGACGCCCAGCTGGTCTAGTGGTTGGCCTACCAGACCAGTTGGAATAAAATCTAGGCAGTAGAGTCCAGACCAGTCAACTGAATCGACATAAAATTAGACCTTTGTCTGAGACAAAGAGAAGACTGTCGAAACAGATGTTGGTGATCCTCACCTTCTGGTCTAGCATTCATACCAGTCAGGCAACGGAGAATCCTCATGGAAAGCTCGGCTTTCGCCTTCGAGAAAACGCTGAAGAACAAGACCAAGAAAGACATTCTGGCCGACAAGCTGGTGGGGATGATTCTGGATGGTCTACTGCGCGACGGCGACGAGTTGCCCAGCGAGCGCGATCTGGCGCAGTTGTTCGGCGTCAGCCGGGAAACCGTGCGTGGCGCCATCTCTCAGGTCGGCGGGTATGGACTGATCAGCGTGTCCCACGGGGCCAAGACCCGAGTGTGCGCCTCAGACAAGGAGCTGGAAGCCTATCGCCGTCGGCACGGCTTCGATGAGGGCCACGCGGTCAATAGCTTCGATATCGACAGCGTGTTCGAGAGCCGCATCGTGGTCGAAGCCGCCATCGCGCGCCGCGCCGCGATCAATATCGATGATGACGGCATCGACAAGCTCGAACGCCTGCTCGAGGCCCAGGCCGGCATGTTTCATGCGCCGGTGCCCTTCCAGCTGTCGGACCAGAACTTCCACAAGCTGATCTCGGAGTACGCCAACAATGAGATCCTGGCCGGCTACTGCGAGGAGCTGTACGCCTACGGCCTGAAGATTCGCCGTCAGGTAATGCTGCAGGAAGGCGCCATCGAGCACAGCTACCGAGAGCACGTGCATATTGTCGAGGCGCTGAAGCGCCGCGATCCGGACGCCGCCGAACGCGCCATGCTCGCCCACCTGGACAGCGTCTATCGCACCACCCGGGCCACGCTGGGTACGTCGGCGACGTAAGGGAACGATCGCTCCGGCCCGCCGCCTTCATCACCCGGTCTACCACGCGGGCCGCCGGCTGCGTTGAGTTGCGCCCTCGACGGACACGCATCATCGCCATGTGCGCTTCGGCATCACCAGGTCGTCTCGCCATTCTGCGCCGTGGCGAGCAGCCCCGCCTCGTGACACCAACGCCTGCCTTCTTGACCTGGCGCAACTCTTCACGCCACCCGACAAAGGCACCTGTCGAGAGATCGTCGCAAGCCCCCGCCCCGCCTACTCGGCAATATACTGTTTGCGATGAACAATATTCCCCCTGAACCATTACAAGAAAATATTCGTATAAAAGCGCATTAAAAACTCTTAATTTGAGAACAATACCTACCCACCAAAAACGAAGAATAACTTTGTGCCAAAGAGACAACACCCGCCTTCTCATGATGTTAGATAGTCGACAACTATCGTAAGTTTTCCTGGCAGCATGCCCTCTGAATTAAAGAGGGATTCAATCATCAAAAGGCAGGGAACGCTATCATGATCGATCTGCAATGGGGACTACGCTTTCTGACAATGCTCGCCGTGGTGTTATTGGCCGGCTGCGCAACGAATCAGCCCCCGGTCGCCATGGACCAGAATTTCTGGAACGAGAAGAATGACACCATCGGCGTCGCCATGAACGAAACACCAACACCAAGCGTCCGGATGGTGGGGCAGCAGGGCTTTCTGGACGTTGCCTTCAATAACGCCATGGCAGAAGAACTCAAGGCCAAGGTCGCCACCTGGGATGCGAGCAGCATGGACGGACTCAAGGAAACAGTCGCCAGTGACCTCGAGCAACAGGGGTTTTCTGTCGTCACCATACAAAAGCCGTTCAACTACAACGACTACGAAAAGAATCGTGGAGCGGAAGAGGGGTATCTCGAGATAGACGTGACGCCGCTCAAGCAGCGCTACGATATCGACAAGCTGATTATTCTGTCATCCAGCGCCGGTACGTCTCGCTCCTACTACGGCATGATACCGACGAGTGATCCCGTAGCCCTTTCCAGCGTTTCCACCGTCGTTGTCGATCTGGACGACAACCGCCTGGTCTACTTCGAACCGACCCAGGTTACCAAGCCCGCCAGCGGTGATTGGGACGAGGCCCCGGACTACCCCAATCTGACTAACGCGTTCTACCAGGCGCTTGATGAATCACAGCAGATTACCCTGGCACCCTTTATCGCCCACCACCTGTCAAGCAGCTGAGCGTGGGTAGCCATCCGCTCTCGACGCCCAACCGGCTGCTCGCCATATTGCTGTTGCTGTTGTTAACCAGCGGCTGCTCCACGACTCGCTCGCTGTCTCCGGTGCGGACTGGCGATCTGAATCAAGCGCTTGCTCAGGGCACCAGCCTGCGTATCGAGGAGTCAGAACTGGGGTGGCTAAGCGCGGCGCCTCGTCTCGACGGCGATACCCTGATCCGCGCCGGAGAGCGGGCTTCACTGGGCATGAGCAGTGCCCTCCAGGGGGCGGCCAACAATGGCACTGGCGCCAGCAGCGTCCTCGCGGGGGCGGCGATTGGCTCAGCGCTGGCCGCCGGCACAGGACCCACCGCGGCAGAGCAGGCAGCACTCGAGGAGGCCCGACGACGGGTCGAACCGCTGCGCGCGGCCTTGAGTGCTTACGACTGGCAAGGTTTCTATCGCTCGCGCTTCGAAAGCTCCCTTGCCGATGCCGGGTTTCGCCTGGCACCGGATGGCGAAACCACGCTGTGGATCAAGCCCTGGGTCCGCTTCAGCGCCGACCTTTCGAGCCTGCGCCTGGTAACGGAGGCCAGGTTGGGCCGGGGCTCGACGCTGCTGTATGCCGGACGAATAGAATCTTTCGCCACGCCGCAGATCTGTACCGAGTGCACTCAAATCTGGACCCAAGACAACGCCGCCGCCTTGCGGGCTGCCGCGCAGGAAAGCGTCATCGATACGGCGACGCTGCTGGCCAAGGACTGGCAGACGCCATCGCTGACAGCGAGGGCCGGGGCCGAAAGCACCCTGCGCTATCCGCTCGGCGAATACCGTCATGTGGAGCGCGGTCGACCGGTCACCGTCGACACTCAGAGGTCGGTGTATCTCGACTTGCACGGCTGGATCAAGTCCATGCCGGTCGGCATAGCGCCGTTGTCTGGGTCAGGCTCAAACGCCGCTGGCTAGGCCTCCGGGGACAGGCGCAGGGAGGAACCCAACCAACAAGGCCCGCCCGGTGATCCATGTCACGGGGCGGGCCTTGTCGGGAGGACGTCTGAGGGATCGCAAGGAGCGTGCCGCGGCCAGATGCCCGGGCGCTAACGTCAGTGAGCGCTCACATATCTCCGAAACGCTGTTGTAGAAGCGTCAGTGCCACCACCGGCGCCGTTTCGGTACGCAAGATTCGCGGCCCCAGGGTCAGGGCGGCGAAACCAGCAGCCTCGGCACCCTCGATCTCGCGAGGCGAAAGCCCGCCCTCGGGGCCGATCAGCACGCTGGCCGCGGTGACGCTTTCGACCCGCTCGAGAATGCCCGGGGTGCCGGGGTGCAGCACCAGGCGTAGGGGCTCCTCGCGGGCGGCGAGCCAGTCGCCGAGCGCCATGGGGGCATGTACGACGGGCACGCTGGCTCGGCCACACTGCTCACAGGCACTCACCGCCACGGCCTGCCAGTGAGCCAGCTTCTTGGCCTCGCGCTCGCCCTTGAGGCGCACGTCACCGTGCTCGGTGTACAGCGGCGTGATCGCGGCGACGCCCAGCTCGACGGACTTCTGAATGGCGTAGTCCATGCGGTCGCCCTTGGAGATCGCCTGGCCGAGGTGCACCGCGAGATTCGATTCGGCGCGCCCGGCGCGGACCTCGATGACCCGCGCCATCACCTGCTTGCGCTCGACCTCGACCAGCTCGGCGGCGGCTTCGCAGCCCTGACCATCGAACAGGGTCAGGGCGTCGCCCACCTTGAGCCGCAGCACGCGACCAACATGACGCGCCGGTCCCTCTGGCAGAACGACGTCGCCGCCGGCGACAAGCGCGGCGGCGACGTGGATGCGAGGACCGGTAAAGGCCACGGCCATCAGTGAGAGGTCTGGGCCTGCTCGCCCGAGGCGGCTTCGCCCTGGGCCTGCTCACCTTGCGCCTGCTCGGCGGCACGCCGCTTCTTCTGGGCGTAGAGCGCCTCGAAGTTGACCGGCGCCAGCATCAGCGGCGGGAAGCCACCACGGTTGACCAGGTTGTCGATGCACTCACGGGCATAGGGGAACAGCACGTTGGGGCAGAAGGCACCCAGGGTGTGGTCCAACTGGTCGCCTTCGATGCCGGCGATGCGGAACAGGCCGGCCTGCTCGATCTCGGCCAGGAAGCAGGTGGTGCCGGACTCGCTGTGGGTGACCTGAGCGGTGACCTTGATGACGACTTCGAACATGTCCTCACCGACCTTCGCGCTGCGGGTGTCCAGGTCGAGGCCGACCTTGGGCTTGAACGGCTGGCCGAAGACGCTGGGCGAGTTGGGCGCCTCGAAAGAGATATCCTTGACGTAGATGCGCTGCAGGGAGAACTGCAGTTGCGGCTTCTCCTGCTCTCCGGCCGCCTGGGCGCCGGCGTTCTGGTTGTTGTCTTCCGCCATGGTAGAAAATCCTTGGGTCGATGTAGATAAAGGACGAATATTAAAAGGTTTTTACGTTGGTGAGCGCTGACTTTCAAGCGCTTACCGTAGATGGCTCACTTCTTCACCACGGGCAAGCTGTCGGCCTGCCACTGGGTCATGCCGCCCTTGAGCTTGAGCACACGCTCGAAGCCGGCCTTGACCAGCTTGGCGTGAACGGCACCGGCGCTCTGGCCATGCTTGCAGACCACGATGATGGGCGTCGACTTGAACTTGTCGAGCTCATTGATGCGGCTGTCGATGCTGCTCTGCGGGATGTTGCGAGCGCCGGCGATATGGCCCGCCTTGAAGTCATTCTTGTCGCGAATATCCACGATCACCGCGTCTTCGCGGTTGATCAGCGTGGTCGCTTCGCTGGCGGTGACGCCACCGGTGTTGGCGCTGCGCAGTTCGTAGATGAGCCAGGCGGTCAGCACCGCAGCAAAGGCGGCCACCAGAAGCGGGTGATTCTGCACAAATTCGAACAGCTGATCGATCATGGGGTCGGCAAACTCTCGTCGGGTGCTGAAATATCGGGTCGGGCCGCCGCGGTCTTGGTTGCGACGGGCGTTCCACTCCGGGCGCCTAGTATACACGACATGGCATAAACGAGCGGGTCAAGCCCGCCCCAAAAGCCAACCGAAGTGACCGACGCTGCCAAGAGCCGATGGCGAGCAATGACGCTTGGCGCCGCCGTGCGATATGATGCCGCAAGCAGACGCGACTCGCGACCCTACTCGCGACGCGCCTGGACGACCAGGCACCAGCGTTAACCCATGACACCCCAGGACATCCCGTGCGCGGCAAGAGGCTCCTATACTCCCGTCGCGCCGGTATCGCCAGGACCGCACCCCCTTCCCGAGGCAGGGCGATGCCAGGGTCCTCACCAGGCGAGGGAGAAGGATGCCGGGCGACGTCACTCTGACCTAGAGGCCCCTACAATGCCGGATACTGCGAAGGCTCCGCGCCCCGTGGCGCTGATCATCCTCGATGGCTACGGCCACAACGAGGACGCGACCTCCAACGCCATCGTCGCCGCCGACACCCCGAACATGGACACGCTGTGGCAACAGCGCCCCCACACCCTGATTCATACCGATGGCCGCTACGTGGGCCTGCCGGACGGCCAGATGGGCAATTCCGAGGTCGGCCATATGAACCTCGGCGCCGGGCGCATCGTCTATCAGGACTTCACCCGCATCACCAAGGCCATCGAAGACGGCGAGCTGGCCACCAACACCAAGCTCACCGCACCTATCGATGCCGCCGTGGCGGCCGGCAAGGCCGTTCACCTGCTGGGGCTGCTGTCGCCGGGGGGCGTGCACAGCCATGAAGACCACCTGATCGCGGTGGCCGAGCTGGCCGCTTCACGCGGTGCCAAGAAGATCTATCTGCACGCCTTCCTCGATGGCCGCGACACCGCGCCGAAGAGCGCCGAGGCCTCCCTCCAGCGCGCCGACGCGGCCCTGGCCAACCTGGTGGGCGCGGAGAACGGTTTCGTTGCCTCGATCATCGGCCGCTATTTCGCCATGGACCGTGACAACCGCTGGGACCGCGTCGAAAAAGCCTATCGCGTGATCAGCGAAGGGGCCGGCGAGCATATCGCTGCCAGCGCCACGGAAGGCCTCAAGGCCGCCTACGAGCGTGGCGAGACCGATGAATTCGTCGCCGCCACCAGCATTCGCCCCGACGGCCAGGCCGTGCCCCTGGCCGATGGCGACGCGGCGCTGTTTCTCAATTTCCGCGCCGACCGCGCCCGGGAGCTGACGCGCGCCTTCACCGAGCCCGACTTCCAGGGCTTCACGCGCTCGGCCACGCCGACGCTTGCCGCCGACGGCCTGGTGATGCTGACCCAGTACGCCGCCGACATCCCGGCGCCGTCCGCCTTTCCCCCGGTGGAGCTGCACAACACCCTGGGCGAGGTCATGGAGCAGCGCGGCCTGACGCAGCTACGGATCGCCGAGACCGAGAAGTATGCCCACGTGACCTTCTTCTTTTCCGGCGGTCGCGAGGAGGAGTTCGACGGCGAGACTCGGCTGCTGGTGCCCTCCCCCCAGGACGTCAAGACCTACGACGAGAAACCGGAGATGAGCGCCTTCGAGCTCACCGACCAATTGGTCGAGGCGATCGACGCGGGCAGCTTCGACCTGATCGTGTGCAACTACGCCAACGGTGACATGGTCGGCCACACCGGCGATTTCAATGCCGCCAAGGCCGCCATCGAGGCGGTCGACAAGTGCGTCGGCCGTGTCGTCGAAGCCATCGAGCGCGCCGGAGGCTCATGCCTGGTCACCGCGGACCACGGTAACGCCGAGCAGATGGTGCACCCGGTGACGGGCAATCCCCAGACCGCCCACACCACCTTCCCGGTGCCGCTGATCTACATCGGCAAGCGAAGCGCCCGCCTCAAGGACGACGGCCGCCTGTGCGACCTGGCACCGACCCTGCTGACCATGATGGGCCAGGAGGTGCCGAGCGACATGACCGGCGAGGTGCTGATCTCGCTGTCGTGAGTGTCCTTCGCCGCCTTAACCAGGCCAGTACTACCGGTCGCACGCCACAAGCCAGCCCGACCCCGCCCAGCCGGGGCCGGGGGTGTCGGCCACGCCGCGGCCCGAGTGACACGCCGTGCGGGGATGCTCGAAACCCGCATCCCCGCACGGTGAAGCGCCTTGCCCGCTGTCTCGCCCTGGCCACGGGGCTGTGGGCCGGAGGCGTGACAGCAGCGGCCTGGGCGGCCCCCAGCGAGAACGAGGCACAGGCCCGGCTCGATGCCATCGGCCAGGACATTCAGTCCGCCAGCCAGTCACTTGCCACCACCGGCGACGCCCGGGACGAGGCCAGTGCGGCCCTGCGGGAGGTCGAGACAGAGCTTGCCGACACGCACCAGCGGATGGACGAGTTGCAAGGCGAGCGCCGCGAGTTGGCCCAGCAGGTCGCCGAGCTGGAAGACCGGCGCACCGCCATGCAGGCCGAACGCAGCGCCCAGCGCGAAGCGCTCGGCCGCCAGTTGGATGCTCTCTACCGCCTCGGTTCGACGCCACAGCTGAAGCTCCTGCTGAATCAGAACGATCCCGCTCACCTCGACCGCATGCAGGCCTACTTGAACGTGCTTGCCGAGGCGCGCAATGCTCGCCTCGACGCCCTGGCCGAGCTTGATCGACGCCTGATGGACAACCGCCGCGAGCTCGACTCACGCGGTGAACGCCTCACCACCCTGGCCGGTGAGCTCGAAGAGCGCAGCCAGACGCTGGCCCAGCAGTCTCGCCAGCGTCAGGCGCTGGTCGCCGATCTGGATCAGCGCTATGACAGTGAGGCCTCGCGCCTGGAAACGCTGAACCAGGACCGCGCCCATGCCGAGCGCGTGCTGCGCGAGGTCCAGGAGGCCATGGCGCGACTCTCCGAGCCGCCCCCGTCCACCGCTATCGAGCGCACCCGGGGGGACCTTCCCTGGCCGGTGCAGGGCATGATGGTGTCGCGCTATCAGCAATCCCGCGGGGTGCACAAGAACGGTATCCTCATTCAGTCCCCTGCCGGCACCGCCGTCAAGGCGGTGCACGCCGGCCGAGTCGTCTTCGCCGACTGGATGCGCGGCTTCGGCAACCTGCTGATCATCGACCACGGCGATCAGGTCATGACGCTGTATGCCCACCTGCAACAATTCGACGTCTCGGTGGGCAGCCGGATAGCCAGCGGACAGCACCTCGGCCGGGTCGGGGTCAGCGGCGGACGCGACACTCCGGGGCTGTATTTCGAGGTCCGTCGGCGTGGCGACCCGATCAACCCGCAAAGCTGGATCGCACGCCGCTAGACGCGGCTCACCCCCGTCAGTGGCGCGCGAGCCATCCGCATAGGACAACGCACGACACGGGTCA
>Ga0114954_1000491_pt1 | contig 13193 bp, 11 predicted proteins | sample Porto_4metaG_FD_87299 | JGI IMG/M metagenome (GOLD analysis project Ga0114954, IMG submission 87299) | Marine algal microbial communities from Porto, Portugal - Porto_4 metaG | ecosystem: Host-associated > Algae > Red algae > Unclassified | place: Portugal: Porto | collected 2015-02-02
GTGCGATCATCTCTTTCATGATCTCCGAGGTCCCGGCGTAGATGGTCTGAATGCGCGCATCAACAAAGAATCGGGAAATCGGGTATTCCAGGGTGTAGCCGTAGCCGCCGAACAACTGCAGGCAGCGATCGATCGAGCGGCACTGCATCTCGGTCAGTGTCAATTTGAGCGTAGCCGCTGCCACGGCGCTCATCTCACCGCGCGAGTAGGCCGACAGGCACTGGTGGAAATAGGCGCGACCGACGTCGAGCTGGGCCTTCACCTCGGCCAGCGTAAAGCGGGTGTTCTGAAAGTCTCCGATGGCCTGGCCAAAGGCCCTGCGCTCTTGAACATAGTCCAGGGTCAGTTGCAGCGCGCCGTCGATGGCCCCGAGGGACTGAGCCGCCACGCCGAGCCGCTCGCGGGGCAGCTCCTGCATCAGGTAGACGAACCCTTTGCCGACCTCACCGAGCAGGGCATCGTCTGCCACCACCAGGTCGTCGAAGAAGAGCTCCGCGGTATCGCTGGCATGCTGGCCGATCTTGGCGATGCCCTTGCCACGGCTGAAGCCCGGCAGAGACGTATCGACCAGAAATAGCGACACCCCTCGCGCCCCGGCGCTCGGATCGGTCTTGGCACACACGATCACCAGCTCCGCCAGCAGGCCATTGGTGATGAAGACCTTGGATCCGTTGAGCTTGTAGCCTCCCTCGACCTTCTCGGCGCTGGTGCGCATCGCCGCCAGGTCACTGCCGGCAGCGGGCTCGGTCATCGCGATAGCACCGAGCACGTCGCCGCGAGCCATGGCGGGTAGCCAGCGTTGCTGCTGGGCCTCGCTGCCCAGGTGCCACAGGTATGGCATCACGATATTGGCGTGAATGTTGTAGGCGCTCGCCAGGCCACCGAAGCCTTGGCGGGAGATTTCCTCGCAGATCATCAGGCACAGATCGACCCCGGCATCGCAGCCACCGAGTGACGCCGGCAGATCGACGCCGAGCAGACCGGCGTCACCCAGCCGGTTCCACAGTGACCGCGGCAGGCAGTGGGCCGCTTCCCAATCGTCGTAGTGAGGGGCCACTTCATGGGCGAGGATGCGCCGCACGCTGTCGTGAAACAGTTCACGGTCTGCGTCGCTCCATGCCTCGGTCGCGTCGGTTGGCTGCTGTGTCGGTGCGTGCATGCAAGGTGTCCCGTCGATTGATACGCCATGACGGTCATTAAACGGCGATTTCGCTTGCCGATTGAAGGGTGGGCGAGGACGTTTTTATTGATCGAATCGGCCAGACGGGGCAAGCTGACTGAAGCGTCACCGTTGCCCTTGGCTGCCAGCGCAGCGGTCGCTCCCCTACCCGTCGTGACTCGGACCCTGTCGAATGGAACGCCCCCCTCTGCCCTGCCCTTCCACCAGACCCCATATCGCCAATCACTACATCAGGGCGAGTATCGATGGAGCGCTGCGCCAGGGAGCAGACGCGCAGTCGCTGCTGGCCGCCGCGGACATCCCCGCCGACTGGCTCGACCAGCCAAGGTGCCCCATCAGCGAGCAACAACTGAGCGAGTTGATCAAAGCGGTCTGGCGCTACAGCGGCGATGAATTCATGGGGTTGGCACCCGGCGTGTGCAAACGCGGGGTCTTTTCCTTGATGGCGGAACTGGCCTGCGCGGCACGCACGCTCGGCGGCATGCTCGAGCAGAGTGCACGCTTCTACCGCGCGGTCAGCAACGACATCGATGTCGGCTTGGCCGACGATCCCGGCGCCCTGCTCTTCTATCGCCTGCATCTGCATCATCAGGGCCAGGACCCCGACCACCTGCTGCAGGAATTTCTGCTGCTGATGTGGCAGCGCTTCGCCAGCTGGCTGGTCGGGCAGCAGGTGCCCTTCGCCAGCACCTGCTTTAACTACGGCGTTCCGGCGCATGGCGCGGAGTACCGCGCGATGTTTCTCGGCGAACTGCTGTATGAACAAACGCACTGCGGCTTTGTCCTGCACCGCCGTTTTCTGCAGCTGCCGATCGTGCGCAATGCCGCCCAGTTGCAGGGGTTTCTCGGCGATTGCCCGAGGGTCATCCTGCACCGTCCCGTGCGCGACACCAGCCTTCAGGCGCGGGTGCGCCTGCTACTGCAACGCCACGATTTCGAGCAGATGCCTGGCATCGAACAACTCAGCGAGCACCTGCGGATGTCGCCCAGGACCCTGCGCCGTCGCCTGACCGACGAAGGCACCTCGGTGCGCCAGATCAAGGACGCCCTGCGCCGCGACTTCGCCCAGACACTGCTCACCCGCGAACACCTGAGCGTGCAGGAGGTCGCCGAACAGTCTGGCTTCGCCGAGGCAGCCGCCTTCTGCCACGCCTTCAAGCGCTGGATGGGACTGTCGCCGGCGGCCTGGCGCAAGCACAGGCGCTAGGGCTTGTCTGAAAAGTGCCGGCGCTCGGTAATACGGCGTTAAAAATCTGATCAAAATGCTCATTTACACCCCGTAAACTGCGCTTTCTCACCGATTTTTGCCTTGTCTAACCTTCGCGCGTCGGCTTTTCAGACTGAGCCTAGGCAGCGCCACGGAGCCGCGTGCGGTGCGGTACATCAGGACACACGACTAGTTCGAGGTTGACCCGAGACGTGCTCGGTAACCGACAAACGGTCGACAACCGGCCCGCGACCGGAAACAACACGCTGAACGAAAAAAATGGCGCCCCAGGGGCGCCATCCTCGTCTTGCGGTGCTCGTCTTGCGGTGTTCGTCTTGCAAAGCTGGCTCGGGCTCTCGGCGGCTTTCAGGGCTCGAAAGGTTCGAGCGCACCCAGCCGCCACGGCTCGATCATCACCTTGATGTGATCCTTGTTGCGCGTCAGCTCGTCGAAGGCACCACTCACCCCGTCGATACCGACCTTGGCCGTCAGCAGATGCTGCCAGGCGAGCTCTCCGTCCCCGAGTACCGCCAGACACTCCGCAAACTCCTGGGCGGTATAGTAGTAGGAGAAGATCAGGTCGAGTTCCTTCACCGTGGCGTAGGCGTAGTGGATCTCGCTCGGCGTGGTGTGCACGCCCGTGATCACCAGGCGTGCACCGACCGGCGCACGCTTGATAAAGGCATCGATCAGGGTGTGAATCCCGATGCACTCGAAGATGACCACTCGTTGCCCCGAAGCCACGCCGCTGGCAAGAGCCACCTCATTCTCTTGGGCCGGGTTGGCCAGGTGGCTGGCCCCGAGTGTCCCGGCGAGTTCTCGCTTGAGGCCGTTCGGGTCCGACGCGACGATCGTTTCGATACCGCGCCGCGTGAGTGCGGCGATCACCGCCAGACCGATCGGCCCGCAACCCGCCACCAGCGCCACATCACCGGGTTGAATAGCGCTGCGATTGACGGCGTGCAACCCCACGGCCAAGGGTTCGGTCAGCGCCGCTGCCTCATTCGGCAAACCGTCCGGGACCGCCAGCAACAGCGCCTCATCGACGATGAAGTACTCCGAATAGGCACCGACGACCCCTGGGGTCACGCCGATGCCGGCCTGATGTTGCGTCATCAGAATCGGCACGCAGGTGACGCGGCTGCCGACCGGGTGAGTCTGCGGCGTCTGCGGCCCATGGCGCACAACCTCTGCACAGAACTCATGGCCCAGCATGATACCGGTATGGTCGTCCTGTGCGTCGCTCATGATCCCGAGCCTGCGATACAGGTCGAACACTTCACTCGCGTGATGGGTAATGTGCAGATCGGAGCCGCAGATACCGCAGGCCAGGCTCTTGACCAGCACCTGCCCTTTCTCCGGCGTCGGAATCTCGACGGACTCCAGCCCAATACTGCCATCGCGCATGATCAAGGCGTTCATGGTCTCCACGGTACTCTCCCAGGCGTGTACTACTGATCGTTGAGGGTGGCATCAGCCCCAGGCTTGAAGTAGCGCGGCTTGATACCCTGCGCCTGCGCCGCGGCGATGACGATCTGCTCGATCCAACCGGCATCCATGATGTTGATGAAGTTGCCGTCTTCATCGAAGTTGATGTTGGCGCCCTGCACGACCATGAAACCATCGGCACCCTCGCCGTCCGCCGGCACCTCGAACGTATGAATGGACCCGCCAGGCTCATACAAATAGCTGCCGGCGGTTTGCGGCTGGTCGGGATACTCGACGTAGTTCCAGCTACCGGCCAGGGTGTAGAAGTGGACCGTTCCGGTGTGGAAGTGCTTGGGCAATGTGGTGCCGGGCGCGAAGGTGGCGCGTAATACCCAGGTGCCATTCTCGGCGTCGAGAAACAGCGGGTAGATATTGACGCCGGGGAGCACGTTCTCGATCAACGTCTCTTCGCGGGTATTCAGGGTGAGCAATGCGTCCTGGTGCTTGATAGTGTCAGGGATCATCTCGGAGCCTCTCTGTTGTCGTTGGTCTTGTGTCGTTGGTCTTATGTCATTGGTGTTGTGGGAATGGTGTTATATCGGCATCGGGCACGCTGGCCCCATGCCCAGGCGAAACACCCGACGCCTCGATCACGCGGCAGCATTCGCCCATCAGGGCAGCAGGGGAAACTTGAAGCTCTCGAACCCATCGGCGGCGTCGATGGTGGAGCCGTTGATGCAATTGGCGTCGTCGCTGACCAGAAACGCCACGATGTCGGCGATTTCACTGGGCGAGGTGAGCGTTCGGCGCATCTGTTCCTTGTGGATGTGGTCCCACAGGCCCAGCGCTTCGTACTGACGCAGCATCGGGGTATCGACCCGACCCGGCGCGATGGCACACACCCGCACGCCTAGTGGTGCGAGTTCGAGTGCGGCACACTTGGTCATCATGTCGACCGCCGCCTTGCTGACGTTGTAGGAAAACGTCATCTCCGAGGCCATCTTGGCGTACACCGACGAGGTATTGAGGATGACCCCGCCAGACGACTGGGACCGGAACTGGTGCGCCGCCGCGACGATGCCGTGATAAACCCCTTTCTGGTTGACCGCGGTAACGCCATCGAAATCGCGTTCAGGGTCATGCTCGATCAAGGGTTTGGGCTGTGCGATGCCGGCGTTGTTGATCATGATATCCAGCCGGCCGAACGCCTCCACGGCGGCGGCGATCATGGCCTGAACATCGCGGTAGTCGGTCACGTCGGTGATGCGGGTCGCCACGGCGTCGCCGTAGGTGGTGTGAAGGTCGGCGAGTCCAGCCTCGGAAAGGTCGGCCGCCAGAACGCAAGCGCCCTCCTTCACCAGTTTGTCGACGATTGCCTGGCCGATGCCACCACAGGCTCCCGTGAGTACCGCGACTTTCCCTTGCAGGCGCATGGGAATCCTCCATCAGGATCGTTGTTGTTGGTGGTATCAATCTAGGAGGGTGACCGCGGCAGTTCTTGACCTTTAACGAACAAAAGTTGACTTTATACGAGTCACACACGCAAAAATGCGTGCAACGGCGAAGGAAACGACGGCATGTACCTGGTACGCAGCGGGGCGGCGGAGCAGATCGAGCGATTGATTCACGACTGCGGCGAGAACCCGGTCGCGATCATCCGTCAGGCTGGCCTGCGCCAATCTCAGTTCCGCGACCCGGATACCTACATCGCCTATCATAAGCTCGCGGAGCTCCTCGAGCTCGGCGCGTTGCGCTGCCAACGCCCGCTGTTCGGGCTCGAGCTCGTTGCCCGTCAGACGCTTGGCGTGCTGGGCGATCTTCCGATCATCGTGTCCCGGGCCACCACCGTGGGAGAGGCCCTCACGGCGGCCAACAACTTCCTCTACCTGCATGCCTCGGGTATCAGCGTTGAACAACGCCGGCAGGCCGACAGGGTGCGCCTGGCGCTCACCCTCAACACCCAGAGCGCAATGGGTACCCGACAGTTGATGCAGCTAAGCGTGGCCCACCTGGCGGTCTTCGTCGCGGGACTGCTCGATCGCAACCGCCTGACGATAGCGCTCTACCTGCGTCAGCCCGCGCCCGAGGTTCCCGAGCCCACCGGCTTTCGCCACGTTCACTTCGACCAGGCATTCGATGGCCTCTATCTCGAAGCGAGAGACCTTGAGTCCCCGAGCCACCGTGATGAAGCCCGACTCAACGAGCACTTGCGCCTTTACCTCGCCAAATTGCAGAGCCACTATCCTGGCTGCCTGGAAGACCAGGTTCAGGATACGATCAGCCGCCTGCTGCCCACCGGAGAGTGCAGCGTCGACTGGGTGGCCTCGGCACTCGGCCTGCACCCCAGAACGCTACAGATTCGACTGAAGCAGGCCGGCACATCCTATCGCAACATGCTCCAGGCTACCCGCCAGGGCCTGGCCGAGCGGTTGCTGCGCGAAGGGAAGATCGCGGTGACCGACCTGGCGCTGCAGCTCGGCTATTCGGAAGTCGCGGTCTTCAGCCGCCACTTCCGTCGGTGGACCGGCCAATCCCCACGCCAGTGGCGGGCATCACAGCGCGATACGCCAGCATGACGCTTGCCCCGCGCCGAGCTCGGCAGGCGCGAGGCATCGCATCACGCAAGCCCCGTCGTCGCGGCTTGCCTCGCTCCCCACTACCGTTGGGGAACATCGAGCATGTCCCGCGCCTGCTGCCAGGTGGCGACCGGTCGATCGTATTGCTTGCACAGTGTCACCACCCGGTCCACCAGAGCCGCGTTGGACGGCGCCAGGGTGTCCTTGTCGAGACGGACATTATCCTCCAGGCCAGTGCGGGTGTGGCCGCCGGCCGCAATCGACCATTCGTTCACCAGCAACTGCTGCGCGCCGATGGCGGCACCACACCACTGGGAGCCAGGTGCCAACCGCTCGAGCGTAGCGATGTAAAAATCGAAGGTCGGCTTGTCCACCGGCATGGCGTTCTTGATCCCCATCACGAACTGCACGTAAAGCGGCGCCTTGATCTTGCCGTCCTTCATCAAGTTGACCGACTGGTGAATATGCGAAAGATCGAAGGCCTCGATCTCCGGTTTGACGTCATACTTGCGCATTTCGTCCGCCAGCCAGGACACCAGCTCCGGCGAGTTGTCATAGACACGGTTGGGAAAGTTGTTCGACCCCACCGCCAGGCTCGCCATATCCGGCTCGGTGGGCAGCATTCCCCCACGCTCACGTTCGGCGCCGGAACGACCTCCGGTGGAGAACTGGATGATCATGCCCGGGCAGTATTGTCGAAGCCCTTGCTTCAGGCGCAAGAACTTCTCCGGGTCTGAGCTTGGTGTCTCATCGTCGTTTCTGACGTGGCAATGGACGATGCTGGCCCCGGCCTCGAAAGCCGCCTGGGTGCTCTCGACCTGCTCGGAGACGCTAATCGGAACGGCGGGATTGTTGCTCTTGCGCGGGAGACTTCCGGTAATAGCGACGCAAATGATGCAGGGAGAAGACATAGATGGCACCTCTTTCGACCCGTATCCTGACTCAGCAACCCCATCGGCCAAAGCGCGGTACGGCGATCCCACCACCCGGCGGCAAAGGGGACTCCTCTCACCAGAATAGTTCAGTTCCCGGGCCACCTCGTCGGCGAGCCTGGCTCTGCCGTCCGTCCGTACCTGGCGTCTTCCCCGGGCACTCGCCAACGCCGGAGAACACCGGGCAAGACTACCCACAAGAGGCATGACGACAGCGCATCCAGCGACGATGTTGCGCAGCAAAGGCCGATGCACCGCGCACCGACGTCATCGATATATGGATCGAACGACGCAGACGTAGCGCGCCGGATAACACAGCCCCACAGCACAGCCCCACAGCAAAGCCCCCGTTTCACGGGGCGGACGCGGCGTCCCTGTCGATCAGCCTCGCGTCGAAATACTGGGTAATCCGTCGCAAGGTGCTGGCGTACCAGCGCTCATCGAGAACCACGGCGTTGGCACTGTTGAGCGGATGCGTCGGAATATACAGGCGCATGTCGACCCCGGTGTCACGGTGGGTGGCAATCAACGGGACCGCAGACTGCCGTGAGGGTCCATAGGGAATGTAGCGGGTGAGCTCGGCCTGTCGCTCTGCGCTGGTGGCAAAGCCGATGAAGGCCTTGGCCGCCTGCGGATGATCAACGTGACGCGGCACCACCCAGGTCTCGTGCTCCTGCACCTGGCCATCCCAAAGAATCGCAATCGGCGCGCCTTGACTCACCAGGGCATCGAAGAAGCGCCCATTGTATCCCGACGCCATGACCACCTCGCCGTCCATCAGCAGGCGTGACGGTGTATCACCGCGGGTCCACCAGCGCAGATCATCGAGACCTTCCAGAGGCGCCAGCGCCAGGGAGAGTCCGCGGGGGGTACTGAGCAGGCGGTAGAGCTCCTCGCGCGGTACGCCCTGAGCCAGCAGCGCCCACTCCAGGTTGGCCTTGGGCGTACGCTGCAAGGCGCGCGGGCCGGGAAACCGCTGCTGATCGAACAGGTCCTTGACCCGGGTCGGGCGACGCCCGGGGAAGGCATCGGTACGATAGGCCAGCACCGTGGCGAAGATGGAATGGGTCACGAAGCAGTCGCCGAGTGCGCCTTCGATGAAGTCCCGCGCCGGCGGCGTGCCATCGGGAGCCGGCAACACCCCGTCACGGGCCAGCGAGGTCAGAAGCCCCTCATCGCAGGCAGCCAGCGCCGTACTGCGGGTCATGTCGATCACGTCCCAGGGCACATGACCATCGGCAACCGCCTGGCGCAGCGCCGTCAGGTCGCCATCGTAGCGCTCCACCTTGACCCCGATACCGGTCGCGTCACTAAAGGGCACGAACAGCGCGCGCTGCTGGGCACGCTCATAGGCGCCGCCCCAGCTCAGCACCGTCAACACCGGCTTCTCCTCGGCGCGAGTCTCGGCCGCCAGAGACACCACCGGCGATACCGCCAACAGCCAGACAAGCAACAGACAGACAAGCCAGGCGATGCAGACCCACGCCAGGGGGGACTGGCTGTCGCAACCGGCGGCCACGCCGGTGCCAGGCAGCGCAGACGAGGCGAGCGATCTAGCCTGCACCGTGTTCCTCCCGATTCAGCGCATCACTGTGCCTCAGGTAGGCCTTGGCGATACGCGCCTCCCGCACCACGCCGAGAAAGCGATCCTCATCATCCACCACCACGATGGTTTCTCCCGCTCCCCGCTGCAGCAGCCCAATGGCGGTCCACAGCGACGAGTCCGGCCCCAGTACCGGGCGGGGCGTTCGAGGCCAGTCGCCGACCAGCAAAGCGCTGTCCCGCTCCTGCCCACGGTACAGTTCCACCAAGGTGAGGCTGTTGCGATAGCGCCCCTGGCCATCGACGAGATGGCCTAGTGCATGACCAGAGCGCGTCAACGCCGCGACGGCCTGGGCGACGGTGGTTTCAGACGTCAGCGTGACACAGTCATCGCTGATCAGGTCGGTGATGCGAGTCTCGCCGAGCATCGCCTGACTGCGTCCGACAGAGAGATCGAGGCCACGCCGAGCCAGCTGGATATCGAACAACGAACGACCGAACAGCTGGGCCGCGATCGGACAGGCCAGCGTCACGCTGGCCAGTGCTGCGGTCATCAAGGCGTAGCTGCCGGTCAGCTCGAATACGATCAACAGTGTGGTCAGCGGCGCCCCGATGACCGGCGCGGTCACGGCCACCATGCCGCATATGGCATAGAACACGAAGGTATCGGTCACACCGCTGATGGAGGCCACCAGCGTTCCCACCAAGGCGCCAAAGAGCGTGCCGATCACCAGCGCAGGACTAAAGACCCCACCACCGAATCCCATCCCCAGACACAGCGCCGTAGCGGCGAGCTTCAGCCCCATCACCATCAGCAGTTCAGGACTCGTGTAGGCGCCGGCGATGGTGGCGAAACGCAGTGTCTCCTTGCCCATGCCAAGAATATCCGGGACCCACAGCGCCGCGACGCCGAGCATGGCCCCCGCCACCGCCGGCCGTAATGGCTGCGCCAGCGCCAGGCGCGCCGACCGCGCCCCCACGGCCAGGATCGCACGCATGTAGGCACCAGCGATGAGGGCTCCGAGGCCACCGACCAGCAGGAAAACGCCAAACTCCCAGGACCTGGGGAGCGGCGCCTCTGCCACATGAAAGAGTGCACCACGAGCCAGCACATTGGTGGCAATGACATGGCCGACCAGGGCCGCGGCGGCCACCGGCGCAAAGGCCCGCAGCGCATAGTGACGCAGCACCACCTCATGGGCGAACACGATTCCGGCCAGGGGTGCATTAAAGACGGTGGCGATGGCGGCGGCGACGCCACAGGCGATGGTGATGTGGTCATCACAGCGACTCAGCCTGAGCCAGCGCGCGCCGGCCGAGCCAAGACTCGCGCCCAGATGAACCAAGGGACCGTACTGCCCCACCGACGCGCCACTTCCCAATGACACCAGCGCACTCAGGGCCGATACGGCGCCCGCACGGATGGGGAGGCGACCGCGCCCGGTCTGAACGGCAGCGATAACATCGGCCGGTCCATGGGGGCGATGCTGCGGTAGCAGGCGATGCAGTTGACCGACCAGCACGCCCCCCAGGATGGGAACCGCCAGGGTGGTGACGACCAGCCAGTGCGGGTACTCGAACATCATCCGACCACGCGGTGAGATCAGCAGCGTGTCGTTGAGCCAGACCACCCCGGCGACGAAACTCACGGCCACAAGGGCGGCGACGCCACCCACTATCGCGCCCAGGGCCACCAGTCCGAGAAAGCGCACGACCCTCAGGACGAGAAACGCCGATGGCGAAGACTGCTGCGCTTGATCTTGCTCGACCACGACCTTCTCCGCGACGACACCCCTGCATCAGGTGTAGGCCTTCGCGTCGTCAGCAGCAAGGCGCTCAGCGTTTTGGCTGACATTGCCGCGGCGCTCATAAACCGCACGAAGGGGCCTGCCGGCCCCTTCGTTGTCCCCTCGCCCTCGACGAGAAGCGAATGTGACAACACGCGCCGGCGCCTCCCGGTTGCGCGAAACGAAGCACAAACGACGCCCGCGCGAGTTTGGCGTCCAGCGCCACTTTCCCCCCTGCATCGACCATTGGGACGATGAGGATCGAGCCGGGCGCTACCCCTTGGCCACGAGCCGATCGATGTCCGATACCACCGCTTCCAGCGGATCATTATCGCGAATCAGCAGACGCGCCTCACCGGCAGGATTGAAGGCGAAAACCGCACTCGAGTGATTGACATCGTAGTTGCCCTCGGCATCCTCCTCTCCGTAGCCATACGAGATGCGAAAGCGGTTGGCCAGTGCGTCCAGATCAGACGCCTCACCTGACAGGCCGATAAACTGCGGGCCGAAGACATCCGTGTATTGGGCCAACACCTCGGGGGTATCCCGGGCCGGGTCCACCGAGACGAACAGCACCTGAACCTTGTCGCGCACCTCATCATCGAGTTGCCGAGTTGCCTTGGCGAGACGGGCAAGCGTGGTCGGGCAGACATCGGGGCAATGGGTATAGCCGAAGTAGAGCAGCGTGGTCTTGCCGAAATAGGCCTCTTCGTCGACCGGTTTGCCGTGCTCGTCGATGAGCTCAAAGTCCAGGGCCGGCATGACCTCGGAGATATCCTTGGTGCGCCAGTTCTGGTCGCTGCACCCGGCCAGCCAGACAGATGCGCACAAGGGGAGAAGCCACTTCATCATCGTTATGTTCCTGCCATGTCTCGGACGACCCGGGCCCGACGTGAATGCCGTCTACTGCGATACCGGTGAGACGACCTCGAAGCTGACGGAAAGCGACTCTTCGCCTTCGAAATCGAGCACGACCTCAACCTCATCGCCGACGCTTAGCGACTGTGTCCGCTGCATAAACATCAGATGATGGCCGCTGGGCGCAAATGCAAACTGCTCGCCAGCGGGCACATCGACACCGTCAATGGAATGCATCTTGGCCATTCCGTCCTGTTCCATGCTGACGTGCATCTCGACGCTTTCGAAAGCCGCACTCTCTGCCCCGGAGAGGGTCACGATATCGTCGCTGTTATTGTGTAACACGAAGTAGCCAGCCCCCGGCAGGTCGCCCGGCAGCAGGCGCAAGCGCGCATCACTCACTTCTATCTCGGCGGCCTGGGCAGCGCCGGTACCCATCAATAATGCCAGCATGCCCATCGCGCAGTTTCGATGTACTCGATTCATCTGTTATCGACTCCTGTTTAGTGACTGTTGGTGACCAATGGACCCATCCGGAAAGGCCAGAAAGGACTGCCACACCTGACCATCTCCCGCCACCACTGGCCCAACGGGTGCCAGTACCAGCGCCAGCCACAACGAGGCGACCCCGGGGCGAAAGCGGCAGACAAGGGGAAGGTACGGCTCGCCTTTGACCACCGACAGCCCAGCTACCGACAACCAAGCCCCGTCAGGCTAGGGCGAGAGCTTCCCACCATAGCGCGAACGATACTTGATGCAAGACGGGTGCGACAATCTGGCAGGCACGGCGAGAGGCCTGTCCAAAGCGACGCCTTGGGATCCGGGGCGAACAGGCGCCGATCAGCAGATGGAAGACAAGCCGCAGTTCGACGTGAAGCGGCGCGAATTGACATCCAGCGTCACGCTGTCGCTCTGCTTGTCGTAGAAGAACGAGGCGTAGCCATCGGCAGACAGGCTCGACTTGTAGAGTCCGCACACCCCATAGCCGTAATTGACATCCTGCAGATTAGACAGCTCGATCTCGCCGGAGGTATGCAACGCCGTCGCCAGGGCATGTTGGATCTCGCCATCGACATCGCTGTCGGATAGCGCCTGGCCACCGAAAATCAGTCCGCCAAGCGCCAGCGTGAAGGCAACGGGGACAACGATCATCAACAGTGCGGGGCGGGACAGAGTCATAGGAACATTCTGGGGCAGAGAATAGGCCTGCATTCTAGGGTCGCCATGGGCGCCGATCAAGCGATCGGTGAGTGAGTGTTGCCACTGGACGCTCGTGCAGGTGCTCGGCATGATGCCTCGGCACCTGCCAAGAGGCACACCGCCCTATTCGTCACCCTTCGCCACCGACTCCAGCATCCAGGACGCCGCCCTTTCTGCGATCATCAGCGTCGGCGAGTTTGTGTTGCCACTGGCCGCTCGTGCAGGTGCTCGGCATGATGCCTCGGCACCTGGCAAGGGGTACACCGCCCTAATCGTCACCCTTCGCCGCCGACTCCAGCATCCAGGACGCCGCCCTTTCTGCGATCATCAGCGTCGGCGAGTTTGTGTTGCCACTGGCCGCCCGCGCAGGGCTCCTGCTATCCGGCCGAACTATCTGAGCACGCCGGAAGATCGCCGGGTCGCCGCCGATTCACTGCGCGTGACGCGCCGAATCGCCGCGCAGCCCGCGTTCGCCAAGTACCA
>Ga0114954_1000493_pt1 | contig 13130 bp, 13 predicted proteins | sample Porto_4metaG_FD_87299 | JGI IMG/M metagenome (GOLD analysis project Ga0114954, IMG submission 87299) | Marine algal microbial communities from Porto, Portugal - Porto_4 metaG | ecosystem: Host-associated > Algae > Red algae > Unclassified | place: Portugal: Porto | collected 2015-02-02
GAAAATATACCGGGGAGCCATACTGGCACCACCCGGCGGCGGTGGCGGCGCTGGTGCAAGCGGCGCCGTCCGCTACCGAGGAGATGGTGGCTGCTGCCTATCTTCATGACGTCGTCGAGGACACCGAGGTGACCCATGATGACATCGCTCGCGAGTTCGGAGCGGTGGTGGCTGCCCACGTCGTCGATCTGACGGATCGGTTCACCGACCCAGGCCTGGGTAACCGTGCCCACCGCAAGGCCCTGGAGCGAGGGCGCCTGGCGTCGATTGCCGCGGGTAGCCAGACCATCAAGTACGCCGACCTGATCGACAATACCGGCTCGATTACGCGACATGATCCCGGCTTCGCTCGAATTTACATGGCGGAGAAGGCCGAACTACTGGCGGTGATGCGAGATGGGGATGCGGCGCTTCTGGAGCGTGCGACTTCTTTCGTCAATTGCTTCATTTTTCGAGACGGGTAAGTTCTAGGTAATAAAGCTACTTGTTCTCATCAGTATCTTGATGATTAAATCGGATTGACCCTTGCTGTGTGTTTTTCTCAAAAGGTTACGAATGTGAAACCTTATGGTGGCCTCGGATACAAAGAGTATATCTGAGATCTCGCCGGTGCGATGGCCAGCGAGGAGTTGGTGAAGGACGTTGCACTCAGATCTGCTGAATCCAAATTCTATTTTTAGTCTGTCGCTGGGTGGGAGGGATTTGTCGCCCAGGATGAAGACGATGCAAGCAGTGTGGTTGATTGCCCAGCCGCTTTCTATCTCATCGGATATCCACGGAAAACATAAAGCCGTTAGGTGTTTGTTGCCGTCAGAGAAAGGAATCGCTGGAGGGGGTGTGTGCAGGTGGCCCGATAATAGGTTTCCGATCTGCCGTTGTAATTCTTTATTTGCAAAAGCGTCTGGGAGGCGAACTCGTGAATTTTCGTTGGCGCACGACCAAGCTGAAATGTATCGGCCTGCGGCAGAGTTGTGGTGGTGGATTTTGCCATCTCGAGAAATTATAATCACTCCCGCCGAAAGGTGCTCCAGGCCTTCAAGTGTAATGCGGTTGTTGAGTTTTGCTTCAGTAAGCTGAAGGTTTAGTGAAAAAGCTCGTCTAATGTGCGGCGTAATGGTCTGCATCAATAGCAGGTCTTCGTCGGAAAAGGGAGTATCGCGCCTAGATCGGACTACTGATAGCCAGCCTTGTTGGCGTGAGTTTCGATGGAAGAGCGTGGAATTGAAGTACGTGTATCCTAGGCCTTTATAAAAGCATTCGTACGGAAATAGTTCCTGTAGTTGGTGGTGGCTCCATAAGTTCTGAGAAAGAACGCTCTGTCCAGGCGTCATGAGGTTGAACGCCGATCCGAACTGGTCTCTATGTATTAGATGTTTCTTGTAGTGCTGGATTTCATCACTCGTTGCGCCGTTGGTGTAGAAGAAATGGAAGAGCGGGCGCGTGGTGTCTTCTAGCGCCAAATTGACGCTATGTCCGCCTATGACAGACTGAATATCATGCGCGACAGTAGGCCAGGCCGTGCTGCTAGATGCGGCGGCATAGATAGAGTCAACCAATGAAAGGAGTGAGTCAGGCATCGGACCCTCTTGGCGGGTACAGAAATCCTGACTCACAGTCTAGCAGCGTATCGTTGGTCTTGCATTTCATCGTGGGGATAAAATAGCAGTCATGGAGGGCCGTTATGTGCCTCAGGTTCCAGTCGCGTAAAATAATGCTATTTCTAATAGCGCCGCGCTGACCTCGCCTTCAGATGGGCCGACTGCCTCGTTTCGATGAAAGAGAAACACTGGGTCTACTATGGCCCGTTGTGCGTCCTCATCTGAAACTGGGAATTCGCAAGATGAACTTCTCTCTACGCCGCCATGAAGTCCTGCCGCGGGCAAGTGATGGTTAGTGATGCATCCACCGATCAGATTTCCGCTGTTGTCGGTGAGTTTTACGCCGGAATGTAGGCGCACCTGCTGGTATTTTGCGCCGTTCGAGTATGTGCTATCGAGTCGTGCAGTGCCGTTGCTTATCGTAAGAGTGTTTGTTGAATATTGGTAGTCGGCATATTTATGTCCCATCTGCATTGTGAAGGGGACGTCTATTGAAAGCGCTGGGCCAGCTGGAAGTAAGGCCAGTGCTAATGTAATTAGCGTTGGTAGTAACATTTTGCTTTTCATTTCGTTCACCTGCTTTCCGTTGTTCCTGGCGGATCGTCAGAATCAAGAGGGATATGAGTTTCGGTGGTTTGTGTCTTGAATGGTGCTGAAATACAAGAATTGCACACGGCGAAGAGTCGTTCCCTATCCATTTGGATAGTTTTTACTGAAGGACGTAAGAGGTCATGGACGGCTTCGCGGGTTGGTCGAGAAGACGGGCTGAAACTTGGTCGTCGGCATATGACAGGATTGGGCTGTCGGCGACTGGGGAGGTCGGTATCGGGTGGCGCCTACTGCTTCGCTTAGACGTTGCGCCTAACTGCTGACAGTCGCGTGCAAACTTTCATGCAGGCGTGGGCGGCGTATAGACGGCGGGATGAGACGCGATTCATCAATCACCCGGTGCCCGACGGCGAGGCGAGAAGCCAAGACCTCCCCGGTTGATGGGGCAAGGAGCGGTCATGTCGCGTCAGGGGGAGGGCTCGGATCTCAGATCTCGGGCGGTAGCGTATGGCGTAATGCTCTATGCCGGGCTCTATGGCATGCATCAATGCATGCCATAGAGCTCAACCATGGGGAAAGAGTGGCGGTATTGTAGCGTTTTCTCAAGCGGTCTATGTCGAGGGGCTGGCGGATGGCGATAAGCGGCTGTACCACGGTATTGTCGATAGAAGCGATCCGGACTCGGCGGGCCAGGATCTCATCATTGAGGTGCTGGCGGTGAAGCCGCACGAGTACCGCTTCAAGGTGGTGGAGCCGTGGTGATCGGGTGAGTACGCGGGCGTGCCGAGCCGTTTCACCGGCGAATCATCGATCAGAGGGGGCCGATGCATTGCTGGCGAGCGAGCTGGCTGGTCGGCGAACAGCGTTTGATCGTTGCCAGGCGAAGTCGCATGGGATCGTCGAGGTTTTAACGGGGCGAGTCGCCGAGCTTGCGTGGCCAGGGCAGAAGAGGCACAGCTGAAGAAAAGCTGGCGTTACGGAATGGCATTGAAATAACTGGTGCCCGGAGCCGGGCTCGAACCGGCACGGTGTTGCCACCGAGGGATTTTAAGTCCCTTGCGTCTACCAATTTCGCCATCCGGGCAGGTGTTCGAGCAATTGCAGCGACGTGTCGTCGAAGAGGGCACATCGGGAGGGGAAAAATGGAGGCTGGAGTCGGAATCGAACCGGCGTGCACGGAGTTGCAGTCCGCTGCATAACCACTCTGCCATCCAGCCTCATGAGTCGTGCCATTTGTTGCAATGGAGCGGGAAACGAGATTCGAACTCGCGACCCCAACCTTGGCAAGGTTGTGCTCTACCACTGAGCTATTCCCGCCTGACTCGAGGACGCATTATACGGATAAGTCGGTGACTGTCAAACGCTTTTCTTCCAAGGCTACATCGAGCGACTGAGGTGGGGCCAGGCGGCACGCAGGTACTCGATCATCGACCACAGCGTCAGAATGGCGGCGGCGTAGAGCGTGATGACGCCCAGTTCGGCAATCGGCGTCCCGGGGTTGAACGCGAGCAGCAGCAGCAGGGCAACCATCTGCAGCGTCGTCTTGACCTTGCCGATCCAAGACACCGCCACCGAGCCTCGTTTGCCCATCTCCGCCATCCACTCCCGAAGCGCCGAAATCACGATTTCACGACCGATGATGACCAGCGCCGGTAGTGTCAACCAGATGGCGTCGTAGCGCTCGATGAGCAATGCCAGGGCCACCGCCACCATGAGCTTGTCCGCGACCGGGTCGAGGAAGGCGCCGAAGGGGGTCGATTGATTCCAGCGCCGGGCCAGATAGCCGTCGAGCCAGTCGGTGAGCGACGCCAGACCGAAGAGCCCGGCCGCGACCATCAGGCTCCAGTCGAAGGGCAGGTAGAACAGCACCACCAGCAGCGGAATGAAAACGATACGTGCCAGGGTGAGAAGGTTCGGAATATTCATGGAATGCCGCTGTCCTTGCCGAGTGGGGCCTTGGAAGATCAAAGCTGTCGTGGGAGTGCACTATTCTATCCGTGAAGCCATGCCTCATCCATTGAGTGCACGATGAATTGTATCTGCCATGGTGGCGCTGATGCCGGGAACCCGGGCCAATTCGTCGCGGCTGGCCTGTTTGATGCCCTGTAAGCCGCCGAAGAAGCGTAATAGCTCGCGCCGTCGTTTGGGCCCGACGCCGGGAATATCCTGGAGCGTGGACGTACGGCGTGCCTTGTCGCGCTTGGCGCGGTGCCCGGCGATGGCGAAGCGGTGAGACTCGTCGCGGATGTGCTGAATGAGGTGAAGCCCCGGGGAGGTGGGGGCGAGTTGCAGGGTGCGATCGACGGTCTCGATGAACAGCGTCTCGAGCCCGGCCTTGCGGGTGGTGCCTTTGGCCACGCCGAGCAGGATCACGTCCTGGATCTCGAGGCTTGCCAGCACGTCGCGGGCCATGTTGAGCTGGCCCTTGCCGCCATCGACCACGAGGACGTCGGGCAACACACCCTCGCCCTTGGTCAATCGCTTGAAGCGCCGCGTCAGCGCCTGTTCCATGGCCGCATAGTCGTCTCCCGCCGCCACACCAGAGATATTGAAGCGTCGATAGTCGCCCTTGCGAGGGCCATCCTGGTCGAACACGACACAGGAGGCGACGGTAGCCTCGCCGTGACTATGGCTGATATCGAAACATTCGAGACGGGCCGGCGGCTGGTCGAGGCCGAGCGCCTCGCGCAGCGCCTCGAAGCGCTTCTTGAGTTGGGTCTGGTTGGCGAGCTGTCCGCCTAATTGCTGTTCGGCGTTGGTGCGTGCCAGTTCTCGCCACTGGGCGCGGTGGCCCCTGACCTTTTCTGTGAGGCGTACCCGGCGTCCCGCCTGTTCGGTCAGCGCCATGCCGATGAGCACCGCGTCCGGAACCGGATGCGTGGTCAGAATCTCGGCGGGAACTTCCTTGGCCTGCCCCAGGTAGTACTGGCTGATGAAGTCGCCCAGGAGTTCGCCCTCGCCGAGGTCGAGGCCGTTGTTGGGGGAGTGGTGTCGGGCACCAAGGAGGCGGCCCTGACGGAAGGCCAGCACCGAGATAACCAACGCGCCCGGCTGGGCCGCCAGGGCGAAGACGTCGGCGTCACCGCTGCCGGTGTCGACGATCTGACGCTGCTGCAACCGCCGCAGGTCCTGAAGCTGGTCTCGTAGGCGGGCGGCTTCCTCGAAGTCGAGGGCGGCACTGGCCGCCTCCATGTCCTGGCTCAGTTCGTTGCTGACCGACTCGCTGCGACCCTCGAGGCATTGAATGGCATGCTCGATATCGCGCCGGTACTCCTCCTCGCTGATGTAGCCGACACAGGGCGCACTGCAGCGCTGGATCTGATACTGAAGGCAGGGGCGGGTGCGGTTGGCGAATACGCCGTCCTCACAGTTGCGAATACGAAACACCTTCTGCATCAACGACAGACTTTCTCGCACTGCGCCACTGCTTGGGTAGGGGCCAAAGTAGCGACCGTCCTGGTGACGGGTGCGCGCGCGCTTGTGCTCGAGGGCGGGGAAAGGGTGACGGTCGCTGACGAAGACGAAGGGATACGACTTGTCGTCCCGGAGCAGGATGTTGTACGGCGGACGTAGCTGCTTGATCAGCGTCTGCTCGAGCAACAGCGCCTCGGTCTCACTATTGGTGATAGTGACCTGTATGTCTGCGATCCGGCCTACCAGCGCCTGGGTCTTGGCGTTGAGGGTGCCGCGGAAATAGCTTGCCAGGCGTGCCTTGAGGCGCCTGGCCTTGCCGATGTACAGCGTATCGCCCTTGTCATCGAACATGCGGTAGACGCCGGGTGATTCGCTGACGGTGTCGAGAAAGCGGCGTGAGTCGAAGGTCATGGAGGCGTCTTGTGGAAGATCAATGGCGGGTGATGTGCGGCGTTAGAGTGACACAAATCAAGGTTCTTGCGTGACGGTGGCGAGGGCAAGGCCGTTTTCGGCGCGTTTTCGCACGCCACCTTCGTCTCGTGGCCGCATCTTATGCTAACAGAGCCAGTCCATCAGGCCAGCCGTGGATGGTTGGGTGTGTTTCAAAGGGCCGGCGTTGGTGGGGGCTGGGAGATGCGCCTCCAGCCGGTGGTGTCGGAACGGTGCGGGCTCCGCAGGGCAGGCCTTTTCCTGGGGTCGTGGGGGCCGGGAAAAGCGTCGGGCTCCGGTGCGGGATGCACCGGAGCCCGTCGTGGCAGGGCGTCGGACGCGGGTTCAGTCTTCCTTGAAGCCCTCGACTAATCCATGACGCAGTCCCATATGGGTCAGCGCGACGTCGGAGTTGACCCCGAGTTTCTCGAAGATTCGGTAGCGATAGGTATTTACCGTCTTGGGGCTGAGAAACATGCGGTCGGCGATGTCGGCGACGCGTTGGGCATTGACGATCATCATGGCGACTTGCAGCTCGCGCTGGGATAACTGGTCGAAAGGGTTATCTTCATGATCGATGCGGGACAGGACCAGCCGCTGGGCGATTTCCGGACTGACGAAGCGTTGTCCGGCGAAGACGCTGCGGATCGCCTTGACCATTTCATCGTGCTGAGATCCCTTGCTGATGAAGCCATGGGCGCCGGCCTCCAGCAGGCGCTGGGCGAAGGCTTCTTCGATGAATGCCGTCAGGACCAGAATGCGAATATCCGAGGTCAACCGGCGTATCTTGCGGGTTGCTTCCAGCCCGCCGATGCCGGGCATGCGAATGTCCATCATCACCACATCAGGACTGAGGCGACGTGTCTGGGCGATGGCCTCTTCACCGTCGGCCGCTTCGCCCACGACGCTGATGTCCTTCTCTGCATTGAGTAGATGGGCGATGCTGGTTCTTACCAGGTGGTGGTCATCGGCAACGAGAACCCTGATCAAAGCCGGCGCTCCTGAACGAGAGGTGATGGATGGAGTCATGGATTCGTCCCAGCCCGGACAATGCCAGAGGATCAGGCGAATTCATGAACTCTGAGTAGACTGTCACAGAATGATCCTAAGGGGAATTGGGGGGAGGTGGGGGGAAGGCGGTTTTGGCACATAGGTATTGACCACAGCATGCCAACCTCATAACATCTTGCTCGTTTTCGCGCTGTCACAAGCGCGATGGGGCCTTAGCTCAGCTGGGAGAGCGCAACACTGGCAGTGTTGAGGTCAGCGGTTCGATCCCGCTAGGCTCCACCAACAAGTTTTAGCGATCTCGCCGCCTAGTGCAATGCACCAGGCGGCTTTTCGTGTGGCTGGCTCTTGGCGTGTGGCGTTTCTGATGGCGTCGCGAGGGTGGTTAAGCGAAGGGGCGTCGTGCCGAGTCAGCTGGCGCCAGGGATAAGTGTCGGGCGTTGTGCCAGCAGACCTGAGGCCTGCTCGTAGGCATGGGCAATGTTCAGTACCTTGAGATCCTGGTGCATACGGCCGATCAACTGGATGCCCATCGGACGCCCGCGCGGGTCGAAGCCCGCCGGCACATTGATCACCGGGCATCCCGACAGGGTGCCCGCGATGACCACTTCCATCCAGCGGTGGTAGGTGTCCATGGAACGACCGTCGATCTCTTTTGGCCAGTGAATATCGGCGTCGAAGGGGAATACCTGGGCACTGGGCAGTGCGACCACGTCGAAGGTGTCGAACAAGCGATCCAGCGTCTGATACCAGCGGCTGCGAGCATTCGAGGCAGCATAGACCTGCATGGCGCTCAAGGTCAGTCCTCCTTCGATCTCCCAGATCACTTCTGGCTTCATCTGTGGCCGGTTCTCGGCCACGTCATAGAGTCTCCCGAGGCCTCCTGCAATCAGGAAGTGGCGCAGGGTGAGCCAGGTTTGCCAGAGTTCCTCCATGGAAAAGTCGACGGTGACTTCCTCGACGCTTGCCCCGATGGCGACAAGATGCTTCAGCCCTTCCTGACACACCTCGAGAACTCCGGGTTCGGTGGCCAGATAGCCACCGAAATCGCCGAGCCAGGCGACGCGAAGGCCGCGGGTCTCCATCTTCAGGCTCTCCACGTAGCGCGACGTATCCGTTTCTAGTGATAGCGGCACCCGGGAGTCGAAGCCGGCCATGGTGGCCAGCAGGCGGGCCGTGTCGACGACGTTGCGCCCCATGGGGCCTTCGTAGCCGAGTTGCTGATAGAACATCTCTCCCGATGGGCCGTGGGGGACGCGCCCCTGGCTCGGCCGAAAGCCGATGACGTTATTGAAGGCAGCGGGGTTTCTCAGTGATCCCATCATGTCGCTGCCGTAGGCGACCGGTAGCATCTGGCTGGCAAGCCCCACGGCGGCGCCACCGCTGCTGCCGCCGGCGCAGAGGCTGTGGTCATAGGCATTGCGTGTGGTGCCGTAGACGCCGTTGTAGGACTGCGAGCCCAGGCCGAACTCGGGAACATTGGTCTTGCCGATCAGAATGGCGCCGGCCTGGCGCAGACGCTCGACGAAGATCGCATCCACGTCGGGGATCCAGTCCTTGCTCAGCGCAGACCCTCGCGTCGTGACGATGCCGCGGGTGGCTGACAGGTCCTTCACCGCATGGGGAAACCCGTGCATCCAGCCTCGGTAGTTGCCCTTGGCCAGATCATCATCGGCCTGGGTTGCCTGATCCAACAGACGGTCGCGGGGCTGAATCGCGACGATGGCGTTGTAGGTCGGGTTGTAGCGCCCGATGTGATCGAGGTAGGCGGTCATGACCTCGTGACAGCTGACGTCGCCGGTGCGGATAGCACGGGACAGGTCGAGGGCGCTGAGGGCGACGATGTCGTCACGGGTCGTGACCGTGGCGGCCACGGCGTGGGAAAGGCCCAGAGTGCTGGCCAGAGCGCTCGCGCCGGCGCTGAGCTTGAGAAAGTGGCGTCGATCCAATGCGGAGAAGGGCGTCATGGTGAAACCTCGGTGACGATGGGGGTGGCCGTTGAGCTCGGTCGTACCGGGAGGGCGCAGGAGGGGATCGTGAAGGTCCCGGCAGGACTCGCGTGGCAGCCTGGCGGCGGGAGAGTGATGCCAGGAGGAGGAACGTCACCTTGGCCATTGGAGGTGACGTTTATGTCTACCCAGGCACGCGACTGGTTATTTTGCTAACCGGAGCGTTAGGACTGTACGCCCTCGAACGCTTAGCGCTTGATGTCAGGGTAGCCAGCGGCGGGGTGAGCGACAGCCTGGTGCGCGCCCCGGCGCACTCCTCGGCCAGTCTCGGCCGGATCGGCGCCGCTACCTGAGCGATAGACCAAAGTCGTTGTGCCTCATGCTTGCGGGTTGCCGGCCCGGCAACTAGATTCCGATGTGTTGGTATGACACGTATACAGGCCGATATGTCGGCCGCATCGGTCGTGCGGCCGATCAACAATGCGCTATTCCGTTCGTGATGACCGAAGGAGAACAACAATATGGGTACGCCCCGCCTACCGTTTCGTCCATCCCTGCTCGCACTAGGCATCGCCGGCGCTGCCGGTCTCTCTCTTGCCTCTGCCGCCCAGGCCGAGAGCCTGACCTTCGCCCACGTCTATGAGACCTCAGAGCCTTATCATGAGTGGGCGCTGTGGGCGGCTGATGAGATCGAGAGGCGCACCGATGGGCGCTACACGATCGATGTGCACCCAGCCTCGTCGTTGGGTAAAGAAGCCGATATCAACGAGGGGCTGAGCCTCGGCACCGTGGACCTGATCTATACCGGCAACCAGTTCGCTGGGCGATCCTACGGCCCCATCGGTATCGCCGGCGCACCCTACATGTTCCGAGATTTCGACCATTGGCAGGCCTATGCCGACAGCGACCTGTTCAAGGAAATAGCGCAGGGCTACGAAGACGCCACCGGTAATGTGCCCTTGGCAATGAACTACTACGGTCAGCGTCACGTGACCTCCAATACGCCGATCAACACGCCGGCCGACATGGAAGACCTTAAGATCCGTGTTCCCAACGCGCCCATGTACATGATGTTCCCGGAGGCCGTAGGCGCCAACCCGACGCCGATTGCCTTTGCCGAGGTGTATCTGGCGCTGCAGCAGGGGGTGGTGGATGCCCAGGAAAATCCGCTGCCGACGATCAAGGCCAAGGCCTTCTACGAGGTTCAGGACTACATCGACCTGACCGGACACATCACCGACTCTCTGATCACCATCGCCGGTGGCCCACTGTGGAACCGCCTGAGCGAGGATGACCGCTCGATCTTCCGCGATGTCTATGAGGAGGCCGGCGAGAAGATCACCGCCGATATCGCTCAGCAGGAGCAGGATCTGGTGGCCTGGTTCGAGGAGCAGGGGGTCACCGTCAACCGCGTTGATACCGAGCCGTTTCGTGAGGCGGTCATGGCGTTTCATAACGGCGAGGCGGCGACCTGGGACCAGGCCACCTATGACCGCCTCCAGGCGCTGGGCGAATAGAGCGAGCCGAACATTGCCCGGCGTTATCTCGGGGCGGCCGTTGGCCGCCCCTCGGGTGACGACACGGCGTCCTGGTCCGGTCGAGGCCCTTGGGCTTTCGACGCCGTGCGGACATGGTCGGCCCATGAGCATGCGGTTGCCTGGTGTGGCTTGGCACCGACGCCATGGCCGCGGGAGGTCATTGAGCCTCCGGGCGTCAGTCCGCGGGACGACCATCGCAGGTGACCTGCAGGCCCTGGCACGAGGAGAGCAGAATGAACGATGAGCCGGCCACGACCGAATCGCCCGGATTCGCCATCGGCGAAGACGATGACAGTATCCACCCCGGGGACTATGCCCCGGAAGACTACGTGACGCTGGTGGTCTTCTGGCTGTTGGCCCTGGATGTGTTCGTGCAGTTCTTCAGTCGCTATGTACTCGGCAACTCCATCGCCTGGACCGAGGAAATCGCCCGCTACCTGTTGGTATCGGTCGGGTTTCTGGGCAGCGCCATGGCGGCTCGCAAGGGCTCCCACATCGCCGTGGAATTCTTCTATCGCTATCTGTCCGACGGGGTGGCCCGGGTCATGTCGACCCTGGTCGATGTGGTGAGGATTCTGTTCATGGGTGTCATGACCTGGATTACCTGGCAATTGGCCGAGCGTACCAACTCGATGATGGTCTCGGTGGATCTGCCGAAGAGCCTGCTCTACTACGTGGTGATGCTGGGCTTTGCGCTGATGCTGGTGCGCTCCATCCAGAGTGCCATCGGCCACTGGCGGACCAAGACCAGCGAATTGATGTTTACCGATGACGACGCCTGACCCGCGTCCGTGGAGTCTCTGAGATGACCGAAGCCATGATCACAGCGCGCCGTGGGTCTCTGGTTCCCCCCGTCATCGCCTTGTTGGCGGTGATCGGTTGCGTGGTGCTGGCCGTTATGGGCCACTATCTTTCCTTTCTTTTCGCGGCGCTGTTCACCTTGCTGGTGTGTGGCCTGCCGATTGCGATCAGCCTGGCGGGGTCCTGCCTGCTGTATGTGATGTTGACCGGACGGGTGCCCGATGTGGTGGTCGTGCATCGCATGGTGAACGGCATCGACAGCTTTCCGTTGCTGGCGATTCCGTTCTTTATCCTGGCCGGCAACCTGATGAACAACGGCGGTATCACCAATCGTATCTTCGACTTCGCCAAAGCGTTGATGGGCTGGATGCGTGGCGGGCTGGGTCACGTCAATGTCGGTGCCAGTATCGTCTTTTCGGGCATGTCCGGGGCGGCGGTTGCCGATGCCGGAGGCCTGGGAACCATCGAGATCAAGGCCATGCGTGATGCTGGCTATGATCAGGAGTTTGCGGTCGGCATCACGGCGGCATCGTCCACCATCGGACCGATCATTCCTCCGAGCCTGCCCATGGTCATCTACGGCGTGATGGCCTCGGTATCGGTGGGACAGCTGTTCGCTGCCGGCCTGGTGCCGGGGCTATTGATGGGGCTGACCCTGATGGCGATGATCACCTGGCTGTCCTGGCGTCGCGGCTACAAGCGCGACGCGCGTTTCTCCATGAGCGTCCTGGGCAGGACCTTCTGCCGGGCCTTTCTGTCGCTGTTGACGCCGGTGATCATCGTCGGTGGGATCGTGACCGGTGCCTTCACGCCCACCGAGGCGGCGATTGCCGCCGTGGTCTACGCCCTGGTCCTGGGGGGGCTGGTCTACCGCACCCTGACCTGGCGCCGGTTGCTCAAGGTCAGCATGGAAACCATCGAGACCACGGCGGTCATCCTGTTCATCGTTGCGGGCGCCTCGATCTTTGCCTGGATCCTGACCTCGAACCAGGTCACCCAGCATGTGATGGGCCTGCTCGGGCCCTTCCAGGACAATCCTGTTGCCGTCCTGTTGATCGTAAACCTGGTGCTGATCGTGGTGGGTTGCTTCATGGAGACCATCGCCGCCATCACGATTCTGGTGCCGGTGCTGTTGCCCGTCGCGGTGGCCGCTGGGGTCGACCCGGTCCACTTCGGGGTGATCATGGTGCTGAACCTGATGATCGGGCTTTTGACGCCGCCGGTAGGGATGGTGCTCTACGTGCTGTCCCGGGTGTCGCATATCTCCTTCGAGAAGTGCATGCGCGGTACGCTGCCGTTCTTGATCCCATTGGTGATCGCCTTGGGCCTGGTGACCTTCGTCCCGGCCATCTCGCTGTGGCTGCCGACCCTGGTCTATCGCTGAGTGGCGATACGGAAGCCTTGTCATCGGCCTCGTCGTCAACGGACTGGCCGATGACAGGGCGCCGGCGGCGGTGGCAGCGCCCCTAACCTCGACCTCAAGGAACCCCCCAATGTCCGATTCCCGCTATGTGAGCTGTCGCGTCGACGCAGATGACCTGAGTCGCTTCATTCGACAGGCTCTGGGGGCCGTCGGTGCCGACGAGGCTTCGCGACAGGCGGTGGCCAGAGCCTTGGTCACCGCCTCGCTGATGGGAACTGACAGCCACGGTCTGCGTCTCTTGCCGCATTACCTGAACGCTCTCGAGGGCGGTCGAATCGCGCCGTCCCCGCGACTCGCCTTCACTCGTCGACTCGCAGGGACAGGAGTGCTGGACGCCGGCAATGCCCTCGGTCATCTGGCGGGATAATGGGACAGCGACCACGCCGTCGAGATGGCAGCGGAGGTGGGCTTGGGCGCGGTA
>Ga0114954_1000497_pt1 | contig 12983 bp, 12 predicted proteins | sample Porto_4metaG_FD_87299 | JGI IMG/M metagenome (GOLD analysis project Ga0114954, IMG submission 87299) | Marine algal microbial communities from Porto, Portugal - Porto_4 metaG | ecosystem: Host-associated > Algae > Red algae > Unclassified | place: Portugal: Porto | collected 2015-02-02
CAGGATGATCGAGGGCCCGGACGGCAGGCTCAGGTGATACGACAGCAGCAGGCCGCCGGTGCTTGCCACCAGCGCGATCACCACCGCCAGCACGATCAGGCCTTCCAGACGCTTGCTCCAGAAGCGTGCGGTGGTGGCGGGCAGCATCATCAGCCCTACCGCCATCAGGGTGCCGAGGGTCTGGAAACCGGCGGTCAGATTGAGCACCACCAGGCCGAGAAAGACGCCGTGGATCAGACCGCCGCGCACGCCTTGCCCACGTAGAAACAGCGGGTCGAGACACTCCACCACTAGGGCACGGAAGATTACTGCCAGGGTCACCACGATCAGGCTGCTGATGGCGGCGATCAGCAGCAGCGCGGTGGAGTCCACCGCCAGGATCGAACCGAACAGCACATGGGTGAGGTCGACGCTGCTGCCGCCGAGTGACACCAGCATCACCCCCGCCGCCAGTGAGATCAGAAAGAAGCTCGCCATGGCCGAGTCTTCCCGGTGGCCGGTCAACTGCGACACGCTACCGGCGAGAATAGCGATGGTGAGCCCGGAGAGCATGCCGCCGAGACTCATGGCCGGTAGCGAGAATCCCGCCATCAGGAAACCGAGGGCGACCCCGGGAAGAATGGCGTGGGACATGGCGTCGCCGATCAGGCTCATGCCGCGCAGCATCAAGAAAACCCCGAGCGGCGGGGCGGCCAACGACAGCGCCATGCCGGCCACCAGGGCGCGTGTCATGAAGGCGTAGTCGAAGGGCGCGATCAACCAGGCGTGCAGGATGGCGGTGAGGGATTCGATCATTCAGACGGATCCGGGAAAGGTCAGAGGGAGACGCGGGGGGCGCGACAGATGGCCGGTGTGACGCTCGAGCAGCGCCTCGGGGGTCGCCCAGCGGCCGTGACCCTGTGCCAGAATCAGCACGTCGTCGGCGAGGCGTGCCAGCTGGTCCATGTCGTGGAGCACCACCAGGATAGTCGCCCCCTGGTTCGCCATTTCGCGCAGGACGTCCATCAGCACCTCGATGGTGTCGGCGTCGACGTTGGCGAAGGGTTCATCGAGCAGCAGCATTTCCGCTTCCTGCATCAGGGTCCGACCGAACAGGGCACGCTGGCGCTGGCCGCCCGACAGCTCGCCCAGCGGACGATGGGCCAGGTGCGAGATGCCAAGGCGTGCCATGATCTCCCGGCCGCGGCGATAGTGAGCCGCGCAGTAGCCCTTGAGCGCCCCATGGCTCGGCCAGGTGCCGGTCATGATCAACTCTTCGACGCTCATCGGAAAGGTCAGGTCCAGCGCCAGCTGCTGGGGCAGCCAGGCGCGCCGTGCCGGTGGTACCTGGCACGCCACTCGACCCGCCACCGGCGTCAGGGTGCCCATGATGGCCTGGATGAGGGTGCTCTTGCCGGCGCCATTGGCACCGATCAGGGCGGTGATGGCGCCGTCCTGAAAGCTGCCCTCCAGGTGTTCCAGTACGGTGTGCCCGCCCCGGGCGAGCTGCAGGTCCTTGAGCTCCAGGCGCGACATCAGGCCCACCACCCAGCGGACCAGGACACCGCCAGCCATAACGCGGCCAGCGGACCGGCGACCCAAGCCAGGCGACGCCACACGGAGAGAGACATCAAGGAGAAATGGCAAGGCCCTTCGGGGCGATGTTGGTGGCGGTGTGACATGGAACCGGGCTCCGGGTTGATGCGCTGAGGGTTATAACATAACAATTCCGTGTTCGGCCAGCCCCGGTCGCCCGGGGTTCTGGGCGTTCGGGCATGCCACGAACACCGGAGAGCCGCCCGGGCAGCATCAAGCGGGGGGCAGTGGCAACGCCATTGGCGTTGGCGCAAAAGAGGTAGATGAGGCGCACTGTAAGGATCGACAGCAAGATCGACACTGCAAAAAGGTCGATCCCGCGATAGACTGAAGAATGAAGGGCGAGTTCCTTTTCTGCATAGGACGAAAAACGTCATACGGAGAATGTGTCATGTCATCGAAGTTTGGTCGTGCGACATTGCTGGCGCTTGGGATGAGCGCCACGCTGCTGGCGCTGTCTTCTCACTGCATCGCAGGCGGTAGCACCGGGTTGTATCTCGGCGCCGGTGCCGGTCAGCTGCAGGGCGATCACGACTTCGACGACGAGACCGGAATGGCCAAGATCTTCGCCGGCTACAACTTCGGTTGGCTGCCCTTCCTGGATGTCGGCGCCGAGCTGTCATACCTCAACGGCGGCGAGCTGGATGGTGATGTGGACGGCAAGTCGGCATCGCTGGAGATCGAAAGCCTGCAGGCCATGGGCATCGCCGGATTCAGCTTCGGTCCCCTGGGGATCTACGGCAAGGCCGGGGTGGCGGATTGGGATGCCGAGCGTCGCGGCAGCGGCCTGGACAAGGACTATAGCGGTACCGACCCGGTCTATGGGATCGGGGCTCGGATGCAACTGTTCGACGTCACCGGACGCCTGGAGGTGGAGCGCATCGATGCCGACCGTATCGGTAATGTCGATAGCCTGACCGGCAGCGTGGTCTATACCTTTTAGGCAGACATAGCCGGCAAGTTCGGTGGCAGCCAACGGGGCCGTCGCGAAAGCGACGGCCCCGTTGGCGTTTTATCGCCGAAAGGCGTCGACTTGGCGTCGCCGCGCCATCGGCTTTCACCGCAGTCGGTGAGAGCGATAGCGTCAATCATCTCCCCCAAAGGGCATGTTTTGCTGACCTGGGTCAAAAATCGGTTTACACCGGCCGTCGAAGCATACTTAGTCGGGATGCCTGCCGGGGAACTGGCGCAGGATAAAGGAACGCATCCTTATCTTCTGCGAGGTGGATATGTCTCCATCGTTCGGCCAGTCCCTTCCTTCCCCGCACCACAGGCGTCGAAGGTTCCGTCGACGCCTGTGGTGCGGGGGGCTTGCCTGCTTCGTCCTGGTTGCCATGGCCGTGGGCTTGCATCGTGGCGAGCTGGGCCTGCTGGCCCTGGTGCTTGCAGCGCTCAATACCTTGATGCTACCGATGATTCAGTCGGCGTTGCAGGGCATCAGTGAGCTTCTCGCGCCCTGGTCTATCCTGCTGGGGCAACAGTGGACACACTCACTGATCAAGGCCGCCCTTCTGGCGGTGTGCTGGTTGTTTGCCATCTTCATCGTGCCCCCGAGCCTGGTCTGTCTCTATCTGTGCCGTCGCCCCGATCGCCATGGTGTTGGCTACTGACACAGCCCCTTGAGGCCCAGTCGGTCGCAGGGAATGTCTTCCTGGAGCGCGACAACGGTTACCATGGGTGTCGGTCACCCCGTTTCACCGACCACGACGCTCAAGGAGACCCGATGACCCGCCCGAAAGCCCCCGCCCGGGACGCCCCATCGTCCCCCGCCAAGGCCCGTGAGGCCTTGGCAGAAAGCCCCTATGACAGGGCCCTGGTCGCCCTCGATGCCTGGCATGCCGAGGACCCACGTACCGTGACGGTGGACGGCCAGAGCATGCCGATGGAGCTATGGCACGCCGGGCGCATGAGCGCCTGGCTCGAGCGCCTCGATCAGGCGCCGAGCGAGCCGGTTCGCCTCGCCGTACGCGGCCAGCACCTGAAGCGCTGGGAAGTGCCCCGGAAGGATTACCCCGAAGGGAGGGTGGGGTATCTGACCTGGCGCCGAGACCAGGGCAAGCGAGCCGGCGCACTGGTCGCCGGCGCCATGCGCGAGGCGGGGTTCACCGATGACGACGCCGACGCCGCCGCACGCATGATCCGCAAGCAAGGCCTGGGACGAGATGCCGGGACCCAGGCGGTGGAAGACTGCGCCTGCCTGGTCTTCCTGGAGAACTACTTCGGCGACTTCTCGCGTCAGGTCGAGCACGACCACCTGATTCGCATCGTTCAGAAGACCTGGGCCAAGATGTCGCCCCAGGCTCATCAGCTGGCCCTGGCCCTGCCCATGAGCGACGAAACCCGTGGTCTGGTAGAAGAGGCCCTGGCAGGCGCATAGCGTGGCTCAGGGCGCCACGAGTAGCCCGAGGGGCGGGGTACCAGAACGGACCGCCACCGCAGGCTAGGCGGAGGGCCTATATCCTTGGCAGCACAATGTGTGGCGACGGCCCGCAACGCGGTCAGGGAATGTTCGTTCGCCGTGCCATCGGGTATGCAGCCACTGTCGGTAGCGTCGACGCCTGGCATGAATGAGCGCATCCGTTCCCCGCACACGCGGGGATCAACCGAGCGCGCCCACCAGAAGGCGGTCGGCGCCGCCCCGCCCTCGTGGGGATGCGCCGTCGAGCGTTGCGTTCCAGTCCTAACGCCTCAGCGCCAGCCAGTGGCCTTGGGCGTGGACGATGTCGTCGAGCTCAACGCGGTAGATCTGGCTTAGGTGTTCGGCCTTTAGCACCTCGGCGGGTGGGCCTTCGGCGAGGCGCTTTCCGTTGTCCAGCAGCCAGACCCTGTCGGCGAAGCTGGCGGCCAGGTTGAGGTCGTGCAGGACGCAGACGACGGCGAGGGACTGGTGGTGAACCAGGCGCCTGAGCAGGCGCATCAGGCTCTGCTGCTGGCCGATGTCGAGGGCGCTGGTAGGTTCGTCGAGCAGTAGCAGGCGGTGGCCGTCCTCGGGGCCGCCTAGCTGGCACAGGGCTCGGGCGATCATCACCCGCTGCAGCTCGCCCCCCGACAGGGTCAGGACGCTGCGGCCGGCCAGGTGGGCCAGGTCCAGCTCACGCAGCCAGTAGGTGACCTCGTCGTCATCACCGCTGGCCCCCAGGGCGGCAAGCTCCTCGACCCGCCAGGCGAACACCGGCCTATCTTGCTGGGTGACCACCGCACGGCGTCTGGCCAGCGCCTCCTTCGACCAGTCGCCCAAGGGTCGCTGGTTGAGGGTCACCTGGCCGAGCTGCGGGGCACGAAAGCCCGACAGCAGATTCAACAGGGTGCTCTTGCCGGCGCCGTTGGGGCCGACGATGGCCAGCAGCTCGCCGCTGTGCACGCTGTCGCTGAAGGCGTCGATTCGGGGTGGGCTTCGGTAACCGGCGTTATCCAGCGTCAGCATGAGAGGCCTCTCGCGTAGCGGGCGTTGCACAATGACCCACAGCCAGCGCATGAGCGGTCTCTCGCCTGGCAGTCGTGGCGTTATGGTCCAGTGTCAGCATGGCGGCCTCTCGCGTAGCAGCAGCCACAGAAAATAGGGTCCGCCGATAAGGCTGGTGAGGAGCCCGACGGGGATCTCGGCGGGGTTGGCCAGGGTGCGGGCCAGGCCATCGGCGACGATCAGCAACACGCCGCCGCCGAGCATCGAGGCCGGCAGCAGGCGGCGATGGCCCGGGCCGAGCCACAGCCGCAGACAGTGCGGGATCAACAGGCCGAGAAAGCCGATGATGCCGGCCAGCGCCACGCTGATGCCGACGCCCAGGGCAGTTGCCAGGACCACCCGGCGGCGCAGCCTCGGGGCATCGAGCCCGGCGCCGTGGGCGGTGACGTCACCGAGCTGCAGCAGGTCCAGCTCGTGACGACTGCGGTATAGCCCCCACAGGGCCACGGGGGCGGCCATCCATAGGGCGGTCACCGCCGGCCACAGCGCGTTGGCCAGGCTACCCATGCCCCACAGGCTGAGCTGGCGAAGCTGCTGGTCATCGGCGATGAAGGCCAGCACGCCGCCGCCGGCGGCGGCCAGGGTATTGATGGCGAGCCCCGCCAGCAGCAGGGTGAAGAGGGCGCCGCCGGCAGCCCCTGTGTGGCCGCGAGCCCCGATGGCGAAGACCACCAGGCCGACGCTGAAGGCGCCGAGAAAGCCCGCCACGAATTGACCATAGAGTCCCAGCGCGCCCCCGGCGCCATCCAGCATCACGATCCAGGCGGCCACCGCGAGCCCTGCGCCGCTGGCCATGCCGAGCAGGGTCGGGTCGGCCAGGGGGTTGCGAAACAGGCCCTGCATGGCGGCGCCGCTGCCGGCCAGCAGCATGCCGACGGCGAGCCCCAGCGCCAGCCGCGGCACGCGTAGCTGCCACCAGATATTCAAGGCACGGTCGCTGGCGTCGCCGCTGAGCATGGCCCACGACAACCCCAGGGGACCGCTGGTGGCCGACCAGCCAAGCGCCAGGATCAGGGCGACGCCGAGGCCTACCAGTGGGCTCGGACGACGAACCCGAAAGGCCGTGTGGCGCGGGTGTCTGGGTGGGGCCTGGGCCTTCATGGTGCGGCGGCCTGGTCGGGGCCGGCGGCCAATCGCTGGTGCAGATCGATCAACGCCTGGGGGGTGCGCGGCCCCAGGTTCATCAGCGCTACGCTATCCACCGGGACCACCCAGCGGGCCTCTGCGGCGGGCGTCAGGGCGAGTCCCGGCAGGCGCCATAGCCCTGGCTCACCCCCGAGCGCTGCGAGCCCATCCTCGGGCACGATGACGACCTCGGGTGCTGCGGGCACCAGGCCTTCGGCGGAGACGGGCTTGTAGCCCTGCATGTCGGCGAAGGCGTTGTCGGCGCCGAGGGCCTCGATGAGCTGCTGGGCGATGGTGGCGCGTCCGCCGATCATCGGCGTCATGCCGCCGTGGTGGAGCATGAACATCACCTTCAGGCCGGTGAGCGGTGCTAGGCGGTCGAGGCGTGCCAGGCGGTCATCGATCTCGGTGGCCAGTGCGTCGCCCGCGGCGTCGCGACCGACGGCACGGGCGATCAGACGTACCTTGTCGTCGATCGCCTCCAGGCGCGGCGGCGCCTGTACTTCGACCAGGGTCACGCCGCTGGCGGCGACCTGGGCCAGCACCTCCTTGGGCCCGGCGGCGTCGCTGGCGATCACCCAGTCCGGGGCCAGGCCCAGTACGCTTTCGCCGGAGAGCCTGCGCAGATACCCCACCGAGGGCAGCTCGGCGAGTTCAGGCGGGTAGGTGACGGTGTCGTCGCGGGCGATCAGGCGATCCGCCAGGCCGAGGCGGGCGAGTATCTCGGCCACGTCGCCGCCGAGCGCCAGCATTCGAGTTCCCGGCTCTTGCGCCTGGCTGACTGCCGACGACGAGGCGATCAGCATGATGGCCAGGCAGACGGCGCACGCCCGGGAGGTGAGCCGGCGCGCCAGGCCCGCCGTGAGAGAGTGTCGCGATTGCATGATCAGCGCCTCACGCCGCTGTGCCGGTGAGTTCAAGAGACGCCAGGAGGTCTCGCCAGGCCGGCGCTTCCGGGGCCCCTTCGCGGCGTTCGCCGTAGATCTGCAGCACCAGTTCGCCGCTTGTGTCGAAGGCCTCCAGGCTGGTCACGCCGCCGTCGGCGTTGGGCTTGAATACCGTCCAAACGCGATCGATGGCGGCATCCTCCAGGTGCAAAGTGGCGTCGTCGGCAAACAGGTTCAGCCAGCCGCGTCTGCGCTGAGGCTGGGGCACGCAGCCCGTCCGGATCTGCACGCAGCCTGGGCTTGCCACGAACAGCATCAGCGACTGGCTCTGGGTGGCGGCGTCACGCAACAGTTGCTCGACGCTGCCAGGTGGCAGGGGACGGGTGAAGCGCCCTTGCATCAACGTATTGGCGTCGCGACGGCTCAGGTCGTAGCGGCGCAGCAGGCCGAAGAACTGATGCACGTCGGTCATTGCCGCCCAGTCGTCGGCCAGGCCAGGGGGCGGCGTTGGTGGAGTCGGTGCGTCTTCCGGGCTCGCCTGGCCGACGAAGCATGGCTCGTCCGTACTGGCCTCTTGCCACAGCTGCTCCCACGCCTTGCGAGGCATCGGCCGCTCGCAGAAGACCTTGTGCAGCGCGCGGCCGTGACGATCGAAGATCTGCAGGCTCAGGCGCTCACCGCTGGGTAGCGCATCGCGAATCAGGCACGCCCAGTACCACTGGCCGAACAGCAGACGCAGATCGAGGCCCCCGGGTGCCAGCAGCAGGCCGGCGTGGGCACCGCCAGAAAGCGGGGGATACTCGCCGCGCTGCTCGAGCACCGCGTGGCGGGAGCGGGTCAGCGCCTTGACCGGTCCGAGGCTTTTAAAGCGTGCGGCGAGCTCGCGGGGGGCGAGGTCGATGGTCATCACGTCTTCGCCGATGCGTGCGGCCTGGAGCGCGCCCTCGCTGATGTCCAGGCGCTCTGCCAGCACGATGGCCGGGGTGTGGGGAGCGCTCTCGCGCAGGGCGCGAAAGGCGTCGAGGATGGCGGTGCGTGTGTCATCGCTCATGGCGTGTCTCCTACCATTGGTAGCTTAGGTTGGCGAGCAGGCTGCGACCGTCGCCGAGGCTGCCGTCGGGGCGATACCACTCTTGATCGGCGAGGTTGGCCAGGCGCAGCGAGGCGCTCAGCGGTGCGCTCGCCTGCCAGCTCAGCTGCAGGTCGTTCAGCCCATAGCCGGGCAGACGGGTGCCATCGCCGGTATCGTCGAAGTCGCGGGCGAAGCGTCCGCGCCAGCCCAGCGTCAGTGCAGCATCGGCGAAGTGCCAGTCGGCGCCGAGGGTCGCCTCCAGCGGGGTCTGGCGCTCGAGGTCGGCGCCGCTGTCGCGATCGCGCCCCGAGACCCGAGACAGCGCGACGAAGGTGTCCAGCGGCGGCAGCGCACCTGGCTGCCAGCCGAGGCGGGCGTCATAGCCCCACAGGTGGGCGCGCGCGACGTTCACCGCTTGGGTGGTGCCGGCGACGATGTCCACCGAGGAGTCGATGAAGTCGTCTGCCTTGGTATCGAAGTAGCTGGCGCGGAGCGACCAGTCGCCCTGTTGCCAGCCGAAGCCGCTCTCCCAGGTCTTGCTGGTCTCCGGGTCGAGGTCGGGATTGGCGATCCAGAAGTTGTCGGGGACGCAGAAGAATGGCCCGGCGCAGAAGCCGGCGAAATGCCGGTCGTTGGCGTATAGCTCGGTCAGGGTCGGGGCACGGAAGGCCTCGGCGTAGCCGCTGTAGATCACCCAGGCGTCACTCGGGCGCCATGACAGACGCACCTTGGGCGAGATCTGGTCCTCGTCGCTGTCGCGGCCCGCATCGTCCTCGGCGCGGTAGGAGTCGTAGCGCGCGCCGAGGCCGAGATCGAACTCGCCGATGCCGCCATCGTCGACGTAGCGGCCCACCGTCAGGGTGTCGTCGACATACACTGATCCAGTGTCGATGTCGGCATCGGGGAAGCCGGAGGCGCCGCCGGAAGGGTCCTGGCTTGCGCGCTCGATCTCGGCGCCGAAGACCAGCGTCTGGTTGAGCCAGCCGTGGTCGAGGTGGTGGACGCCATCGCTTTGCAGGCCGTAACGGGTCAGGGTGCGCGATGCCTCGTCGTCGATATCCTGACGGCTCAGGCTCGCCCGCGTCTCGAGGCGCGTCGTGGCGCTGGGCGACCATAGGTGGGCGAGTTGGGCGTTGTCGCTGACTACGTCCCGATCCACCTCGGGGTTGCTGGCGCTGGCCTCGATCACCTGGGGGTTGGCGGGCTGGCGGCTGTCTTCGTCGTAGTGCTGCCAGCTGGCGCTAAGGCGCTGGTTCTCGGCGATCTGCCAGCCGCCCTTGGCCAGCAGGCTGGTCAGGTTGGCGTCCTCGTCGGCCTCTTCACCGCCGGCGCGGCGGATGTCCCCGGAGTCGCTGTAGCCCAGCGACACCAGGCCATCGAGGGCGCCGACGCCCTGACCCTGGCGGCCGAACAGGGTGACATGGGAGCCGATCTCGTCGGCGGCGGTCGCCCCCGAGACCGATAGGCGCACGCCACTGTCCTCGCCCCGGGCCAGCAGGTCATCGGCATCCACCGTGGTCAGGCTGACTACGCCCCCCATGGCGTTGCCGCCGTACAGGCTCGACAGGGCACCCCGGGCGATCTGGACCTGCTTGATCAGGCCAGGGTCGGCGAAGAAGTTGCCAATATGGCCGGTGTCGATGTCCTGGCGCACGCCATCCATGACGATCAGCACACCGTTCTCGTCGAAGCCACGCAGGGTCAAGAACTGTCCGTTGCGGCGTCCACTGCCGCTGACGTGGACGCCGGGCTGCTGGGCGATGACGTCTTCCCAGCGCGTGGCGGTGGCGAGCGCCGGGTCGTCGCGCTCGATGACGTCGATGATCATCGGGGCGCGATGGACATCGCCAGGCAGGCGTGTGCCGGTGACCAGCAGGGGCGGCTCGACCCGCACGCCGTCGGTAGAGGTGACGCCCGGGGCGAGGGCGTCATCGAGGCCATGGGCGGCGGTGTCGGGGGTGGCGGCCTGGGTCGCCGAGGCGCACAGCGCCAGGGCCAGCCAACCGCCACCGGAAATAACAGCTTTCATCGGTGAGGCTTCCACTGTAGGGACTTGGCTGGCTTGGGCAATGCCCTGGCTGGCGAGAAAACGGGGCGAATCGGTCGCCGCCGTCGATGGTCAGGTGATGCATCTTGGCGGTGCGTGGCAGGGGGTGGCGTGTGGACGCTCGCCAACTGCGCGCCGCTGGTGGGGCCGGCGGCGGGGCCTGGGTCGCGTCAGGTGGTCAGAATCAACTTGTCGTTGCGTGTTCTGCGCAGGTGATAGCGCTGCCCGCGGTGCTCGATGATCAGGCGGCCTTCTTCCCCCAGCAGGGCGTCACTCGACACCCGTCGATCCCGAGACCCCTGGGGATCGATGACCCGGCGATGGGGCGCATCGCCAGCGCTGACGCCGGTGGAAGCGGTGGAAGCGGTGGGCAAGTTCGAGGGGGCTGACATGGTGAAGGCATCCGTGAGCGAAAGCGGCCCGATGGCCAGGGTAATGATAATTATTATCAAAAGATAACAGGATGCATTGTTATTGAAAAGTCGAGGGCTTGCAAGGTGTGGCGTGTGGGCAGCACTGATGGTGGTGCCGCTGGGGCAGCACCCGCCAGGGGGAGGTGGCAGATGTGAGTGGCGTCGGTGCGTGACTTGACAGAGGCGGTAAACGCGACCACATTACAAACGACAATGATTCTCATTGTTTTGTTCTATGGTTCTTTCCCCAGGAGGTCGTCATGTCCTATCGCATCAAGACCGCGCTCCACGGCGCCAATCCGAGCCTCGAGATCTTCGATGTGAGCTCCGGCTCGATGCGGATGGCCTGGGAGTACCCGAAGGTCGCCACGAACACCGAGGAGACCGATCCAGAACTGCTTGCCCTGCGCCGGGAAGAGGCGATCCATGATCTGTTTCGGCGCCTGTTTCTGCTGACCACCGAGCAGTACTTGAAAGGAGAGCTGGCGAACCCGCGGGTCGGGTCAGGCGTCGTCGAACGCCAGGCGCATTGAGCCCCGGGGGTGGCAGGGTTTGCCGTGACGCAGCCACAGCACGCCGGCGCTGAGGTCCATGACGACGCTGAACAGGGTCTCCATGCGCTCGTCCTCCGGCACCTCGGGATCGAAGTGACGACACAGGGATTCGTGCCCCGGCTCGTGGTCACCGAGCAGGGCAAACAGGCGCTCGGGGCCGGGCGGTGCCTCCTGAACTGGCGCTTCTCGTTGCCCGTCATGCTGGGTGTGGTCGAGCTCGGCTTGGAGGCTATCGAGCAGCGTGTCCAGGCGTGACAGTCGCGCCCAGGAGTCGGGCTTGGGAAAGTCCTCGAGCCAATGCGTCGCGCTGTCGCTGACGAGGTGATTGGTGTGGGTGACCACGCCATGGCGCGGCGGCAGTCGGCCGGGCTGGCCGGCGTGGACCTCGTAGCCGCAGGCCTGGCCGCTGCCGTCGGCGATAAGAAAATGCGCCGGTGCGCAGACGCCGTGCATGGCCACGGCTTCGGCCTCTTCGGCGCTGCAGCTCTCGAGAATCTTGCGCAGGGCGACGTGGATCGGCAGGCCCTCGCCGCAGGTTGCCGAGCGAATGGCGTTGAGCGTGACGCCGACGCCGCGATCGTTCAGCCCCACCTTGGCCACCATGCCGGCCTCGCCAACGCTGATCAGGGTAGGGGCGCCCGGGGGGTGGATACGCAGCGCCACGAGGTGCTCGCCCTGGTCGGCGCGCCAGTCCCAGTTCTGGGCCAGCCACTGGTGGCCCTGGTGGGCGAGAGAAAACGCCGAGCAGCCGCCGCTGGCGCGGGTCAGGGAAATCTCGCTGCGACAGTTCAGCGTCAGGATATCGGACAGGTCGCCATCGATGCCCTGGGCCATGCCGTCCATTTCCTCGATGATGTCGGGGAAGCGCTGCTCGATCATCGGCAGAAAGCGCTCGGCATCGCGCCGCGCCTCATGCCAGCGCAGCCCGACCATGGCGTGAAACATGCGGTCATAGACGTCGATGCTGGCGATGATCGCCGCCTTGTGCAGGCGGCCATGGGTCAGGCCGATATCGAAGCGGCTGCCGGAGAGTTCGGTGAGTTGCATGTGGGCCTCGCTGGGGGATGTCCTGCGGCGGCGTGTCCTGAATTTACTCTAGCAGGTCAGGTGGCGCTGGGGGCTATCCAGGCCACCGGCAGGTGCCAGCAAGATGCCTGTTCGAGGGGCCGCGTCGACGCGCCGCGGCGAGTCGAGGCGATTCCTTGTCCCACGGCAGCTTTCGTACAAGTGGGCATGAAAAGCCCACAAAGAGGCGCAGGACACTGACGAATCCTGGCTTTTTGCTAGCGTGCTTACGGGTATGCTCGGGGGGTGGTCCATGCAGGGCCCTAGTCACGAGGATACGTCCATGAAAGCAAAGATTGCGCTCTCCATCCTGGCACTTGCCATCCTGCCACTGAGTGCCCAGGCGGGCATCGTCGATGGTCGCATCGCCAAGTACGCAACGGAGCCAATGGTGCCTGCGACTTCTCCGTGCTCCAACCACCGCTCTACTCACTGCGGTGAAGCGGCCCAGCAGGCGTCACACCAGGCCGGTGTCGACCAGAAGACCGCGCAGTCCGCCGACAAGGACGCCGACTCGGCCCGCTGAGTCCAGGCCAGCCGCTGTACCCTCTCGCGCCGTCCATGGGACGGCGCGCTGCGTTGGTGGTCAGGTTGGCATCACCCCTTGTGCCGAGCGTTGTAGACGGCTTCGTCGAGTTCGCCTTCACTCTTGCCGACCAGGGTGGTGACCATCAGGTCACCCGCCACGTTGACGCTGGTACGGGCCATGTCGAGGATACGGTCGACGCCGGCGATGACCGCCAGGGCCTCCAGCGGCAGGCCGATCTGGGCCATGACGATAG
>Ga0114954_1000500_pt1 | contig 12896 bp, 11 predicted proteins | sample Porto_4metaG_FD_87299 | JGI IMG/M metagenome (GOLD analysis project Ga0114954, IMG submission 87299) | Marine algal microbial communities from Porto, Portugal - Porto_4 metaG | ecosystem: Host-associated > Algae > Red algae > Unclassified | place: Portugal: Porto | collected 2015-02-02
GCGCGGCTTGTCGAAGCGCAGGTAGCTGTGGGCGACGGAGTTGATGTTGCCGATATCGGTCGACACCATCACGTCGTCGGGCATGGCCTTCTCGAGCTCGCGCAGGACCTGGCGCGGATGCAGGTATTCACCGCCGGAGAACGGTTTCTCGTCCTTGGCCTCGTCGATGGCATCCAGCGAGAACGGATCACGCTCATGGGTCCACTCGTCGAGTTCCGCTTCCCAAGCCTCCTTCTCGGCCTTGAGCGTGGCCAGACGCTCGTCCTTGGTCGCATCGCACACCAGGTTGCGGCGTTCCAGACGCTGGCTCAGTTCGACGGCGGCCGCCTTGGCGTCGCCACAGATGCCGACGGATATCTTCTTCACCAGGCCCAGCATCTTGTGATCGGCATCGACCTGAATGATCTTGGCGTCCTTCGGCCAATAGTCCATGCCGTGCTGCGGCAGGGTGCCGAATGGCCCCAGACGGGTACCCAACGCCAACACCACATCGGCCTGGGCGATCAACTTCATGCCGGCCTTGGAGCCTTGATAGCCCAGCGGGCCACACCACTGCGGATGACTGGCCGGGAAGGAGTCGTTGTGCTGGTAGCTGTTGACCACCGGCGCGCCGAGGCGCTCGGCCAGCGCCTTGCACTCTTCCACGGCATCGGCCATGACCACGCCACCACCGGATACGATCACCGGGAACTTGGCCTCGGCCAGCAGTGCCGCCGCCTCGTCCAGCGACTGGGCGCCACCGGGACCACGGTCGATGCGGCGCGGCTCGGGAATCTCGGCTTCGATCTCGCCGTAGAAGTAGTCGCGAGGAATGTTCAGCTGGGTCGGGCCGATCTCGGCCATGGCGCGATCGAAGCAGCGACCGGTGTATTCGGCCATGCGCGACGGATGGGTCACGTGGCCCTGGTACTTGGTGAACTCCTGGAACATCGGCAGCTGGTTGCACTCCTGGAAACCGCCCAGGCCAATGCCGGTGGTGCCGGTTTCCGGGGTGATCATGACCACCGGGCTGTGGGCCCAGTACGCCGCGGCGATACCGGTCACGCAGTTGGAGATGCCGGGGCCGTTCTGGCCGATGACCACGCCATGGCGACCGGACACACGAGCATAGCCGTCTGCCATGTGGGCGGCGCCCTGCTCGTGCACCACCGGGATCAGGCGAATCCCGGCCGGGGCAAAGATGTCCATGGCGTCCATGAAGGCCGAGCCCATGATGCCGAACATGTCGGTCACGTCGTTGGCAACCAGGGTTTCGACGAAGGCCTCGGAGGGCGTCATCTTCTGCTTACCCTTCACGACCTGGCGGTTGTTGGTGTTGTCGTTGTGACTCATGGGGCTCCTCCACGGAACAAGAGCGGACTTTAGATGTGCATTCAGCGAGGTCTGGCGCGGCCTGCCTCCCGCCGGGGAACTCCCTCGGCGCCCTTCGCAGTGCCAGACGAACATTTACCATTTTTTGATACCAAGGGTTCCGATTTGCGGAACTTGAGCAAAAGGTAGCCGCCTGCGCCGACGCCGTCAACATAGATTTCAAAAAACGGGACAAATTGACTTATTTTTAGGAATAGATACACTCAGCGCACAGGGAGACGACACCATGACCACACCGCGCTTGGACACCAAGAGTATCGAAGGAGACACCCCGGCCCAGCGCCTGCTGGGACTGCTCGAGGTGATCGCAGAAAAGGATCAGTACTTTACGTTGCAGAGCCTGGTCGAGGAGACCGGCATGCCCAAGCCCACCCTGCATCGAATGCTTCAGCAACTCGAGAACTCGGGCATGCTGCAAAGGGAGGCGGATAACCGGCACTACAGCAAGGGCACGCGCTTGCGGCGACTGGCCGAGACGCTATTGCTCAACGACACCGTTCAGGGCGCTCGTCACGCGGTCCTGCGCGAGTTGGTTCGCGAGGTCGGGGAAAGCTGCAACATCACCGCCCTTTCCGGCAGCGAAGTGCTATATCTCGACCGCGTCGAGACCCAGGCCCCGCTGCGCTTCTATCTGCATCCAGGCTCCCGGGTGCCGGCCCACTGCTCGGCCAGCGGCAAGCTGTTCCTGGCCCAGATGGGCGCCACCCAGCGTCGTCGCCTGCTCAGCGAGATGCCCCTGGAGTCCTTCACGCCCAAGACCTTGGTCGACCTCGACGCCATGGACGCCGAGATCGAGGCGGTCAAGCACAACGGCTACGCCTTCGACGATGAAGAATTCCTGCCGGGACTCTTGTGCATCGCCGTCCTGGCCCCCAACCCGACAGGCGTCTCCAACGTCGGCCTGGCCATTCAAGCACCGGTCATGCGCATGGATCGCGAGCGCGCCTTGAGCTGCCTGCCGGCGCTGGAGCGTGCCGCGGCGGCCATCGCGCGGATCAATCTCGGCGCCCTGCCCGACAGCGAAGACGTCACTATCGATCATCCGGCGAGCCTCGAGGGCTGAACGGCTCGGTAACTCGCCACCACGGGAAAGGCTCAGACCTTCGCCTCGCTGGCCGCTTGCGACAATAGACCGTATTCTTGCTAGACCCTGGCGCCGACGAGGCCGGCGCCTGCTTCACCCCAATAAAAGGAACTCGCCATGCCCGGCTTGCTGACCGACGTCGACCCCGATGGCCTGCTGGAATACTCGGTGGTCTACACCGACCGCTCGCTGAACCACATGTCGCAAAGCTTTCAGGCAGTGATGCGCGATGTATCGACCACGCTAAAGCGCGTCTATAACGCCCACTCCGCGGTGATCGTTCCCGGCAGCGGCACCTTCGGCATGGAGGCGGTAGCACGTCAATTCGCCCAGAATCGCAATGCCCTGGTCATTCGCAACGGCTGGTTCAGCTATCGCTGGCACCAGATCCTCGAGATGGGCAAGATCCCGGCGGACCTGACCGTACAGAAGGCGCGTCGCCTGGACGACAGCGACCCTCAGTCGCCCTTCGCCCCGGCCCCGATCGAAGATGTCGAGCAGGTCATCGAGCACGCCCAGCCCGATATCGTGTTCATGCCTCATGTCGAGACCTCCTCCGGCATGATCCTGCCCGATGACTACATTCGTCGCGTCGCCGATGCGGTGCACGCCCACGGCGGCCTGGTCGTGCTGGACTGCATCGCCTCGGGCACCCTATGGGTCGACATGGCGGCGACCGGCGTCGATCTGCTCATCAGCGCCCCCCAGAAGGGCTGGAGCGGCTCCCCCTGCTGCGCCATGGTGATGCTCTCCCCCCATGCCAGGGAGATTATCGAGGAAACCACCAGCTCGAGCTTCGCTGCCGACTTGCGCAAGTGGCTATCCATCATGGAAGCCTACGAACAAGGTGGTCATGCCTACCATGCCACCCTGCCCACCGACGGCTTGCGCAAGCTGCGTGATGTGATGAAGGAAACCGAGGCCTACGGATTCGACAAGGTGATGGACGAGCAACTGGCACTGGGGCGCCGTGTGCGCGAAGTCCTTGCGGCCCACGGCTACCAGAGCGTTGCCGCCGAAGGCTTCGCGGCACCCGGCGTGGTGGTGTGCTACAACGACGACCCAGGCTTGGTCGGCAAGTTCGCCCAGGCCGGCCTACAGGTGGCCGCCGGTGTGCCACTGATGTGCGACGAAGGCGATAACTTCCAGACCTTCCGCATCGGACTGTTCGGCCTCGACAAGCTGCATCACATCGAGCGCAGCGTGGAGCACCTGGAGAAGGCCCTGGCCCAGGTGGCCAAGGCCTGAGGCGGGGCTTTCCCGCCCCGGCATGGACGCGGCCTGCGCGCGCGCTCGACGCCTCGCCCTCGACGCCGCGCGCGCGGCCGCTTCGCCACGAGGGCTTCGTCACCGCCAAGTTGGTCACGCATAGCCACGAGAAGATGCGTACCGAAAACTACGGGCTAGCAGCGCACACGCGAAACACGACGGGCGACCTGCCGGGTCGCCCGTCGTGTTTTTATCATGGGATATCTTCTACGCGCTGCGGGTGACAGACGGGCAGCCCTCTCGCCGCCTCTCAGGATAGAATAGAGAGGATGATGCGCTCGCCATAGCCCCACAGCAGAACGGTCAGGCCGAGCAGCGCTTCGAGCACCAGCACGCCGACCCCCAGGGTGGTGCTCGATACGATAAAGCCTTCCTTCTTGCTGATGTTGAGGAAGGAAGGAATGCCGAGATACAGCAGATAGGCCGTGTAGCAAAGCCCCAGCACACCTGCCAGCAGGCACAGCCAGATCAGCGGATAGACCGCCACGATGCCGCTCAGGAACATCGGCGTCGCGACATACCCGGCGAAGATGACACATTGACTTTGGCTGGGAGGGTTCGGATAGCGCTTGGCCATGTACCGGATGACCTTGCCGACGACATAGACCGCCGCCAGGATCACCAGATAGAACGCGATTCCTGCCCCGAGAGCATCGAGATAACTCAGCTGAATCTTGGTGCCACTTCCCAGATGCCAGCCGACCTGGGTGGTACCAATGTACGAGCAGATCACCGGGATGGCGGCAAGCAACAGCACATGGTGCGCGTAGAGGTGAGTGAGTGTCTCCCGCTCTTCCTTGATCTGGCTCCATTCGCGATTCGGGTGGGCCATCAATCCCCAAACGTGTGTCAGCATACTGACTCCCTCCTGCTACCGCTGAAATAAGGCAAACCAACCAGGGCCACCCCTGTTGTCCTTAACTCGCAGTATAGATGCGAATTTTGGCTTTGCCGCACTCACCGTATAACTCATACACAAACTGTACAACATTAGCAGTGGGTAAGATTCCTGTGTCTCGGCGATGGCAGATGACTGAGGTGCCCCCCCTCGCCCAGAGAGGGCCGCAGTGCGAGGCCAGCGGCAGTGAACAAGAAGCGGGGCGACACCGGCTCCCACTGGTTCGGTATGGCCTTGAGCATGAACCGGACCCTCTCATGGGCATTCGAGCGGACAACGCTACCGCTGCGCCTGTCGTACGGGATCTCACCAGGAACACGATGCCCATTGCACACGACAGCAAAATACAGAGCCTTGCTGAGAGAAAGCCTTCCTGAACGACCGCAGAGCCACCGGACATAAGTCTCGATGGGCATCCTGCGGCAAGGCACCGTCTTCGCCCACTACCCGTCCGGCAGCACCTTGATCCAGCACGAAACCAGAGTCTTCACCGGCCTACATCGGCGGGCGCAATACGGGCTACGTACACGTATAAAAAAGCCGGGCACGTGAGGCCCGGCGTTACGACGATCAGGGATGACCGCCTCTTGCTGCATTCTTGCGTCGCGCGACCTAGGACATCGAGGTCCACAGCGGCGTGCTGCTCGGCATCAGGGTCGCATCGAGCGACATCATCACGCTCAGCGCGGTAATGGTCAGGATCGAGATCCCGAACACCTGACGCGCCCAGCGCACGTTGTCTGTCGTGCGGTAGCCCTTGGCCGCGATGTACAGCCAGTACACTCCCAGCACCAACGCGACCACGAAGTAGCCGGGGCCGGCGTAGCCGGCCAGGCTCAGCGATAGCGTGGCACCGATAAACGCCAGGATATAACCCAGAATGTGGTGCTTCGCCGTGCCGATACCACGCACCACCGGCAGTACCGGAATATTCGCGGCGCGATAGTCATCCATGCGGAAGATGGCAATGGCGTAGGAGTGCGGCATTTGCCACAGGCTGAAGATGATCAACAACGTCAGCGCACCGGTGTCGAAGCTGCCCGTCACCGCGCAATACCCCACCACCGGCGGCACCGCTCCCGACAGGCTCCCGACCAGGGTGCCGAACTCGGAGTTGCGCTTCATGTAAAGGCTGTACGCCACCACATAAATCACGAAACCGAAGGCGGCAAGCCCCAGCGTCAGGAGGTTGGTTCCCAGCGCCAGCAGGCCGAACCCGGCCAGCCCCAGCAGGGTGGCAAAACGCAGCGTGGCCGCCTCGCTCACCCGCCCCTGCACCAGTGGGCGATTACGGGTGCGCTCCATCAGCGCATCGATGTCCTGATCGATGACGTTGTTGAAGGCACAGCCCGAAGCGATCACCAGCGCAAGACCCAACAGTGCCGAGAAGAACACTAACGCGTCGAACTGGCCCTGGGCGGCCAGGAAGTAGCCGCCCAGAACCGAGATCACATTGCCGCCAATGATGCCCGGCTTGGTGATGGTGACGTAGTCCCTGATCATCATGCGACCCGGCGTCAGCCGATCATCGTGTTGAGATGAAGATGATGCATGATCCACAGAGAACCTCCGATGACCAGAACCAGAATCGCCACGGTGAAGACAAACGACATGACGTTCCAACCCTCGTCAGTCTTGGTGCTCATGTGCATGAACAGCACCAGCTGCACCAGCAACTGAGCCACCGCGGTGGCCACGATGATGATCACCGTCGCACCGGTATCGAAAGAGCCGCTCATCACCGCCCAGAAGGGAATGATGGTCAACACGATGGACAGAATCAGGCCAGTCACGTAGGACTTGACGCTGCCGTGGCTGTGCTCTTCGTGAGAATGTCCGCTCATGTCACAGGACTCCCATCAGGTAGACGAAGGAGAATACGCAGATCCAGACGATATCCAGGAAGTGCCAGAACAGGCTCAGGCACATGATCCGCGGGCGAGTCACGTCGGTGAGGCCTTGTTTCTTGACCTGGATGATCATGACCAGGATCCAGATCAGACCGAAGGTCACGTGCAGGCCGTGGGTGCCGACCAGGGTAAAGAACGCCGACAGGAAGGCGCTGCGACCCGGGCCGAAGCCTTCGTGGATCAGGTGATGGAACTCGTAGATCTCCATCGCCACGAACGAGACGCCGAGGACGAAGGTGACCGTGAGCCACTTGACGACATTGGCTGATTTCTTGGCGTTCATCGCCAACACAGCCATGCCGTAGGTGAAGCTCGAGAACAACAGCAGGAAGGTCTCGACCAGAATGAACGGCAGCTGGAAGATCTCGCCCGGCGTCGGCCCCCCAGCCGTGCCCCTCAGGAGCACGGCGTAGGCGGCGAACAGTGATCCGAAGATCACCAGGTCGCTCATCAGGTAGACCCAGAAACCGAAGAGCTTGGTGCCCGAGGTGTCGTGGTGGTCATGGTCATGCCCGTGGGCATGGCCGTCTTGGTTAGTCAGAGTGTCGGTTGCCATGATTACGCCTGCATCTCCACACGTTGTTGGTGCTCACGCTCGATGCGCTCCACCTCGGCCGCCGGAACGTAGTAGTCAACATCATTGTTGAAGATACGTGCCATGAAGGTAGCGAACACACCGATACCACCGACAATTACCAGCCACCAGATGTGCCACACCAAGGCAAAGCCGGCGATCGTGGCAAACAGCGACATGACCGGACCCTCCCAGGTGTTCTTGGGCATGTGGATATCCTGGTACGGCGGCTTGGATACCGACGCCTTGCCGGAATTCGCCTGCTTCTGGTCCCAGAAGTCATCGATGCCGTTGATCTCGGGCAGGTGCGCGAAGTTGTAGAACGGCGCCGGAGACGACGTCGCCCACTCCAGGGTACGGGCATCCCAGGGATCGCCGGTCACGTCCTGGTTCTTCTTGCGATCGCGCACACTGACGATCAGCTGGATCACGGTGCACAGGATGCCGCACAGGATGATCACGGCGCCGACCCAGGCGATGATCATCATCGGCTGCCAGTCGCCATTCTCATAGGACTGCATACGACGCACGGCACCGAAGAAGCTCAGCACGTACAGCGGCATGAAGGCGACGTAGAAGCCGATAATCCAGCACCAGAAGGAACGCTTGCCCCACTTCTCGTCGAGGGTGAAGCCGAAGGCCTTCGGGAACCAGTAGGTCAGGCCAGCCATCATGCCAAATACCACGCCGCCGATGATGACGTTGTGGAAGTGGGCGATAACGAACAGGCTGTTGTGCAACACGAAGTTGGCCGCCGGCACAGACAGCATCACGCCGGTCATGCCACCGAGAGTAAAGGTGATGATGAAGCCCAGGGTCCACAACACCGGAGAGGTGAACTCGAGACGTCCCCGGTACATGGTGAACAGCCAGTTGAAGATCTTCACGCCGGTCGGAATGGCGATGATCATCGTCATGATGCCGAAGAAGGCGTTGACGTTAGCCCCGGCCCCCATGGTGAAGAAGTGGTGGAGCCAGACAATGAACGACAGGAACGTGATGGCCACCGTCGCCCAGACCATTGTGCCGTAACCAAACAGACGCTTACGTGCGAAGGTCGCGATGACCTCGGAGAACACCCCGAATGCCGGCAGGATAAGGATGTACACCTCAGGATGGCCCCAGGCCCAGATGAGGTTGACGTACATCATCATGTTGCCGCCGAAATCGTTAGTGAAGAAGTGCATGTCCAGATAACGATCAAGGGTGAGCAGCGCGATGGTGGCGGTCAGAATCGGGAAAGACGCGATGATCAGCACGTTGGCGCAAAGCGACGTCCAGGTGAAGATCGGCATGCGGAAAAGGGTCATGCCCTTGGTACGCATCTTCAGGATGGTGACGAAGAAGTTGATGCCGGTCAGCGTCGTGCCGATACCCGATATCTGCAACGCCCATATCCAGTAGTCTACCCCGACCCCGGGACTGTACTCCTTGCCCGACAAGGGCGCATAGGCGAGCCAGCCAGTCTGGGCAAACTCACCCACGAACAGCGAGATATTGACCAGGATGACACCGGCAGCAAACAGCCAGAAGCTCAGGTTGTTGAGGAACGGGAAGGCCACGTCACGGGCGCCGATCTGCAGCGGTACCACCAGGTTCATCAGACCGATGACCATGGGCATGGCAACGAAGAAGATCATGATCACGCCATGGGCGGTGAAGATCTGGTCATAGTGGTGCGGCGGCAGAAAGCCTTCGGCACCTGCCGAGGCCATGGCCAGCTGACTGCGCATCATAATGGCATCGGCGAAGCCACGAATCAGCATCACCAGGGCCACGAGGAAGTACATGATACCGAGCTTCTTGTGGTCGATGGAGGTAATCCATTCCGTCCACAGGTAGCCCCATTTCTTGAAGTAGGTGATACCGCCCATGACCGCGAGTCCGCCCAGCACGATGGCCGCAACGGTCACCATGATGATCGGGTCGTGGAAGGGGATCGCCTCTAGGCTGAGTTTTCCGAACATAATTTACTCCGCTGCCTCCGCGCTCATGGACTCGCCGTGAGTCTCGGCCTCGCTACCGTGGCCGCCGCCTGAGCCGCTGCCATGCTCACCGGCCTGCGCCGCCATGTGCTCAGCATGACCACCGCCGGTGTGGAAGCTCTTGATGATGCTCTCGTAGAGAGTCGGGGATGTTTCGGAGAAGTACTGGATCACGTTGTTCTCGCTAGGCGCGGCGAGAGCGTAGTACTCCTCGGGGTAGGTCAGGGTCTTGGATGACTCGCGCACCTTGGCCACCCAGGCGTCGAAGTCTTCCTGGGAGCCCACATGGGCGTCGAAGGTCATCTCGGAGAACCCGGCACCGCTGTAGTTGGTCGAACGTCCCGGATACACTCCCGGCTCGTCGGCGATCAGGTGAACATCGTTATCCATGCCAGCCATGGCATAGATCTGGCTGCCGAGGCGTGGAATGAAGAAGGCATTCATTACCGAGCCGGAGGACACCCGGAAGTGCACGGGGGTATCTTCCGGAAAAGCCAGCTCGTTGACGGTGGCGATGCCCTGCTCTGGATAGATGAACAACCACTTCCAGTCGAGCGAAACCGCCTGGATCTCCATCGGCTCCTGCTGGCCTTCCTTCGCCTCCAGAGGCTTGTGCGGATCGAGGCTGTGGGAGGTGTAATAGGTCAACAGCGCCAAGAACACGATGATGACACACGGGATAAACCACACCACGGCTTCAATCTTGTTGGAATGGGCCCAGTCGGGTGCGTAGGTAGCGTCCTTGTTGCTGCGGCGATAACGCCACGCGAACGCCAACGTCAGCACGATGACCGGCACCACGACGATCTGCATCAGACCGAAGGCGGTGAGGATCAGTGTGCGCTGCTCCTGGCCGATTTCCCCCTTTGGATCCATCAGGGCCGAATCGCAGCCCGCCAGTACCAGGGGAAGCGCCAGCATCAGCACGAAACTGAGCGCGCGCAGGTAAGTCTTTCTTCTCATGTAGCGACCTCGTCAGGGCTTGGAGGCGGAATACCAGAGCTCGCGAGCACGGGCTCGCGTGACGTGCCAGGACGGTCAGGCGCGGGAGGGCACCAGGGGGCTTGAAAAAGCCCGGCGTCGTGCCCACCAACATCCATGCACCCACGGCTAAATCGCACTCCAATCCCGTAACGAGGCGTCAACCGGTGGTTGAGCGGCCTAAATCAACTACAGATGGAATGCGACAGGCGCGTATTGTCGACAGGCGGAGCCGGCTTGAGAAGCGACGATTTGCCGCAGGGGTGTCGCACCCTAGCTTGACCTGGGTCCAAGTCGCGCTGTCATGGCGGCTATCCAGGAAGCGCTGAGCAGCCGGTTGCTGCCCTTTTCCGTTCGGGTGCTAGCGCTTGGGGAGGGGGGGCCACTCGAGTACTACCGGAGCATTGACCCGAGTGTTAGATGGCGATCAGGCGTGGCGCCAATGCGGGCTGACTCGCGAGCGCGGCGGCGGCCTGACCATGCGTGATGATCAGATCAAGCTCTTCGAGCTTGCCGTAGAAAGCCGGGCGTAAGGTTCCCCACTTGCTGTCATCGAAGACCAGAATGCGCTGGGCGGCGGTGGCCATGGCCGCCTGCTTCGGTGCAACTTCGTGGAAGTGGAAGCAACTGAGCCCGCGCTCCAGGTGGACACCGGCCGCCGACAGGAAGGCCCGGTTGATTCCCAGTCGGCGTACCTGGCTCGCCATGTCGTCGGCTTCGAAGGACTGCGAGACCGCCTGGTAGAAACCGCCGAGCAGAATCAGTCGCACCCCACTCATCGCGCTGATGGCATTGGCCACGTTCAAGGCGTATGTCACCACTGTCAGGTCGCGATGAGACGACAGCTCTGCTAGCAGGGGCATCAGGGTGGTACCGCAATCGATGAATAGTGTGTCTCCATCTTCGATGCAGGCCGCCGCCCGTCGACACAGCTGAGCCTTGATCTCGGTGCCGCGATCCTGCTGCGTGGCCAGGTCATAAACGGGGGCAAAATGCGGGTCGTCGCGACGCACCAGGTGCCCTCCCATCAACATCAGCGGACTTTCCCGCATCGACACATCCCGACGCAACGTCATTTCCGATACGCCACATAGGATGGCGGCATCGGCAAGCCGTAGACTGCCACCGCCGGCAAGCGCTTGCAGCAACCTTTCCTGTCGCTGAACACTGCGTTGATTCATCGATACGCTCCCCTGGATCGCGCGGCTGCTGTGGCCTGTAGCCGCCCTGATTCAATAAGCATGCACTGAACTATGAACCTCGGCCAGCCTTCACCTCAGGGTAAAAACGCCTGGGCACAAATGTTAAAAAAATAACATTTCGTGTTAATATTGTCTCATGACGGGCTAGAGCATGGCCTGGCCCGGCCTGCTTCCAACAACAACAGCGACCTGTTCGAGATTATCTATGCTGCACGCTCCCTCTCTGCGCCTTGCTGTACTCCCGTTTGCGCTCAGTCTGGTGCCTGAATCTGCCGCCGCGGATGCTCCGCAATGGTCATTCGCCAACCTGTCGGTCAACCGCCTCGATTGGTCCAGCGGTACCGAACAGCGTACCGCCGACAACGCCGCAAAGAGCGACTTCACCTATCTCGAGATCGAGGGCGGGGCTGGTTTCAGCTGGGGCGAGGTCTACGCCTTCGTCGACGTCGAGAACCCCAGCCATGACCGCTTCGATGACGCCAGCGGCGGGAGCGACAACCTGCGCACCGCCGCCAAGGTCACCTCGCATCTGTACCTGGGGGAATCGCCCTTCTCGCTTTACCTACACATTTACGACTTCCGCGACTATGGCTACAACGGCCGCGAGCAGGATCAGGTCATCGGGCTAGGCTATCGCCACACGTTCGCCAGCGGGCTCTGGGTGAAACCCTTTCTCGCCGCCGCCCGGGTACAGAGCGATGGCTATACCGGTAGCAACGGCGGCATGCTCGGCTGGGTGGCAGGCTACGATTTCAGTGCCTTCGATCAGACCTTCAGTGTGACCAACTGGCACGAGCAGACCTTCGACCGTGATGCCGAGTACCTGAGCCAGAACTACGTTGGCGCCCGCGCCGACAGTGTCGGGACCAATGGCGCCGTGGCATTGTGGTGGCACCCGCATCGCTTGATCACCACTGGCGTTCAGTACCGCTATGCCGATAACAAGCTTGGCACGCCGGAGCAGTATCAAAATGCGATGATCTACTCTCTTAAATTCAACTTCCTGTGAGGCGAAGGCACCCATGACCCTTTTGATGAGTCTGGTCGGCATGGCGACATTGATCGCCATCGCCGTGCTGTTTTCCTATAACCGCCGCGCCATTCGGTTGCGTACCGTCATTGGCGCCTTCGCCATTCAGGCTGGCCTTGGCGCCTTCGTGCTCTACGTCCCTATCGGGCAGGACATCCTGAAGGCGGTATCCGATGCGGTCAGTCAAGTCGTGCTCTACGCCAACGATGGCATCGACTTCCTGTTCGGCGGCCTCGCCAACGTCGACAACACCGGCTTTGTCTTCGCGATCAAGGTGCTGCCGGTAATCATCTTCTTCTCGTCGTTGACCGCGGTGCTGTACTACCTCGGCATCATGCAGTGGGTCGTTCGCCTGCTGGGCGGAGGACTGCAGAAGCTCCTCGGAACCTCACGCACCGAATCGCTTTCGGCCACTGCCAATATCTTCGTCGGCCAGACCGAGGCACCGCTGGTCGTGCGTCCCTTTATCGCCAAGATGACCCCCTCTCAGCTATTTGCGGTGATGTGCGGCGGCCTCGCCTCGGTGGCAGGCTCGGTGCTGGCGGGTTATGCGGCTCTCGGCATTCCCATGGAGTATCTGGTGGCCGCCTCA
>Ga0114954_1000504_pt1 | contig 12869 bp, 11 predicted proteins | sample Porto_4metaG_FD_87299 | JGI IMG/M metagenome (GOLD analysis project Ga0114954, IMG submission 87299) | Marine algal microbial communities from Porto, Portugal - Porto_4 metaG | ecosystem: Host-associated > Algae > Red algae > Unclassified | place: Portugal: Porto | collected 2015-02-02
CAGGATCAAATTATACCCAAGTATTTGTACAGATTATGACCTAAAAGTGCTAAAGTCAAATCAGCTTGACCAACAGTTCTTTTACTTCTGAATTTATTTACTACTACTGAACATGCCTGGTTTAAGAATGAAAATAGGCTGAAACACATCCGAAGGGTCACAAGATAATACGGTATCCAGCTGTGGCCAATAGGAGGAAATAAGAGAACCTCCAAGAATAGACGTGAAGCTTAGCTTAGAGTCTGGCTTAGATCGTTCTGACAATAGCTACACCTGTGACAGCTGTCATTTCGGAAAAATATCCGCTCAGGCAGGGCGATATTTTTTTTGCATACCTAATAAAAAATTCCGTAGAAACTGATCTTTGCACAGTCGATATTGACTTTGGGTTGGTTTTCGAAAGAAAGCACTGATCTCATGCTTACTGATAGAGAAGTCTTGCGCATCAAAAACGTCTATCATATCCTCTACTTTAAGGTTGAGGGCAATTTTTATCTTTCGAAGAATGATATTATTATTTAGAGACTTCTCTGCTTTAGGAGGAGGTCCCTCTCGCTTGCCTCGCTTATCGACGATGAAGCCGTTGAGAAAGTGAGCCAAATGTTTATCTACAATATTCTTGTGGTCAGGATCATCATCTTTCTTCAGCCAGTCACTGATCTGAGCCCGAGTGACCTCCAGGTCTCCTAATCCAAATAACTTAATCATCTGGTCATCGGAATAGTCGAAGGTATAGCGTATTTTTCGAAGGACATCGTTATTCGTCATGAGAGAGCATCTGTTTGTCAGCTCATAAATGTATCAAAAAGATATTGAAGCTGTTTGGCCTGATTTATCTCGTATTAACTGATCATTTCTGTATCATGTCCCCTTGATATTGACGCTTTTAATTAATGATACGGAGCAGAACTGAGAAGTATGCATACACTCGGCGATCGGATATAGTGACTACTATTTATAATAACTACCTCCTATAAATGGTAACAGATCCATCGACTACCTTTTAATTTTATTTCCGACATTGGTTCCAGACAACTGGCTATGCGGAAAGGGATATAAGCTAATTCTTGTACGCTATATATCTTATGTAAGTTAGATCCAGACGTCGCTCATATTTACTCTTGGTGTAGCTTCTCGTGGGCATCACGATCTTCTATATGACCTGTCATGTGCTTACCCTCCATAAATAAATATAACAGCAGACCGATCACAATCCAAATCAACTGCCTCAGTCTTCGCAGTAACGATATGCTGATCCAGATGGCAGTATTCACCATCCCGACCACGGCGAATAGAATCTTATTACTATACTCCTCAATTCCGATCTGACCAGGGACAAAGACCCCAAAGCTTTTCAGCAGAATGATACCCATGTCCATCATCAAGGCTTCGTGGTAGCTGATCTCCACACCTAAATATGAAAAAAGCAGGTAGAGCTCTACGGAGCCCGCCATCCAATGACAAGCGGCTATGAGTATCACGAGTGCCATCTTTCCGCGATGCGCTTGATAGTGCTGTCTGACGAGTGTGAAAGTCTCTTGCAGCGAAGCTCTGAACTTAAGAAACTTTTGTCCTCGGGTGAAAGGGAAGGATAGCAGCTGTGTCTTTTGAGTCAAGATCAACAGCATGACCAGTATGGCAGGTACAATGATGCTGATTAAAATAATTACAAATAGCTGCTGATTAAATCGCTCGGAGATTACCATGTAACTCGTGGCCGTCATCACAAAGAGTAACACCTGTACGATGATCAGTATAGACCTGGATAAAATGACCGATGAAAAAGCCACCGTGTACGGTATGCCTCTCTTCTGTAGTAGATACGCTTTAGTGGATTCTCCACCTATAAAATTAGACGGATTAACTAAGGTGACGGCCTCACCGATCAGCCTGATGGCGAATAACTGTCTTAGCTTAAGATGATGACTGTAGGCATCATCTATGCACAGTCTCCAGGCGATAGCCCCTAAGATGTATGCAGTAGCTGTAGCCAAAATTACCCAAAAGTAAGATAGTCCTACCATGCTCATGGCATCCAGCACATCCTGAGGGTCAATGCTCGAAGCAAACCACACCAAGCTCGCCACTAATAGCATTAACACCAATAACTTAATCCACTTCATAAATTATTTCGATCTACAAAATTACTCAGAACCTTGGGTAAAACAATCACTGATATAAGCATGTCATATCTAAACATACGATACCAGTCAAATTCTATGCGCATGCTCAACTATAGGGGTGGTTTAAGCATTTATATTAAATAAATAGCGAGGAGCTATTATGGAAGATCGACAACATGTAAATATTGTATGGTTAAAGCGGGACCTTCGCTGCTCAGATCACCAGCCTTTAGCGGCAGCCGAAGCAGCGGGATTGCCCTACATGGTCATCTATATTTTTGAGCCAGAGATGATGACCTATCCAGATTATGATGATCGACATGGCAGATTCATCTATCACTCTATCATGGAAATGAACGAGCAGCTGACTCCCTATCACAAGCAGGTGAGATGCTATCACGAGCGTGTGGAGTGCGTATTTGAGTATCTGCATACACACTGTGAGATAGATACTGTATTCAGCTATCAAGAATCTGGCATTCAGGTCACCTATGATAGAGATAAGCTTATAAAAAAATGGCTAAGAGCTAAAGGTATTTCTTGGCATGAATACCCTCGAGACGGCATTATCAGAGGTATAAAAAATAGGAATGGCTGGGACAAGGCATGGCGCCACACCATGACGCAGCCCGTCACCCAAAACCAGTTTCAGGCGCAGGAGCCTATTGAGCTCGAAGAGAAATACGCCCTGCCGGATGAGATGGTCTCAGGCTGGCAAGACTATCCCTCAGATATGATCAAGCCAGGTGAGCACCGTGCCTGGCAATACCTCCAATCATTCATGGTGGAGCGTGGTAAAAACTACCAACGATCCATGTCCAAGCCAATGCAGAGCCGCAAAAGCTGCTCCAGAATATCACCCTACTTAGCATGGGGCAACATCAGTATTAAGCAGGCCTTTCAGTTTGTCAAACATCATCCTAACTTTAGTACAGCTAAGAGAGCCTACACAGCCTTTCTCACAAGACTAAAATGGCACTGCCACTTCATCCAAAAATTTGAGGTGGAGTGCCGTTATGAGACAGGCTGTATTAATCGTGCTTTTGAGCTACTTCCACATGTACGTAATGAAAGTTACATCACGGCCTGGGAGACAGGTATGACGGGATTTCCTATGGTAGATGCTAACATGCGCTGCGTGATACAGACAGGTTGGATCAACTTTCGCATGCGCGCGATGCTCGTATCATTTCTGTGTCATCATTTAGATCAAGATTGGCGCTCAGGAATATATCACTTAGCCAGACAGTTTTTAGATTATGAGCCAGGTATACACTATCCTCAATTTCAGATGCAGGCAGGCACCACTGGCGTTAATACCATCAGAATGTATAATCCCGTGAAGCAATCACAAGACCACGATCCTGAAGGTGAATTTATTAAGACCTGGGTGCCAGAACTCAGAAATGTGCCTACTCATGCCATTCACGAGCCTTGGAAGATGACTCAGATGGAACAGACATTTTGTGGAGTGACTATCGGTACGGACTATCCTAATCCAATCATTGACCTGTCTAGCAGTGCCGCTATCGCCAGGGATAAGATTTGGAATCACCGCAAACATGCCCTCAGTCGCCAGGAACAAGTGCGCATCCTAAAGACCCATACAAATAGGAGGAAGGTAACTGATTAGGTGAGCTTTAGTTATATCGCTGGATAGCTTTATAATTAATCAGAGGTACAAATACATATTATGATAGCCAGGAAAAGATGCAGATGACATTTCTTAAACGACCCTTACTGGCTATTTTCAAGTAGATCATGACAATTATCTGAATTTGTCTACTGTTAATATAGGGGTAAGGCCTACAAAATCACTCATATATACGTTAAGCTTAGCCATACTGTCATGATGATCAGACTGTGTAACAAAATGCCCTTTGTCCATGTTATCCATAAGGAGTACATGTATCCTGTAGTATCTGGGTCAACTCGTTAGCTTAAACTCAGCTGGTCATTATTGTCTTACAGCACTGGGAATTGTTAATTACTGCAATTATATAATCTTTAACAAAAGTGTAAGCTTGTAGGGTGATAACTCAAGAGAATTATTTACGTAAATTGAATTAAACTAAGAGATAGTGAAGTTATTTTGGACAATGCTACTGATCAGTATAAGCGCAGCTGTATCAGCTCAGGTGAAGGTGAATCAGCACAAACCAGCTCATGGTGATTATCAAGGCAGTAGCATTACGCTACCAAGATTAGGACCATCTGTACAACAGCGCGGCGATAATGAAAAGATAGACGTCTATCAATATGCAGAGCCGAGAGCTGTAGATATCCACCTACAAAATGCTGGCGAGTGGAAAGTGAAAGATGATAGCTGGACCTGGACTGTTGATGTGGCATCACCAGGAGCAGAATCGATTAATTTGGGATTCACAGAGTACGAGATGCCTGAGGGGGCCTCTCTCAAAATTACGTCGCATCAGACAGGACGCAGCATCGGACCCTTTACCATAAGTGATAATAAAAACCATGGAGAACTGTGGACCCCTATCATGAGAGGTGATAAGATGACTATCGAATTAAGCGTGCCGGCTGCTGTAAAGCCACAGACAAAGCTTAAACTAAGTTCTATCAACCATGGATTTATCGATGTTGTCACCCGCTCTTTATCTGGAGAATGTAATATAGATACGAGATGCGGTAGCGAAGATGGTTTTTCTCTTATTGATCGCTTTCGTGATCAGATACAGTCCGTCGCAGCCGTCTCTACCCGCGGTGGCATATTCTGTACTGGTTTCTTAGTTAACAATGCACAGAATGATTCAAAGCCATACTTCATCTTAGCAGCGCACTGTGGAATAACAGCTGATAATGCGTCATCTTTAGTCACCTATTGGAATTATGAAAATAGTAATTGCCGACCGATTAACACCGCCGTTAATGGAAGTAATGGTGATGGATTATTAGATCAGTTTCATACCGGAGCCACTATGGTCGCGTCGGCTGTGAATGGAAGCTTAGATCCTGAATCCGTTGATTTCGCATTATTGCTGTTAGATGACCCCGTGGATCCAGATTTTCGTCCCTTTTACGCGGGCTGGGATATCAGGCCCATTTTACCTGATTCCAGCTTCGTAGTACATCATTCGAATGGGGAAGAAAAGCGAATCAGCTTTGACTACGACTTCCCGCAGTATTCAATTTTTGAAGGCGACACCGTATTTATCAGAGTCAATGATTGGGATTTAGGTACGACAGAAGGTGGTTCTTCAGGCGCCCCTCAGTTCAATATGCAAGGTAAAGCTATCGGCTTTGTCAGTGGAGGCCAAGCTGCTTGTGGAAACGATAAATGGGATGAGTTTGGATCACTACGCCGTAGCTTCCAAGGTGAAGGTACTGCGGAGACCAGTCTAGTGGACTGGTTAGACCCAGCAGGTACTGGCCAGCAGGTAATTGATGGCATCAATGGCTCTTTCGTATTAGCACTTTCTCAGTTTAGCTTTGATGTCTGTGGAGGCAATCAGAACAGCATCACTTTAGATATAGACGTCGACCAGAATTTTCAGGATCAGGTCACCCTGAGCGCACCTAATCTTCCAGTGGGAGTCAGTGCTGACTTTAATCAAAATCCAATCAAGTCAGGCGGAAACACGTCAATGACCCTGTCAGGATTAAACCAGCTATCCTCAGGTAATTACCTTATCAGCATATCTGCTACGGATGGGAATAATCTGAATGCGAATGATATTTTAATCAATATAGATGCCCAATCGCCTAATCAAATTGTGATGGAGCAACCCATAGATATAAGCCGGCCAGTGAGCCCTGTGGCTACCTTCAGCTGGTCAGATACGCAGTCCTCAACTTATGACTTTGAGATTTCAACTGATCTCTCATTTGCTGATCCTATCGTGGCCAGAGCTGACATCACAGAAAATCAAATTGCAACAAGCGTCCTTGAGCAGAATGCAGAATACTTTTGGCGAGTGAGAGGGAAGAATCTCTGTCAGTCAGGACCTTGGACCGCCCCTGTGCTGTTCAGGACTTCTGGCTTAGGCTGTATAGGGGATACCCGGTCTGATCTTAATTTGATGATCACGGAAGACAGATTGGATACGACCATTTCCGTTATTACTATAGAGCAAGACTTCATCGTAGGAGATGTCACTATACCTATCATTGTAGGAGAACATACTTGGTCGGGTGATCTCTCATTTACCTTGATTAGCCCCAGTGGCACTCAGGTTTCGCTGGCAAATTCTAACTGCTCTAGCGATCGGTTTCAGAATTTTGCCATCGGCTTTAGCGATAACGGATTTTCGAAAGACAATATACCATGTCCCTTCACTGATGGGATGCTTTATCAGCCAGAAAACCCTCTATCTGCTTTCAATGGAGAGTCAGCTTCAGGTGAGTGGCAGCTCATGATTATAGACCAGTTCTTTTTAGACACTGGTGTATTCAATGAGTGGTCATTGCAAATATGCGGAGCGGAAGAGAATAATCTTTTTTCCGAATTAGCATCCAGCTCGCTGAACCTGTGTAATCAAGGTGAATCAATCAGCAATGAAATCACCGTCAGCTCAGCATTTAATGGGACTGTAGACCTATCTATTTTGAGTAATGTTGCAGGACTCAGTTTTGATTTATCACCCTCTCAGCTGATGCCAGGAGAAACCAGTACGTTGACAGTTTCAGGAGATTTCGCGAGCGTCAGTTCCACCACATCCATAGTGGTACAAGCTACTGACGGAGAACTTTCTAACTCTACTAATCTTATCTTGACACTAGATGATGCTCCCGCCCCATTTGATCTAATCAGTCCGTTTAATGAATCTGAAAAGATCAGTGGTGTCGTCGACTTCACCTGGGAGGCAGCTGACAATGCACAATCATATGTACTTCAGATCAGCGAAGATCCATTATTCAACGTCATCGACTATGACATACCTGAGACTATGACCAACAGCAGTTTCGACCTCAACCAGCTGCAGTTCGGCGTTCAATATTACTGGAGAGTTAATTCCATCGGTATCGATTGTAATCGAATATCAGATGTTTACGAATTTAATGTGGATCTTCCTAATGCCACCTATGAGATAGAAGGAGCTGGCTTTGAAGTGTTCCCAAATCCAGTGCAGGATGATGTAGACATAATCTTTGATCAGGCGCTGATAGAATCCACATCTTTACAATTATTCGACATAAGTGGTGCTGTCATCCACCGTGAACTCCTCCAGCAGGGCGCCAGTCGCCATGCACTTTCATTAAGTGACCTGACAGCTGGTTTATATTACTTGAGAATTGCAAGGCAGGATGAAACTGCCATCGTTAAGCTTGTGAAGCAGTAGATACAATATACAGTCACAGAGATGAGCTATCACCTTAGGTTTTAAATTATATTTAGCTCAATGCACATCTAATGAGTATAGATATACATATTTGACAAGGAATGATAATATGCTTGTAAATCAAATAGCGCTGAACGTATGATTAGTATGTGATAGTTAACATGTCGACGTAGATGAAAAAGCTTACGACAGGGGGAGGCAAGCCATATACGAGTTCCAGTCTCAGAAGTGTCTTCAAGAGTGCGCTGAGCAATGCAGGACTGGACCCCAGACATAAGCTGCATCATCTGCGTCACAGCTTTGCGACCCATCTTATGGAGCGTGGCACTCAGCAGCGCTTAACTCAGAAACACTGGTAGATCAAAGACGACAGAGATATATACGCAAATAAGATAGGGCAGCGTGACTCAGGTGAAAGCCCATTAGATAATTTAGACTTAGATGATGAGAAAAACGGACAGATTTGAATGAAACCGGGGGGATATAAACAAGTTATATGGCAAAAGGCAGCTCTCTAGATAGCCAAATCATGAAGAATAAGAACAAGAAAATCAAGCAATTTTTCCCGAATGATAAAATAGGTTTGAAAGTAATTATGCTAACCTAAAACTTAAACACACAAAATATTGAAATTGAAAATACACTTTTATATTACACAGATTACCTATAAAAAGTAGTCTCAACTAAATATACTTAAACGGAAACAAACTCAGTTTTTATCAAAAACCTCAATGAATTCCAGAGTTTTCCCTAAAGTGGCTGAGACCGAAACAACTATAAAATTTTAATAAAGTGTTAAGAAGCAAATAAATACCAACCGCCAAAAATTTCAGACCGTCTTTCTGAGTACAATAACTAATTATTAAGTTTTAAAAATTTATAATATGAATTATATAAAATTGTATGCTTTACTCTTATTGTTAATAGGAATTACGTCATGCGACAAATCGGATGACATCAATGGTTCTTTAGTTAATTTTCAAAGCTTAGATGGAGAAAACTGTGGATTAATATTAGCACTTCCACTTGATGATGAATTTAGAATTTTAGACCCAATTAATATTGACGATTTTGATATAACACCATCTGAAGGTTTGGAAGTCATTATTGAATTTCAAGAACTTCAAAATGGACAGTCAGATTGCGAATTTGCAGAACCAATCAACTTAATAAGTATAAGTTTGAAATAACAACTTTTTTAATTGAAAAATTATCAGTACTTAAAATGAAACGAATGAAGATGGAATCCTTATTGAAAAAATAACTTTCGAGTCAGATTATTTACAAATAAATCCAACTTATATTACTTGCGTAGAAGCTTGTGGATGGAGATTTGATAGAATCGATTGAACATTTCTAAACTATGAAAAAGATAAAATTATAAGTAGATTCAAGAATCAACAAAGCTCATCATTCTTACTGTGTGATGAGCTTTTACATTTACTTTTGCAGAGTCATTAATTCTAATAAAATAATTTCTTACAATAAATGAAATAGTAAATGATACTGTAACAGCCCCCTATATACCCAGACAAAGATTACGAAAAACATTTTGTAATTATGACTGTGAAAAAGACAGAAGAGGGAACTAAGAAGTTCACCCCAGCAGAAAAGCTTGCCATCATAAATGAGGCAGAGCTTAAAGGCCAGAAGGTTACTTTAGTCAAGTATGATATTTATGCATCGACCTTTCATTATTGGAAGAAGAAGTATAATGTCTATGGTACTGACGGTCTACAACATAAGACTGCTAAGGATAATGAGAAGCTCATTAAGCAGCTTGAGAATGAGAATAACAATCTCAAGCTGCTCTTAGCTGAGAAGGAGCTTCAAGGCCGTATGAAAGATGAAATGCTTAAAAAAAAGTCGCCAGAACTGAAAAAAAGGAGATGATAGGTCAATATATTTCAGAAGGACTGCGACGTGATGATTGTCTGAAGATCGCCAGAATCTCTAAGCATCAATATTAAATAGACAGACAGGAACTAAGCAATTGCGCAGAGCTTCAGTGTGCACAAACTATCGTGATCCAGATAATCAGGAAATAGTTAAAGTTAGCAATGAAGATGTGCTAGCTAAAATTGTTGAGATAAAGTTGGACCCCGATCTTTCTAATCATTACAGACTTATTTGTTTTGTTTTATGCTTACAAGGTTACTACATCAATCATAAGAAAGTTTATCGTCTTATGAATGAGCAACAGCTCTTACAAGAGCCACGTAAGCTGACTGGCAGGAACTTTGTCAAATTTAGAAGAGTGGGCACCGAGCGGGCCACTTGAAGTCTTAGAAATGGACATCAAGTATATATGGATCTACGAAAAGAGTAGATATGGCTACATACTGACTGTCATCGATACATTCAGCAGATATGTTCTGCATTGGGATGTAGGATACAAGCTTCCATCAAGGCTCGAATGTCAGCCTGTCAATTGCGCCTGCATGAAGGCAAAACAAAGATTGTATTTTGTAAGAAAATCAAGAGACAATCATCTAGTAAGACGGTTAAGTTTGACTTTTTAGGCTACAGTTTTCAACCAAGACCAAGTGCCACGAAAGGTGGTCGAATGTTTCTTGGATACGACTGTGCAATAAGTCAGTCAAGTAGGAATAGGATAATATCGGAAATTAAGTCAACGAAGTTTCAAAGATGGACAAATAGGAGTATAGAAGAAATTGCTGAATTTTTCAATACAAAAATACAGGGATGGATCAACTACTATGGGAAGTTTAGGAAGCATAAATTGAATTCGTTATTTCGTATTTTTGAAAGGCAACTCATTGAGTGGGTAAGAAGGCGGTATAAGCGTTTTAACATGTCCTATATCAAAGCGAGTAAATGGTTTTTCAGATTCAAGAGGAATAATGTTAGACTGTTTGTTCATTGGGAAAGAGGATTTATAAACGTGTAACTTTATGTATAATAAGAGCCGTATGATGGGAGACTATCACGTAAGGTTCTGTAAGAGGTTTAGGGCGAAACTCCCTTTGCCTACTTGACTTATGACTACTAAAGATGAAAATGGATAAATGAGCACTTTTGACAGTAAAAGAAACACTTTCTGTTGAAAACAGTCGTTCAAATATGTACTTTGGCATTAATTCTGCAATTTTTAAAGTTAAATGGGCACAAATCACAAAATAGACATATATACACCGCGGTTTGTCGGCAAAAGGTTTGATGATCATGCCTTACCATTAGAGCTTATGGATGATATAGCTGCTCTACAGGATTTAACCATAGAACTTGCAAAATGGGTATATTTTGAAGAGAACCCGACAAGGAAGAGGGTACCTCGCGGATTTACTGATGGTATGGAAATAAAGCTTGAAGCAGTAGAGCCGGGAAGTACACTTTTGAAAATTGCATTATTTGTTGTCTCATCTAATCTTTTTCCAACTGAAAATATACAATACTTTGAAAAAGCAAGTGAAAAACTTATAAATGCAATTCAATCTGCTGAGGACAATGAAGATGCCACTGAGCACTTACCTGAAGTATATTTATCATACTTTAATAGAATTGGCAAAAAATTAAATCCAGATGAATCTATAGAGTTCAAACCATTTGAAGCTACTAAAAAAGCTAGGCTTACGAAGAAAAGTAGAAAGCGGTTACTTTTGGCAGCAACAAGAAATAAAGAGTATACCGATGAAGTTGAATTAAGAGGTTTCGTTTCTGAAATGGATAAATCAAAAAAGACTTTTCAGATTCAATTATTTAATGGTAATAAAGTAACTGGCAATTTTTCAAAACAGAATATTGAAAATCTTCAATTAGCTTTTAATGAATATGAATCAAAAAGACTAATTAAAATTCAGGGAATTGGAAAGTACAACAATTCTGACAAACTGGAATTCATTGAAAGTGTAGATGGCACAGAAATATTAGACGAATTAGATGTCACTTCAAGAATCGAAATCATTTCTCTTTTGAAAGATGGGTGGTTGAACGGAGAAGGCATTGCACCTCAGAAGAATTTATTAAAGTGGTTTGCAAATTCATTTGAACATAATTTCAGTCCCGACTTGCCTTTACCTAATATCTATCCAACCCCAGATGGAAACATACAAGCTGAATGGGTTTTTGAAAATCAAGATATATCATTATTAATTGATTTAGAAGCAAAAACATCAACATTGAGTCTCCTAAACCTATCTACAGAAACTGATGTTGATTACACATTAAATCTTAACGATATTTCAGATTGGGAAAGTTTAAACAAAGAACTAAAAAATCTAATCGCCGCATAATTTATGGATGAAAATACCTTATTGCACAGGCAAGTGCATCCTGCTTTCGTCCAAGGTGATTCTGTATCAGAACAAGTATTTCAAATTACTTCACAAGTATTTAAACCAACAGAAAAAGATAATGGATTACTCTCCGTTTATAATGGAGATAAATTTAGTGCACAAGATTCGCACGAACACTTTGTCAACACAACCGAGGGTAAATCTATTGGCGTCGTATCTGTAAGCCAATTTGAATGTACAAATGCAACTTTAAAGGTCATAGAAGACAATGATCCATTTGATGGTCATTCTTCAATTGATTTCAATGACCTAAGTCAAAAACAAATATCGAAGAAAGCAAAAATTCTCAAATCTAAGGCGATGATTAGAGGTTGGCAGTATTTACATTAGCCGCCAGCAGATAACATTAGATGACTACAGCATATCTACTCCTTCGTCGTAGAGACGCTGGGTATCATCATCCGTTGAACAAACCCATTTCAAAAAGCCATAAATTTTAGTGGTATAACTTTGGCGAAAAGGCCTGGAGTCTATGATCTTTGGATTACTATTTATTAACCCAAAAATCATTTCACTATGTCACAGACAATAGAGACTCAGTTACAGAATTATGATGATCATATGATTATGAAAAATTTTAGTGGAGCTACTCGTAAGATGTACTTGCGCACTCTTAAACGCTATTTATGGTTAACGAAAATTAAGTCAGGAGTCTGCCAAACAATTCATTCTGTATAGAAAGAAATCAGGCCGATCTTGGCCAACGATTAATTGTGATTACTCGTCGCTGCGTAAATACTTTAGAGAAGTGATACAAGCCGAGTGGACACTTAAGAAAATACCGCGGCCCAGAAAAGAAAATACGTTGCCACGGATCATTTCTAAACAAGACGTTGTGAAACTGATTAAGTTAGTAGGCACTTATAAGCAACAAGTTTTTCTATGTTTTGTCTATGCCACGGGAATGCGACTGAGTGAGGCACTAAATATTACGATCGAGATTTGAATATTTATCAGAGCAGAAAGAAGTCAATATAATTCATAAGCAATACAAGAAAAAGAAAGAAGGACAAGCAGCACCATTATCCATTAGGAGCTTAGAGCCTATAGTGGCAATAGATCAATTTCTTCGGCATATCTTACCGCCATACTTTCAAAAATCACGCTACTATGGCTTACATGCATCA
>Ga0114954_1000505_pt1 | contig 12811 bp, 10 predicted proteins | sample Porto_4metaG_FD_87299 | JGI IMG/M metagenome (GOLD analysis project Ga0114954, IMG submission 87299) | Marine algal microbial communities from Porto, Portugal - Porto_4 metaG | ecosystem: Host-associated > Algae > Red algae > Unclassified | place: Portugal: Porto | collected 2015-02-02
TATTTCGGCGGGATAATGCACCTTTTTCCCCATACGAAAAACACCTCCATTAAAATCATAACTGATACTTACGATTTAGAGAGGTGTTTTTTATCGTCTCATTCCCAGGGTTCACTCCATACAGGAAGGATGGCGTTTATTATGAATATTTAGATTCAAAGGGTTCTGATGCAAGGTTAGTTTAATAAAGTTACATGATGAAAGAACATTCATTATTCCATCAGGTGAAAATAAAAATTGATACCTGGTACTTATTTCTGTTATTAAATTTTATAAAAATTTAATAAAATCTTTTCTTTCTATTAAATATTTTGTTTTAAATTAATTATATAAAGAAATGGAGGCTAGAAAATAGATGCATAGATTGAGTTTGTACTGCTTATATTAGAGATTTAAAGAAAGAATATGTACGATTCTCCCACTACACTAGTATAGTGGCCTTTATTAACAGCAAAATTTACAATTTACAAGGAGAATATTTTATGAGTAAGAGAATAAAAGAATTAGATTCCATACGAGGGTTAGCGGCACTTACAGTGGTATTTGGACATTTTTGTTTAATGCTACCATCGTTGCCTAATTCTATTAAATTTTCCCCGCTTAGGTTTTTATGGGCGGGTGGAGAAGCGGTAATCGTTTTTTATGTACTGAGTGGTTTTGTGTTATCTATGGCACTTTATCATTCAAAAACAAATTATTGGGGATATTTAATTAAGCGATTTGTAAGAATTTATATTCCTTACTATTTTTGGATAATCATTACCTTTGCGTTATTTATTTTGTTTTCACCGTATGAGGTGGCAGGACTACGGGATTGGTTCTATGATAGGTGGCAAGGGTCTATAACAAAAATAGATATTATAAACCACATTGTGCTTCTTAATAACTTTTTTACGGAAAATTACAATCCAGTTATTTGGTCATTGGCTCAAGAAATGCGTATATCGATTGTATTTCCTTTGTTATTCCTTCTTTTTTATAAACTGAGTTGGAAGAAAACGATATTAATTGCTTTGAGCTTTTCTTTAATTAGTGTTTTCCTTAATATGTTGCATATTGGGAAAGCAGAGGGATTTTATAATGGTTATGCCGATACACTGCATTTCACATCTATGTTTATGGTTGGAATGTTACTTTTTAAGTATCAGGAAAAACTTATTTACTTATATCAAAATATGAAAAAATATAAAAAAGGATTTCTTATTGCATTAGGGATTATTCTATATTTATATTCCATTTTAATTTATGGTTTTTTCCGTAATGATACTACTTTCTTATTCAAAGATTGGGGTGTCGTAATGGGGGTTAGTATATTTATTATAATGGCTATGAGTAACCTAAAAATAAAAGCATTTTTAAATAAGAGTGTATTTGTATATTTAGGAGAAATTTCATACAGTATCTATTTGTGTCATTTTCCAATCATGATGGTACTATTTAAACTTTTGTATACAAAGATACCTATTTTTTTCCTGCTCACTTTGTGCATTATAATGTCACTACTTTTTTCTATAGTTTCGTATCATTTAATCGAAAAGAAATGTATCAACTGGGCAAAACAAAGAACAACAAATTTTTTGAAAAAAGTATAATTCCTAGAGAGATTTTATTTCTTTAGTAAATATACGAATATGACTGATTCCTAAGTATACTTAGGAATCGGTCAATTTAGGATTCTAAATGTAAATATAGTAAAGTGGAATATAATTGAAAACGAAAACCACTTAGAAATAACAATTACGGTGTGAGCTATTGTATAGTATAGATATGGTTAATAATAAAGGGGGAATACATATGTGGAAGCGATTTGTAGCAATTGGTGATAGTTTTACAGAGGGGATAGGGGATGAAGTTGAGGGAATAGCATTAAAAAGCTGGGTAGATCATTTTGTTCAACTGTGTGAAAACGATATAGAATATGCTAATTTTGCAAAGCGTGGGTTAGTAACTGAAGAAATTCGCTCGCAGCAATTGGAAAAGGCATTAACTTTTAATCCAGATTTGGTTAGTCTCATTGCAGGTGCAAATGATGTTTTAAAAGGACGTTGGAATCATGATGCATATAAGAACGATATGGAATTTATGATAGACACATTAAGTAAAGCAGGCGCTGATATTATGATAGCAAACCTTCCAGATTTTACTGTTAGGCTTCCATTTCCTTCTGAAAAAAAACAAGTAGTAAAAGAACAATTATTAGAGGCAAATGAAGTTATACTTTCACTGAGTAGAGAGTATAAGCTTCATCATGTTGACTTTTGGAATCATCATTTAGTTAATGACAATACGCTTTGGTCTACGGATTTCATTCATCCAAACTCAAAAGGATATGTAAAAGTTGCTGAATTGATTTTTAGTAGTTTGCATGTACATGACTCTTCTAAATAAGCTATAGAATGAACTATGATGATACCGTCAGAAATCCCTGTCGCATACAGCGCAGGGGTTTTTAATGAGAAAAAGAAGGATGTAGGGCACCTATAAATTATACTTACCCGCATTAACGGGCAGTAAGACCCCCCACCTCAAAATTCAGCGGAAGCAAAGAAGTTAGGTGGGGGTCGGGCTGCCCGTAAAAGCCCGATTGGTGAAGGCTAATAATCAGTGGGGGATGAACAAAACCCCCACTGATTAACGTTTCACTTTATTGTTTATATTTTTATTATTCTCTGCTAAGGAATCCTTGCTATAAGGATTCCTTTTTTGAATGCAGTTTAACAATAAAGTTAATTCTTTTTGCAAATGTGGAACTATTTCATTACTTACACTGTCTATTAAGCGATAAAACATTTTTTATTTAATATTTTAAGAAAGGAATAATCATTTTTAACTAAGGGAGAAGATTGAATTGAAAAAATTATGGATGCTGTTTTTCATTTGTTTCGCAGTTATGTTAGTAGGGTGTAATAAAAACGAACCGCCAAAACAGGCGTTTGAAGAATATATTAATTTATGGAATGATAAAAAATTTGCAAATATGTATGAACATTTATCAGAACATGCAAAAAAGACGATCTCTAAAAAGGATTTCACCGAGAAATATGAAAAAATCTATGAAGGTATTGGAGTTCAGAATTTAAAAATTAAAACGAAAGGAGAGAATACGAAAGATAAAGAACGTTTTCTTTTTGAAGTTAAAATGGATACGGATGGAGGAACAGTTTCATTCATCCATGAAGCAGAACTTGTGAAAGAAAAGGAATCTTGGAAAATAGATTGGACGCCAGACTTCATTTTCCCAGGAATGAAAAAAGATTACAAAGTACGTATGCAAATAGAACAAGGAAAACGCGGAGAAATATATGATCGAAATGGAAAAGGGCTCGCAACGAACGGTAAAGCGTCTGAGGTTGGAATAATTCCAGAGAAACTAGGTGAAACGGCAGCGCAAACGAAAGAAATAGTAGCGCAATTACTTGATATGTCTATAGAAGAGGTCGATCAGAAGCTCGCAGCGAAATGGATAAAACCAGATTCCTTTGTACCAATTGGTATTTTAAAAGAGGGAACCAGGCAGAATGATTATATTGAATTAGAAGGAGTTTCATCTCGTCCAGTAAATATTCGTACGTATCCATTAGGAGAAGCAGCGGCACACTTAACAGGATATATAGGAAAGGTGAATGCAGAGGAGTTAAAATCGCTTCAAAAAAAAGGTTATCAAGCAGATGATTTAGTGGGTAAGACAGGTTTAGAAAAAGTATTAGAGAATAAATTGCGTGGTGAAAAGGGTGGACGCGTATTTATGGAAGATGAGAACGGTAAAGAGATTAAAAACGTAGCAAAAAAAGAAGCAAAAGAAGGGGAAAATGTTACGTTAACAATTGATGCTGCAATTCAAGAAAAAATCTTTAATGAGATGAAAAATGAAGCAGGATCTAGTGCAGCGGTCAATCCTAAAACGGGTGAAACAATCGCACTTGTAAGTAGCCCTGCTTATAATCCAAATATAATAGTTAGAGGAGCGTCAAAAGCCCAAAGAGAAGCATGGAATAACGACTCGAAACTGCCAATGATGAATCGCTTCACAAAAGCATTTGTACCAGGTTCTGTATTTAAAACGATTACAGGTGCAATTGGTTTGGAAACGAAAACTATAAATCCTAAAGAAGAATTTAAAATTCAAGGATTAAAATGGACAAAAGATTCATCGTGGGGAAATTATTATATAACACGCGTGAAGGAAGCTAGTCCAATTGATTTTGATAAGGCAATGAAGTACTCTGATAATATTTATTTTGCTCAACAAGCTTTGAAAATGGGGAAAGATCAGTATGTAAGTGAATTTAAGAAATACGGATTTCATGAAAAATTACCAATCGAATACGAATTTCCTATTTCAACAATTGCAAAAGATGGGATAAAAAACGATATTCAACTAGCAGACACAGGATATGGACAAGGACAAGTATTAATGACGCCACTTCATTTAGCATTAACATATGCACCGATTGTGAATGAAGGGAATATTCCGTCGCCTCATCTGTTAAAAGAAGTAAAAGTAGCGGGGAATTGGAAAGAAAATGTACTTTCTAAAAAGAATCAAGAGATAGTAAAGAGTGCATTAATAAAAGTCATTAATGACCCTGATGGCGCTGGGAGAATTGCAAAGGTTGATGGTGTAACTCTTGCTGGTAAAACCGGTACAGCAGAACTGAAGGAGTCGAAAGAAGCAGACGGAAAAGAACTTGGATGGTTTGCAGCGTTTGATGCAAATGCACCAGACATGATTGTTACCATGATGATTGAAGACGTAAAAGGAAGAGGGGGGAGTAATGTTCCCGGCGAAAAAGTAAAACATATTTTTCAGAAATAACACTTAAGTATAAGGTGAAATCTATTACTACATTTATTATATGTATGCTTAACTCAAAGGTATAAATGGGGCAAAACAAAGAACAATTAAGTTTCAAAAAAAGCATTCTCCCTAATTGAGAATGCTTTTTCTATGTTATTGTGGCTCTAGAAAGTTGATATCGCATCATTTTCATTGTTTGCAAGTACGGGCTGATTGGTAGTTTGCCCTAAATACTGATTTAAAACTAGAGGATTCAGTCGGAAGTGCAAGTCTGATTGGGACAGGTACTAATACAGCTGGTGATAAAAAACTTGTTCATTTTTATTTTCATATTTGAAATCTTGGTGTTGCTAATAGTAAATATAAGAGAAGAACAAATTGAAATAGACAAACGAGGATGATTGTAAGCTTTAATAAAAGAGTTATTTAGAAAAAAATAAATAGAGCACACCAATAAGTATGCTCTTAGAAAAATAGGTGATACAAATCGGGTGTTGCGTGAAATTTTAAAAATCATAATCAGATTTTTACGAGTGAATTTTTAACATTGTATGCATTACTTGTTTTTTGGAGCCTGTCATAAAAAAGAATGTAAAGGTGATTAAGTAATGAAATGTATTGCACACCTTTACATTTTTCAGGAGAATTCTTCTATCAAAAAAAGATAAACAATGGAACAAATGAATCTTGTATCATGTCTATATATTGAAACCATATTAAAAGTGAGGGCAGTTTTATGTTTATTCAAATAAGTTTGAGGTGTGGAAATGGAACAGAAGTTTATTGAAAAATGTAATCATGATGAGCTTGACTATGTTATTAAAGACTATTGGCAAGATGTATGGAATTATTCATTTATTATTACGAAAGATCCACACTTATCAGATGACATCACACAAGATGTCTTTATAAAGGTTTTTAAACATTGGCATTCGTTTCGAAAGGAGTCATCTATTAAAACGTGGATATTAAAAATCACAAGAAATACAGCAATAAACTATTTGAAATCCTCTTATTTTAAAAGGATATCTTTAGTGGGGTTTTTTAGTGACGATAAGCAGTCTGCCTCGGCAGAACAAGAGTTTTTTAAGCAAGAGGAACTAAATGAAGTGTGGGAAGTTGTATTAAAACTACCTAAAAAACACCGTGAAATACTAATATTGGACGCGAAATATGAATTATCTTATGAAGAAATGGCTGAAACATTAGGTGTATCAATTGGAACAGTAAAATCTAGATTAAGCCGAGCGAGAAGTAAAGTTTCAAAACTAATAGGGGAGGGTAGAAGTGATGAACAGTAAAAAAAATCCTGACTGGTATAGTAAATTGAAAAAAGGCCCAATGGAGCATCGGAAAGATGAAGAAGAATTTATTTATAAAATAAAGCAATCGGTATATCAAAATAGTGAAGTAGATTCTGTAACAAATAAGAGACCATTTCGTAAAAAAGCATTGCCTGTTCTAGTTGTTTTGGTTTGTACAATGTTATTTTTTATTGTTCAACAACCTTGGCTTGATGATAATAAATCACCGGTACAAAGTAGTACTCAAATTAAGCCGAAAACAAAAGATGAATCTGCTCAAGATCCATCATTAAAACCATTTATGAATGATTTATATCAAAGCACAAATTCAAAAAATGAAAATGATTTGTATAGAGCATTAAATGATGAAGTTCTATTTAAAGGGAAGAGTTATAAGAAGGATGAATTGAAGTTTGATGAAGATATTTTTCATGAGTTGCAAGTCGCTCTTACAATGGGAGGAGAATTTGCAAATGATACAAAAAAAGTATACAAAGTACCAAGTGGATTGACAGAAAGTAACCAACCAAAGCAAGCGCATTTTATATATGCAACTATTACTGGAAATAAAACAAAAATTTTTGCTGAACCAAAACGAGAATCACAAGTTTTATATGAAGTATCTAATGAAATGGTAAAAGCTTGGATTCCAGAAAAAGTGCAAAATGATGGATATATAAAAATATCGACAATTAACGGCAATACTGGATATGTGCAAAAAGAGTATGTTTTAACTGATATTAAGTATTCATTTATGTTCGAAAAGAATGATAATGGTGAATGGAAAATAATAAATATAGATTCTATATGGTAAAAGAGGAAGGTTCACTTTAATGAACCTTCCTCTTTGCTATTATTTTCTTTTTGAAGTGTATGCCAAGAATCTAAAATTTCTGATGTCACGAGAGCAGCGATGTTTTTTTCTGAATTACTACCAGGAATAACGACAGAAATGGCAATTTGTGGATCTTCAGTAGGAGCATATGCAATGAAAAGAGAATGATTTATCATTTTTTCTTGCTCATTCGGAAAACCTGTAATACCCGTTTTACCTGCGACATGAAAGGGTAAGTTTTTAATCTCCTCTATATTTTGACTCATTCCGCCTTGCACGACACTCCAAAACTTCATAGGATAACGATTTGAGCTTTCTAAAATTGGTTTAAACTTTTTTGTTTCCTTACCGTCTGGACTCATAATAGCACTTACGATTTGAGGTTTATATTTATCACCTTTACTCGCCAAAGTTGCTGCATATTGAGCGAGTTGAAGAGGGGTATGCACTTCATTTCCTCCCCAAGAGGCATTTAATAAAGCGGAGATTCCATTTTCAAACTTATTAGATGGATGGAATTCATATTGTCCGTCTTCTTCAAAGGGTAAATCAATCCCGGTTTTAGAACGTAGGCCGAATTGCATTAAATAATCTGTCCATATATGTGCCACTTTTTCTATATTCCCATTATTTTGGTTGAATAAGGGCAGAGCTACTTTTGCTGTCATAAATGTATTAGATGAATTAATGATAGCCTGCCTCGGTGTAATTGCACCTGTTGGCGTTCCAGGTGCATTCGTAATGTTATTTTGATTATCATACTGAAAAGTACCCTTATCTAAATAAGTATCTTCAGGTTGAAAAAGCTTTTCGTTTAATCCAATTAAAATAGTAAGAGGCTTTATAGTAGAGGCCATATTTACATAAGATTCACCGTACTTTAATTTTTGAATTGCTTTATTTTGCGAAAGTGATTTAATGTTTTCATTTTTAGATGATACATGTGTATGTAATGTATTTGGATTAAAAACTGCCGAGTTGGCCATAGTTAAAATTGCGCCAGTTTTTACATCGGTTACTACAACATAACCAGCTTTAGCAGCAGGTATTTTCTTAATTTGAGATCTTAATGCTTCTTCTGTTTTTTGCTGCAATTCAGTGTCTAAAGCTAGCTGGACATCTTTTCCTTTTTGTACTTTTTGAATGTTCCATAAGAACTTTTTATTATTCATTTTAAAAATCAGAGTTTTTCCGGGTTTTCCTTTTAAATCATTTTCATATTGAAGCTCAATCCCACTTTTCCCAACAGGTCCATACTTAGAATTAAGGTCATTTTTTACATACCCAATTAGCTGTGAACCAATTTCGTGTTTAGGATAATATCGAATCCATTCATCTTTAATTATTACATTATCGGGTTTGTTCTTGTTTATGAATGTAAGTTCACTCTCATTTATGTCAGAGTATAACGGTATATCATTCATAGTCTGCTTTTTACAAGATTGTTGTAAGTGTGATTTTACGTCCTCTGCAGAAATGTCATGTTGAAACTCGTTTGAAAATTGATTAAAAAAAGCTAATGTGTTTGATGTATCTTGATTTGATAGCTTTTCATCATTAGAAGTGCAATATAGAGACTTAACTTTCTTATTTGTAGCTAGTATTACACCATTTTGATCAAAAATTTTTCCTCTTTCAGCTGAAGAAGTTGCGATAGTAATTGAAATGAAGTTGATTTTTACTAAAAGTAGTAAAATCAAACCTACAATAGAAAGAACCGCAAAAAATCTCCATCTTTTTGTATGTAACATATAACCCTCCCTTATGTAGCCTATTTCATCTTATAGTTAATTATTTTTTTTGTAAATGTGGAACAATTTTATTATTTAGGTTGTCTATTAAGTATTACAGCATGAAGAAAGGAATAATTAGTATGAAAAGTTACTAGCAAGTCTATGTGTAAGCTTAATATGAGTCATTATACAGTTTAGCATTTCTAATGCAAGTGATAAAAAAAGATAGAAAACAGGAAAGGAGATGTATCAATTACGCGGCTAAACGAAAGGGACTTGACGCTTACAAGGATGTATAAAAAAAGATAAGGCACTATTTATAACTGAATGGTGGTTTCTAATATATAGGGAACGTATTTATTTACTAAGTATTAGTGAGGAGTTCCGGAAGAATTATATGGAGGGTTTATGAAAAAACAAAAAGAAAAGAAGCTGCAGACATATATATCTATACGATTGAATATAATGTTCCTTTGCATATTTCTACTATTCTCAGCCATTATTATGCAGCTAGGAAAAGTACAAATCGTTGAGGGAGAGGCTTATAAGAACCAAGTGGAAAGCAGTCAAAATGAAACAACTAGTATACCCGTTCCACGTGGACAAATTCTAGATCGAGAAGGGAAAGCAGTCGTTAATAATAAATCTCTTCGCACAATTACGTATACAAGGGTGAAGGGGATTACGAGTGAAGATATTTTAAAAACAGCAAAAGACTTGGCGAAAGTACTCGAAATGCCCGAACAAGATATAAATAAGTTAACCGAAATCGATAAAAAAGATTTCTGGATGCAGTTGAATAAGAAACGCGCGGAGACAAAGGTTACTAAAAAAGATATAGAAAAGTTTAAAGAAAAGGGAATAGAGGGAAAAGAGTTAGATAAAAAAATTGATGACTTAAGACGAAGTCGCGTTACAGAAGTAGAATTGGCAGAATTAACAGCACAAGATTTAAAGGTGTTAGCTATTAAAAGCAAAATGAATGCAGGTTATCAATTGACACCACAAATTATCAAAAAAGACGTAACAGATGAAGAGTATGCGCGGATAAGTGAAAAGCTTGAGGAGTTTCCGGGAGTAGATGCAACGGTTGATTGGGAACGTAATTATGTAAATGGTAATTTATTTCGTTCCGTGTTAGGTAATATTACAAGCAGTGAAGAAGGATTACCGAAAGAAAACTTAGATTCTTATTTGGTACGTGGATATAACCGTAATGATCGTGTAGGAAAAAGCTATATTGAACAACGATATGAAGATGCATTACACGGTACAAAAGAAGAAGTGAAAAACATTACTGATAAATCCGGAAATATTGTTAGCACAGAAATAATCTCTAAAGGAAAAAGTGGTAATAGTTTAACATTAACGATTGATATGGAATTACAAAAAAAAGTGGAAGAAAGTATAGAGAAAAACTTGAGAGCTTTTAAGAGTTCAGAGCCACTGTTGGACCGAGCTTTTGTCGTCATGACGAATCCAAATAATGGACAGATTTTATCTATGGCAGGCAAAAAGATTGTAGAAAAAGAAGGGAAAATAGAGATTGAGGATTTGGCTTTAGGTAACATGACAACTTCGTATGAGCTAGGGTCAGCTGTAAAAGGTGCTACTTTATTAACTGGATATGAGACAGGGGCAATACATCCAGGAGATCAATTTTATGACGCGCCCATGAAATTTAAAGGTACACAAGCTAAGAAATCATGGAATGTATCTGGATTTGGTAATATTAATGATTTAAGAGCTTTACAAGTATCTTCGAATGTATACATGTTCCAAACGGCCTTACAAATCGCAGGGGTTAATTACGTACCAAATGGTACGTTGGATATTAAACAAGAAGCATTTGATACGATGCGCTATTATTTTAAACAATTTGGTTTAGGTGTCCCAACAGGTATTGATTTACCGAATGAAATAACCGGACAAACGAGAACGGTAGATAGTCAACCTGGGTTTTTACTAGATTTTTCTATCGGTCAGTATGATACGTATACGCCATTGCAATTGGCACAATATATTTCAACAATTGCGAATGGCGGTTATAGAATGCAACCTCAAATTGTACAAGAAATACGAGAACAATCAATAAAAGAAGAAGAGGTTGGCAAAGTTATACGCTCTATAGAGCCTGTCGTATTAAATCGAGTTGATATGAAGACAGAACATATTGATCGGATAAAAGAGGGGTTTAGATGGGTATTCCAAGAAGGTGATGGAACTGGCGTGAAACATTTCAAAAATGCTCCATATAAACCAGCAGGAAAGACAGGGACAGCTCAAACTGTATATGGAGGAGATGATCCAATTGGTAGAAATGCAAAAGGAGAACGTATGGAATGTTACAATTTAACATTAGTTGGATATGCTCCATATGATAATCCAGAAGTAGCATTTTCTATAGTAGTCCCATGGCTTCATGATGATAAAAGTGGAATTAATTCTATAATTGGAAAGGAAGTTTTAGATGTATACTTTGATTTAAAAAAGCAACGTATACATGGTGAAGCTACTAATACAGATAGTTCTAAGCAAAATTAGAGTACTTTTCTCAGGGAAGAGACCCTGTTTATATAAAGCCATTTATAAGTAAAAAAATGAAATGTGAAATAAGAGATAGCGGCGATCATAGCTACTATCTCTTATTTGTTAATAACTCTCATACTAGCTATAAATTTTTTTCGGTTTATGGAACAAATTTGGTTCCGTGATTGTCTATTATGTGTACGTATAAAAAGGTGCTGAAAATTTGAAAGGAATGATGATTTTGAAAAACAAGAGGATGCTAAAAATAGGAATGTGCGTTGGTATATTAGGTTTAAGTGTTACAAGTCTAGAAGCTTTTACAGGAGGGGCATTGCAAGTTGAAGCGAAGGAAAAGACTGGACAAGTGAAACATAAAAATCAGGCGACGCATAAAGAGTTCTCTCAACTTGAGAAAAAATTTGATGCTCGATTAGGTGTATATGCGATTGATACTGGTACAAATCAAACAATCTCTTATCGACATAACGAAAGATTTGCCTTCGCATCAACCTACAAGGCTTTAGCGGCAGGAGTATTACTACAGCAAAACTCAATTGATACATTAAATGAAGTCATAAAATTTACGAAAGAAGACTTAGTGGATTATTCACCTGTTACAGAGAAACATGTAGATACTGGAATGAAACTAGGAGAAATTGCTGAGGCTGCTGTTCGTTCAAGTGATAATACTGCAGGGAACATTTTATTTCATAAAATAGGCGGACCTAAAGGATATGAAAAAGCGCTTAGACAGATCGGGGATCGGGTTACTATGTCTGATCGCTTTGAAACAGAATTAAACGAAGCTATTCCAGGAGACATTCGTGACACTAGTACAGCAAAAGCAATTGCTTCGAATCTTAAAGCTTTTACGGTCGGAAATGCACTTCCGGCTGAAAAACGTAAAATTCTTACAGAGTGGATGAAAGGAAATGCTACAGGAGACAAACTTATTCGTGCAGGCGTACCAACTGACTGGATAGTTGGAGATAAATCAGGAGCTGGAAGTTATGGTACACGAAATGATATTGCTATCGTATGGCCGCCAAATAGAGCACCTATTATCATCGCAATTTTATCTAGTAAAGATGAGAAAGAGGCTACCTATGATAATAAATTAATTGCAGATGCAGCTGAAGTTATAGTTAAGGCTCTTAAATGATAATTTCTCAATTCTTTATGTAATGTAATTGAAAATAGGAACCTAGAAAGCGATTCTTTTTACTGTGAAAAGAATCGCTTTTTTGTATTCCTATAATGAATAGTAAGTATATAAGCGAAAATTATTATTTCATGGACAATTTATCCCCTAAAGTGCATGAGGGAAATTTTCTCCTGTGGTGTTCGTAGCAATATGATTATTATGTATACGATAATAATATTTTGGAGTAGTTAAGCTAGATACTCCTATATGGATATGTAATTTTACATATCCATATAAAAGACACATATGTGTTAATCACTATTAAATTATATTGAAATCATTTTTAAGTAAGGGATTCATATAGATTTAAGGGAATCAAAGAATTTTTATGTTTAATTATCATAGTATAATTATTTCACTTTATGAAATGAAATTTGTATTTAACTTTTTTAAATATAATATTTTTAA
>Ga0114954_1000510_pt1 | contig 12712 bp, 12 predicted proteins | sample Porto_4metaG_FD_87299 | JGI IMG/M metagenome (GOLD analysis project Ga0114954, IMG submission 87299) | Marine algal microbial communities from Porto, Portugal - Porto_4 metaG | ecosystem: Host-associated > Algae > Red algae > Unclassified | place: Portugal: Porto | collected 2015-02-02
ATGGGCTATATTTGAAGCTGTCGGTCCATTTCCTGATGCATTACAAAATGTGTGGGGACGTATTTATTCTGAATGGTTCCCTTCTTCAAACTATGAACTAGCAGGAGGTCCGGAAATATTGTGGAATGAAAGTAAAGAGATATCCTCGCCGAATTTCAGAAGCGAGATATGGATACCTGTTTTAAAAAAGTAATATAAGAGTCTAAACCTTTTCAAAATAAAAAAGCTGCTCTTCCTTTTTAAAGGAAAAGCAGCTTCTTTATTTTATCCCGCTATTTGCGGGCAGTAAAACTCCCACCTCAAAATTCAGGTGAAGCAAAGAAGTTAGGTGGGAGATAAACTGCCCGTAAACGCCCAATTGGTGAGGGCTAATAATCAGTGGGGATGAACACCCCCCACTGATTAAAGTTTCACTTTATACTTCTTCTCGACTCGTTCTTATACAAGAAAATAGTAATAATCGTAAGTACTATAACAACTACAAAAGTAAATACTCTGTCGTTCAAGATAGTACCGGTACCGATTAACATGGCAGGTATAACTGCCATAATTAAGCCACCAAACATACCGATAAACGATCCTATACTTTGTTTTATTACTTGAGTTTCTGATACCCAATCATAATAACCAAATCGATTATTAATAAAAATTCCCCATACTGCCGAAAAGAGTGAGTATGTTATCGGTGTTATTACGATGAAAAGAGAACTCCAAACATCGAGTTTTAACCCGATTATTAGCAATACGGCACTAATAAGTGATGCAGGTATACTCAATGAAAGATTCATAAGAATTTTACTGTCATAAACCATCTTTGGCGCTATAGGCAATGACTTAATAATCCATACATTTTTTCCTTCTAAAGACAATGACACACATGTTGTACACGTCATTGAAATCGCTGCTGCAATAGCAAATGGAGCAATCTTTTGCAACAAGGGCTCAATTCCAGGGTACGCTATTAATTGACTTGGCCCTACTACAACTACAGCTAACGAGAAAGCTATCGCCATCACGACTCCCATTCCACTATTTATGACATACACTGTAGAAGAAAAGAAACGTTTCAGTTCTTTTTTATACAACGCGACCAATACACTTTCTTTTCTCATACTATTAATCTCATAATTTGAAAGCATATGATAAGTGGAAATCCCTGTGTTTATTTGCTTATATTTTAACGAAAGTATTTTTACAAAAAGATAATACCAACTAACTGATATCCCGACGAATAAGATGAAAGCTATAATATCAGCATGAACAATTGCTTTTTGAAACATGTTAGCTAGTGGATACACTTTAGTTAATTGCTCCGAAACAATTGCACCAATTCCGTTCATATCATTAAGGCTATATTGAGCATTTCCGTTTTTTAGCATAAAGAAACCGAATGTAATAATTACTATAAAACTTAAAATCGTAGTTATTTTATTCGCATTTTTAAATTTAGAAGCGATTGCCGTAATCGCAGCTCCAAAGATTGCTGCAATTGTTGTTGGAATTAAAGATGCTATAAACATACTGATGAACCACATAAAGTAAAAAGAAACTGATTGATTTTCATGTATGCCATAAACAACTCCCATCGGTAGCATGTTTATGATTGAAAAGATTGTATTCAGCAAGTATAAATACAAAAATCTACTTGCAATAACAGTATTTACACGAATCGGCAATGACATTAAAAAGTCGTAATCCTTAAAAGCAAAAATTTCTCCATTTGCCTTAAATATAGTGAAAAACAACGTTAATACACTGCTAATAACTAGTGCATAAACGGGAATAATTTCACTCATTCCTAGTTTCACCAATCCATATGCCGAGGCTCCGCAATATAACATTAGCATGACACCAACTAGAGCAATAGATGCTGTCAGCAAAATCTTATTCTGCTTCTTTTTCTTATCTTTTTCATATTTAAAAGTGTTTAGACCGAGCTGCGTTATTAACCGGATTTTTAAAAGTCCTAAACTATTAGTATTCATTAGCAAGCTCCTTCATAAAGAGTTCTTCCAATGAACTTTCCTTTATTAAAGAATGCACTTCCCCTGAAAGTGCTAATTTCCCTCTATTTATCATCGCTATTTTATTACATAACTTCTCCGCTACATCTAAAACGTGCGTAGAAAAGAAAATCGCACTTCCTTTTTCACAAAACTCTTTCATAATACCTTTCAAAACTACGGCTGCTTTTGGATCAAGACCAACGAAAGGTTCATCTAAAACTAGTAATTTCGGTTTATGTAAAACCGCCGATATAATCGCTACTTTTTGTTTCATGCCATGCGAATAAGAAGATATTAAGTCTCCCAAGTAAGGTGTAATCTCAAAGGCATCCCCATACTTCTGGATCTGTTCTTCCCGATCCTTCGCCGGCACTTTATATACATCCGCAACAAAGTTCAAATATTGAATTCCTGTTAATTGCTCATATAAATCTGGATTATCAGGAATATACGCCATTACTCTCTTACATGCAATCGGATCCTTTTTTACTGAATGTCCATCAATAAAAATTTCGCCCTCTTCAAAATCTATAACTCCTACTAACGACTTAATTGTTGTACTTTTCCCCGCACCGTTATGTCCAATAAATCCAAAGATATCTCCTGCTTTAACAGTAATATTTAAATGATTTACCGCTTTCTTTCCACCTTTGTATGTCTTACTAAAATTTATAATTTCTAACATGTAAAATCCCCCCAAGCCATCTATTTAACTGAATTTTCAGACCTCAAAACAGAAAATTTACTCAGTGAGCTTTTCATTATCCCCACTGAGTATTAAAATCTCTTAACACATAGAAACTATAACTATAAAATTTGATTAATATAGCTCACAATTGTATTTCTTTTTTATATAAAACGTAAGAATATAAATTCGTTATAATAACAGCAACTACTATAATCCCCAGCATCATATAAGATCTCCAATCAGCCGGAGCGAAAACACTTATAATCATAATAATTCCTAAAGCCACAAATACTTTTCCACTAAATCGATGTGTTTTCCGCCACACTTCTTCATTACTTAACGTCCATGGATTACGCATCCCGACAAAAAAGTTTGGCTTACACTGTGGTAAATAATTACCCATTACTAAAAATAAAACACCCACTAATAATTCTGGAACCCGATTAATAAATAAGTTATATCCTAATCCACTTGTAATAATATCTATATTCCCTACAAATAGTAGCAGGAGTACCCCATTATTCATCATCATAAAAGCTTTAGAAAATTTCTCATAATTTGCTTTTCTTGGATCAATCTTAGGTATCACATTTAGAAATATATATAATGCAATCATAATTCCGACCATAGAAATCATTCCGTAAAATTTAGACGAATAGCCATCTACCTTACCGCTGCTCCAATGTGTCGCAATTGTATCCGGCAAATGTGGCCAAGCAAACGCCCAAGCTAAACAAGTTGTAACAATTAATATAATTGCGAAAAGATGTTTTTTCATTTCCCCTCTTCCCCCTTATTTGTAAACGTAAACACCCAAGTCAACAAATCTTGAAAGACAGTTGTGTTTAAAGAGTACACAACGAATTGCCCTCTTTTTTCATCTTGAATAAGTTCAGCATTTTTAAGTGCACTTAAGTGGTGTGAAATACTTGGTTTCGTCATATTGAAATGTTCGGCAATTTCACCAGCGGTTAGATCACCTTCTTTTAATAAGTCTAAAATTTTTCGCCTTGTTGGATCTGCTAATGCTTTGAATGCTTGATTCAATGTCTTTCTTCCTTTCGATAATTAGACATTTAGATATTTATCTAAATGTTAAAATGATTTCAGTTAATTGTCAATAATATGTAAGGCCCTTTTTACTTTTTCCACTTTTAACCTACATTAATTACTTTATAGAGTAAAACTGTAAAGATGGAAGAAATACGAGGGATACAAAATAAAAGAAGCTCTTCTAACTAAAGGAAGAGCTTCTTTTATTTAAATTTTATCATTTTATTAACAAACGAAGAAATCCAAAAGATTATCAAACTTATAATAAAGGACATACCTACTATCGTTCCGAATTCATTTAACCAATAACTAATCATGCTTTCACACATTCAGTTCAGATTCTATTAAATATAATACGAAATTATTCATTCTTTATAGATTCCTTCTGCACAGTTTTATGCGCTATGTCGACCGGAATTTTTGTTGTCCAAGTTCCTTCCGTTCCTCCAATTCTGTTAATATTAATATGTACAGATAAGAAGTCTGGGAATTTTTCACCTTCTAACGGTTCAAAAACCGCTACTCCCTCTGGTTTGTCGTGATTAGCGTATGCCGTTTCAAAGCTCTTGCCTGCTTCATCACTTAAGTAAAAAGTACTTGCCTCTGGTGCATCAGGATTACCAATACGATCTTTTTGATAATTATCGATATGAGTGTTACTAAGAAAATGCAAATATTGCACAGCATTAAATTTCTTATTTTCATAATGTGGACTCTCTACTTGTTTCCCGTCTTCTTTACCATCAGATTTAATATCAAGCCCAGTTGTATTAAATTCATATGGAACGAGCGAACCATCTTGTTGTTCAAAACGATAATAAACAAGTATTTTGGCATCTTGAATTAATATTTCTTTTATATGAAGAGTAATACCATTATCGACTATTTTTTCATTTAGCTGTATAGACTTTCCATCCGCAGCATCCTTTTTAACTTGATCATTAATCATGTCATTTAATTTTACTTCCGGCTTTACAAAATAAGAATTGTTTAACGCCATTGTACTCGTCGGTATAACGATAGCCGCTATTAAACCCGCTATTAATAATTTCTTTTTCGTTTTCTTTTTGCTATCTTTTTTATACATTTGACTAAAGGATTGATAAGCATGCTCTTTAACTTCTTTAGGGACCTCTTGTTTCATTGCTTTTTTAAATTCATTTGAAAACGACATTTGAATTAGATTCCTCCTCATCTATTTCTATACTAGACTGATTCCGAATTTTTTCTAACGCTCTGTGAATTCTAGACCTCACTGTACCTATAGGGATTTGTAATAGTTCTGCAATTTCTTCATACGTATAATCGTGGTAAAAGCGATACACGATTACTATTCTAAATTTAAATGGAAGTTCTTGTATCACCGTTAATAACTGCTCTTCTGTTTCTTTTCTTAATAATACTTTTTCGGGAACGTCTACAACTGGATCATCACGTAATTGTTGTTTTTCAAATAAGCGCATCCTCTTCCATATATTTTTTCTCCACTGACTAATCTGTTTGTAAACAATTCCATTCAACCAAAATAGAAACGGTCTAGATTGATCATATGTTGAAATAGATTTCCAAAGTTGAAAGTAAACTTCATTTACGATTTCATTTGTATCATGCCGATTTTTAACTATAGCGAAGACAGTTTCATATATTCTCTGACTCGTTAAATCAAATATAAATTCAAAAGCCTCCTCATCGCCTTTTAATAAACGTTCTATCCAGATATGTATATCTTCATTACTTGCCAAGTAGTGCCCCCTCCTTAACGATGTTCTCACTATATATTGGACAGTAAGCAAAATAAAGTTCCAAATTTCATAAAAAATATATTATTTTTTATGAAATTTCATCTATTTAAAAGGACAATACATTCAGTTATCCCTATAATACTTTTTACTTTTCTCACTTTTAACCTATACTGTTAACTAGCTTATATTTCAACATAATGAAAAGACGTGAAACACATGGTACACTATAGCTACAATTGTTTTTTTGAGGAGGAATATACATATGTATAAAATTTTAATCGTTGAAGACGATCCAAATATTTCATCATTACTGCAATCTCACATTCAAAAATACGGGTACGACGCTGTTGTTACTGAAAATTTTGATGATATTATGGAATCGTTTAACGCCGTGAAACCACACCTTGTTTTACTTGATGTGAACTTACCGAAATTCGATGGATTCTACTGGTGCCGTCAAATTCGTCATGAATCTACTTGTCCAATTATTTTCATTTCAGCGCGTGCTGGTGAGATGGAACAAATTATGGCGATTGAAAGCGGTGCGGATGATTATATTACGAAACCGTTCCACTACGACGTTGTAATGGCAAAAATTAAAGGTCAATTGCGCCGTATTTACGGTGACTATGCACCAAATATTTCTGAGCGTATCGTTGAAGTAGAAGGTTTAAAACTATTCCCTGAACGTCCAGAAATTCACTTCGGATCTGAACAAGTTCTTTTAACGAAGAAAGAAGCAATTTTAGCCGAAATGTTATTATCTAAATTCCCTCGTACAGCGAGCCGTGAAGATTTATTAGCTGCTCTTTGGGATGATGAGAGCTTCGTTGAGGAAAATACATTAAACGTAAACATCACGCGTCTTCGTAAAAAGTTCAATGAGCTTGGTATTGAAAATGCTATTGAAACAGTACGTGGACTTGGGTATCGTTTTAACGCAACTTGGAGTGAATAAGCATGAAGCTATTTTTACGTGATCATTTTACATTTTTTCTACTGTACGTATTAAACTTCGGTATCATTTTCGTTCTCTATGATGCAGTAGATGGATTTCAAAATAATAAGTTTTACTTCATCGTTTTAAGCTTATACTTATTTATTTGTTTCCTTGCTTATCGTTACGTTCGTAACCGTAGAATGTATCATAGATTAAGTGAGCAGCCAGAAAAAATGGAAGATGCGTTTATTGAAAGAGCAACCGCTCCGATGCCTCACGGTGTAAATGAACTCGTGCGTACGCAATACCGTCTCTTCCAAAAAGAACTACAATCGTATGAAGTAAAACAACAGGAACATCAATTGTTCATTAACCATTGGGTACACCAAATGAAGACACCTGTTTCTGTTATGCAGCTTATGGTACTGGAAATGGAAGACGAACATTTAATTCCGAAATTCAAAAAAGAGTTAGAGCGTCTAAACCAAGGACTTGATATGGCTTTATACATGGCTAGGTTAAATAACTTCCATGAAGATTTCCATGTTGAGACGATTTCATTAAAAGATACGGTAACAAAAAATATTAATGGATTAAAAGAACTATTTATTCGTAATGGCGTCTTCCCTGTTTTAGAAGTACATTCTGATCTAAAAGTTGCTTCTGATGCGAAATGGCTAAAATTTATTATCTATCAGTTAATGACAAATGCAGTCCGTTACTCTGGTGAGCGTGGAAAGAAAGTGTTCTTATCCGCTTATCGAAATGGAAAAGACATTATTCTAGAAGTTCGCGATGAAGGCGTTGGTATTCCGCAAGAAGATATTCGAAGAGTATTTGAACCATTCTACACTGGGAAAAACGGTCGTACATTCGGAGAATCTACCGGTATGGGGCTTTATATTGTAAGTAAAATTTGTGATTATTTAGGTCACTCCGTCAAACTAGATTCTGAAGTTGGTAAAGGAACGACGATTAAAATCATCTTCCACAACGCTGCAAACAATCAAGCAGAAAATACGGAGAAGGTGACCAAAGCATGATCGGAACATATGCTAGCAAAATGTATGAGAATATACTCTCATACATTTTTTGCAATAAAACTGCATATTGGCCTTCTAACGGGAGGTACATATTATGACATTTTGGCAATTTGCATTTAAAAATGTAACGCGCAACTCTAGGGCTTATTTTGCTTACTTTATAAGCAGTGCCTTTTCCATTGCTGTTTTCTTTTCGTTCGCTGTTTATTTGTTTCATCCGAAATTACAAAATCCCACTATGATCTCTGAAATTTCAGGATTAATGATTTTTTCAGAAGTTGTGATTGTTTTGTTCTCGTTCTTTTTTCTACTCTATTCAATCGGATCGTTTTTAAAAGTTCGTAAAAAGCAATTTGGTATTTTAACTATTTTAGGTATATCAAAAAAACAATTACATCGACTCGTTTTCACTGAAAATATGTTAATTGGTATTTTATCTATCTTTTTCGGTATGCAGTTTGGACTTGTCTTTTCGCAGTTTTTCTTATTAGTAACAGCGAAAATTACACATCTACCGGGGATATATTTATATCCCCCTACGAATGCTTTCATTTTAACAACGATTGTGTTTCTTGGTCTCTTTATCGCTGTATCTTCATTTACACCCATGCTAATTCGTACGAAAAAGACGGTAAACCTATTAAAAACGAATGGTAGGAAGCAAAAGGAAAGAAAACCATCCATATTTATCTCTCTATTTGGTGCTATCTGTTTATTAGGTGGTTATATTTTAGCTGCAAACCCTAAATATTTCTTCTCAATAAACACGCAAGTAGGCGTTATCTATATGGTTTCAAGTGTTTTTGTGATTCCAGCGCTTGTTACAATTGGGACATATTTTTTCTTTTCTCAAATTAGTTTCTTACTTATTTATATTTTAAAGAAAAGAAGAAAGTTTTATATGAAACGAATTAATATGCTTTGGATTTCGGATTTAGCAAGTCGTATTCGAACAAATATCAATATGCTTTTTATTGTAGCCATGCTTTCTACAATTGCTTTCACAATGATTACGTTCCTATATGGATTCGGAAAGTTTACAAAGCTAGATGTTGCGAGAACTTCACCTTTTCCATTTTCTTATTTTTCATATGACGCAAATCCTTTTGTTAACAAGCATTTAACTTGGCTTGAACAGCAGTTACAAAAAGAAAATTTCTCTTATAAAAAGATCAAAACTGATTTATATGAAACACCATTGAAAGAAGATGAAGGTATAACGACTTACAATGACATTTATGCAATGAAACAAAGTGACTATAATAAACTTGCAGCTTCCCTGCGAATGAAAGAACTATTCATGAGTGATAACGAAGCATATATCTTAAGCGGCGATGCTTATTTCACCTTATTCAGCCAATTTGAGCCAAGCTTCAATAGAAAATCCATTACACTTTCTAGCACAAATACGATATTACAAGTAAAGGGCTATGAACAAGCAGGGGCCATTCCCTCTGACTTTTCATATCAAACTTTAATTTTACCTGACGCTGTTGTAAACAACTTACCAAGTACAACAAAGCATGTAGCAGCGTACAATTATAACGTACAAAACTGGGAAAAGACGTATGAAATTGCTGATGATTTTATGAAAAGAATACAAAGAGATCGACAAGAATTCCAATACGAAGGACCCCTTGTACGCTCCTATGAATCAGCAGGCTCATTATATAGAATCACATCAGGAAGTGCCGCATACTTCCTAATCGGGACATTCTTAGGTGTCATTTTCTTTATTGGAGCTGGTAGCGTTCTTTACTTCAGAATGTATACAGATTTAACGAACGAACAAGAAAAATATGTAGCAATTTCAAAAATTGGTGTAACAGATGCAGAGATGAAAAGATCTGCAACCATTCAACTTAGCATTTTATTTTTCGTTCCGTACGTTATGGCGTCCATTCATACAATGTTCGCAACAAAAATGCTTCAAGACGTAATTGCTTTATCACTATTCAAAGAAATTTCAGCCGTTCTTATTATTTTTGGAGTAGTTGAATTCATCTTTTTCTTATTCATTCGCTCCTTTTACATGCAAAAGTTATCAGAGTATACGAATGGTTAAGTTTTATAAATATATTAGTACAGGAAAAGGATACCTCTTATATCCTTTTCCTCTTCACTCTATTAGGAGGTTTAGGTGAATGACTTTTTGGCAGTTTGCCTTTAAAAATGTAACAAGAAACGCCAGAGCTTATTTCGCCTATTTTGTAAGCAGTGCGTTTTCCATTGCTATTTTTTTCTCATTTGCAGTTTATTTATTTCATCCTAAATTGCATATGACAGACGTGAATTATGCTCTGAACATATTAATGACAATTTCAGAAGTTGTCATTGTGTTCTTTTCATTTTTCTTTTTACTCTATTCAATTGGTACATTTTTAAAGGTTCGTAAAAAACAATTTGGGATTTTAACAGTACTTGGTATATCTCAAAAACAATTAAAGCGACTCATATTTATAGAAAATATGCTGATTGGTGTTCTTTCTATATTTTTTGGTATTCAACTTGGACTTGTTTGTTCACAGTTCTTTTTACTAGTTACCGCCAAAATTACACATGTACCTGGTCTATATTTATATTGGCCGACAGGTGCTATCGTTTTAACTATAATAATCTTTCTTGGACTCTTCATTCTCGTATCATCTTTTACACCGATGCTAATCCGTACGAGAAAAGCTGTACGTCTTTTAAAAGAAGGAACAAAACAAAAAGAAAGAAAAGCATCCGTACTCATTTCTCTATTTGGTGCGATATGTTTAATATCTGGATATGTATTAGCAGCAAATCCTCTATATTTTATGTCGCTAGGCGACATCATTGGGCTTTTATATGCCGTCTCTAGTATATTTGTCATTCCATCGCTTATTGCAGCCGGAACATATTTTTTCTTTTCACAGATTAGTTTTTTACTTATTCGTATATTAAAAACACGAAGAAAGTTTTATATGAAACGAATTAATATGCTTTGGATTTCGGATTTAGCAACGCGCATTCGAACAAATATTAATATGCTATTTATAGTAGCAATGCTATCAACGCTCGCTTTTACAATGATTACATTCTTATATGGATTCGGGAAATTTACAAAGTTTGATGCGATTAGGCAAAACCCTTTCCCGTTTACGTATTTATCACATACTGAAAATACGTTAGCTGATGAACATTTAAACTGGTTAGAACAAAAATTTAATGAAGAGCACTTTACTTATACAAAATTTAAAACAGACATATATGAAGTATCTTCAGCTGAAGATAACGCGCAGCTCTATTATGCCATTAAACAAAGTGACTATAATGTACTTGCTAAGGCGTTAAATTGGGAGACTCTCTCGGTGAATAAGAATTAATCTTATATTCTTATGAAAGACTTAGACGATCAAGTTGTTGGAACAATTCATACTAAAGAAAAGAAAAATACTCTTACACTTGCTCAAAACAATTTACAACTACAAGTGAAAGAATATAAAAGTTATAACCCATTCCCAAACAGCTTAATATACCAATTGCTCATACTATCTGATGAAAATGTAGAAACATTATCCACCGTTTCAAAACAGATGAGTGTATATAACTTTAAAGTTAACGATTGGGAAGAAGCACATACTATCGGTTCAGCATTTATAACAAAAATTGATAACGACAATGCAGCTATTCAGGCAGAACATCCACCGTTTCATGCAAGTGAAGCAAGTGACTCTTTATACAACACGAAACTAAACGTTGCTTCATTCTTCTTAATCGGAACTTTTCTTGGTGTTATTTTCTTCATCGGTGCAGGCAGTGTTCTGTATTTCCGAATGTATACAGATTTAACAAATGAGCAAGAAAAGTATATAACGATTACAAAGATTGGATTAACAGCAGACGAAATGAAACAATCTGCTACAATCCAACTTGCGATTCTTTTCTTTGTCCCTTACATTATGGCATCCATCCATACGATGTTCGCGACAAAGATGCTACAAGAGATATTACATCTCTCGTTCTTCGCTGAAATTACAGTCGTACTTATGATTTTTGGAACGGTTGAAATTCTCTTTTTCCTTTTAATTCGTTCCTTTTATATGCAAAAATTATCACAACATATTAAGTTTTAAAAATAGAAAGGTGATTATTATGGAAGAAGTATTACACATAAAAAACGTCTCAAAAGTGTATGAAGGAAAGGTCCCTCATACCGCTTTAAAAAATATAAATTTACACGTAGATAAAGGTGAATTCGTTGCGATTATGGGACCATCCGGAAGCGGTAAATCTACATTTTTAAACGTTATCTCTACAATTGACTCCCCTACTTCTGGTGATGTCGTGATTAATGGAAAAAAACCGCACACATTTCGTAGAGAGAAACTAGCTATTTTCCGCCGCCAAGAGTTAGGGTTTGTTTTCCAAAACTTTAACCTATTAGATACACTAACAATCGGTGAAAATATCGTACTGCCTTTAACTTTAGATAATGTTCCTTTAAAAGAGATGGACGAAAAACTCGATAACATTTCAAAGAAACTTGGAATTGATCATATTTTGGACAAGCGTATTTTTGAAGTTTCTGGAGGACAAGCACAGCGTACCGCGGTAGCACGCGCTGTTATTCATCATCCGTCACTTCTACTTGCGGATGAACCGACAGGAAACTTAGATTCTAAAGCAGCAATCGATGTAATGGAGTTATTTACGAAGTTAAATAAAGAAGAGGATGCCACAATTTTAATGGTTACTCATGATCCGTTTGCAGCAAGTTATTGTAACCGCGTTATTTTCATTAAAGATGGTGGGCTTTACAATGAATTACATCGCGGACTATATCGCGAGAAATTTTATCAAGAAATATTAGATGTTTTAGCATTATTAGGAGGAAGGCGTGGATGACGTTTTGGCAATTTGCATTTAAAAATGTCTCGCGTAATTCTAAAGCATATTTTGCTTATTTTGTAAGTAGTGCTTTTTCTATTATGGTTTTCTTTTCATTTACTGTATACGCGTATCATCCACGCTTACAAAATGTACAAAGCTTTCAAGAACGGGATCCTCTAATGAACTTAGCGAGTACAGCACAGCTTGTGATTGTTATGTTCTCGTTCTTCTTTCTCTTATATTCAATTGGAACATTTTTAAATGTACGGAAGCAGCAATTCGGGATACTCACGATTCTCGGTATCTCACAGAAACAATTAAAAAGACTGTTATTTACTGAAAACATGATAATCGGGATATTGTCCATCTTTATCGGTATACAA